>Ga0193709_1000384_pt1 | contig 16024 bp, 14 predicted proteins | sample H3c2metaG_FD_160571 | JGI IMG/M metagenome (GOLD analysis project Ga0193709, IMG submission 160571) | Soil microbial communities from a riparian zone of the East river system, Colorado, United States - H3c2 | ecosystem: Environmental > Terrestrial > Soil > Riparian zone | place: USA: East River... | reverse complement strand
GGCCAGGAATCACCCACGCCTTCCTTCGCGGTCTGAACGATTTCCCACTCTCGCAGCAACACGTCACGCATTGTCACTTCACCTGGACGCGCTTCGTCCCGGATATAGCCACGCTGCCGGGTGAAGTCGGTCAATTCAGACAGCGAGAAACTCTCACCCCGCGCCCGGCCCAACGCTTCCTGCCAAACCTGACATTCAAGCACGACCGAGTTTCGGTCGAACAAATGCTCCTCTGCCCACTGGACGGCTTCGCTAACCGTGACGGACTTTTTCTCATTCAAGTCGTTGCCCGGAAGTTTGGAAAGTTGGCGCAACGACTTGCGTTCAGCGTCGCTCAACTGCGCTTCCCACAACGTCAGCAATTCTGCGCGACTCAAATCCTTTTGCTTCCTGCTTCGTTCTGCCGTGGCAAGTTGTGCCCGCAGAGCTTGGAAGTTTGCACCAGCAAGCTCCGGTTTTTCCGCGAGCAGTTTGGCGAGGGCTTCGTCAATCTGCGTATGCCGCTTGGAAAACCGCTCACACAGTTGTTCGGAGACGCCTTCAACTTCAAAATCACCCCGCACGAGATTGCGAATCCGGTAGCCGAAACGCTGCAATTCGCGAGTGAGTTCGTGGTAATAAGCGTTCTCGGCAAATTTTCTGGCGCGCAGAAGCTCGTGGTTCTGGAGCGCCTTCCAACGATTTTCAATTTCGTCAAACGTCGCATTGAACACGATGCAATGCGTGTGCAGATGTGGATCAAGCGTGCGCGACGTGTCATGCGTAAACAGGGCGGCGGCAAAGTTGCCGGTTAAACGGTCGCTCTGCGCTCCACCAACTCGCACGCGCGTTGCCGTGAACGCTTCAAACTCTCGCAATGCCAACCGCACGGCGCGGTTGTGTGCTTCAAGAATGCGTTCGTCTTTACCCAGGAATCCCGCGACGGAAACCGACTTTGGCGGTGAGAAAGTGAAGTCGAAGAATATCCGCCGATTGGCCGCGTTGTCTCCGCTTTCCGTCCGCGTTGTGTTCAACCGTTGAGTCAACGTCTCGCCGGAAGACGGATGCTGATTCTCGCACAGCCGCAGGAAATCTTCGGCGCGGACTTTTCCGGCTAATCCAAGCCGTTCCGCGCCCAACCCAATCCATTCACCGGCGATGCGCTGGCCTTCATCGTAGTAGTCGCCAACCGCTAAATGTTCCTCGAAGTATTCTTCTGCGTTCTTGAGGTTGTATTGCGTCTTTACCGTAACCACGCATCGGACAATACAGGAATTATGTGCGCGGTTTGTGTATCAGCTACACCATCTTGCTTTATCGCAGTAACGACCGCACCCCTTGTGCCGCCACATATAGCCCGATCAATACCATGACGGTGGAACTGATGTAGGGCGCTTTACGGGCAAATTCCCCGAAGCCCTTGAACCGTTTGCTGGCGTGGCGCACAGAGAAGGCGGCGATTGAGCCAACGGTGACGAGGGTGATTGCCAGCCCCAAGCTGAATGCCAGCACTATCGCAAACCCCAAAGTGAATTTCTTGAGTTGCAGACAAATCACCAACACCGCAAACGCAGAGGGACAAGGAAGCAATCCACCCGTCAGTCCAAAGAGAATGAGTTGGCCGGTCGTCACTTGCCGGTTGCCGAAGCGTTTCTCCAAATCCATCGCGTGTTCCCGCTCATGCGCGTCTTGATACTCAGGGGACGTGCTGTCGTGCGAGTGGTGGTGATGATCTTCAACAAACTTTGTGTGACAAGAGACGCTGCCAGCCAGTTTGACGGTCACGTTGAATTCATGCGGTTCAGGAATATCGGATGTGGATTCGAGATAATCTTGCTTCGAGACAAACTCGAATAATTGCTTGCTGCCGTCGGGGCGCGAGGTTTCCAATTGAATTGAGTTCGCAGCGGGCGGCATGAGGATTTGATTCGTTTGGCCGTATAGATAGAGCCGAAAGTGGGGCGGAACATTGGTTTCAAATACGCTGATTTCCATCTGCTCGTTTGCGCCGGTATTCACCAACAAGCCACCATGCGCTCCGCGTGGTTCGTGGTCGTGGGTATGCTGATGCTCTGCGGCGGAGCGTTGTTCCCGACGCGTGCGGGCAAACATCCACGCCGCCATGCCGATCACAATCACGCCGGTCGCGACTTGGAAATATGGCTCGGTGGTTTCAACATTGAATTGCCCGGCGTAGTGCAATCCGATCAAAGCCAAAATCCAGATGATGGCGGTATGCGAAATCGTGGCCGCCACTCCGAGCAACACCGCTTGTTTGATCGTGCCGCGAATGGCGACGATGAACGCGGCCATCAGCGTCTTGCTGTGTCCTGGCTCTAAACCGTGCAGTGCGCCGAGCAGGATCGCGCCGGGAATGAAAAGCCAAGCGTTACCATGTGCGAGATACTCATTGAACGAAGTCACGGAAGGACTATACCCCCACCCCCTATACAAAGGCAAGGGTTGAACTTTCCCGACCGGGCGCGTATTATCACATTGAATGAAAAAGCACAGTCATTCCCGCAGCGAGCGCGACGCCCAAAAACTTCGGGTGCGCCGCATCGTCGGCCAGTTGAATGGCATCGAGCGAATGCTGGAAGAAGACCGCGACTGTTCGGAAATACTGATGCAATTGGTGTCCGCGCGAAAGGCCATCAAGTCGCTGTCGGAAACCTTGATTCATTCCCACATGAAGCACTGCATTGAGCACGCCCAATCTCCAGCGGAAGGACGAAAGGAATTGCAGGAGCTTTTGGTCGTGCTGGAGCGCTATGTCGAATAGCCGTCCGCGCTCTTCGCAAAACGGAAATAGCTGAACTTTTGCTCGGTGGCCCACGGCGTCGAGTGTGTTTCGTCCACTTGCTCCACCAGTCGGAAGCCTGTGCCGAGTTCGGCGCAGACTGAAGCCGCATCGTAACGCGACACATCCAGACCGCTGCACTTCAGCGGTCCATCAATGGCGAACGTGGCGATGATCAAATGCCCATCTGCGGCGAGCGTGCGCTTCAACGTCTCGACGTATTTCTGCCGGTCGGCTTTGGCCGTCAGAAAATGGAACACGGCGCGGTCATGCCAGAGACCGAATTGGCGTGGGGGATTGAAGGTTGTGACATCCGCCTCGCACCATTCAACCAAACTGGCGCGACTCCCCAAACGCTGCCGCGCGTGTTCGAGCGCCGCCGCCGAAATGTCCAGCACCGCCAGTTTCGTGAATCCTGCATCAAGCAGGAAATCCACGAGCACCGACGCGCCGCCACCCACGTCAATGATGCCCGCGTCCTTGCCCACGCCCGACGACTCCACCAGCTTCAGCGAAGTCGCGGGCCGCGTTTGAAACCAACTCACGTCATCCGGCGCTTTCGTCTGATAAACCTGTTCCCAATGGTCTTTGCGGTTCATGGCATCGTTCAGTCCGCTCTCAGGATACCAAGTTCACCGTCGGCACTGGACATATTTATTCGTCGCAGATGCACGCATACTCAGGGCGCTTGCACTTGCCGCACGGCGTCATGTTATACTTGATGCGAAAATTCTGCGGCTTGGCGTCTGCTTTGGAACGGAGTTGCACCACCACGTTGTAGTCGTTGCCTTCGGGCAAAGGTGCTTTGGAAACGAGCGCGTCGCCTTTCTTTTCAAACTCGATTTTCGTCTTGCCGCTTTTCGCTTCGGCAATTGCCGTCACAACCTGCTCGCCGGGCGATACTGGTTTCAGGTCTTTGTCGTAAAACATGATGGTCACGGTCTTGTTTGTTTCAACGAAGAATTCAGCGCGGGGACTTTCGTTCTCCAAGAGCCGTCCGCCTTTTGGTCCGGGAGTGACCTTTTCGGCGTGCGCCTGGCTGATTCCAAAGACCAATGCAGCCACGGCCATGATATGAGTTAGCTTTTTCATTGTTTCTACCTTTCGTCTGGTTGTTTCGCTTCTCGTTTGTTCTCGACCCATTCGTAGAGCGTCGGCAGCAATACCAGGGTCAGGAAAGTGGAACTTAAAATGCCGCCGATGACGACGGTTGCCAGTGGGCGCTGAACTTCCGCGCCCGCACCGTGCGCCAGAGCCATTGGCACGAAACCGAAGCTGGCGACCAGCGCCGTCATCAGCACCGGACGCAAGCGCGTCAGCGAGCCTTCGACAACGGAATCTTGCACGCCTTTGCCTTCCTCGCGCAGTTGGTTGAAGTAAGTGATCATGACGAGGCCATTGAGAACAGCGACTCCGCTCAATGCGATAAAGCCGACGCCCGCCGAGATGCTGAAGGGCAGGCCGCGCAGCGCGAGTGCGAACACTCCGCCGGTCACGGCAAGTGGAATGCCTGAATAAATGAGCAACGCCTGACGGAGACTGCCGAAAGCGGCGAAGACCAGCAGGAAAATCAGAATCAGCGCGACCGGAACAACAATCATGAGCCGCGCTCGCGCTTGCTGGAGATTTTTGAACTGCCCGCCAAATTCAACGTAGTAACCTTCCGGCAATTTCACTTGCTGGATTTTCTCCTGTGCCTCCTTCACGAAGCTCTCCACGTCGCGACCACGCAAATTGAGAACAATCGCCAGCCGCCGCTGGCCGGACTCGCGGTTGATGGTGTTCACTTGTTCGGCCATTTTGAAATCGGCGAGTTGGCCCAACGTCACCAAGCCGCCGTCCCTGCTATCCACCGGCAGAAACTTCAAGCCTTCGATTTTCGTCCGCATTGCTTCGGGCATCCGCACGACGATGTTGAAGCGCCGGTTGCCCTCGACAATCGTGCCGACGGTCTTACCGCCGAGCGCCGTGGCAATGGCGTTGTTCACTTCTGCCGCGCGGAAATTAAACTTGCTCAGGTTCGTCCGGTTGAGCGTGATTTCCAACACGGGCGCTTTGCCGAGTGCGTCGAAGTCCACATCCGCCGCGCCGCGAATGCCGGCGAGGATGTCGCGGATTTCTTTGGCGCTCTTTTCGAGGATGTCGTAATCCGAGCCAAAAACCTTTACGGCGATGTCGGCGCGCGTGCCTTCGAGCAGTTCGTTGAAGCGCATTTTAATCGGTTGCAGAAACAGCGCCGCTTGTCCCGGAACTTTCTTGCTCACGACTTCGCTCATCAGGTTGGCCAACTCTGCTTTGGTGATGGTGTGTCCGTTGACCTTGCGCCATTTATCTTCCGGCGTGAAAAAGACGTAAGTGTCCGCCACATTGACGCCCATCGGATCGGTCGCCACTTCCGCCGTGCCGATGCGCGAATAGGTGCGGGCGACTTCCGGGAAATCAGCCAGCAAAACAGCCTCGGTTTTTTTCTGCATATCAATGGCCGCGTCCAGTCCAATGCTGGTTGTGCGGACCATTTGAATCAGGAAACTTCCTTCGTCCAGTTCGGGCACAAACTCCGCGCCAAGCCGGGAGAAAATGAAAACCGAGAGCGCAAATAATCCGACTGCGCCCGATAATGTAAGCCAGCGGAAACGCCGCGCCCAATGCAGGACGGGTGCATAGAGTTTCTTCGCGACGCGGATTGCCCAATTGTCACCTTCCTTCACATCGCCCGTTAAGAGGAACGAGCAAAGCGCGGGCATCAACGTAAGCGTCAGCACGAGTGCCCCGCCCAAGGCGAACATCACGGTCAGGGCCATCGGATGAAACATTTTTCCTTCAATGCCGGTCAGCGCCAGAATCGGAAGATAGACAATGGTAATTATCGCCACGCCGAAAAACATTGGCGAGCCGACTTGTTTCGACGCGCTCAAGACAACGTGCAGCCGCTCCTCGCGATTCAAGCGCCGTCCGAGGTGATGTTGCTTGAGGCCCATTTGTCGGACGATGTTTTCAACGATGACGACCGCGCCATCAATGATGAGTCCGAAATCAATCGCGCCTAAACTCATAAGGTTGCCGGAAACACCGCCTTGCACCATGCCGGTCAGGGCAAAGAGCATTGCCAACGGAATCGCCGCAGCGACGATGAGAGCCGCGCGGACATTTCCGAGCAACAGCAACAGAATGGCGACCACCAGAACCGCGCCTTCAAAGAGATTCTTTTTCACTGTGCCGATTGTGCGATTAACCAAATCGCTGCGGTCGTAGGTGGTGCGAATCTCCACTCCTTCGGGCAATTTCTTTTGAATCTCTTTGAGCCGCTCGTCAACGCTTCGGGCAATGAGTCGGCTGTTGCCGCCCGCCAGCATGAGGGTGATGCCCGAAACGGTTTCTTCACCGTTCTCCAGTGAAGCACCCGTGCGGACCTTCGAGCCGATTCCCACTTCCGCCACGTCCTTGACCTTGATGGGTTCTTTGCCGAAACCGAATTTAATGGGCAGGTTTGCGATTTCATCCGCCGTTTGCACCCGGCTGATGCCACGAATCGAAATCTGTTCCCCCGCCTGTTGAATCACGCCGCCGCCCGCGTTCTCCACGTTCTCACCAATGACGGCCGTTAATTCATCGAAGCCGATTCCGGCGCTCATCATTTTTTGCGGGTCGGGTTGGACGACGATTTGCTTTTCATAACCGCCCGAAGGACTGATCTCCGCAATGCCCGGCACGCTGCGCAGCATCGGTTTGATCGTCCAATCCTGAATCAATTTGAGTTGAAGCAACTGCTCGTAGCGGGTGGCGGGTTTGTTGGTCGAGCCCGGCTTGTAGTCCACGACGTAATGATAAATCTCGCCCAGGCCGGTCGTAATCGGCGCGAGCCTAGGCTGAATGCCGGGTGGCAATTCGTCCACAGTGTTTTGCAGTCGCTCGGTGACGAGTTGGCGGGCGCGATAAATGTCCGTGCCGTCCTCAAACACCAGCGTCACTTGCGACAGGCCGAACTTTGAAATGGAGCGTAACTCGACGAGGTTTTGAATCCCGGCCATTTCGGTTTCGATGGGAAAGGTGACGAGCTTTTCGATTTCTTCCGGCGCGAGCGCGGCCACTTCGGTGTTGATCTGCACCTGGACATTGGTGATGTCGGGCACGGCATCAATCGGCAGTCGAAGCATGGACCAAACGCCGACGCCGATCAGCCCAAGCGTCGCCATCAAAACGAACACGCGCTGGCGAATGGAAAATTCTAAAATCCGGTTAATCATTCTGGTTCTCCCTCAATCCGCGCAGGCCGCGCCGCCTTTCACGAATCGCAATTCCGTCAGCCAAAGCGTTTGCACCGGTTTGACCGCAACTTTGTCGCCGGAATACAGGCCGTCTGTGATTTCAACAACGTCGCCGGCGTCAGCGCCGACTTTTACCGCCGTGCGTGTCAGATGGTCGCCGTTCACCGCATAAACAAAATCTCCTTCCGCAGCCCGCAACAGTGCGGAGCGGGGAATCACCGTTACGTTTTCCTCTTTTGCTGCCTTGAATGTCGCCGTGAGAAAAGTTCCACGAACAAAGTCTTTTTCCGTTCCCGGAATCTCGACAATCAGTTCCGCCTGTCCGCTCGCCGATTGGATTTGCTCATCCACGCGCATCAGTTTTCCTTCGCTGGCTTTGCCGTCCTTGGTCGCCAAAGACACGGATTGGCCGGGCTGCAAGAGTTTTGCTTGCTCCCGACTGATGAGGCCAATGGCTTGAACCGAGTTGGATGCGGTCTGATAAACTTGAACCTCGGTCGTGACCTGGCCTGCAAGTTTCCGTTCGCTCACTTCGGCAATTTCCAATCCGATGAACCGGCGCGTTTCCTCTGACAGCGACAAGCCTTTGCCCTCCTTGAAACTCGGCAAACCTTTTCCGGTCGTCTCGTCCGCTTCCTTCTTTGATGCGTCGTGTCCGCAGCCGATCAGCGCCAAACACAACGGCATAAGTAGAATGGTGGTTCTCATTTCTTTTCCTCTTTCGTCGTGGTGCTCGACAGCGGCAAGGCCAGGCCGGTAAGCAATTCAAGATTTTGAGCCGCTTCAAGGGCTTCCTTTTTCGTGTCGAGCAAGCTCTCGACTGCCTCCAGATATTGCTTTTGCAACTCGACATAAACGCTGAGTTGCACAGCGCCGAGACGATAATGGCGGTCGGCTATTTCGGCAGCTTCGCGGAAGTGTTCGACGGAATCCGGTCGCCATGATGCCATCTGGCGCAGCTTCGTTTCGTAAGTCAGCGCCGCCTCAATCACCTTTCGCTCGACTTCGCGCGCGGTGACGTTGAGCGAAACCTCGGCCTGCATCTGCCGCGCCATTGCTGTTTGGATGTTTCCCTTATTGCGATTCCACAGCGGCAACGGGAGTGAAACGCCCACGCCAATGATGCGCTCGTGATCGCCCGCGTTCTCCTCCGAAATCGTCGGCCCAAGCGAGATGGCCGGATAACGCTCGTTCTTTGCGAGGTCAACCCGGAAGCCTTGTTGTGCGAGTTCAACCGCGCGGAGACGCAATTCAAAATTGTTGGTGTGCGCGAGGGCCGTGAGCGTTTCCAAGCTTTCCACCGGACGAAATGCCAGGTGCGTCTGGCTTATCGTGAGGCGCGTGTCCGGGGCGACGCCGCGCAATTGATTCAGTTCGAGCAACGCCGCTTGCGTGGCGAGCGTGGCGTCACTCGCCTTGCGTTGCATCGTGAGTTCCGTCGCCTCCACGACGCGCGTTTCGAGTAGCGGGGTCAAACCGGCGGGATCGCGTTGCACCAGCACTTCGCGCAACGCCGTGAATCGTTCGGCCACTTCGCGCGCCGCCACCGCCTTCTCCTGCGCGGCGAACAAACCGTAGGCCAGCGTCCGCACTCGCCCGGCCAGCGCGATTTTGAAACGCGCGTAGCCAAGCTCGGCCAATTCAATGTCCCGATTGGCAATGGCCTTGCGTAGTCCAAGTCGTCCCGGCCACTCGAATGGCTGCATGACTGACACCGACCACGCCACACCTTCGGCGCTCAAGCCGCCGCCACGCACGGTTTTGTTGCCCACGCTGCCGCTCAATTCAGGATTGGCGAGCAGCCCCGCAGTTTTGCGCCCACCTTTCGCCGCGAGGATTTCCGCCTCATAAAACTTGAGTTCGGGATTTCGCGCCAGCGTTTCCGCGACCAGGGCGTCCAGCGTCGCGGCATTTGTGGCCGTTACCGCCATTGCGGGAGCGTCATTCGTTTCCGCTCCACGCACCGCGCTGCCGAGCAAGGCCATCAAAATTAAACTGCCAATACACGTTCGTTTCATAAAAAATCACAACCGACCAAACCAAACAGGGAACTGCGTCTTTGCGGCGTGCAGGCACACCGCTTCCGTCAGGGATTGTCCCGCGAGGGACTGATTATGAAACGGACGAAGGAGCGCGCGGCGACAGCGCGGCGCGGAAGGAGAATTGCCAACTCGTGAGAAGCTCAGGCGGGGAGAAAGTCAATTCACTGGCATGACTATCGGGCATCGGAACTTCCAGATAATCGGGAAGCGGGACGAGCGGAAGGCCCACTGGAAGCGGCAGAGGAATGGCGCTCTTTTCCGAAATGTATCCACCGGAGCGAACCCAACTGCAAACGCAGTGGTTGGCAGGCACGGGCTCTTCGGAGGATTTGTCAGCCGCACTGTCGCAACAAGAGTCTGCTTCGGAAGAAGCCAGACTCACCAGCTCGCAACGAATCGTGCAGGACGCCCAAAGCGCCAACACAATCAACGCCACAAATGGTTTCAGCCGATTCACGCCTGATAGGAATACCAATGCCCCAGGAATGTTACAACCAAATCTTGGGGTAAGGCAGCGCGGCCAGAGACGGGACTTCACACGGACTGTCCGCGCGTTTTGTGTAGCTGATACATCTTCGGAAGTGCGTCTTGTGATGAACTGCCAGGCATGAGCACAACCGTGACTCCGAAGCAGGGCAGTCAACTCTGGGGCATTTACCACACCGACCGGGAACACGCCCGCGAGTTGGGTGATCCACTTCGCACGGTTGTCGAAGCGCCCAACAAACTCATCGCCGAGGAAACCGCCGCGCGGCTTGGCTTTGGTGATCCGTGGGCGCATCCCGTCACTTCGCAGCAGGTGAGACACGCACAGTGGCTTCACAAACGGCGACCCGGACGCCGGCAGCAACTCGCCCACAAATCATCGCGCGGCATTCGTATCTGATTATGCAAACACCCACCACCGCCCAATTACGCACCGCCATCGAAGTGTTGAACAAACTTGGCGAGCGTCTCAACACCCACGCCGAACATTCCGTGATGCAACTGGCGGAATCACCACTCGGTGCTCATTACGCCGGACGCATCGAAGTGGGGACGATTGAACAAACCACCCGCATCGAGGGCGTCGCGACACAACTGAAAAACTGGCGCGACGAGTTGCTGGAGCAAAGGAAGCAGTGTGTTTCTCATCATGTTTAAGACAGGGCACGCTTTACCCCTTGCTGGCGCAAGGCTTCTGCGTCCGCGAAGCAGTCGCGGGGAACACGCGGAATATCCGCGCGAAGTGAGCGGCTCATGGCCGCGAGCGCGGCAAATCCGCGAACTTGATTCAGCCGGGAACAGGACGCGGACACAAACTGTCCGTGTCCGCGAACAATCCATGTCCGCGTTCAGTCCACGCAAACAGGCGCGTCTGCGCTCAATCCACGTTCTCGGTTACGCAACGGCTTCGACAGTCCGCGAACCGGCAGTGGCCATGGATTCAAATTGTCCGCAGACAGTCCGCAGTCTCGAACTGTCCACGTCCCCGAACTGGTCACGGACGCAATCTGTCCGCGAGCGTGGACCGGCAACGAATTGTCCGCGTCGTTGCATCGCCGTTTCCATCTTGCCGCCGATCAGTTTCCCGGTTTGCATCCAAACCATTCCAGCCTATGACCTCATTTGACCCGGCCACAGTCAGGCAGGCGGTCGCGGAATTTACGCCGCTCCGTCCACAGAAATTCCAGGACTTGCTCCCGGCGAAGGATGTCATTGCCGAATTGAGACAAAGGCGGGCGTCCTATCGCGCCATTGCCGAACTGCTCACGCAACATTGCCTGCCGACGAGCAAGACGGCCATCGCTGCGTTCTGCCATCAAGTGATTGGTGAAATCGTCCGGCCTCACAGACGGCCAACACGAAAACGCCTGCCGTCTCCCGCCGGGCCGACCGGTCGAGTGGCATCATCGGCTCAATCAGAGCCAGCAGACGACCATCCGTCGCAAGAATCACCAGCGGATTCCAATGGCAACGGAACTCCGCAAACCCGCAGCCGTGGCCCACGCATCGCACAAGTGCGGATGCTCAAACCTGAAAGCACATGAAACGTCTTGATCTCATCCTCAATGGCAAAGGCGGCGTTGGCAAAAGCTTCTTCGCCGTCAACTTCGTGCAGTTCCTCAAAGACCAGGGCATCGCGCACGTCGCGATTGACAGCGACAACGAAAATTCGACGTTGAAGCGATTCCATCCCGACACCCGGTTTCTCGATTTGAATAACCGGCGTGAACTCGACGGCATTTTCAGCGCACTGGAAAAAGCGAGCCTCGTCGTCATGGATTGCCGCGCCGCGTCCACTGACCTGTTCATTGATTACTTCACCGAAATTGATTTGTCGGCCGTGTTAACCGAACTCGGCGCGGCGCTCACGCTCGTCATGCCGGTGAACCACGAATCGGACAGCGTGGATCAAATACAGCGCCTCGCCGACCAGTTCGGGAAGAAGTGCGGTTACGTCGTCGTCCGCAACGCTGCACACAGCGAGAGCTTCGCCCTATTTGAATCGTCAGAGGTGCGGGCAAAACTTAAAGACAAATTCGGCGGGCGTGAGATTACCATGTGCCGGTTGCAAGATTGGCTCGTCGAATCTCTCAATGCGGCGAACCTCACCATCACAGCGGCGACCAAGCATCCCACTTTCAGCCTCCTCGACCGGCAACGACTGCAAACGTGGCAGCGGAAACTTTACAGCGAGATTGACTCTGCCGCCGACTTGCTCTTGCCCCCGAAGTGATCCCGATGCAGACAAACGAACAACCCGACTTCGACGAGGAGTTTGCCAAGGCCGTCGCCGAGTGGCGCGATAAACATCGGCTGCGAGAAGACGACGCGGCGCTACTCCTTGTCGAATTGTTCCGAATCCACCAGCGGCATTGGGATGAAATCCGCCGCCACGAAATCCCATCCTTCGAGCAGTTCCGCACGGACATCACGAAGCTCATTGGTGCAACGCAGACGTTTCAACAACAGGCAGCCGCGTTGCTGGAAGCTCTACGCAGCCAATCACCCGCTTCCCGCGCTGCGCGAATCACTCGCGCCGCTGCAATCTTCGCCGCGCTCGCCGCGCTGCTGGCCGGCTATCTCGTCGGAAGGGTCTGGCCGTGAAACTCGGACTCATTCCCTTTGGGCCGATAATGCCGCCGCCAGACCTCCTGCTTGCGTTGAGGCATCCGCAATACTATTTCGCTGCTGGCGGAATTCTTCTGATTCTCGTTGCGGCTTGGCTCTTGTTGACTTCATCGCGCAAAAATCATGTGGCAAAACTCGGCGGTTTGAGATGGAGGCGGAATCAGTTCTGTCGCGGTTGGCTCATCACTGGCGACACCGGCTCTGGCAAAACGAGTTCTGGCATCAATCAACTCGCTCATCAAGTTTTTCAGAACGAAGAAACGTGGGGCGGGCTGTGCATTGACGAGAAAGGTGTCTATTGGGAAACGCTCTCCGCGATGGCGCGCCACTACGGACGCGAGCACGACCTGATTCATTTGCAAATTCGCGCGGACGATACCGATGCGCAGTGGACGCCCCCGAACCGCTATAACCTGACCGGCGACCGCAGTATCCCGTTCACCACCTACGCCAAATTCATCGTGGACACGGCAACGAGTCTTGGGCAGGGCGGTGATAAAGGCTTTTTCAAAAGCCAGGCACAAACACACATCGCCCACGCGCTTGAAATGTTGTTTGAGTTGAATCGTCCCGTCACATTGACTGGCGCGTTCGAGTTGCTGTCCGACCGCGAGCTTCTCGCCGAGGAAATGGAGAACCTTGAGAGCTTGCTCGAAACTCCGCGACGCGCTGCGGTCTATGCACATTTCGGAAACCGATTTCTGAACCAACCCGATGAACAGCTTGGCGGCGTCCGCGAAACGATCGGCAATTATTTGCAATACTTTCTGACGCCAGAAGTCGCTGAGGTATTTTGCACCGGCGAAAGCACGTTCAGCTTCGGCGCGATTGACCAGGGCAAAATCATCCTCACGACGATGCCGCAGAAATTTCAGACCGAGCGGCGTTACGTGAACACCTTACTCAAGTTGCTTTTCTACAATCACGCTCTGCGCCGATTCGACAAAGCCAAAGCCGAGCGTGCCCAAAACAACTTGCTCATCCTGTGGGCTGACGAGGCCCAGCGATTCATGACTGCCAGCGAAGACGGTACGAGCGATTACAACTGCGTGGACGTGATCCGTGAAGCCGGGGCGACGGTTGTCGCCGCCGCGCAGAGCACAACTTCACTTGTGCCGCCTCTCGGCAACGACAAAGCGAAGGTGCTTACGCTAAATCTTCGCAACCGTCTCATCTTCCGCGCTGCCGACGAAGCCGATGCCGTCCAAGCCGCCGACTTCATCGGCAAAAAGCGCGTCGTGAAACGCTCATGGGGATTCAGCGCCGGCAGACGCAACGTGAACTATTCCGAAACCGAAGAACACAAAATCAAACCGCACAAGCTCCGCAATCTTCGCGACCACGAGTGCGTCCTCGTCCATTGCGAGCGTGGCTTCCGCCGCGTGACGTTGCCGCCGCTTGAATCAGACAGAGTAGTTTCCAAATGGTTTCCTTGGTGGAGACGACTTTTCTAAGCACCGCATCACATTCGTATGATGATGTCGTAAAGTTTCTTCAGTTTCTGCTCGCCGAGTTCCTTGAGCGAGCCAATCGGCTCTTTGAGCGCCAACCGCCGAAAAGCCAAGTCGTAAACTTCCTGCTTTTCCAGTCCGAGCCGACCAGCTTTTGACCAAATTGATTTGAAGATTTGCTGATGCCACTCATCGGGGGCTTTGCGCCTGATTTTGGAGCGTTGTTGGGGGACTTGCTGGCGAAGCCACTGAATCGCATCCTCACCGGATTCGACAGGTATCAGCTTATACGAAGTCACCCGGTAACGGCGATAGAGGCGCGAGAACCATCCCGAGTGGGAATCTGAACGACCGGCCAACACATCAATTTCTGCGAGAAAATCAATCAGCCGCTTGATTTCAAACGCTGTTGCTTCGTCAATGTGCCGCTGGTCCGGTTGGACAATGTTCTTTTGAAGAACCTTCTTGTTTTCAACGTAATCGCCGGCCACTTGGGTGTTATTGTCTCCAACAATCGCTTGTCGAATCGAGCCGGAAGATTCCATGCCTGGCGTAGCCGCCGCTCGCTTTGATTTTCCGCGCGGCGACAATCGAGTTGCACGTCTTCCAGAAAGTGATGCTTGGATTTCGGAGAGGAGTTTCTTTTGTGCGTCGGTGGGATTCAATCCGACAAGATCAATATAAACGATGGACGCAAGCAGCCCAGGCGGTTTGCAGTCCCGCACCCGCACCGTAATGAGTGTGCGGTTCACGCCAGTGGGGTCTTTGGCAAACGCTGCCGCCCATTCTGCTTCGGGGAACTTTGCTCCAAGATAATCGGGCGAGAGCACGGCCAGAGTTCGTTTCCCTTGCTGCACTGCTTTGTGCATCTCCGAAACGAAATTTGAACCGGCAACGAAATCCTGCGCCTGCAAGATTGTGCTAAGACCGGCTCGATCCAACCAGTCTCCGATTCCCGTTGCCCAATGGACATCCGCTTTGTTGTAGCTGATGAAGAAATCTGCCTGTTCCATATCTAGTTAGCTTTGCTGCGAGCCATCTTTGCTCCAGCGCTGATTGCCGCGTTCCGCTTCGCCACCTCGCGTTCAACTTCGTCTGCCGCGTAAAGGAAGGCGTTTCCTTTCTTCTGAAATCTCAGTCTGCCCGCCGCACGTAAGTGCATCAGTGCGCAACTGCTCCCTCTCAAAATTCGTCGCGCATCTTGCGCGCTTAACCAACGTTTCTTGGTTCCCATAGTTCACAAGCCAATCCTTTTGATTGCGGCCACCACCGCTTTCCAATCCACCTTTGGCGTCAGATGACACCAAGAAAATCGGACTGCTCCCTTTACATGGTCTTCGCTCAATCCCATCGCCGTTAGGACATGGCTTACCGTGTAGTTCTGCGACGTACAGGCCGAGCCATTGGAAATCGCCACGACTTCTTTGAGCGCGAGCATGACCGCTTCTGAATCCAGCCCGGGGAACGCGATGTTCAGCGTGCTTGCGACCGATTTCGCCGGGTCGCCAGTCGGTACGCCGCCGATTTTTGCGAACGTAGCCAACGCCTCTTGCCTTATAGCGGCGCAGCGCGCAGCGCGCTTCTCGCCGTCGCGCAGAGCGAGCTCCGCCGCTTTTCCAATGGCCACGATTAACGCCACGGGAAGCGTGCCGGGACGTAGTCCCCGCTCCTGGCCGCCGCCGAATGCCAGCGGTGTTAATGGCGGGCATTCATATCCACGCCGCCGCATCACAAGCGCACCAATTCCTTTCGGCGCGTAAATTTTGTGGCCGCTGATGCTGATGAGATCAATCCGGCTATTCTGCAGATCGGCTATGCGCTTGCCGAATCCTTGTGCGGCGTCCACATGGAAAAACGCCTCATGTTTCGCTAACACCTTCGCGATTTCGTCAATGGGCTGAATCACGCCCGTTTCATTGTTGACGTGCATGACTGACACCAACAGCGTGTCTGGTCGCAATGCGCGAGCCACTGCGGTCGCCATCACCGCGCCATCGGCCTCCGGCTTCAGCAGTGTTACCGTGAATCCAAGCTCCGCCAGATGTTCCACCGGTTCGAGCACCGCCTTGTGTTCGATGGCCGTCGTGACGATGTGCTTGCGCCCGGTCTTTTCTCCATGTTCGCGCAGGCCAAGCAATGCGAGGTTGTTGCTCTCGGTGGCTCCACTGGTGAAAATCACTTCCTCACGCTGGCACTTCACGACCGCAGCCAACTGGTCGCGTGCCCGTTGCACAGCCTGTTTCGCTCGCACCCCATATTCGTGGGTCCGGCTGCCCGCATTTCCGAATTCATCGTGGATGAAATGAAGGAATTCCCGCTCGACTTCGGGATCAACAGGTGTCGTTGCATTGCAATCGAGATAAACAGCCATTG
>Ga0193709_1000383_pt1 | contig 16074 bp, 18 predicted proteins | sample H3c2metaG_FD_160571 | JGI IMG/M metagenome (GOLD analysis project Ga0193709, IMG submission 160571) | Soil microbial communities from a riparian zone of the East river system, Colorado, United States - H3c2 | ecosystem: Environmental > Terrestrial > Soil > Riparian zone | place: USA: East River... | reverse complement strand
ATCGCCAGCACTGGACAGACCGCTAAAGCCAGCCGTCGAGCGAACGAGCCTGAGTCGCGTTTCATGGGTGCACCTTTCAGCAGTCAGCGGACCAAAGAGATATTGTCACAACGCCGAGACCATGTGCGCGATGGCGTCGTCGAAGGGGACGCGACCGTCCAGATAGGGCTGCCAATATTCGGTGAGGAGGCGAAGATAATTTTCCCAGCCGCGTTTGTAGAGACCCTCGCGCACCGCGTAGGGGACGTAGCCCGAAGCCGAACCGCCCGCCGAGCCACTACCATCGAGCGCCAGAGGGCGAATCAATTCGCCGGTCGTGTAGAAAAGCAGGGCGTGCCAGAGATCGCGGGGAATTGGTTTTTCGCGCTGGCGGCATTCACGAAAAATGGCGTCCTGCACGGAGTCGGCGATGCCGTGCGAGGCTTCGTGGAAGAGAACTTCAAGCGCCTCAGCTCGCTGATTTCGCGCGTCGGCGCTGGACACCGTGACGCGTAGCGGTTCGAGAGTGGTGTAAGCGCCGGTGGAATTGGCATAGTTGGTGACGTCGACGCGAATGCGATCCTTGGGCCAGTTGGTCTGATAAATTTCCGCGAGGCGGTGGGCGAGGTCCAGTCCGTTGCGGCGAACGAGCGGGGCCACGGCGGCAATCCAGCGGCGATTGGCGCGGTCGTGTTCCGGCCAAAGGTGCGCGCGGTACACCGGAGCCGCAGCATCCAGCGCTTCTGTAAGTTTCGCGGGAAGACCCGCATCACAGGATTTTCTCTTAAAGCCGGCAAGATCTTCGCAGGTTTCAAAATCGCCTAGCTGGTTCTTGATGAGAATCATTTCCAGGCTGACGGTGATGTCGTTGTCAGCATAGGTCCTGGAATAATAAGCGATGGCTGAGGACCAAATGCGCTGTTCGGTGGGAGTTAGATTCGCTATTCCTGAGCTTGGCGCTGCCGGATTTGCTGTGGAGTTTGCAGCACGCTGCGAGCGCGCTAGGCGATAGAGCGTGTGATGGAGATTCAGCCAGAAGCCGCTGTGAAATTCAAAAACCGGAAGCGGCGGCTGGGGCGGTTCATCTTGCGCAGCTGCGAAAGGTGTGAAAAAAAGCGTAACGAGGCATACCGAGAACCAGAGAGCGCGGCGAATGGCAGTACCCAATGGGCGCATGAGAAGAACACAGATGGTATCGCCAAATGAAGAGTGCGGCAAACCGGGGACGATTCGACAAAGCCTCAAAGCTTCCGATTGCACCTTCTGGTATGCGAACGAATACAGAGGCTCCCAGTGGATCGGGAGCTTTTTTTCTTGTGTCTAAGGAATGTTGCCTACCTTGCGCCGGAGAGCCAGCGATCGAGAATAGCCGCTTGTGCAGGAGGCAAATTTTCGTCGAAGCGAACGCCCATGCCCAGGCCCGGGCTGACATAGACGATACGCCCGGGAAGTTCGACTTCTTCACCTGCGTGGGTCAGGCGCACGGTCACGACAGTCTTAACCGGCGTGGGATTGAGCGAGTCGAGGTAGCAACCGGTGCGGCTGATATCGCTGGTCCTTGCGCTCAAACGAGTTCCGGTGGCGACCTCGGTGACTTCCGCATCGGCAATCAGCGGTACGCGAGGATCCTGACGATGGTCTTGCATTCCTGACATGGACAGATCTCCTGTGAATCAAAACCGCTTAGCGGGGAACTGCTACCGCGAGGCGGCAAACGTTCTTGCCTGTGAGAGAGATCCGCGAACGGCAAAATTGCGACTAAGTCACACCCGAAGGACGACCTTGTTGATTGTGAGGGGGTAGCCTTGCGAAGACAAGAAAGAAGACCGCAAAGTTTCGAAAAAATGACGGCGCGTTCATGGTCTGAACTATTTTCTAGAACCCATCTCATAAACACCTCAAAAGTAATCGTCGGGATGGCCACCTCGCTTAACACTCGCCGCTCCGCTCGGTCCGTTGTTCAGCACCCTCGTTGTAGCCCACTTACCCGGAGTCGAGAGTGGGTGTTAGAGTGAACCAGCGAAGTTGCCCGGTGAAGCGCCCAATGAAAATCATCAAGAAACAATGGATGGTAGCAGTTGTCCTGCTTCTGCTGATTCCCGTGGTTTTGGTGCTCGGCGGAGCGCTGTTCAGCTTCATCAATCCCGAAATTGCGGCAGGCCATCCGAACTATGTCCGCAACTTCCACCTGCTGAACCTGCTGAAGATAACAGTGATGTGGGCAACCGCCGCGGCTGTACTGGTCTTGTGGCTGCTGGTGTGCCTTAAGGTGATCCGCGCGAAGAAGCGACCCGCCTCTTGGCTGGTTCTGGCGGCCTTAGGGCCATTCGGACTCGCCATCCTGGCGATGTTGAACGATGCTAAGCTGCACGACGCCACGACGAGCGACCGGGCGACTGCGGAGACCGACCGGTACACCCGGTTCGTGCGCAGCCTGAACGGATTTGTGCGCGCCGGCTACGAACTTTGCACCTTCGTGATCGTGTGGATGCTCGCCTACGAGGCCATGGTTCTCAAGCGCACGCTGATGGTCCGTTATGAGGCCGCTACCACCGGTAGTTCCATCGCACAAGTCACTGATCTCCACAACGCTTCGGGTGGCATGTGGGCGTTTGCCGAGGGGATGGAAGTGATGTTCTTTGTGGTTCTTCTCTACCTGCTTCGGCCTGTCGTCTTTAACATTGTGGGTCGCGTAGCAGCGACAATGGCTCCCAAAGCCAGCTGACTGAGTGGAAGAAATGTAAGAGAAAATCCGCACCCTTTCCCAACCCGAAAGGGTGCGCCACCCGCCCGCAATCGTGACGAACATCAGCAAACCGCAAACGACAGCAACTGTGGCAAACCATGGGCAGTTCGTTTTGTTGATGGTCACGTACGTAACAGCCATCAGCGCGACAGCGAGGCCTCGCGCCGCCGCCGTGACCATGAACGATGGAGCTCCGCTGGAAAGCCAAGCCCAGCGCCTAAGTGCCGAACATTTTGAGCAGGAGTGTGCTGAATGTCGCCACTGGGGCCAAAGCTATCGCCACAACAGCAGCAAACGGGCCGAATCGGGTTAGGTCCACAAAACCTCAGTAGTTGAGATGAATGGATGTCTTAGGCCCGGGCAAGGAAACGGTTGCGTTGGTATCGCACTGAATGTTGCTGCCATAAGCGCATCCGTCCACGCCAAAAACGTATGATCCGGATTGCGAGATGCTTGTTGCCGGACTGGTTGGATGGCCAAAATAGGTTGGACTGGTGTAGCTGGAACCAGACCAGAAGACTCTCAAGCCATTCGAATTGGTCGAATTGGTCGAATTGCTAGTGACCTTAAAATGGCACCCAGGCGTAATTATTGGCGGTGCACCGAGCAGTTGGGGCAGACGAACAGATGGTGAAGCTTCTTCGGCAAGGCTTCGTGCCCCGGCGATGCTGCTTACTAGAAAACCGATGGAGCGTCTTCTGAAAGTGTCAGCGGCTTCTTCAGGGATCAATCCAGCTCAATTGCAGATACGGTCCCTCTCCGCCAACGCGACCGAGCGGGTGGTACACCACATTCTCGGCGAAGGTGCGAATCCGATTTATGAGAGTTATTCGACGGCCGGATCGATCGAATGGCCGACGCCACCCTGGTGGTCAGCGGCGTGAAAAACGCCCTTGGCGTCGCGAAAAAAAGAAAGTTTTCCAGTGCGGCCGTAAGTCGCGGGAGTTGCGGAGAGTTCATATTGCGCGGGAGCACCAATCTCATTGGCGCCGGCGATGACCATGCGAAAAAGGTAGCCGTTGCCTTTTCCCGCGACCAAGTCAGCATCCAGCAAGCCGGCTGCGTCGGCGGAAGGCTTGGAAGCGTGGCCCAGCTTGGCAAAAGACTCCGGAAGACGCGAATAAGTGCGCCGGTAGTTCTCGATTGCGCGAGCGATCGTTTTCAAATCGTTCAGGGCGTCACGTTCATTGCTGCCGATGGAAGCTTGGTCCCATTCCACTTCGAGTGATGGAAGATCGAGAAATAACATGCCGAGCGAAAGAATTTTCCAGGAAGAATTCTCGCGCACCATGCCCATCAGAATGTGGTGAGGATCGCCACCACCTAGTTCGGAAACGTCGCGAATATCCAGAGGAACAAGCGCGATGTTGTCGTGCAGTTCCGCACCACCCAGTTGAATGTCGGCGGCGCCGTCGGGAGTGCTGCAGCGAATGTCCGGACGGCCGGATGGGTTGGAAGAAAGGGCGGGTTTGCCGGCGCCGTCGAGAAGGACAAAGCGCTTCATGAGTTCGGTGCGCGCGGTGGGAGCGAGTTGTGCAAACGATTGCGCATTGCGCGCGGTGAGAAATTTCTCAAACGACGGCTCGTCGTGAGCGCAGGCGGCCGCGAGCAGATCACGCAGGGCGGCGGAAGGTGCGTCTGGAGCAGGGTTTCGTGCGGATGGAGATGGCGGTGCGGTTGCTGGTTTTGTGGAAGTATCCGAATCGGGCCGCGAACTGGACTCCTGGGCGAAAACCACGAAGGGTGCGCTGAACACAAGCAGCACGGCCGAGACCACAACGAGAAAATATCTAGGAATCATACTTTCCGTTCTTTGTTAGGGTCGAAGCGAGAATATCGGGCAGGTTCATGGAAAATTTGGAGCGTGGCATGACTTCATTGAACCCGGCGGCTCGCGCTTGCTCGCCCAGGCCGGTTTGCACGTGGGATAAAAATCCGATCACGCGAAGATTCGGTTGCAGCCTCCGCAATTGTTGCATGGCGTCGAGCGGCTGCGAACGAGCATTCAAATCGACGATGACTAATTCGGGCGGAGGTTCGAGGAGTTGCAGCAGTGATTCGGCCGTGGTTGCTACTTTGACTTCCAGACCGAGATGCTTGGCGGTTTCCGCCAACTTCATCTGGAAAAACAGATCATCCATGTAAGCAACTATGCGCGGCATTGCCGGGACACTCCAGTATTCGCATCTAAAGTTCGGCTCCAGGATAGATGCTCAGAAAAGTAATTATGCTGCCAGTCAGAAATTCTGCCGCGGTCGATGGCTTAGTGGCCAGAAGTAGGGCTATGCGCGCCGACGGTTTCGTCTGGGACGTCGCCAGCCCGGCCTTTGACGCGGTCGTACACGGAAACCTGGCTGACCGACCCGAGAGCTTCGTTATAAAAAGTTGGTACGTTAAGGGCGGTGCGCAACTCCTCATTAAACTTGCGAAGATTTTGCAGGTGCACAGCAAGAGCAGGCAGTTTTATTCCATCATCGGTGAGCAGAAATTTCTGGTAACCGGCATCCCACAGACGCGCGAACTGTCCCTTAACCATAATGGTTGGCAGAACCGTGAGCTGGAATTTCCCATCGGTGCCCTGGCGAAACTCCGCGCCGCAACCGTATTTTTCCACACGCACCACGCCGCGCGTGCTGCCTACCGCAAAGCCAAGAGCAGCCATGCTTTCAATAGCCTTCGAATCAAAGCGCTGTTCGATGTTCCACATAGTGTTCAAGACTAAAGAATGCAAGCACGTCTGTAAAGCGCTGCCGAGGGCGCTGGTTTATCTTTCGCCGGGCGAATTGCATCCAATTGGGAGTAAACTGGTCGGATATACGGTAAGTCGAATTGTTGCTAGAGGGTACAGCCACGAGCCAGGGACATCAACTGCGTACAGACGAATCCTTCGCTCGGCTAGAGCGCACCGGCGAAGGTGCGCTCGATCTGATTGGCAATACACCGTTGCTGCGAATCGAGCGAGTAGCGACGCACCTGGCAAACGTTGAAATTTTGGCGAAGGCGGAGTGGTGCAATCCTGGCGGCTCGGTTAAAGATCGAGCAGCGCTCAGGATGATCAATGCGGGAATCGCCAAAGGCGACTTGCTCCCCGGCAAAACAATTTTGGACGCCACCAGCGGGAACACTGGGATTGCGTACGCCATGATTGGCGCTGCTCTGGGCTATGCCGTAAAACTGTTTTTGCCTTACAGCGCCTCGCAAGAACGTAAACGCATTCTGCAAGCGTACGGTGCTGAGTTGGTGATGACTCCGGGCGACGAGGGAACGGACGGAGCGATTCGCCGGGTCCGCGAACTGGCTGCCGCCGAGCCGAAGAAATATTTCTATCCGGACCAGTACAGCAATCCCGCGAACTGGCAGGCGCATTATCACGGCACCGCGGAAGAAATTTGGGGGCAGACGAGCGGGCGCATCACGCATTTTGTTGCAGCACTGGGAACGAGCGGCACGTTTGTCGGAACGACTCGGCGTTTGAAGGAGCTGAATCCGAAAATTCGCTGTATTAGCTTGCAGCCCGATGGTCCGTGGAACGGGTTGGAGGGCTGGAAGCACATGCCGACCGCGTTGCGCCCCGCCATTTACGACGATACGCTGGCCGATCAGAACTTGGAGATTTCGACCGAAGAGTCCTACGACATGGTGAAGCGGATGGCGCGCCAAGAAGGCTTGCTGGTAAGCCCGAGCGCGGCCGCCGCGCTGATCGGGTGCATGGACGTGGCAAACAAGATTCCTCCAGGCGAACACGCTGTGATGGTTACCATCTTCGCCGATAATGCGTCGAAATATTTGAGTGAACGCTTCTGGGAAGACGGCTTTTAGGACCCGTACTTACAGGCCCCGAGGTGACGGGTTTCAGGGCCCGTACTTACGGGCCCTGAGGTGAAACGTAGCGATGACGGAGAATTTTCAGCTTTGCATGAATCGCGATCTGGCAGAAGGGATTCGCCGCCACGGGGCTGAGACTTTTCCGTACGAGTGTTGTGGCGCATTACTCGGCCGAGATTCCGCCAGCGACGAAAAAGTGAGCGCGCCGGATGAGTCGCTGGTCGGAACGCCCCGTGAGGTGCTGGGATTATTCCCGCTGGTAAATCGGCGCGATGATTCGCCACGCAACCGTTTCGCGGTTAGCGCAGATGATGTGCGCGATGCGGAGAAAGCCGCCCGCGAGCATGGCCTGGAAGTCATTGGCTGGTATCATTCTCATCCCGATCATCCGGCGCGGCCCAGTGACTTTGACCGCGAACATGCGTGGCCGTGGTACAGCTACGTGATTGTTAGCGTGATGAAGGGCGAACCGGCGGACATGACGTCGTGGCGCTTGAACGATGACCGGCAGAATTATTCGGCTGAAGGTATTGAAATTTCGTAACAGCGCTTTGGCCTGAGGGGAGAGCGCTTTGTTAAGTAGGCCCATTTGTTAAGTAGGCACAATATGACAGCGATTACGACGGAGAAAAAGATGGCAGTGAAAGTAATTATTCCAACGCCGCTGCGGGTCTATGCGGCGAAAAAAGATTCCGCCGAAGTTTCGGCGCAGACCGTCGGCGAAGCGCTGGGCGGTTTGACGACGCAATATACCGAGCTTCGCAAACATCTGTTCACCGAAGACGGTAAATTGCGCAGCTTCGTGAATGTTTATTTGAACGATGAAGACATTCGCTATATGGCCAAGGAAGCGACGCCGGTGAAAGATGGCGACGTGGTCAGCATCGTTCCGTCGATTGCCGGGGGCAACCACTGCGGCCGCTAGAGCGAGATTAGTCACGAACAATTTATTCGTATGAATTGGAGCAGCAAGCCATGGCAACAAAAACACAATCGCCGATCGCAAACGCGCCGGCCACCAGTTTGTCCAACGAAGAAATCCTTCGCTACAGCCGCCATCTGATCATGCCGGAAGTGGGCATGGAGGGTCAGCTCAAGCTGAAAAACGCGAAAGTATTGTTGATTGGAACCGGTGGGCTCGGCGCGCCGCTGGGTTTGTATCTCGCGGCTGCGGGCGTAGGCAAACTTGGCCTGGTCGATTTCGACGTGGTGGATTTCACCAACCTGCAGCGGCAAGTAACTTTTGGCACCAGCGACGTTGGCAAGCACAAAAGCGCAGCGGCACAGGCGCGGCTCTCCAATCTGAATCCGGACATCGAAGTGCTCAGCTTCGAAACGCAACTGACCAGCGGCAACGCGCTGGAACTCTTCAAGGATTTCGACATCATCGTAGACGGCACGGACAATTTTCCAACCCGTTATCTGGTGAACGACGCTTGCATTCTGCTCGGCAAGCCCAATGTTTACGGCTCGATTTTCCGATTCGAAGGACAAGCCACGGTATTCGGAACGCCCGCTGGCCCCTGCTACCGCTGCTTATATCCGGAGCCGCCGCCGCCGGGTCTTGTTCCGTCGTGCGCGGAGGGCGGTGTGCTCGGCGTGCTGCCCGGAATCGTCGGCTCGATTCAGGCCATGGAAACGATCAAGCTGATTCTTGGCGCAGGCGACAGCCTGGCCGGCCGCTTGTTACTGTTCGATGCGCTGGGCATGAAGTTCCGCGAGCTGAAACTGCGCAAGAATCCCGACTGCCCGATGTGCGGAAAAAACCGCACGATTCATCAGTTGATTGACTACTACGAATTTTGCGGCGTACGCGGCGAAGAAGCTCTTGCGCCGGATCTGCAGGTTCCGGAAATGACGCCGCGCGAACTGAAGTCACGGCTGGATCGCGGCGATGACCTCTATATTCTGGACGTGCGGGAGCCGCACGAATATCAGATTTGCAACATCAAGGGACATCTGTTGCCACTCGGTGAGTTGCCGCGCCGGGTTCACGAACTCGATTCTTCGCGCGAAATTGTGGCCCATTGCCGCAGCGGAAAACGCTCCGCCGAAGCCGTTGATTTCTTACGCAAGGCGGGTTTCCGCAAAATCCACAATCTCAAGGGCGGAATTCTCGCCTGGTCAGATGAAGTTGATCCCAGCGTGCCCAAATACTGATCATGCCGCAATCCGCAGCAGGCCCAAGCAAAACCGTGTTCGACGATTTGATGGAGCACAATAAGGGATACGCAAAGCGTTTTGATCTTGGCCACCTGCAAACACCGCCCATCAAGAAATTGGTGATTCTCACCTGCATGGATTCGCGCATGGACCTCGAACAGTTGCTCGGACTGAGCGTCGGCGACGCGCACATGATTCGAAACGCCGGTGGCATTGCCACCGACGACGCGATTCGTTCGCTGATTCTTTCCACGCAACTGCTGGGAACTCGCGCGATTGGCGTAATTCAGCACACGCAATGCGGCTTGATGTCTATCACCGATGAAGAATTTCGCTGGAGACTCTCTTCGGAAACCGGGAGTGATGCGTCGCACTTGCGTTTCCATGCCTTTCGCGACATCGACCAGAACATTACAGACCAGGTTTTGCGTATCCGGCAAAATGCGTTTCTTCCCAAGCAGCTTCAGGTGCGCGGGTATGCCTACGATGTGACGACCGGCGCGCTGCGCGAAGTCGTCGTTTCGTAAACTTTCACGTTCCGGTGGTTCGCGCTTTCCTGTTTCTTCCGCTATCATTTGCAGTGCGCCGCCGCTCGCGGCCCGGAGACGGAATGCCCTCGACAAAAATCACCATCAACAACAACGGCAACATCCGCGTAGAAGGCGACTTCGAAATCGTCGATCCGCAGGGCACGCCGTTCGGTCTTGCCGGGCGTACCGTTATCGGCTTGTGCCGTTGCGGCCATTCGAAAAACAAGCCATTTTGCGATGGTTCGCACAACGCTGCCGGGTTCAACGACAACGTTGTTGCCCGTGATTTGCCTGCTCCAAAACCGAAAATCTAGCCAATTAGTGGTCCGAATCGGGTGAGACTGTCTCAGACTGAGACAGATTGCTCCGTCCGGGTCAAAAGTGTCTAATCCCCACGTAACTCTAACGGAACAAATCGCTTATTTTGCGCGGTAGTGAGAATTCTCAGATTCTCAGTGTCTCGGAGTTGCGATTCGAGCCGTCCCGCATTTTTTGCCTCTCGGTAAGCGTAATCCTATCAGGCGATTACAAGGCCCCTATTCAGTCAATGAGCGGGCATTGGCGTGCATTTATCGGGGCTTGCCGAGTTTCATTGGGTATTGGGGGTTTTCTTGGGAAGTTGGTCCAAAATCGTTGGCGACTTGCGCAACCGTCCGGCCCTGGTTTGGGCCGCAGGGGTTTCGCTTGCGGCGATCTTGTTCCTGACCGGCCTCTTCTACCTTCGCGATGCGGACGTTTCCGGCAGCTATCAGACCTATTTATATGTAGAAGTCGGCGGCACACTGCTCAGCTTCTGCTACGCGGCTAACGCGTTGGTCCGGTTTCGCGGTACGCACGATCGCACCGCCCTCATCCTTTCCTTTGGTTTCGTGCTTTCCGGATTAATCGAGACGGTCGGCTACTTTCATTTCAATCACCTTCTTCATATGGGCGGCGCGGGCCTGCACATCCCGCTTGGTTGGATGGTCAGTCGTACTTTGCTGGCCGTGCTGCTGCTCGCTGCAGTTGGTGTGGAGAAATACACCCCGACCGCGCGCCAGCCAAGCAAAGAGATCGCCATTGCGCTCCTGGTTGTGGCATTGGCTGCTTATGCTACCAGCGGCGCATTTTTGGCTGCGCCTTCCGCGCCCATTGCGCATCCCACGCATCTTCTTTCCCGTGTGTGGGATTTACTTCCCGCTTTGCTGTTCCTCGCTGCGGCCATAGCGTTTTTTCTGCGCATCAAGAAAGACGAAAAGTCCGCATCGGTTCTTGATTACTCACTTTTTCTGGTCTCTTCGATCAATGTTGTGTGCCACATCGCAGCGGCTTTTTCCCGGCATCTTCTGGATGGGCCATTTTTCTTCGCCGAATTGAGCAAGACCGCCAGTTACGTGGTGATGTTATTTGGAGCCATGCTGGACCAGGCGCGGCTCTTCGATCAAGTTCGCACTCTGGCTGTCAGCGATTCCTTGACCGGCCTGGCTAACTACCGTCGCCTTTTGAGCGTGATGGAGGCGGAACTTGATCGCTCGCGCCGCACACAGCGCCCGTTCAGCGTTGTGCTTTTCGATATGGACGGCCTGAAAGCCATTAACGATCAATATGGCCATCTGACCGGCAGCCGGGCGTTGGTACGGCTGGGCAAAATTCTCCGCAATCATTGCCGCGCGATTGATACCGCTGCCCGTTATGGCGGCGACGAATTTGCCATTGTTTTTCCTGAAGCCGATTCCGATATCGCCACGCGCATCGTGAATCGCATTCACGAAAAAATGTCATCGGATGCCGAAGCGCCAGCGCTTTCCGCCAGCGCCGGGACCGCTTCCTACCCGGCCGACGGCGACACTCCGGAAAAATTGCTCGCCGCCGCCGATCGCGCTCTTTATCGCATGAAGCATCGCGCTAGCACCGGTATTCAAAATCTTTCGCGCATCGCCGCGTGCCTCTAGAGGATATGGACCAACCCATGACCAAACAGTCCAGCCAAGTCCATCCTTACAATCGCGCCGAGCGCCGCATCCCCATGGAAATCAGCGTGTATCTCGAAGGCAACCGGCAAGCGCCCGGTGCCGAATCCACATTTACGGAAAATGTCAGCGAACGTGGCGCGCGCGTGGTCAGCTCGCGCCGCTGGGAGCTCAATGACCGGCTCACCATCGCTTCGCGTTCCGGAGAATTTCGTTCCTCGGCCCGGGTGGCTTACTGCCAGCCGATGCAAGGCGACGGCTTTGCCGTCGGCGTGGAGTTCCTCGAGCCGCGGGGACGATGGGTTGTTCAAAGTGCCAGATAGCTTGGCCGAACGGCTTAGCGGAAGGGAGGGGAACCGAGCGAACATCAACAGGTGAATGTAGAATACTAGCGCGTAGTAAAAAATTTGAAACGCCGGACGGATCGAGAAGGAGCCGCCCGGCGTTTCGCTTTTTGCGCCGCAGGGTTTTCGACAAAGTCTTAGCCGTCGCGCGACTCGCTCAGGATCTCCTGATAGGCGCGTAGGGTATTTTGCACCATGCAGGCAGCAGAAAATTGCCCTTCCATCTTGCGTCGTGCCTTTTGTCCTACGTTCTCGCGTAGCGAATCGTTGCTCAGCAGGCGCACTATTCCATCGGTGACGAGATCCGGTTTGGATTCCGCGACCAACAATCCGTTTTCACCGTCATCCACATATTCCGGCACGCCTCCGCTCGCAACCGCCAATACGGGAAGCCCCCATGCCATCGCCGCCAGTAACGACGTGCCCAGCGGTTCGGCCAGCGAAGGGAAGACAAAAATGTCCAGCGCCGCATACACCTGCGCCACATCCTCGACGAATCCAGTGAAAATGATTGCCTCTTGCAGGCCGAATTGTTTTGCCAGTGCTTCCAGCCGCTCGCGGCACGATCCATCCCCTGCCAACAGCAATCGCGCTCCCGGAAACTTCGCGCGTACTGCCGGCATGGCGCGCACCACGGTTTCCTGCCCTTTTTCCGGCAACAAATATCCGACACAGCCGAGTAAGCGCTGGTCGGCGGCCACGCTCCAACGTTGCCGTGCCCGTTCGCGGGCCTCGCCAGCGACCATTGGGGGAACTTCCACTCCTTCGTACACCACCGCCACTTTGCCAGCCGGAATCCCAGACTCGACAACGCTCGCTGCCACGAAACGAGAAACTGCCAGAATGCGCTTGGCCGTCCGATAACGCCTCAGCGCGATCACATTTTTTTGCAACGGGTAGGCTACGCGCCTCGCCGCAACCACGGGAACTTTCTTGTGTGCACCGGCTAACCACGCTGCGGTAAGCGCATGTGGTTCGTTCGCATGCACGATATCGAATTGGCTCTGGGAAAGCAGTTTGCGCAGCACCAGCGCCGCGCGTGCTCGCTTCGCACTTGTATCTACTTGGTGTACCGGAATCGCTGCTTGCGCCGCCCGCTGTGCCAGCGGGGAATCGCGAATTGCCACCAACTGCGCATCATGCCCGCTTTCGCGCATTCCTTTCGCGGTAAGCAGCGCCTGATTCTGCCCTCCGCGCCACTCCGTTTCCAAATCCACGATCAGCGGAATCATCCCGGCATGCTCCGCTGACCGCGCTGCGCGGCCAGCAGTTTGCCCAGTTTTCCATATTTGAGTTTTACGCTGCGTGCCGCCATGTGCGAGATCAGCGCGCCGCGGTAGCCATCCAGGAATCCTCCGCGCAAAACGAAATTCTGGAAAAAACTCCATGGCGTAGCCAGCCACATCGCCGGGCGCCAGCGTTTTTTCCCATTTTCGAGCAATTGCTGCGCCGCCAGTGTCGAATAGTGCTCCACCTTCCGTTTGTGCTCGGCAAACGTGCGCACCGTGTAATGCAATAAATCTCCCGCCAACCGCCCCGGTGCTCCTTCAAAACGCAGCGCTTCGTGAATCAGTCCAGTGAATTTCGCCGCCTCCCGGCGATACAGCCTGCGCTGCCAGTCCGGATACCAGCCGGAATGATGAATCCATTTGCCCAGGTACCACGTGCGCCGCGCCATTTCGTAAACATTTGCTTTGGGCTTGCGTCTTTTCCAGCTTAATAACGCTGTCTGCAGTTCGCTGCTTATTTCTTCGTCCGCCGCAAGCACAAAAATCCATTCATTTGTCGCTCGCGATGCAGCGAAATTCCTTTGTTCAGCGTATCCGTTGAACTCGCGCTTGATAAAAATTGCGCCGTGTTTTCGGGCGATGCTTTCTGTCCCGTCCGTGCTCCCGGAATCCACAATCACGATTTCGTCAACGATTTCCCGCAGCGATGCCAGTGATCGGGAAAGATGGTGTTCTTCATTCAGGGTGATCAAGCACGCGGATAGGCGATTCATAGCGCGGAGGTCTCTGAGAGGCAGCTTAAGTATCGCACAATCCCGGTCCTGCCTTCTGCCTGGGCCGCGGCCTCTGTGATAGCATTGTGGCTTGAATAACTGTCAGGAGAACAAGCTTGTCTGATCACCTTTCGCGCAAGGAACTAAAGCAGGACAAATTTCGCGAATCCATCGAGCACGGTGCGGAAGCGGTCTACTCGCACAGTCAAGCCGCCGCCATTCTCGTTGCTGTTGCGGTCGCAGCGGTGCTGATCTATGGTGGATGGAAATTTTACAACGATCGCCAAACGGTTCTGGCGTCCGCCGCGCTCGATGACGCCATGAAGGTTTATAACGCTCCCATTCGCCAGGCCAACGTCCCCATAGAGACCGGCGAGCTCACATTTCCCGACACCCAGACCCGCTCGCAGGCAGCTTCACCAAAGTTTACTGCTGTCGCGGACAAATTTTCCAGCACCAACCCCGGCAAACTCGCTCGCTATTACGAAGCGCTGACTCTTCTCGATCTGGAGAAACAGAATCAGGCACTCGAATCTCTCAAAAAAGTTGTGGGCGGCAGCGATAAGGAACTTTCCGCGATGGCCCAGTATCAAATGGCCAACATCTTTGCTCGTACCGGTAAGACTGATGACGCGGTGAAGACCTATCGCGCCATTGCCGATGCCAAATCCGTTCTCGTTCCACGGCCCTTGGTTCTGATCGAACTCGCCGACCTACTTAGCCAGAGCAAACCCGCGGAAGCGACAACGCTTTACGAGCAGATCAAAAAAGAGTATCCAAGTTCCGCGGTTTCCGAGCGCGCCGACCGTGGCCTCGATATGCTTGCTCCTAAATCCTGAAGCTGCTCCAGGCTCGCTACGCGATGGAGCGGAACATCCCGAATCCCTCCTCACTCTCGAATCTTGCCATGCGCGAAGAATTTTCGCGCGGACGCCGCTTCCATGAATCCCGACATCTTTATCGTACCGAATATGCGCGCGACCGCGATCGTATTATCCACGCCCGCGCTTTTCGCCGCCTGGAAGCAAAAACTCAGGTCTTCACTACTCGCTATTCGGACCATTTTCGCAATCGCCTGACGCACACGCTCGAAGTCACGCAAATCGCGCGCACTGTCTCTACGGCGCTCGGGCTGAACAGCGAACTGGCGGAAGCTCTAGCCCTGGTACACGATATTGGCCATCCGCCGTTTGGCCACGCTGGCGAACGCAAACTCAACGAACTGATGCAAGCGCACGGCGCTTCATTCGATCACAATCTCCATGCGCTGCGCATCGTCGAGCAGTTCGAACACCGCTATCTCGAATTTACCGGCCTCAACCTCACATTTGAAGTGCGCGAAGGCATCATCAAACACTCGCGCGATTATCAGCCCGACGCTTCACCGGATCTCGCCGAATACCTGCTGGACCTTCGTCCGCCCCTCGAATCGCAGCTCATCGACTGGGTCGACGAAATCGCATACAACACCGCCGATCTCGATGATGCGCGTGAAGCGGAGCTTCTCGATTTCGATCATCTCCGCGCCGAAGTGCCGCTATTCGCGCAAGCCTATGCGCTGGTAGATCGCGCTCATCCGGCCGCAAAGGAAAAACTCAAATTCAGCGAAGCTCTTAAAAACGTTCTTAACGCGCTGGCCTCCGATTTGATCGAGACGACAGCCGCCCGCACCAGCCAATCGGCAGTCACTTCCATCGACGAAGTCCGACGCTGGCCGGAGCGCCTGACCGGAATGAGTCCGCAAATGTCAGCGGCGAACGCCAGCTTGAAGCATTTCCTGGCTATAAATCTCTATAGCAACCCGGCGATTACCAGCGATCGCGATCACTCCATCGAATGTCTCGCGCGCCTCTTTCATTTCTACCTCGGTAACCCGGAATCGATGCCACCCGATCACGAACAACAAGCCCTCACTGTGCCCCGTCATATCGTCGTTTGCGATTACATCGCCGGCATGACCGATCAATTTCTGCTGAAGCAATATCGCGATCATTTTGGAAATGCCGCGTCGCCCGGTCCGGCAGCGTAAGGACTTGCGCCACGGGCGGTGTGAAATCCATCATGGAAGTGTTTTTCGGCCGGCCAATCAGGAGCGTTGCATGGTTAGAATTCGTACTATCGCACTCGCGGCATTGCTGCTGCCCTCGCTGGCCTGCGCTGCGCAAATCCCGGGCCTGACCTCCAAGCCGGCTGCCAAATCAACTCCGTCCGCCAAGACGCCAGCGGATCCGCTCGGACGAGGAACTCCGCACGGCACCGTGCTCGGTTTTCTTCACGCCGCACAGGATGAAAATTATTCTGTCGCCGCGCAATATTTCCAGCCCGCGACCGGCCACCATCGCCTCGATCCCACGGAAGAACAAGATCTCGCCGCGCAACTTCTCGCGGTCATCAATCAAAAAATTCTGACGTCTTCTCTGGAGTCACTGAGCGACGACCCGCAAGGCCGGCTCGATGACGGGTTGCCTCCGAATCAGGAACTCCTCACCGGCGTCCGCGAATCCAATGGCGTATTTTTCATCGAACTCCTGCGTCT
>Ga0193709_1000382_pt1 | contig 16124 bp, 14 predicted proteins | sample H3c2metaG_FD_160571 | JGI IMG/M metagenome (GOLD analysis project Ga0193709, IMG submission 160571) | Soil microbial communities from a riparian zone of the East river system, Colorado, United States - H3c2 | ecosystem: Environmental > Terrestrial > Soil > Riparian zone | place: USA: East River... | reverse complement strand
TGTTCACCTGGACGCCGCCGCATTTTTGGGCGCTGGCGATCGCAAGGCGCGACGACTACGCCAAAGTGGGGATTCCGATGCTCCCCGTCACCCACGGCATTCCCTACACCCGCCTGCAGATCGTGCTCTACACCATCCTTCTGATATTGACCACGCTGCTGCCGTATCTCACCGGCATGAGCGGCCTGGTCTATCTGGCCGCGGCGCTCGGTCTCAATGCGCGATTCCTGTACTTCGTGCTGGCGCTCAATCAGGGGCGCAAAGCGGACCTGCCCATGCGGACTTTCAGGTTCTCGATCACCTATTTGATGCTGCTGTTCGCCGCGCTCATCCTCGATCACTATCTGTTCTTCCCAGGCTCCTAGCGGCGATCAACGACGGCAACGCCTTCGGCCGGCGGATCGTTGGAGATGTCCACGACGCAGAGCCACTCACCCGCCCCATCGCGGCGCCAAACCGTCACGGAGCGCCCGCGCGAGGTCACCAGCGAGCCGTTGGCGCCCGGCGCTGTGACCTCAACATCGCTCAGCATGTAGGCCATCTTTGCGTCCGGCGACAACACCGGTTTCTCGGAGACCCAATGGATCTTGAAACCCGGGATTTTCAAGCTGGCCGTCACGAAGGCGCGAATCGCGGCCTTGCCGCTGTATGCCGGCTGTCCCGATTCGAGCACTTGCGCATCATCGCTCCAGTAGGACACGATCTTCTCGACGTCTTTGCCTTCGAGCGACGCCTTCGCCCAGTCGGCGTCCCGCTGCGACAGCTTGGCGGCTTCAGCCGTGCCGTCGAATGCCGTTTCAGAACATCCGGCGGCGATGAGCATGCCTAGAACGGCGGGGAATAGATGTAAGCGAGTCATGGGTTTGCTCTCCGGGTTATATTCTCGGTTCATGGACGCCATTCAGTACCAGATCGTGCGCGCCAACGGCATCGACTTCAATGTGGCGATGGCCGGATCCGGCGAGCGCCTGGCGCTTTGCCTGCACGGTTTTCCCGAGTCCTCGTTCTCGTGGCGCCACCAGATGCCGCTGCTCGCGCGCCTCGGCTACCGGGTATGGGCGCCGGATTTGCGCGGCTATGGGCGCAGCTCACGGCCGCAAGGTGTTGAGGCGTATGCGCTCCGCGAACTCCAGGAAGACGTGGCCTCGCTGATCGAGGCCGCGGGCGCCAAAGATGTGGTGCTCATCGGCCACGATTGGGGCGCCCTCATCGCCTGGTACTACGCCATGTTCGGCCTGCCGCCGATTTCAAAGCTCATCATCATGAATGTGCCGCATCCCGCCCTGGCGGAGCGGGGCCTGCGCACTTGGCGGCAATTGTTGAAGTCATGGTACATATTCTTCTTCCAGCTTCCCAAGCTTCCGGAGTGGGCGCTGGCGCGCAACGGCTATGAAGCGATCGGCCGCGCATTTCGCGGCATGGCGGTCGACAAGTCCCGCTTCCCCGACGAGGTGTTGCGTGTCTACCAAGACGCCGCCGCGCAACCCGGCGCACTCACCGCCATGCTGAACTACTACCGCGCGCTGATTCGCGGGCGCAGCAGCTACCGCCTGCGCGGCACGCCGCGCATCGACACGCCCACGCTCATGATTTGGGGCGAGGCCGACACGGCCCTCGGCAAGGAACTCACCTATGGCACGGGTCGGTACGTCAGCAATCTGACGCTGCGCTACCTGCCGCAGGTATCGCATTGGGTGCAGCAGGAAGCACCCGAAACCGTCAACGCCATGATCGAAGCATGGCTGCTCGACCAGGAGGTTCCGCAGGCGCCCGGTGCCGCACCGTCACGTCAGGACCCGGGTCGGGACGCGGGCACCAAGCCTTCAACGGTCAAGGGCGGCAGTTGATCGGCAGGCTTGAATCCGAACACCTGGCCGAAGAACGACAACTCGGCCTGCAGCGAGTTGATGATGGTCTCCGGTTTGCGAAAGCCATGGCTCTCGCCGGGATAGAGCACATAGGCCACCGGAACATGCCGTGCGCGCAGCGCCTCGACGATGCGCGCCGATTGATTCGGCGGAACGATGGGATCGTCCGCGCCCTGTAAAACGATCACGGGCGCTTTGAATCCATCCAGGTGATTCAAAGGCGAACGGCTATCGTAGATCGCTTGCGCCTGCGGCAGCGGTCCGATCAACGAATCCAAATAGCGGCTCTCGAACTTATGCGTGTCGCGCGCCAGCGCCGTCATGTCGGAGACGCCGAAGAAATCCGCGCCGGCGCGAAACACATCGCTGGTGCTCAAGGCGACCAGCACGGTGTAGCCGCCGGCGCTGCCGCCGCTGATGGCCGTGCGCTCAGGGTCCGCACGCTTGGCAGAGATCAGAAAGCGAACTGCGGCAATGACGTCCTCGGCATCGACCACGCCCCATTGACCGTTCAACGCCCGGCGGTAGGCGCGGCCGAAGCCTGAGCTGCCGCCATAGTTGACGTCCACCACCGCGAATCCGCGGCTGGTCCAAAATTGCACGCTCGAGCGCAGCCCCGGCGACGCCTGCGCGGTGGGTCCACCGTGCACCAGCGCCAGCAACGGCGGCAAGGTGCCCGTGATTCCCCGATAGCGAGGATTGGCGGGCGGGTAATAAAACGCATGTGCAGTTCGTCCTCGAGCGCTCGGAAAATCGATGGGCGTCGCCGCCGACACGGCTTCCGGTGCAAGAGGCGAAGTGCCGGCGGTGCGCAAGGTCGTTGCGGCAGGCTTGGCGATGTCGATGCTGACGATCGACAAGGGCTCCTTCGAGGCCGAGGCGATCGCCGCAATGTGCCGCTCATCGATTTTGGTCAGGTGCGAGAATTCCACGTACGGCAGATCCAGCTCGCGCGCCGTGCCTGCCTTCAGATCGACGACCGCGAGCCTTCCCAAGCCGCGCTCGCTGAAGCACACGACGGCGCGGCCGTCGCCGAGGAGCACATAGTTCGACTGACCGAACGACCACAGCGGATCCGCAAACTCGGCGGCGCGCGGCCACACCGCGTGCACGCCGCCATCACGCTGCGCATACAGGTTCCAAAAGCCGCTGCGATCCGAAATAAAGTACAGCGTACCGTCGCGATCCCATTGCGGCTCGAGCACGGATTCGGCCGCACCGCCGGCAATGAGCACCGGTGCTTTCAAACCCTGTGGCGTCAGTTCGGCCACCTTGAGTTCGGTTCCATCCCACGGCATGTTCGGATGATTCCAAGAGATGAAGGCGAGCCGGCGGCCGTCGGGACTCAAGCGCGGGTACGCCACGAAGTCGGTGCCCTCGAACAGCACCTCACCGGCGCCGGCCACCGGCAGCACCAGACGTACCAGCGTGTTGCGGACGTTGGCCGCATTCGTGTGATCTTCGCGCACGCAGATGAGCGCCGCGCCCGAATCGCCGGAAGCGGGGAGCGCGATGCAATCGGCGTAGCGGTAATTGGGCGGCGTCACCGGCGCCGAACTGCCGCCGGCCTTCAGCGCATACAATCGCTGATCGGACAACTGACTGTAGTACACGGTGTCGCCCACGACGATGAAGGGCGCGCCGCCGTATTCATGCACGCGGGTGCGCACGTTGGCCGCCGGCGGCGTGACCGGCGCGGCCACGCCGTTGTCGAAGCTGAACAGCGATACCGCTCCTCCCGCGGCCGGCACGTTCTCGGTCCAATACAGGCGCCCATTGACGCTTCGCAGATCGCCGAAATTAATCCCGCCGGCGGCAAGGGCTTCGGCGCTGAGCGGCGAGGCCCAAGAGCCGTATGGCGCCTCGATCGGCGCCGGCGAAGGGGTGGCCGGCGAAGTAGTGGCCGGCGCGGTGGTTGCGGGTGCGGCTGAGTGCGACGTCATAGCGGCAAACAGGCCGAAAAGAACGCAGCCGACGCGTGGCGCGGCGGCGAATGCCGATCGGGCGATGTTGTTAACCGCCACGGGGAAAACTCATACAGGCTCCTTGGGTGCATGCTGAATGTTAGGATGTTCCGATGCCGGCCACACCTAGTTTTTACTCCCGGGTATTTACGCTGGCCGTTGCCGGGATTCTCGCGTTTGCGCTGCTGTTGATTTTCAGGCCGTTTGCATTGCCGATGGCATGGGCGGCGTTTCTCGCCTTCCTGCTGTTTCCCGTCAATCTTCGCTGGCGCCGCCGCCTCAAGGGCAGATCCATTGCCGCCGGCGTGCTGACGGTGCTTGCGCCGATCGTCATCCTGCTGCCCTTGAGCGCGCTATCGGTCGAGTTCGTGTCGCAAATTTCCGTGTTGCTGAGACAACTGCAGAAATCGGCGACCGACATGGACATCAAGTCATTCTCGGATCTGCAGCAGTTTCCCTGGATCGCCAGGATCAATACCTGGCTGCAGGCGCACGCCTCCATTTCCGCCGAGCAGGTGCAATCCTGGCTGGTCTCCGGAACGCGCGAGGTGATGCAGCGCGCCGCGAGTTTGGGCGGCTCGTTTTTTCTGGGCGCGCTGGGTTCGCTGCTGGCTTTCGCGATCATGCTGTTTCTGTTGTTCTTTTTTCTGCGCGACGGCGACACCATGATAGTGCGCGCGCGGCGCTTGATTCCGATGGCCGAAGACCGCAAGGAACGGTTGTTCACGCAGTTGAGCGCGGTCACCCGCGCGATCGTCTACGGCACCACGGTGACCGCGATGCTGCAAGGGCTGTTCCTCGGCATCGGCTTCGCCATCGTCGGCCTGCCTTCGCCCGTGGTGTTCGGCGTGTTGGCGGCGCTGTTGTCGTTGTTGCCGGTGGGCGGCTCCGCCCTGGTCTGGGTACCCGCCGTGATCTGGCTGTTCTTTGAAAAGCACTGGGGCTGGGGCATATTTTTGCTGGTGTGGGGCTCTGCTTTGAGCGGTCTGGACAATGTCGTGCGGCCCCTGCTCATCTCCGGCCGCGCGAGAATCTCCGCCCTGGCCGTATTCGTGGGTGTTTTGGGCGGGATTCCGGCGTTCGGGGCCATCGGCGTCATTGCAGGACCCGTAGTGCTTTCCCTGGTGCTCGCCCTCATTGAATTTGCCGAAGAAAGCCGCCCGAAAATCTCTTAAAACGCAAGCGGCTGCAGGAGCCTGTCTGAGCGTTCCACGTGGCCGCGAGCGTGACGGATTTGCCTTCAGTCGAGGCGGAGCCGACGACGTTGGGTTTGATCCCAATTAGGAAGGCGACAACGACGAATGAAGGCAAATCCGTCCGCTCCCGAAGGGTTGGCTCTGGAAGGGGCGTCTGCGGTGTTGCGCGGCTGGTCCGTGGAATCAACCACGGACTGCGCCGCGCGCCTTGCATCCGCTCCCTTGCAGAGCCAACGCGGCTCACGTGGAATGTTCAGACAGGCTCCCAGGGCGGACGTGCAGTACAATCCGCGCCCTTATGGATGTTTCACACCTTCTCGACGGCCTCAACGAGGATCAACGCCAGGCGGTTGGCTCGCCCTTGGGTGCAGCGCTGGTGCTGGCGGGCGCCGGCAGCGGCAAGACCCGTGTGCTGGTGCATCGCGTCGCATGGTTGATTCAGGTCGAAGGCGCCTCGCCGCACAGCATTCTGGCCGTGACCTTCACCAACAAGGCCGCGGCCGAAATGCGCAGCCGCATCGAAACGCTGCTCGGGTTGCCGAGCGGCGCGATGTGGCTGGGAACCTTCCACGGCCTGGCCCACCGCTTGCTGCGCATCCATTGGCGCGAAGCGGCCCTGCCGCAAAGTTTTCAAATTTTGGATTCCGAAGATCAGGCGCGGGTCCTGCGCAAAGTCTTGAAGGCGCTCGAGCTCGACGAGACGCGCTGGATTCCGCGCGAAATTCTTTGGTTCATCAACGCTCAGAAAGACGAAGGTCACCGGCCCAAGCACATCAAGGATGACGGCGACCCGACGCGGCGGCAATTGATCAAGATCTATCAAGCGTACGAAGACGCGTGCCAGCGGGCCGGGGTCGTGGATTTCGCGGAGCTGTTGCTTCGCGCCTATGAGTTATGGCGCGACAACCCGGCGCTTTTGCAGCACTACCGCACGCGCTTCCAGCACGTGCTGGTGGACGAGTTCCAGGACACCAATGCGATTCAGTATAAGTGGCTGATGCTGTTGGCCGGCCCTGAGGGCATGCCGTTTGTTGTCGGTGATGACGATCAGTGTCTCGCAGCGGGGACCCTGGTGACGATGGCCGACGGTGCGAAGCGTGCCATCGAGTCGATCGTTGCCGGCGATTCCGTCCTGTCGAACTACGGCAGCGGCGATCTGCGTCCGGCCCGCGTGACCGAGTGCTTCGCGAAGCGACGCCAGGGACAGCTCGTGTCCGTGCATCTGCGCTCCGGCGCCGTCGTCAAAAGCACGCCCGAGCACGTGCATTTCGCAGGCTACGTACTCGGCGAGACACCGCAGACCTACTTCTTGTACCTCATGCACAAGGAAGGCGTGGGCTACCGGCTCGGCACCTCACAGGTATACACCGAAGGGCAGGCGCGGCCCATGGTGGGCTTCAAGCAGCGCGCCCTCCAAGAGCATGCCGATGCGCTGTGGATCGTCCGCACCCACACCAGCGAGAACGAAGCGCGCATCGACGAAGTGCTGACGTCGCTGCGCTTCGGCCTGCCGACCTGCCCTTTCGTTCCACGGAAAGGCAAAGCCCGCAACGGTTTCGTGCACGATGCCGCCCATCTGGGGCGGATATTCAGCTCGCTCGACACGCTGGTATCTGCCGAACGGCTGCTGGAAGAGGTGGGTCTGGACATCGACCGGCCGCATCACCAGCCACAGGGCCGCAATTCCAACCGCCGCAACATCGTCATCACGCTGTGCGGCGACAGGCGCGGCGGTGCACCGATGCATCGTATTTCCGTGGTCGGCGTTTCGCCCAAGGATCGCGCCGTCCTTGAAGCCATGGGTCTCAGCGTCCGTGCCGTCAAGGCGCAGTCCGTAAGCTGGCGCTTCGAAACCGTGCGCGCCGACTTCGGCGAACTGATGTCGATTGCTCGCGCCATCCGCGAGCGGCTCGACGGCCGCTACGTCCTTCAGGGACACATGCTCGAGAGGTCTTTGCCCTTCATTACGGCGGCCAGCATCCGCAGCGGCATGGTCATGGTGGTTGATTCCGGCCGGTTTGACGTCGTTGAGCGCATCGAGTACGAGTCCTACGATGCCGAGGTCTACGACATCAACGTCGAGCGCACCCATAATTTCATCGCGGGCGGCGTCGTCACGCACAATTCGATATATCGATGGAGAGGAGCGCGAGTCGAGAACTTAAATCAGTTCCGCCGCGATTTTCCCAAGGCGGTGCTCTACAAGCTGGAACAGAACTACCGCTCCACGGGCACCATCCTCAAAGCCGCCAATGCGCTGATTGCGAACAACGCCGGGCGCCTCGGCAAAACCTTGTGGACCAGCGGCGAGGACGGCGAGCGCATCAGACTGTATGCCGCCTTCAACGAGCGCGACGAAGCCGACTTCGTCGTCAACCGCATCCGCGAATGGGTGGCGCGCGGCGGTGCCCGGCGCGAAGTGGCCGTGTTGTACCGCTCGAACGCCCAGTCGCGCGTTTTCGAAGAAGCGTTCCTGAATGCGCGCATGCCGTATCGGGTCTATGGGGGTCTACGGTTTTTCGAGCGCGCCGAAATCAAGGACGCCCTGGCGTATCTGCGCCTGGTCTCGAGCCGCGCCGACGACACCTCCTTCGAGCGCGTCGTGAACCTGCCGGTGCGGGGCATCGGCGCCAAGACCGTGGATCTGGTCCGCGACACGGCGCGGTCGAACAGCACGTCCTTGTGGAACGGCGCCATTGCTTGTGTTCAAGGCGCACTGCCGCAGAGGGCGGCGCAAGCACTGCAATACTTCATGGATCTGATCGATAAGCTCGCCCGCGAGGTCAATGGCCTCGAGCTGCACGAGCAGGTCGATCATGTCATTCAGATGAGCGGCCTCATCGAGCATTTCAAGAAGGAAAAAGGCGAACGCGGCGAGGGACGCATCGAGAACCTGCTGGAACTCGTCAGTGCCGCGCGCGGCTTTTCCCCGGAGACCGAGGCCGAGGCCGAACTTTCGCCGCTCGAATCTTTTCTCGCGCATGCGGTGCTCGAGTCCGGCGAGGGTCAAGCCGACGCCTACGACGATTGCGTGCAAATGATGACGCTGCATTCGGCCAAAGGGTTGGAGTTTCCGGTGGTGTTCCTCGCCGGCATGGAAGACGGCTTGTTTCCGCATCAACGCTCGGTGGCCGACCTGGCCGGCTTGGAAGAAGAGCGCCGCCTGTGCTACGTCGGCGCGACTCGTGCGATGCGTCATTTGTACATCACCTATGCGGAGCAGCGACGGCTTTACGGCGTGGACACCTACGGGCAGCCGTCCCGCTTCATCGGCGAGTTTCCGCCGGACCTCATCGAGGAGATTCGGCCGCGATTGCAGGTGTCCCGGCCGGTCTTCATCAAACGCAACACCGGCAGCAGCAGCCTCGATGAGACGCCGACGCCCAACATGCGCATGGGCAGCCGCGTCCGGCATTCGAAGTTCGGCGACGGCGTGGTGCTCAATTTCGAGGGCAATGGACCGCATGCCCGGATTCAGGTGAATTTTGAGAGGCAGGGTACCAAGTGGTTGATGCTGTCTTACGCCAATCTCGAGGTCGTGTAGAGTAACGCCGCAGTGAAAATCATCATTCTAGGTGCCGGACAAGTGGGCCGCACGGCGGCGTATCACCTCTCTCGCGAGGAAGCGAACGATGTGACCGTCATCGACCACAACGAGGAGATATTGCGGGACTTGCAGGACCGCCTCGACATCCGCACCGTCAACGGCAATGGCTCCAGCCCGCGCATTCTGGAAGCCGCCGGGATTGCGAGCACCGATATTCTCGTGGCGCTGACCAACAGCGACGAAGTCAACATGCTGGCTTGCCAGGTCGCCTGGACGCTGTACCGCACGCCGAAAAAGATCGCCCGCGTGCGCTCGGCCGACTACACCGAGAGAGACCGGCTGTTCGGCGAGAACGCGGTCGCGGTGGATGTCTGGATCAGCCCCGAACAACTGGTGACGGAGTACGTAGCCCGCCTGATCCGCTATCCCGGTGCGCTGCAGGTGCTGGATTTCGCCGACGGCCGGGTGCGCCTGGTGGGCATACGCGCTCTGCAGGGCGGCCCGCTGGTCGGGCAAGCCTTGAGCACGCTGCGCGAACACATCCCGTCCGCGGATGCGCGAGTTGCCGCCATCTATCGCGCGGGCAAGAGCATCAAGCCCGAGGGCACCACCGTCATCGAAGACGGCGACGAAGTTTTCTTTTTGGCCGCGCGTGAAAATATCCGCGTCGTCATGAAAGAAATGCGCCGCGAAGAAGCGCCGGCGCGCCGTGTGGTCATCGCCGGCGGCGGCAACATCGGCTTGAGGCTTGCCAACGAATTGGAAGGCAAGAATCAGGTCAAGCTCATCGAACGCGACGGCAAGCGCGCGCGGCGCGTCTCGGAGCAATTGAAAAGCACCACGGTGCTGCACGGTGACGCAGCCGACGAGGAATTGCTGCTCGAGGAAAACATCGACAGCGCGGATGTCTTCGCCGCGCTGACGAATTCCGAAGAGGCGAATATTTTATCGGCCATGCTGGCCAAGCGCCTGGGCGCGCACAAGGTCATGGCGCTGATCAACAAGCCCTCCTATGCCGAGCTCATCGAAAGCGGCTCGATCGACGTCGCGATCTCGCCGCAGACTGTCACCATAGGATCATTACTGGCGCACGTGCGGCGCGGAGATGTCGTGCGCGTGCACTCGCTGCGCCGCGGCGCCGCCGAGGCGCTCGAAGTGGTGGTGCACGGGGATGCCGACAGCTCGAAGGTCATCGGCCGGCGCATCGAGGACATTTCACTGCCGGAGGGCACGACCTTGGGCGCGGTGGTTCGCGGCGAGGACGTCATCATTGCTCATCACGACACCACGGTCCAACCGGACGACCACTTGATCCTGTTCCTCACCGATCGCCGTCACATCGAAGCCGTCGAGAAGCTGTTTCAAGGCTCTGCCTCCTTTTTGTGAAAGACATTTTACTGCCGGTCGCTCACGTATTCGCCCTCGTCATGATGGTGTTTTCGGCGACCATGTTCGCGCCGCTGGTCATGGCGGTATGGGAGCTGGATCCGGCACTTTGGTCATTCGTCCTTTCCGCCCTGGCGACTTTCGTTCTCGGCGGCCTGCTGTGGCTCGGCACGCGTCGCTACAAGCGGGAGCTCAAAACCCGCGACGGCTTGATGCTGGTCGCATTGACCTGGGTTGCACTGCCCGCGGTGGCCGGATTTCCGCTGTGGGACTACCTGCCCATCAATTTCACGGATGCCTACTTCGAAGCCGCGTCCGGCCTGACCACCACCGGAGGCACCGTTCTCTCGGGGCTCGCATTCCTGCCGCGCTCGATCAATCTGTGGCGCCATTTATTGAGCTGGCTGGGCGGCATGGGCATCATCGTGCTGGCGGTGGCGATCCTGCCGATGCTCGGCGTCGGCGGAATGCAGATTTACCGCGCGGAAATGCCCGGTCCCATGAAGGACAGCAAGCTCACGCCGCGCATCGGCCAAACCGCGAAACTACTGTGGGCGGTGTATACCGGATTGACCGCGGCTTGCATCGTTTCTCTGAGATTCGCGGGCATGAACTGGTTCGACGCCGTATGCCATGGATTCTCCGCGCTGTCGCTCGGCGGCTTCTCGACCTACGACGCCAGCATCGGCCATTTCAATTCGCTGCCCATTGAGATGGTGGTGACCATTTTTTCGATTTTGGCGGCATTGAATTTCGCCACGCATTTTCTCGCCTGGAGCCAACGCGGCGTGAAGGCGTACTTTCGCGACGCCGAGGCCAAGGCGATCTTGGGCGTGCTGTTCGCGAGCTGCATCGGCGTCTCGCTGTTCCTGTTCTTCAAGGGCACCTACGCCGACTTTCCCTCGGCGTTTCGCAGCACTGCATTCAATCTAGTCTCGATCGCGATCGACAGCGGCTTGCACACTCAAGACTATTCGCGATGGCCGATTTTCGCGCCGATGTGGATGATGTTCTTGAGCTGCCTGGTGGCGAGTTCCGGATCCACCGGCGGCGGCATCAAAATGATCCGCACGCTGGTGCTCGCCAAACAGGCGCATCGTGAACTCAATCAGCTGGTGCATCCGAATATGGTGCGGCCGCTGAAAGTCGGCGGAGTGGTGATCGCCAACCGCGTGGTGTTCGCCGTGCTGGCATTCGTGTTCCTGTACTTCATGAGCATCGTGTCGCTCGTTTTCCTGCAGCTGGCGAGCGGCTTGGATTTCATGACGTCGTTTTCCTCCATCATCGCCTGCATCAATAACGCCGGCCCCGGCCTGGGCCTCGTGGGACCCGGGAGCAACTACGGCGTGTTGAGCGATTTTCAGACCTGGGTGTGCTCGGCGGCGATGCTGCTTGGCCGGCTGGAGGTCTTCACCATCCTCGTTCTGTTCACGCCGACGCTGTGGCGCAAGTAGCGAGAAACGTGTCGATGGCGGCGATGCATTCAGGCTCGTCCAGCAGCGGCACGTGGCCGCGCTGCGCAACTTCCAGCTGCGAAAGGTCAGGATTCTCGGCTTTCATCCGCGCGAACGTGGCGGCGCTCAAGATGTCGGACCGCTCGCCGCGAATCGCGAGCATGGGCATGCCGCGCAGCATGTTCCAGAAGGGCCAGAGATTTGCCGTGGCGGCGGGAGATGCACGCAGCATCTCACCAATCATGGGATCGGCATCGACACGAATGGCTCCCATTGCGTCCTCGCGAAAACCGCGCCGCACGATTGTCGACCAACGCTGCTCGCTCAAGTTGGGCCACGCATCGCCAAACATGGTTCGCGTTTGCGCGATTGCGTCGCTCCAATCCTTCGGCGGCGGCAGTCGGCCTGCATAGCCCTTGATGCGTTCGATGCCAACCGGATCGGCTTCAGGTCCAATGTCGTTCAGCACGATGCCGGCGATGCGGGTTCGGTAGCCAACCCCCAGCATCATCGCCAGCAAGCCTCCCAGTGACGTGCCGATCACCGTCACCTGCGGCGCGCCGACGGCATCGATCAAGGCGATGATGTCCTGCACATAGATCGCCGGCTGGTAGTTCTGCGGATTCGTATCCCGGGCAGACAGGCCGCGGCCTCGCAGATCCGGGACGATGACGCGATGCCGATGCTGCAAGTGCGGCGCAAGATCTTCGAAGTCGCGGCTGTTGCGGGTCAGGCCGTGCAGGCATAACACCGTTGCGGCCCCCGCGGCTTCGCTTTCGTAAACTCGGGTGTAAAGGCGCAGCCCATCCAGGCTGGTCCAATAGGTCTCGTTGAAGGCGGTGAGCTGCATTCTTGGTAATGTACCGAAAACCGGTTACCGGTGTCTGAAACCGAGGGGGAACAGGGATTTCCCGTGATATAGGGAATTAAATTCCACCTTTTAATTATTTATGGCCATTTTTACGCAGGTGAATACCACAATGACCAATAAATCCTCAGGATTGTCGTAGAGTGGATTTCGACCTCGTAAAAGGATGGCGATTCGACTGATATGGATCTAACGACGCAAGAACTTGGCTCTTTTAGTACAAAAGTGGGATGTTTTGACTTATGATTGCCCTTCTGCAACGCGCTTCACAAGCCAAAGTCGAAATTGACGGCAAAACTGTCGGGTCCATAGGCCCGGGTTTACTGGTGCTGCTCGGCGTCAGGCCCGCGGATGACGAGGCAACGGCTCTCAAGCTTCTCGGCCGTTTGCTGCAGTACCGGGTATTCGCGGATGAGGCCGGCAAAATGAATTTGAGCCTAACCCAGGTTAAGGGGGGACTGCTGCTGGTACCGCAATTCACGCTGGCGGCAGACACTTCAAAGGGTCTAAGACCCGGCTTTTCCACCGCGGCGCCCCCGGAGCTCGGGCGCCGGCTGTTCGACTTCTTCGTGCAGGCAGCGCGCATGCAGCATGGGCGCGTGGAAACCGGCGAATTCGGCGCTCACATGCAGGTGTCTTTGACCAACGACGGCCCAGTGACGATTTGGCTGGAAAGTTGATTAAAAGGCCAAATGCGACCGAACACGCATCGGTGCGTCACGGTCCAATGTCATAATATCTTTGGCGTATCATTGGCGCCCAATCGGCAACAGCTGGAATCGGAGAAGCGAGATGTTCGACTCAAAAATGCTACTGGTCATTCTGGCCATTGCGTTGGTCATTTTCGGGACCAAACGCTTACGCACCATCGGTTCGGACTTGGGCGCCGCCGTGAAAGGTTTCAAGTCCGCCATGAGTGACGGCGAAACCGAAGAAAAGGCCAAGCAGCTCAAACAGGACAAGGATGCGGACTTCGACCCCAGCGCGGCCGCGCGGGAAAGCGAAGTGAAGGTACCTCCAAAAACCAACGCTTGATGCCGCATGCTTGATGTTGGGTTCTCGGAGATACTGCTTACCTCAGCCATAGCACTCATAGTGCTGGGTCCTGAGAAACTTCCCAAGGTTGCACGACAAGTCGGCAACTGGATGGGGCGGGCGCGCGCGATGGCGCGTCAATTGACCGAGCAATTGGAACGCGAAGTCAGCGCCGATGAACTGATGAAGCAAACCAAATCGACCGGCTCGAACTCAGGCGCCGCACCGACCGCACCGAGCAGCGCGCCGGCTGCTTTTGACACTTCTTACACACCGAACATACCGCCGCCGCCGGCTGCGCCCCCGCCTGCAAGCGCACCTGCCGCCGCCTATTCACCGGAAACGGCGGCGACCGTGCATGGCGCCGATTGGCACGCGAGCCCGCCAGAAAACAAACCCGCCAATGAGTGAGCCCGGCGAACCGGGCGGTCTCGCCGAAGGTACCCTGATCTCGCACCTGCTGGAGCTGCGCGATCGCCTGCTCAAAGCGATGTTGGCGGTGGGCATTTGCTTTGTGCCCTGCGCGTTCTACATGAACCAGATTTTCAGCTTCGTGGCGAAACCGCTCATCGCCAAACTACCCGCCGGCGCAACCATGATTGCCACCAGCGTCGTCGCCCCCTTTACCGTGCCGTTCAAGTTGGCGCTGGTCTTAAGCATTGGTTTGGCCATTCCCATTGTGCTGTATCAGGCATGGGCATTCGTGGCCCCGGGCCTCTACAAGCACGAGAAAAAGCTGGCGATACCCCTGCTGATCTCCAGCATCATCCTGTTCTATATGGGCGCCGCGTTTGCCTACTACGCGGTTTTTCCGGTGATGCTGAGTTTCTTCGTCGCCACCACGCCCCCCGGCGTGCAGATGATGACCGATATGGGCAGCTACCTGGATTTCGTCATGGTGTTGCTGTTGGCGTTTGGTTTGGCGTTCGAAGTTCCTGTTGCTACTGTACTATTGGTGTGGACGGGCTTTGTTAAGATCAAGACGCTGAAGAAGAACCGCGGTTTTGTGCTGTTGGGGATATTCATCTTTGCCGCCTTTGTCACGCCTCCCGACGCGGTGTCGCAGAGTGCCATGGCGGTGCCGATGTACTTGCTCTACGAAATAGGGATCATCATGGCTGGACTGCTACTCAAAGAAAAAATAGCGGCGCGGGAAAAAGAGGAAGCGGAGCAGGCAGAGCGCGAAGCCGGGGCTTGATTTGAGCGCGACATTTTTCGGACATCCTCGCGGCCTCGCGACGTTGTTTTTCACCGAAATGTGGGAGCGATTCACTTACTACGGTATCCGCGCCGTGTTGGTGCTGTTCCTGGTCTCTGCAGTCGCGAATGGCGGCTTGGGCATCGACGACAAAACGGCCGCCGCAATCTACGGACTCTACACCGCCGGAACTTACCTTACCGCGCTGCCCGGCGGATGGATTGCAGACAGATTAATCGGCGCGCGCTTGGCTGTCATGATCGGCGGCCTCTTCATCACGCTTGGCAACGTCTTGCTGGCCATTTCCTCCAGCGCGAGCGGCTTTTACATCGGGCTGTTCGTGATCGTGCTTGGCGTGGGATTGTTGAAACCCAACGTCAGCGCCATGGTCGCCGAGCTTTATCCTGAAGGCGGTGCACGGCGGGATTCAGGGTTTACCGTTTTCTACATGGGAATCAACGTCGGCGCGACGTTGGGCCCTTTGATCACCGGCGCCGCGCAGATCTACTTCGGTCCTCGTGCCGGCTTTTGGACGGCCGCGATTTTCATGGCATTGGGCGTGGTGCAGTTTTTTTTGACGCAGCATTTTCTGGGCGAGGCCGGCAAATTCACAGCGCAGACGACGACCAACGGAGCCGGCAAGCCCTGGCCCGCACTGGCGATCGCGTGCGGCATGACCGCGCTCGTTGTCATAGCCTGCACGGTGGGATGGATTCCCTTGCAAGCGCTGACATTCGCGCACGTGGCGACCGGACTGATGGTCGGCATGGCAGTTCTTTATTTTGCTTATCTATTTTTCGCTGCGGGCCTTTCGGCCGAAGAACGTAAACGCGTCTTGGTGCTCTTGGTGCTTTTCCTCGGCAGCATTCTGTTTTGGTCGGGCTACGAGCAGGCGGGCTCGTCGCTCAATCTGTTTGCCGAGCGTTACACGGACCGCGTGATCGGCATGTTTAACTTCATCATTCCCACGGAATGGTTTCAATCGCTCAATCCCGCGTTCATCATAATATTCGCTCCCGTGCTGGCATGGCTTTGGGTGGCGCTGGCCAAGCGCAATCTCAACCCATCTGCGCCGGCAAAATTCGCCGTCGGCATCATGCTGGTGGGCGCCGGATTTCTGGTGATGGCGGCAGCCGCCAAACTGGTGGCCGGCGGATCGAGAGTGCTGCCCACTTGGCTGATCCTGACTTATCTGCTGCATACCTTCGGTGAGATCTGTTTGAGTCCCGTCGGCCTGAGCTACACGACCAAACTTGCGCCCCAGCGATTGGCGGGTCAGATCATGGGCGTGTGGTTTTTGTCGATTTCACTCGGCAATCTCCTGGCCGGATTGATCGCGGGACAATTCGACGCCAAGAATCTGGCCGCAATGCCAGGGCAATACATGGCACTCGTCTATTGCATGGTGGGCCTCGGCACCGTCCTCCTGCTCATCAGCCGGCCGGTGAAGAAACTCATGGGGAATGTCGTATGATCGACGGCGGAACCGCGGCGCCGTGGATTGCGGCAGCGCTGCTGTCCGGTGTTTGCCATTGGGTATTCCGCGTCGGCACGCCGCGCCGCCTCTAGTTTGCGCGACTCGCGTCATTCCACGAAAGTCTTCTTATG
>Ga0193709_1000381_pt1 | contig 16150 bp, 18 predicted proteins | sample H3c2metaG_FD_160571 | JGI IMG/M metagenome (GOLD analysis project Ga0193709, IMG submission 160571) | Soil microbial communities from a riparian zone of the East river system, Colorado, United States - H3c2 | ecosystem: Environmental > Terrestrial > Soil > Riparian zone | place: USA: East River... | reverse complement strand
GCGGGTGATGTAACGTTATGAGTCTAACGGCTTCGCTATTCCAAGTGGGACCATGATGGGAGCATAATTTGCCACGCCCGCTATCCAGCAAAGTCCCGGCGTGGTTCGGGCGGAAGTTCGACTTCACCTTTCCGGCGGAGCAGTACCCCAACGTTTGTGTGCGCCTGTGGGGCACGCCCGCACGCCTGGAAGAGATACTGCGCAAAGTGACGACCGATGTGTTGGTTGGCAAACCGCAGGAGAAGTGGTCAGCCCAAGAGCATGCAGGCCACTTGCTTGATCTCGAACCTCTATGGATGGCGCGTGTGGATGACTTCCTTACTGACCGAGACACACTCGCCGTCGCAGACCTGGGTAATCGCAAGACCCATGAAGCCAACCATAATGCCCGAGAATTGGCGGAGATTCTGGCTGGATTCCGCACAGCACGACTTCGCTTAGTGGAGCATCTGGGGACATTTGAACCTGACGTTTTTGCGCGAACGAGCCTGCATCCGCGTCTCAAGCAGCCCATGCGGCTCGTGGATCATTTGTATTTTGTTGCGGAGCACGATGACCATCACCTTGCAAAGATATGGGAGTTGATCGATACGCATTTCCCAAAAGGATAGGAGTGTAGCACTTGATTCGGTCCGGGCTGAGGTTGCGGTACGTCTTTGACCTGCGAACTGCTCACAGCGGGAACGACCGCGGCTCGCGTATCATTTCCTCCCACCGCGATTCGATGCGAGCCCTTTTGGATCGGTGCATGATTTCGAATGCCCGATTCGCCAATCACACGCCTATGCTGAGGTGCACGGTCAGGTGGCGAATTGTCGGCAACTCTCACCTTACAGGGATTAGGGAAGGGTAGCCCGTCATCATCCCCGAGGCATTGTTTACGTTCGGACATGTTTACTCCCGAGAAGCGGATCGCAGAATGGCCCTCAATGCAGAGGCTTGCGTCGCCAATCAAGAGCGAAATGGTTCTCGTGGCAAGGTGAGCGTAACAATCGAAACTGGGCCGTTACACGATGATTATGGGGCGACGCCGTCGACGAGAAACGTGCGACCCTTAGTAGCAGCTTGCCGAATCGGTCTGATTGCTGCGTAGGCTGGCGAGTCATACCAGGCGTGTGCCTGTTCGGCGCTGTCGAATGCGAAGATCACTATTCCTTTGGGCGGCGCGCCCCCATCCAGGCTTTCTGTTTTACCGCCCCGAACGACAAAATGATAATGGCCATTGAAAGGCGCCAGGGTTTCAAGGACCTTCGCTCCATACTCCTTTACGCCAGTCGGGTCCGTGATTACATCGGCTTCCGAAATTAAATAGACAGGCGGCGCTTTTACCGCCTGGCCGTGAATTGCGTGACTGCCGGCAGCTCCGGCCAAAGTACCAGCGACGACACCAACTAAAAGTTTGTATTTCGATTTCACGTTTCGTCCCTCCCATTTTCAATGTGACAGGCTGGTTCGCAGCCTCTCAAACCGCCTGGGGTGTTGTCTTGTAGGAATGGGAACTACGTGGCTTGAGTGAATCGATGGAAGAATGAGCCGCTGGGCGACGGGCTCGCCAGGTAGGCGCTTGGTGAGAGCCCGGAGAAATCACGAAATTCGTGGGCCAAATGGGCCTGATCGCAATAACCCGCCGCCAGAGCCAGTTCTGCCCAATCTACGGAAGTGACAGACGCGATTAGCCTCAATGTGTTTTGAAAGCGTTGCAGTCGGCAATAGAGCTTCGGCGTTAGTCCAACCTGCACCCGGAAAAGCTGGGAAAAACGACGGCGGCTCAAGCCAGCCTCATGGGCCAGTTCTCGTACTCTAGGGATCTCGGGCCTTCGCGCAAACTCTTGAAGGGCATACCGTACGGCGGTACTTAGCTGGAGGCGTTCGTTTAGGCGTGCCAAGAGTGCGACTTCGAGCACTCGAAATTTCTCAGCCGGGTCATTCCCGGTGCGCAACCGATCGCGCAAGCTTCGGACCATTGAGCCCCAAATCAAATCCAGGGATACGTTCTTGTTATGAAACGCATCAGTGAGCGCATCTAGGAGGGCGTGCACACCACCCGGCCGGAAGACCACGCCCATTGCGGAATGGAGTTTGCCGGTATCGATGATGTTGAAGCGCGAGCGAATTCCAATCAGCAATGCGGGCGCGATCCCTCCGCTATCGCCCATGGGATCGACCAGCGCATTAATGGGGGATTCCGCGAGACTGATGACTAACTGAAATCGTCCATCGGGCAGTAGCACTTGCTGCGTGCCATGGCCCCTCTGGTGGCCGTCGCAGTACCAGAGCTTCTCTACATGTAAAGCGAGGGCGGCGCATGGTTGGTAGCTTACGATCACCGACCCATCACAGCACGAGGGCAATCCAGGATCAAGGGCGAATCGCACAGATTCTTGTCCGCTTGGTCGGCTACCCGGAAGTAATCGCCGCAAAACGCCGGAGCCACTGAAATCGAGCACCATTGTGGAACCTGTGGCGACTGTGGCACGGCTGATTCTTTGTTCCTCTTTACCTGTTCACATAGCTCGGCCGATACCGTACCGACCTTCGCAGTTCAGTAGGCCAGCCTTTTTCTCCCGTTTATTTTACTAGGCACTGCTTCGGGCCAATTCCTGCGTCCTGCGGCTTCCCCATTTCGCAGATTCCCGCCTGCGATTTCGCGATACGGCGTTGACTCGTTGCCACTCGCAACATGAGTCCCATCTGCCTGGTGTGAGGCCCCACTTCTCAGACATAACTGATTTTCGAGCCGTCTTCCGTTGTGCTTGCTGACGTGCGTCCGCTCCACATGCCGACTCTTATTGAGCTCGATAAGTTCGCTCTTTTTCTGCCACTCATTTTCTCGGGCACTGCTTCGGGCTAATTCCTGCGTCCGGCAGCTTCGCGTCTTCTGCTTTCCCGGTTCCGCCCTTACCCCATTGGGTTCCCTCCGATAAAGCAGCCGCTCGCTTTGGAAGCAGAAGCCACTCGCTTCTGGGTGCCCCAAGAAAATGGGGCAAGAAAAAGGAGAAAATTCAGCTATGTCTTACCTCAACTCTATAACTCTCGTCGGGTTCGTTGGTTCTGACGCGGAGCAACGTCAAGCGAAAGGCAACGGTTCGAAATTCACCGTTCTGTCCGTCGCCACTCAGCGCTCCTGGAAGAACTCCGATGATGAATGGAGCTCAAAAACCGAGTGGCATCGGGTCGTTGTGTTCCGGCCACTTTTGGCAGAGCGTGTCGCTACGACTATCAAGAAGGGCGCTCACGTACTCGTCGAAGGCTCTCTCGTCAGCTCGACTTACGAACAACCGAACGCCAAAGGCAAGAAGTCGAAGACCTCGAAGATTACGTCATGGTCAGTCCGCGCCGATGTCGTGCGCAGGCTCGATCGCGGGGAACCTGAGCCGGAAGCCAGCGCCACCGCCTCGGATGCGGAAGCCTCCGAAACGGCAAACCCAGCTCCATTCTGAGATCTCGAACATCATCGGGCCTCAGCTTTCGCCGAGGCCCATTTCATTTCTCAATCGTTTGGCCGCCGGGGTAGCGTCCTAATTCGAGGGACCGTCAATGTTTAGCCGGATGGAAGGCTTGGGTAGGGGCTTACTCCGGAGCCGCACTTTAGGATGGGCGCTTTCCAGTACCAGAAGGAAAAAGGTTGCGAACATAAATACGAACGCAAGGACCTCGAAGACACGAGCCTGCCGCGCGAGTACAAATAAGGGTGCCACAAGGGGCCCCAATACAAAAGATCGCGGCGGTTTCATTTCCAGTCTTGCCTGGCAATGAGGGCAGACGAGGTGCCTCCAAGCATCCAAGTTAAGAAAAAATGGGGTACGAACGTCGTGATTGCAAGCAGGGCACTTAGCCATCGGCCAAACTCTCTCTTAATCTTGTGCCTACTGTGCCGTGGTTGTTCTCTTGCGTCAACAGAACTAAAGGATAGGCGCAGCACTCTCGCACCGGCACGGAATGAAATAACAAACTAGGACACTAGCCAATTTTCGTGAGGGCCTCGGCTTCACCTACCCCGATCGCGCGGAGCGAAACCTCACCAGAGCCCGTTTATTTTCTTTCTCGCGACGAAAGCCGTGCTTTCTGTAGCTGTAGTAAGCAGCTGTATGTCCGGTAACACGGCGAGCAAGACGAAATGTGATTGAGGACCGATTCTTTTGCTTTTCGGGGCTTTTCAGCCAGCAACTTCAATTGACCCTTCGAAGGACAGCCCCGACGCCTGGGATTTGGAAAATCTTCGGAAAAATGCTTCCGCCCAGCTCCAGAAGCTTCTCTTCCGAAAGAGATTTCTTCTCGTGCTTCCGTGGCTTGCTCCTCGAGCCCGGCACGGCCAGAGTCTCCCTCAATGTCACGCCGTCACTAATGCCCACCTTGCAATCCGTTGGCCCGTAGTTTCGCTCCGTTAACACTAGACAATACTACCATTACAATAAACGAGGTCACGTTGAATTTGGTTGGCGCTTATTTTCTGCCAGTGACTCGACGGGCTCGGTCGAGAGCGGCCAACGCCACAAAGCTGCTCAGGCTTCGAGACTCTTGCTTTGCGGCTCACTCCAACAATTGGCGCTCCTCTAAGGTGTAATACGAAAATACCTTCGCCCGCATCGGTCGCTTGGCAGTGCGCCGGGAAGGAACGTTGTGGACGCTCTTGGGCACCGCAAGACAATGGTAGCACTAGTGAAGACCGCTTCCCGCGCAAACCGAGATTCGTCATACCAGGAATTTCCTCTCGGAATTCGTTGCCTGCTTCTCACTGCCCAGCTCTCTCCGCGACCCGCAAAGCAGTTCAGCAGGTCGCATTGCTAAAGTGTTCTGAAACGGCTTTAATTTAATAGGGGGGGCCACAACTCCGAAGGTAATCCAGGAACTCACTGAAGAATTCTCATGACCGCGTCGAACCATAAAAACGCTCCCTTGCAGTGGTCCGTTTCATCACCAAGCGGCCTGGCCTCAACAGGGAGTTGCCGCCCGGCTACGAGTCCCTGGCCTGGGTACCCAATTCCTCCACCCTGATCTACGGCGACGGGGATGCAGTCCTGGTTGACACCTTCCTGACTGCCGAAGCATCGCAGGCCCTGGCGGACTGGGTTGCGGCAAGCGGCAAGAACCTGACCACGATTTATTCGACTCACGGTCATGGCGATCATTTCTTTGGCGTAGGGCTGCTCAAACAGCGGTTTCCCCGCGCACGGGCAGTAGCAAGGCCGGACATCGTGGAGGCCATGCGTCGTGAGCTCGATCCGCCCTACTTCAACAGCTTCTGGAATTCGCGCTTTCCCGGCCAGCTCCCGGAACAGCTCGCGCTGCCCGAGACCCTCGAAGGGAACACCATCGAACTGGAAGGGCACGAACTTGCCTTGGTCGACACCGGTTATACCGACACGGCACTGTCCACGAGTCTCCACGTCCCGTCCATCGATCTAGTGGTGGCCGGGGACGTCGCCTACAACGGCGTTCATCCCTACATGGCGGAGGGCAACCCGCAAACCTGGCGCAAATGGATCGCCGCCCTCGACAAACTCGAATCGCTGAAACCTCGCGCCGTGATCGCCGGCCACAAACGGCCCGAGAACGACGACCGCCCGCGGATCATCGAGGAAACGCGCAGCTACTTCCGGGACTTCCTGAGCCTCAACGAGGAGACGAAGACCGCGCGCGAACTCTTCGACCGGATGATGGAGCTTCATGGAGATCGAGCCAATCCTGGTTCGCTCTGGGGCGGGGCGACCGCAGCCAAAGCACACCATACTCCGTAACCGACAACCGGCCGGGATAGCCGCAGCGATGCGCCATGCACGCCCGCCTTCACGCCCCTTCACGCGCCGCGGCATCTGCGTCGTATAGCGAACAAAAAGCGAATATGCTATGTTGCTCGCATGCCGCTCCGCTCTTGCCGAGTAACGATCCAAGACATGGACGGTGTTTCGCACACCGTCGAAGTTACGGCCGCAACCTTATATGAGGCGGTGGCCCAAGGTCTCGCGGCGATTCGGGGCAACGAATGGGTCGCCGGCATCTCTGAGGGGTTCAACGTAGTCAAGGTATCGGTCGCCGACGTTCGGGTCGAGCACGAGGTCAAGTTGCGGGATTTTTCGAAATGGTTGGACAGGGCGGGCGGCTCTCCACGAGAGGTGAGCGATCGTCACCGCATTCGATCGATACTCGGAATTCCCGTTTCACGATGAAAAACTTCATCTCGGGTCGTGCCTAGAGATCACCGAGCGCGCATAAGATGCACGGCGCGAACGCCGAAGGGTTTGTCTGCAAGAACCGCAACGCCGTGTACGCTGGTGGACGAGCAGGACAGCACTTCAAATGCAAGTTCGTCGTCACGGCATCCTTCATCGTTGGCGCCAAGCCCGAGAAGAAGGCGAATGACGGACACCGCTCCATCGCCGTGTATCTCTTGGCTGACAATCGGCAGCGATTCATGGGGACGGTCGGAGTGCCCGACCGCTATCGGCTACCGAAGGAAGGGGAGATTGTTGAGGTTCAATATCTCTACTGCCATCCCGGACCTGACGGTAAGCTCATTCAGCCGAAGTATTTCGGCAAGGTTCGCGATGACATCGAAATCGCCGAATGCGGTCTCAGCCAGCTAAAGGTTAAGGCCAGCGACAGCGACCCAATCGAATCCTGACAGCACATCGCATTTGTGTCGCTGGTGTTACTTTCACTCGCGTCTTGGGCGAGTCTCCCCGTTTTCATCCAATTTCCACAGACAAGCGCGGTCGAGATATTCGCTTTAGATTCGCTGTGTTACCATACTGGGCAGCGTCGCCGGAAGGACGGCGAGCGCGACGTGAGAATTCGGTCTTATCAAGGAAGTGAGATCGTTCGGTGTCTGACATCCTCAAGAATCTCGCCTATCTGTTCAGAAGCAACAGCAAGGCACGCCCTGTGCTTCTACTTGGTGCTGGAGCCTCGTTTCGCTCCGGCATCCCACTCGCCGACGAAGCCGTACGGAGAATCGCTCAGTCGGCCTGTGCGAGGGAGAAGTTTGGCCTAAACATAGCTGGCTCCCGCCTGATGTTAAGTGACTGGCTGCCTTATCTGCAAAGTCAGCCGTGGTTTATTCAGGACCCCGATCGCTTTGCCGAGAATTTCCCCTTGGCCGTCGAGCACTTTCTCACGCCACGCGAGTTTCGCCGTGAGTTCTTTCAGGACCTGATTCACTCGTCTCAAGGAGCGAGTGACGGGTACAAAGCTTTGGCTAGGATGATGGTTCGACGGCTGATCGGGACCGTGTTCACTACGAATTTTGACGGTTTAGTAGCAGAAGGTCTTCGCGAACAAAATCCAAAACCGCCTGCCATCATAGAAATAAAGACTCCCGACGACCGAGTTCGATTCGCATTGACCAACGACTTTCAGATTGTCCATTTGCACGGCTCAGTCGAGCATTACAGAGACCAGAATCTCCGCCAAGAAACAGAACGGTTGGATGAGAAGCTGGCTAAGAGAATTCGTCCTCTGTTAAACGATTCACCGCTAATCGTGGTGGGCTATCGAGGTGCAGAGCCTTCGATCATGCAGCATCTCCTTGAGGAAGGCATCGAGGAAAGCCATAACTATCACTGCGGTGTGAACTGGTGCGTTCGAGCTGGCGAAGCCCTACATGACAACGTCAAACGTTTCCGTGACACGCTAGGCAGCAATTTTTCTCTCGTCGAAATTCCTGGATTCGATGAGCTGCTGGTTGCTCTCGACAAAGAACTTGAAGATCAATGGTGGTACATCGGGCCGACAAAGACTCTGCCGCCTCCAATATCTCTCGATCACAGGTTTGATTTACAACCGCTGCATGGGGTGACGGTCCAAGATTTAGATCACGACCTGATTCTGTCGACGTTTTCCCTCTACTGTAAACGTTTTAAGCTCCCGGAACTGAACAAAGACAACTATTTGCCTTTTCTCGAACGCCAGGGATTCCTCCATCGAGTTCAGGATGAACTCGTGCCTTCGACAGGCTGCTTTCTGCTTTTTGGGGTCAACGTGCAGCAGCGATTCCCATACGCCTGTGTCTCGTTTACGCAGAACGAGAAAAACCGGAGCGTCATTGATGGAAATCTCGTGACGCAGTTCAGAAAACTTAGCGATCTGTTGTCATCAGAAGAGGTCAATCCGCGGGTTCGGTTGAAAGCCGATCGCATCGCAGAAGAACAAGATGCTTATCCGGCTCGCGCTTTGACCGAATTGACTGTCAACCTGCTTGTGCATCGAGACTACGGTATTCAAAACTATAGTCGCATTGAGTTCACCAGAGGACGGTCGCTCTCGTTCGAGAACCCAGGTGGGTTGCTGCCTACTATCAAAAGAGGTGTGCAGGTGGACAGCAGCGGGAAATTCAAACCCGTTCGTGGGCTGACGGAAATGCGCAACCCACTGTTGGCCGATGTTTTCTCGGGACTCGGTTCGATGGATAAAGAGGGTTCCGGCCTCGCCGATGTCAGCGATCTTGCGTCCGAGTCTGGCGGCAAAGCTGAGTACCGGATTGGAGCAGACAACCAGTCCGTCCGAATCCTTTTGTTGCAGCCAGTTCAGGAGGCTCCAGGTCGTTCTCGCATGGCACGACCAGTCTCTCGGACAGAATTGTATGTCACGAATCTGCTGCCGTTCCGCGTATTGCCCACGAGCGTCTATCTCCTTCCTCTTCGAGAAAGATTCGTTGAAGCTCCTCTATTCGAGCCGAACGATATTGCGAGGGAGGCCCCTGTCTTTATCAAGAATTCAGGTTACGTATGGAGTTTCGCGAATCTAGCGGACTTTCCATCGTTCGCCGACAAGCGGGGCTTTTTGGATAAGATCGAGTCGCGCTCGTGTGAAGACCTGATGAAGGAGCCGGATTCCAGGAATCTGTTCGTTTGGCTCATCAACAAGCATTGGGAATTTTTTCTCTACAGCTGGCCGCTGATAGTTGAAAAACAGAAGAAACGGGCCTTCTTTCGGCTAACAGGTAAGGAAAGCACGAGTATCACCTACCTTTCGAAGATGAACCGTAAGACGACGCGGGATGTCGTTAAAAAACGCGGCGAAGAATCGCACATTTCATTCGAGAACGAGGCGGTACGCTATAGCGTCGTCGAGTTCTTTGGCTCTTGGGCATTGCAGCTTCGACCAACCTACGTATTCACCCGTCGTGACGCCGAGACTCCCCTCAATCCGCTGGCCCAAACACGGCGAGCGACGCGGCGTATGAAATTCGACCGCAATCCCGCCGTGGACAATGATCTTGTATTTTGGGCGCGATACTTGTCGCAAGGACAGCCAACGATTAGTCTCGGCAACGTTGGAGTCAACGACCTGATTCTTGACTCGGACTACTTGTCCGCCGAAGTCCCGAAATCTGGTGAGGAGGCTTCCTTTGAGGCTGCGAATTAAGGTCCTGCCCGAGCCAGAGATCGAAGCTGGACGTGGGCTCCGTGGCACGGAGCCAAAGCTGATTCTGCCGGAGGGTGGACCGTTCGGCTCGATCTACAACAAGACAACAAAGACGATTCCCCTTGGACTGGTCTGCTTACCCGAAAACAGAGGGCCAATCCGATATTGGATCGATTCGATGAATAATCCACTGCTCGATGACGAAACGAACGTCAAAAGATTCCGCGAGTACCCGGGTGCAGAAAAGGCGTTTCATGCTCGTTTTGAAGTTCAAAACGTTCGAGAACTCGATGACGAGAAGTTTATGGCGTGCCTAGAGCGTTCAGGACCGGAGTGCTTCAACGGCCTGCTCGACCTGTACACTGAGGCGATCAAGTCTCTGTTCATAGACCAGGGACCGCACTGCATTTTGGTGGATTTTCCTGAACTGGTTGCAGATCTTCGAATCAACAATCCCAAGCTTACCTATGCCGAGCAAAGAGCATTGCAGAGAATCCAAGCGGAGGATGATGAACAACAGAGAGAGTTGTTTGAGCCGACAGAGGAAGAAAAGAAGGCAGCCAAGGAACTAGCGCCGCAGGCCGAAGATTTGTTATTCCGCGTGTTCCATCGAGCATTGAAGGCAAAATGCATGCTGGAACGAAATTGTGTTCCTCTTCAGATCATTCGAAGGCAGACGTTTATCAACGAAGAGGCAAAGCAAAGCAAAGCCACGCGAGCATGGAATTTGGGCACGGCGCTGTACTACAAATCCGGCAACATCCCCTGGCAACCACACGGACTATCCCCAGATTGCTGCTTTGTGGGAATCAGTTTCCACCATTTGAAGAGAAGATCCGGCGATTTGGTGTACGCGAGCGTTGCGCAGGCGTTTTCCAATCAACTCGAACCGTTTGCTCTCAAAGGCGACACAATCCCAAGAGATCAAACCCGAAACAAACGGCCTTATCTGATGGCAGACCAAGCGGCGAAGCTTGCTGGGCGGGTTATCTCAGAATACAAATCTCGGACACGAGGCTCGTCACCTTCACGACTTGTGATTCACAAGACCTCCAGGTACGAGCCAGAAGAAGTTGAAGGATTTCGAGATGTAGTATCCGAGGTTCCTAGTTGCGAGCTCGTATCGCTGGCACCTACGGGATTTCGCCTCCTGAGGCGCGGAGTCGAAGAGCCCGATAGAGGGACTCTTTGCACTGTTGAGGATTCAAAACACTATCTATTTACAACCGGATATGTCAGATGGTGGAAGGAATATCCCGGACCTCACATTCCTTCTCCGTTAGAGATCAGCTCGGCTACGGGGACGGATGTCTTGGACCGGTCGCATGAAGTGTTGTCACTCACCAAAGCGAACTGGAATAATGCGGACGGCATCGGTCGTTACCCGATCACTGTGACTTTCGCTCGCAGAGTCGGAGTAATGATGACGGAATTCAGCGAGGACGATCAGCCGAACCCGTTGTATCGTTATTACATGTAGGGCATTCCTGCGAGACTACCTCTCGCTTCCATGAGACCATGCGAGTCCGCAAAATCGTACACATCGACATGGACGCGTTTTATGCGTCTGTTGAACAGCGGGATGATCCGCAACTCCGCGGCAAGCCTGTAGTTGTCGCTTGGCGGGGCAACCGGTCTGTGGTCTGCGCCGCTTCGTATGAAGCGAGGCGGTTCGGCGTGCGTTCCGCCATGCCGGCAATTCGGGCCGAACGCCTCTGCCCCAACGCCGTTTTCATCGCTCCCGATTTCCCACGATACCGGGCTGTCTCCCGTCGCGCGCGCGAAATCTTTAAGCGTCACACCGATCTCGTTGAGCCGCTATCTCTTGACGAGGCCTACCTCGACGTTACGGAGAACAAGACCGGCTTGGCGACCGGCACACGCGCGGCGCGCACCATTCGCGAACAAATCCGCGATGAATTGAGCTTGACGGCCTCGGCCGGTGTGGCGCCGAACAAATTTCTCGCGAAGATCGCCTCCGACTGGCGAAAGCCGGATGGGCTCTTCGTCATTCAGCCTGATGAGGTAACCTCGCCCGCCTAACCGCGATCGCTGATTGATCGTCCATCCACCTTTTTCTGCCGCTCATTTTCCTGGTCACTGCATCGGGCTAATTCCTGCGCCCGGCAGCTTCGCGTCTTCTGCTTTCACGGCTCCTCCCGAAAAACGTGTGACTTGAACCATCGTTTGGCCATTTCGGAAGCATCGGTTGGCCGTTCACTGGCCTGTAAGTCCTGTAAATCCGAACTCTGTCAGAGTGCCCCTTTTGGATGTTGGGAGCATCGGTTGGCCGGAAGAGCAGAGTCGGAAGCATCCCCTTACCGACTGCAACCTCAACCCACAAGACTGTTGACAGCTAAGTTCTTCAGGCGTAGCCAGTGCCGCGCGACCGCGTTGAAAGGGCACTAGTTGAAGCACTCAATAAGGATGGCCTCACCCATCTTCGAACCGTGGCAGCTTCTGTAGGATTGAGCAGCACACGACGGTTCTATAAAGACTTCCGTAACCTTCGTCTAGCCATCGTTGCTAAGAATCGCGAGATCAGAAAACAGCGGGTCCAATCGCGCTTCCCTGGATCGTAGGACTTTTTGATGATTTTGGCAGCCCGCACCGCTAGAATCGCACCGCGCGAGCTGAAAGGTGTCTCTCTCATGCGTGTCGCTGCAATCTACGATATTCACGGTAACCTCCCCGCTCTGGAGGCCGTGCTCCAGGAGATTCGCCAGGCAGAAATAGACCACGTAGTGGTCGGGGGCGATGTGCTTCCGGGTCCGATGCCACGTGAAACACTCGCGTATTTGCTGGAGCTAGAGATCCCTGTCCAATACATCTTTGGCAATGGCGAGGTTGCGGTGCTGGAACAGATGGCAGGCAAGGAACCAACCGCCGTCCCTCAACCGTATCGGCCCATCATCCGCTGGACGGCAAAGCAGCTCAATCCTGAACACGAGCGGTTGTTATCAGCCTGGCCGAAAACACTTCGCGTCGAAATTGACGGGCTGGGCATGGTGCTGTTTTGCCACGCGACGCCGCGAAACGAGAATGAATGCTTCACTCGATTGACGCCGGAGGAGCCGCTCTTGCAAATCTTTGCTGGACTCGATGCGCCACTGGTCGTCTGCGGCCATACGCACATGCAATTTGACCGAATGATTGGGGCGACCCGAGTTATAAATGCTGGCAGCGTAGGGATGCCGTTTGGGGAACCAGGAGCCGATTGGCTCTTGCTCGGACCCGACGTTCAGCTTCGGCATACGCCTTACGATCTTACCGAGGCCGCTGAACGCATTCGAGGCACGAATTATCCACAAGCGCTAGATTTTGCGGCACAAAACGTCCTCCAGCCTCCATCAGAGACAGAAATGCTTGAAGTATTCACCCGCGTTGAATTGCGGTAGAAGCGCGTATTCGTTCCTTCTTACCGAGATCAGCAACGATCCGAACGGCGAACCCGACCTGAAAACCTTCATCGAGCCGAAAGAGCAATCCGCCATTGGAGTGAGTGCTTTCGCGCAAGGCTATGTTTCGGCCAACCGATGCTTCCGAACTGGCCAAACGATGGTTCAAGTCACAAAAAGGCGCGGGTCCCTCCCAGAATGCAGCCGCTCGCTTTGGGAGCAGAAGCCTCTCGCTGTTGGGTGCCTCAGGAAAATGGGGCAAGAAAAAGGAGATTCAAAAAATGTCTTACCTATATATGTTAAGTGGAATAGCTTGGGGCGTGGTTTGCTCGCCAGCGGTTTAGCCATTAGAGCATGTCTCGCGTCCCCCTGACCACTCCCGGAACGAAGGCCTGCGACTCCGTAGGCGGAGCGCTTAGGCCGAAGTGGAGGGAGTGGCCAAGCGCGGGGTATTAGGCGGGTCCTATCCGAGCGGGTGGCCTTTGGCATGCTGCTGGCTGCGCCCTTTGCATTACTTCCGAGTTGTCACTCGGGCACAATCGCCAAACGTGATAAGGCGGACCACATCTCCGGTTAGGTTTGTTCTGCATATTTGTCGGGAGCGGCGTCGAACTTTCCCTTGCAAACCTCCCCCATTTCACAGAAGTAGTACGTCTTACCCTTATAGATGGATGTTATCCTCTTCGCGGAATCGGACGGCATCCCACAAACCGGGCATGTCAGCCCTTTAGGCGCCTGAGCATAGATCGCGTTCGAGTTTGGATCCTTCCACCCTTGGCCCTGATACTCCAGGTTGTAAGCGGTGTCTTCCGCAAGTTTCCTGCCAAAATATCGATCGACCACATGCATGGCAAGGTCAATGCCTGCAGCCAAACCCCCAGACGTAGCAAGCTTGCCTTCGTCAACAAATCGGACGCCGTGTATGACATGAACCTTCGGAAACTGAGTGGCGAACTCTTTGTATGCATCGTGGTGAGTGGTGGCCGACTTCCCGTTGAGCAGCCCCGTTTTCGCCAGCAAGAACGCGCCCACGCAAACCGACATGGTTACATCTGTACCTTCTGATGATTTGCGAATCCATTGCACCATTGCTTCGGAGCTATCCTGCGCGGGAATCACGATCACTTTGGGTTGTGGGGCAGTTTCGTAGGTGTAATCAGGAACGACGGTCAAACCCGAAGCCGTGACTAAGGAAGCCTTGGTCTCCGCGACGGAATATTGATGAAACGGCGACGTCATATCACCGCCGGGAGGCATGACGGAGCCGAAAATAGCCCACGGTCCGGTAAAGTCAATGTCGACCACTCCGCGGGAAAGCGGATATGCGACAGGAATACTCCCGCTCTTGGGAGGTTTCAGAGGGTTCTGAGCGGCTGCTGATCTGGACGAGTCCGCGCCATGGATCCATGCAAGGCCGCCGAGACCGGCGATCCGCTTAGCGGCCATTGAAAACGGAGCCGCAGCCACGAAGCCGGCAGCGGCAGATCTTTTTAGCAATTCTCTTCGATTCATAGTGTCCTTTCACTGCTTTCTTTCATTCTGTCTCTGGAGAGTGCAACTATCCCAGGTTTTCGTCATTGTCAGGACCGACTGGGCTGGTGTCCGTCGAATTTAGTTCCTGGTCACGTCTGCGAATCGATGCCGGTAGTCGTTCGGAGGAACGTGAAGAACCCGAAGAAATGACCGGCGCAAACTTTGCATCGAGCCAAAACCACAATCGTTCGCAACCTTTTCTAGTTTGTCTTGCGATTCCTCTAACCGACGCCGGGCTGCTTCCACGCGCAGGCGCTCAACGAACCGCGCCGGGGTCGTGCCTGTATCCTTCAGAAACACGCGCGCAAAGTTTCTCGGACTCATGCCAGCCTTTGCGGCGAGCTTTTCTACTGGTAGGTCCTGACCCAGATTATCGAGTGCCCAGGAACGAATCTCTTCGATCTGTTTCCGGTCGGAGGCCTGTAGAGAGAGCGCCGTGCTGAACTGCGATTGACCTCCAGCCCTGCGCAAGTACAAAACCAGTTCTCGTGCGACCTTCAGGGCCATCGGCGCCCCAAGGTCCTCTTCGACCAACGCCATCGCTAGGTCCATACCGGCGGTGACCCCCGCTGTGGTGTAGGTGTTTCCATCCCGTATGTATATGGGGTCCGGATCGACAGTTGTGTGCCTAAACTTCTCGGCCAGCTCCGCAGCCCACTTCCAATGTGTCGCAGCACGTTTGCCGTCCAGAAGCCCGGCCGAAGCAAGTAGGAAGGCTCCGGTACAGATGGATCCAATGCGCCGCACTCGCTGAGCAGTCTTTCGCATCCAGAGAAGTAGTTCTTTATCACCCGCAGCGTTTTCAAGGCCGCTTCCACCAGCCACGAGCAGAGTATCGATTGGTCCGCGGAGAGTGCGGAAAGTCTCACTTCCGGTCAGCACTAGTCCGCAGTTTGTCAGTACGGATCTGCGGCGCGTGGTACTTGCCAGCAGCACGTTATAAGGCGACTTCTCTGCCGGGTGCTCCCGGACGTAGATCTCCGCTGCCCGAACAAAGACTTGAAATGGGCCCGCCACATCGAGGATCTGAGTGCTTGGAGCCGCAAGAAAGACGATGGTTCTTGAATGGTTCACGCCGCGAAGCAGCTTCTTTGAACTCCTCATGGCACGATGCTAATGCCCGAAGACGATGGCAGCAATGACAAAAGCAGGTCATTTTCTGCCATCTCCAAAAATTCCAGGCTGGAACGCCTCCGTTACCAGCTAAGCGAGATTTCCTGACATATGTCGGCCATACGGAAGTAATCGCCAAAAAACGGTGCCCTAAGTCATCGGCAACCCGCATCGGGTTGCGGTCACGTACTTTAGCCACAATCGCCGAGCGCATTTCCCACAGCCATCCGGCGCTCACCGTCGCAGGAGCCACTGAAATCGAGCACCATTGTGGAACCTGTGGCGACTGTGGCACGGCTGATTCTTTGTTCCTCTTTACCTGTTCACATAGCTCGGCCGATAGCGTACTGACCTTCGCAGTTCAGTAGGCCAGCCTTTTTCTGCCGTTTATTTTACTAGGCACTGCTTCGGGCCAATTCCTGCGTCCTGCGGCTTCCCCATTTCGCAGATTCCCGCCTGCGATTTCGCGATACGGCGTTGAGTCGTTGCCACTCGCAATATGAGTCCCATCTGCCCTGGTGTGAGGACGCGCTTCTCAGACATAACTGATTTTCGAGCCGTCTTCCGTTGTGCTTGCTGACTTTCGTCCGTTCCACATGCCGACTATTATTGCCCGGTAAGTCCACTCTTTTTCTGCCACTCATTTTCTCGGGCACTGCTTCGGGCTAATTCCTGCGTCCTGCAGCTTCGCGTCTTCTGCTTTCCCGGTTCCTCCGCCAGCCCCGTGGGTTCCTCCCATAAAG
>Ga0193709_1000380_pt1 | contig 16170 bp, 11 predicted proteins | sample H3c2metaG_FD_160571 | JGI IMG/M metagenome (GOLD analysis project Ga0193709, IMG submission 160571) | Soil microbial communities from a riparian zone of the East river system, Colorado, United States - H3c2 | ecosystem: Environmental > Terrestrial > Soil > Riparian zone | place: USA: East River... | reverse complement strand
ATGAACAGGTTAGCGGTCTGGCCAAGCCGTCGGTGGCTGTGTTGGATGCCACAAACGTGCGATACGGTGCGGGAATTTCCTGCTCCACACGACCAGATCGACGATGAGGTCAGAATCCCGCAAAGAGGCGATGTGGCTCAGAAGGTCGCGAGGGCCTGTCGAAAGCAAGGACTTAGGGGAATTTCGGGTGGGCGAGAGGAAGCGACAATGCCGGAAGGCTTGCAGGACGCGCGCGCGCGAGTCGCCGTGGGTACCCGTGTTGGCATTTGAGAGCCGGCAGCATGCAGGATCATAGAGACGTTCTCGCAGCAACTTCGTGAGCAGGATTTCGTAACGCTTACCGCACGACGCGTCTTGAAACTCAGAGAAAACTTTGCCGCGGGCAGAGCTAGCGTTTGCTGAGGATTTGGGTTACCTGGTCGAGGGCGGCGGTGATGGCGGGGGATTTGGGTTCGGCGTAGAGCCGAGCGGCGAGGGATTCGAGGAGGTAGTTGTTATTTTGGAAGGTTTTTAGCAGATGATCGTCGGGTGGGGTGGATTTCCAGACGTTGCTGTCGGTGGCGTTCAGGGTGGCTAGCCAGCTTTGGAAGTAAGCGGCGTCGAAGTCCGCGCGGGAGATGACTGCTACCGCGGCTACTGCGAGGCGGTCTTGTTCGCCGTAGCTGTAGATCAGATTGGCTGACGCCAGGCGTTGCGAGATGGCTTGCAGCAGACGGTGCTGGTCGGCGACGGTGAAGAACGAATTTTTGGCGAGGAAAAGTAATAGATCCGCGGTGTGCGCAGTGGGATGAATCCAACCTTTTACGGGATCGAAGCCGCGGAGATCCTGTTCGTGCTGCGAATAATTTAGAGCGTTGTCGAGGAGCGTGCGGTAGCGGTCCGCGTCGAGGAATGGCGTTTTGAGATCACGCTCGGCTAGAACGGCCAGGCAGAGCGCCGAGAAGGAGCGGCGGAGTACGGTGTCGGTGTTTTTTTCGCCGATGCTAATGCGGAGATTGGATTGCCATTCATCGAGCAGCGTGATCAATTCTGCGGGGGAAAGTTGTTTTTGGCGGGCGATCCAGGCGTAGATAAGGGTGTAGGTGATCTCGTCGCGAAGTTCGGGGTCGGGAGAGCCGAGGTAGGGGCTGAGTTCCTGGATGAGCGGGAAGACTTGCTGGCCTTGTGGGACGCGGTAATTGTCTTTGAGGATGTTGCGCCAGAAGGCGCGTTCGTGGGTGAAGGGTGTTTGCGGTTCAGCGACGCGAGCGATCGGTTGGGTGGAGAAGAGCGCGAGAAAAGTTGCCAGAAATGCGATGAACCATTTCATAAAGCGCCCCTGCTTGTAGTGAGACGTGTGTCGATTCGAGATTTAGACGCGAAACGGGGAGAAACGGAAGGCGACGATTGCGAGTGGGGCCGCCCCTACGGGCTCGGGCTTCGGTTTGCTCGGCGGGCTGGCCTAACTTGCGCAGCACCTGGACAACATTACGGAAGTGGGGAGGGGAATCGCGGTTGCGTTCGTGGCGACGATCTACGGGTCTAACAAAACTCGTCTCGCCACAAATAAGCGCCGCAACAGGGTTGTGTGCTTTGAACCACGCAAAAGCGCCCCGGATATCGCCGGGGCGCTCCCAACTGTAAGCTGCGTTGCGCTTTAGCGCGGTTTTTGTAAACCATGCGATTCAGGCAACAAGGACGAGCTGCCCATCGCTTCGCTGGTGGAGCCAGCGTTGCCATCGAGAGTGAAAAGGCCTTCGGTTGCGGAAACCGCGACGAGTGAACCGCTGCGTCCCGCGCGCACCAACGGGAAGAAACCTTCGGCAAGAGGATCGTTCACCTTCTGCCAAGTTTTGCCGGAGTCGTAGGAAGCTACCAGCCCATGCCGTTGCAGCGAGGCCAAGCGCGCGTTACCGGCGCCGGCCGCATCCTGGAATTGCAATTCGCGGATGTCGGCGCGGTTCCAAGTGCGTCCGGCATCGCGCGAGGAATACAACCCCATGTTCGAAGTGATGAACAGATTTTGGTCGTCGATGCGGCGAAGGTGAAGATTGCCTGCGGACCCGAACGTGAGTTCCAGGGAATCCCAATGAGCGCCGGAATCGGCCGAATAAAGAAGAGTCTTTTGTGAAACGGCCCATATTTGCGCACCGTCGCTGGAAACTTCCAACGATTGCGCGGGAAGCTTCACTGCAGCTTCCTTGGCGATATGCTTCCATGCGGTGCCTTTGTCTTTCGAAACGAGCACTCCGCCGGCGGTCGCCGCGAACCATTGGTTTCCGCCAAAAGTCAGTTCGTTCACCTGAAACGCCAGAAGCGTTGGCACGGTTTTCTTCGCCAGCGGCTTCTTAACGACCGGTGCAGGCTTTTTGCCTTTCCCGCTCTTCGCAGTTGTTTGTGCAACTGGCGTGACCGCTGCTTCCGGCACGAACAATCCGGCTTTTACCCATTTGTGAGCGGCTTCTTCGTACTTCATCATTCCGCCGTTGGCGAGCGAAGCCCACCATCCGGTCGGCATGGCATAAACATGGCGGACATCGGAGCGCTTGAGTCCAGGACCCAGTGTGATCCAAGTCGAGCCGCCGTCTTTCGTTACCAGAAACGCGTTGGTGTCAAAGGTTAGCACTACCAGCGCATGGTCTGGATTTTCGCGATCGATTGCGACGTCCAGAATGTGCTGGTGATCAAACCCGTTGTTAGCAGCCAGGAAAGTTGCCCCGCCGTTTTCGCTGATTTGCACACCTTCGCGTTCGGTGCCGAGGATCACACGTTGCGGATTCTTGGGATCGATCAGAATTGCGTTCACCACCCAGTCGCCCGGCGTAGTGCGCTTCCATTCGCCACCTTCATTGGTGGTCTTCCACAGGCCGCTGGTGGTGCCAGCGTACAAAGTGTCCGGATGCTGCGGATCCTGCTTGATCAATTGCGTGCGGCGAAACACGAAGGGTATTCCGGCGTAGCGTTTCCAGTTTTGTCCCGCGTCCAGGCTATGATAAATCCCGGAGCAAGCCGTAGCATGCACGTTCGAAGGATTCGCCGGGTCGATCACGATGCTCATCACATCGGAGTCGTCGATCATACCCTTTACGACTGGCGCCCAATTCTTTCCGCCATCAGTGGTCTTCCAAGGCAGGTGATACGTTCCAGCGTAAATAGTGTTTTCGTCTTTCGGATCGAACGCCAAGGAATCGAAATTTCGCAGATCGTCGTGGTTGGCGGGAGTGATGCGCTCCCAGGTATTTCCGTCATCTTTCGAACGGTAGACTCCGGTCAAGGAGCCTGCTACGAAAAGCTTTGGATTCGTCGGAGCCTGTGCGAGAGCGCGCACGGTTTCCTTTGGCAAACCGATCAACTTCCAGCTGCGGCCTGCATCGTCGCTGCGATAAACGCCACCGCCGCCCGAGTAAAGTGTCCAGGTGCTGGCGTAAAGCCGATTCGAATCGCGTGGATCAACAATGATATGCGTGACGACATCGTCCTGTCCGGTGCCGATGCGGCTCAGCAAATTCCAGTGCTGGCCTTCGTCCGTCGAAGAAAAAACATGGCCGTCCGAAGTACCGAGAAAAATCTTGTTGGCATTATGCGGGTCGGCTTCGAGAGAAATAACCGTGCCGCCCGAGGGACCCACCTGCCGCCACTGTTGCGCAGGAGTGGCAATCGTTGCCGCCAAGCTGAAGGCCAAAAACCCCATCCATTTTGCATTCATACGAGTTGATTCTCCCAGAGCGCAGGTGCGCCCACAAGGAAGGAGTCTAAGGTATGCTTCAAGTTGTACGCGACTGTCCTAAAGACCAGAATTGGGGCAAGTTAGTTAGGTTCTAGTACCCTTTGGGACTCGCGCCCCATGTACGCAACTTTCCTTGCTATCGAGGGTTTAGTCTTGCAATGGGTTATTTACCGCTCGGTAGACGGTTGTCATCGAACAGAGAGTGGGTTTGGCGACAAAGGATGACACTTATGAACACCAAATGGACGTTGAATCAGGTCAGATACTCACTCTTGCTCTTGGCAGCGGCCGTTGCTTTTGCCACGAGTGCCGCTCACGCGCAGGATGCTCCGCCGAACGATCCTAGTTACAATCAAAATTCCGATATGCAGAGCAACGGCGATCAGTCGAATTACGATGGGCCAGAGAACGGACAAGACCCGCCGACGCGAGTAGCGCGGCTCAGTTTCGTTGACGGTTCGGTCTCCTTTCAGCCAGGCGGGCAAGGCGATTGGGCGCAGGCCATGCGCAACCGACCGGTCACCATTGGCGACAAGATTTGGGCCGACAACAATTCTCGAGCGGAAATTCAGGCCGGCCAGGCCTCTATTCATCTTTCCAGCATGACCGCGCTTTCATTTTTGAATATGGACGATCAGACCACCCAGATGCGCCTGGCGGAAGGGACGATCTATGTGCGTGTCCGGGAATTGCGCGAAGGCGACGTCTACGAGATCGATGCTCCGAATCTCGTTTTCAACGTCACCGAAGCCGGCGCGTTTCGAATCGAAGTGAACGAAAATGGTGACGGCACGCGCGTCACTGCCATTCGCGGCGAAGGTGAAGTCGCGGCGAATGGACAGACTTACACCATTCATGCGGGAGAACGCGGCGAATTCAACGGAGTGGACGAAAATGTGCAGTACTTTGTCGGAACAGCACCCGAGCCGGACGAATTCGATCAATGGTCGAACGATCGCGACCAGAGAGAGGATAATTCGGTTTCTGCGCGCTTCGTGTCGCGCGATGTGCCCGGTTACAGCGATCTCGACGATAACGGCTCGTGGAATGAAGAACCGGACTACGGGGCGGTCTGGTATCCCAATACCGTCGATGTTGGCTGGGCTCCCTATAGCAACGGATATTGGAACTACGTCGGGCCATGGGGCTGGACTTGGGTTGGCTATGAACCTTGGGGATTCGCGCCATTTCATTACGGACGCTGGGCTTTTATCGGCAGCCGTTGGGGCTGGTGCCCGGGGCCTCAGTATGCGCGGCCTGTTTATGGCCCCGCCTTCGTAGGATTTCTTGGTGGCGGTTTCGGATTTGGCTTCGGCGGAGGCATCGGTTGGTTCCCGCTGGGCTTCCGCGAACCGTTCCGTCCGTGGTATCACACCAGCGGAGTATATTTCCGCAACATCAACTTCAATAACACGCGTTTCCGCAACTCGACATTCGTGAACAATCGCGGTGGCAGTTTTAACTACGCTTACGCGCACAATACCAGAGCTGTTACAGTCGCATCGAGAAACAATTTCGTGAACGGCCAGGCCATCAACCGTGGGGCGTTTCATGTAAACGAGGCGACATTGCGCGGCGCCCAGGTCAGCAATCGCACAGGTTTTACACCGACGCGGCAAAGTTTTGTTGGCGTGGCTGCAAGTCGCGGCAATATTGCGCGGCCGCCCTCGGCAATTCAGAACCGCTCAGTAATGGCACGTACCGCGCCCGCCGCTGGTGCTGCACACTTGCCGGTGCGAAACTCCGGTGGAGCAAACAATCAAGCAGGACGTGGCGGAAGTAACGGCAATGTGGGTTCACGCGGCCCAGCAATGGGTCGCGCCGCGGAAACCGGCGCAGCGGCAAACCGCAACCGGCCTCCGTCCACCCAAAGTGGCCGGCCGCAATCGCATATGCTCAATTCGCCAGCCGATTCCGGCATCAATCGCAACCAAACGAATAGCGGGAATACGCGTAACTGGTCGGCGCAAGGAAACACTACGGATCGGGGCCGCGCGCCAGCAGGTTTTGGCTCCAACCCTGGGGGCGCGAATCACTCTGACCGCCCGCCATCGGCCAGCTCAGGAAATAGCTCGGGGAATAACCGTTCGGGATATTCAGTAAATTCGCGTTCAACCGGATCCGCTTCCGGCTATGCCAATGACCGCGGTTCATCCAACAGTTCTTCGGGCCGCGGGAATGCGCAGCAGCGTTCCTATAGCCCGCCGTCGCGGTCATCTTCGCCATCGCCATCGCCATCGCAACCGCGAAGCTATTCCGCGCCTCCGCGAGGATCTTCAGGCCCGTCTGCTCCGCCGCGTTCCTCTGCGCCACCCAGCCATTCTTCCGCGCCCAGCCACGCTTCTGGTGGCGGCTCACACAGCACCGGTGGCTCGCACGGCGGAGGAAGTAGCAGCAGCCATCCGAGTGCTTCTCCACACGGGCGCCGCTGAACGCCTCACAGGCGACTTAAATTGTTTAAGAGCCTGCTTTAACAGCAGGCTCTCTCTGCGTTGTTGTCCCGCGAAATGCCATCCTCTCGCAACTCTGTCCGTATGATCGGGTTTATGTCTGTAGAAGCGAGCCTCATCAGGTGAATCCGGTCTGGAAACTCAAGCAATCGCCCGATGTGGCCGTGCCTAATCTGGTGCTATGGTTTAGGAAACTCGCAGGGCCCCCAACCAATGTGTGCGAGACCCTTTCAGGAGAGGTCAAGGAAATGAGACATATTGCTGCACGATGGTTCACGCTTATTGCCGCAATGTTTGCCCTGTCGTTTGTTGCAGGCAGCGCTTTCGCACAAGATGACGATCCGCCTAACCGCGCCGCGCGGCTTAGCTACGCTTCCGGCTCGGTTTCTTTCGAACCCGCAGGTACCGACGAATGGGTCGATGCCATTGTCAATCGTCCGATGACCACCGGCGACAAGCTCTGGGCCGATCAAGATGGCCGCGTCGAAGTACGCATCGATTCTTATGCACTGCGGCTTGGCCCGCAGACTGGTTTTTCTTTTTTGAATCTGGACGACAACGTCGTACAAGTACGCCTGACCGAAGGTTCGTTGAACATTCGCGTTCGGCGCTTCGATGAGAATCAGACGCTGGAAATCGACACACCGAATCTGGCGTTCAATGTCTTGCGGCCCGGTTCCTATCGCATTGATGTCAACGAAAATGGTGACGCCACACTGGTCACGGTCCGTGATGGACAAGGCGAAGTGACCGGCGGCGGTTCGGCCTATCCAATTCGCGCTGGAGACTCCGTGAATTTCAGCGGAGTCGATGAGTTGAATGCTGATGTGGAAGGCATCGGTGGCGGTGACGATTTCGATCAATGGAGCGGATCCAGGGACCAACGTTGGGAACACTCGACCTCGGCACAATATGTTTCCGACGATGCGGTTGGCTACGAAGATCTGGATGAAAACGGCCAATGGAATTCCGATCCTGACTACGGCACGGTCTGGTATCCGCGCAACGTAGCCGCAGACTGGGCGCCCTATCGCTACGGACACTGGGTCTGGGTTTCGCCCTGGGGATGGACCTGGGTAGATGATGCGTCATGGGGATTTGCGCCGTTCCATTATGGCCGTTGGGTTGTGGCTCGCGGCAGATGGGGATGGGTTCCGTCGCCGCCGCGTCCAGCGTACGTCACCAGGGAATATGTGCGTCCGGTTTACGCCCCTGCGCTGGTTGCTTGGGTCGGCGGCGGCGCGGCCGTTGGCGTTGGAGTGGCGTGGTTCCCGCTTGGCCCGCGCGACGTTTACACGCCGTCGTACCATGTCAGCGAGCGTTATGTTGAACGCGTAAACGTTTCGAACACTCGGATTGTGAATCGTACGCAGGTAACAAACGTCTACAACACGGTTTATGTCAACAAGACCGTGAACGTCACCAATATTACTTACCAGAACCAACGTGCCAACAACTCCGTGACTGCAACTTCACAAGCTTCGTTTACGACTGCGCAACCGGTTGGGCGCAATCAAGTCCGTGTGGACGCGCGACAGATGGCCGCAGCTCCGGTTACTCCGCTAGCGTCCGTGGCCCCGCAACAGCGCAGCTTTGCGGGCGCAGGAGGAGCGGCGAAGGCGCATCCGCCCGCCAACTTTGCTTCGCGCAATGTTGTGGCGAAAACAGCGCCACCCCCGGCGCCTGTTCCAGTTGCTCAACAGATGAAAGCAGTGCAAGCGAACGGCGGTCGGCCGGTCGCTGCAGTACAGGTGCGTGCCAACCAGCCGGAACCTGCTCGCGCCAACGTGAAGGTCGCGGCTCCTGCGAAAGTGGCAGCGCTGCCGCCGAGGGGCAATTCAGTAAATCGCCCGGGACAACCTGTTCGGCCAGCACAGGCAAATCAGCAGAACCAGCCGGCGACGGCGCAGCCAAACGCGAATCGTCCGGCTAACGTGAATCCGAACGCGCCAAACGCTGGAAATCCGAATCAGGCGAACCCGAATCGAGCAAATCCGAATGTGCCGAATGCCAATGCCAACCGGCCTAATCCGGGCCAGCCGAACGCGAATCAGCCGAATGCCAATCCGAATGCACCAAACGCCAATCGGCCGAACGCAGAGAATCCGAATCGGCCTGCGCCGAATCAGCCGAATGCGAATCCGAATGCGCCAAACGCCAATCGGCCGAACGCAGAGAATCCAAATCGGCCTGCGCCGAATCAGCCGAATGCGAATCCGAATGCACCAAACGCCAATCGGCCGAACGCGGAGAATCCAAATCGACCCAATCCAAATCCGCCGGCTGCGAATCCGCCAAATGCCAATCGGCCCAATGCCAATCCGAACACGCCGAATGCGGAGAATCCAAATCGGCCGAACGCAAATCGTCCGCCGGCCGCGACTCCAAATAATCCGAATGCGAATCGTCCAGCGGATAACCGCCCGGCTACCAATGATCGCCCCCCCGCCGCGCGACAGAACACCGAACCGCAAACGCAACAACGGCAGCAACAGCAGGCAGACCAGGTGCGCCAGCAGCAACAGCAAGAGCGCCAGAACGCTGACCAGCAACGTGCCCAGCAGCAGCAAAAACAGGGACAACAGAAAGCCGACGAACAAAAACGCCAAGATGTTCAGCGGCAGCAACAACAGCAGCAACAAAAAGAGGCTGCGAAACCACAGCCAAAGGAACAGCAGCCGCCGCCGAAGAAGGACAACAAAGACAGTAAGGACAATAAAGACAAAGACAAAAAGGATCGTCCGCCTTCGCGTTAGCGCCAGGCGGTCTGGAATCTGCAATAAAAAGAGCGGCTCTTACGGGCCGCTCTTTTTATTACGAACCATCCACTGTGTTTTAGCGCGCTGTCATTACCTGTGTTATCGTCGGGGAATCTCATGTCTGCCGCCCCGCTTACTTCAGTCGATTTCCGGCGCGCCCTTGGGCAGTTCGCTACCGGGGTAACAGTGGTCACCGTGGAGTGCGCGCCACATCGCGTACATGGCATGACGGCAAATTCCTTCACGTCGGTCTCGCTGGAGCCGCCGCTCATCTCGGTGTGCGTCGCAGAGCGCGCGCACCTGCTTCCGTTGCTTAAAGAAAAGCGCATGTTTGGAATTAACGTTCTAAAGCAGGAGCAACAGCATCTTTCCGAGTTTTTCGCCCTCGCCGATCAACCTCGGAAGGATGAGGCCAGCATGAACGTAAAATTCACGTGGACGCCACAGAATATTCCGCTGATGGAGAATGTTCTTTGTCAGATTGCCTGCCGTCTGCACGCGACGCACGTTGCTGGAGACCACTCCATTGTTGTGGGCGAAGTGCTTTCCGCTACGCTATATCCGGGTCAGCCGTTGATGTTCTTTCGCGGCGAGTACACGCGCCTTTCTTAGTGACCGCGAGCGCTCGCCCGTTTTTTCCCTACTCACTCTCTGCTCTCAATGATGGCCGCTAAGGGGATCGCGCTTCACGCCGTATTCCGTGCCCCATTCGTCGGTCATTTCGTTGCGAATCTCCCATAGCGCTGGGAAAAACTTATGGCGCATGCCGTCTTCCAGAATTTCCACTGGCCGCCCTTTTAGCGATTTCGAGCCGAATCCGATCGTCCGGTGAATGAGCTGCATGTGTTCGAAGCGAAACTTCTGGAACAGCTCGTCGAATTCCGCCAGCGCTTCGGCCACTACATAACCGTCGCCGTGATTGTATTGGGAGTTATAAATGTTCTCGACGGTCAGTCCGTGTTTCTTCAGGTATGCATCTTCAAAAGAATTCCAGATCGGCTGATACATTTTAAGTAGCGCGCGGAAGCCCGGAGATTCCTGGCCGCTGCCGTTTCCCAGTCGCTGACGGATGGCCTGATACTCCTTGGGCGACATGGTTTCCAGCAGACCGATCTGCTCAATCATCATGCGCTGAATGGCGTGGATGCGGCGAAAGAGAGTCATCACGCGGTTGGTATTTTCCTGTTGCAGATATTCATCGATATCCAGCAGCGTGTAGGCGATCAGTTTCATCCACAACTCTTCCACCTGATGCACAAGTTGAAATTGCAATTCGTCCTTGTTGCAAAGCTCGGCGTAATCCGTCTGGCAGCTGAGCAGCGCCTTGGTGCGGAGATAAACTTCATAATCCAGCGTGCCTTCTCCGTCCATGATTGCGTAAAACTGCTCTCTGTTCACAGTCGTCCTCCGATGTATTTCTCAAGTATGGCAGAATGACCTTGCGTTCGTGGATGGGCTAGCGGCGTGCCGGCTGATTGCTGTAAACGGCCTTTTCGCCGGAGCGCAGCAATTGATAGTAGGGCGCTCCCATGGTGCGAACTTTCTCGGGACCCCTGGCGTCGAAGGTCAGAAAAAATACTCTTTGCGGACTGCGCCATAATTTCTGGAACGAATTGTCGTCGTCGAAAACCTTCGGAGCATCCGGAAAATAGGATCCATACCACAGCCCGTTAATCCGCCCATTTAGGATTCGCAACTGAATTCCGGTATAGAAATTTACGCTGGAAGCGTTTGCATACTCTCCGTCGCAGACTAACACGTCACCGGATTGGTATTCGCGCTGCACCACATCTGCAAGCGCTTTCGAACCCAGCACCGGATAGAAAATTCCCAGCGCAAGATGTACGGCACACAATACCAAGACCATCATTCCGGCCAGCGCATAATTTCCTTTGGCCGCTTGGTTTCGTTTGCGAAACCACCAATTCAGCGTGGTGCCCGCAAAAAATCCCAAGCTGGTCAGAGCTAGTGGCAGCCGGAACGCCCCCAGAGCTTTTGGCGTGAGATCAAACAAATGGCCCATCGAGAGCGTATAGAGGTTGGAATCTTTTCGCAGCGCGTCCGCAAAATCAGTTCCTGGCGGAAGAGGCGGGAGAGTCACGGCGAGCGCGCCTGCAATCAGGAAAATCACAATTCCTGATGCCAGCAAAATTCTGCCGCATACTCTGCCGCTGCGCCTCTCGGAACTGTCCAGCGAGGATTTCTCTTCCTTCGCCAGCCACATTCCTGCCAGCAACGCGAACGCTGGCAAAGCCGGTAGAACGTAGTATTCCTGACGGGTGGAGAAACTGAAGAATCCAAGAATTACCAGCGCCCAAATCGCCAGCAGCAGCGCCGCGTGCCGTTCTTCGGTAAGTCCTCCGCGCCATTCCCGCCATCGCGCCGGAACCTTGCGTAGCGCGGCGACTGCATACGGACTCCAAGGGAGCAACCAGACAAGAAGCAATCCCCAGAAGAGCAGGAACGGAACTTTGTTGTAATCGTGCGGTACTCGCTTGTTCAAATATCGGTTGATCTGTTCGTTGATAAAGTAAAACCAGAAAAATCCCTTTGACTCACCTTGCGGCGGATTTCTCAGGATAGCCAAGATGTGCCACGGCGCAGCCACGGCTAAAAACACTGCGGTAGTGAAGACCGGTCGAAGTCTGAGCAGTTGTCGGTATTTCCCGGTGGCCAAAACATACAGCACAATAATTCCGACCGGAAACACCAACCCGATGAGGCCCTTTGTCAATACGTCAAGCGCGGTAACCACTCCCAAGCCCGCACACAACAGCAACGATGGTGCTTCCTCCTGAAGGCCGGTCCACAAGAACTTCACCGTGACTGTCAGCCACAAGCCGACAACGATGTCCGGAATCAAAAACCGCGTGTACAAATATGGGCCGACTGCCGTGGCAAGAATCAACGCCGCAAACAGTCCCGCACTGTTGCCCGCCAGTTCGCTTCCCAGCGCGTAGCACGCCAACAAGAGCGCCAGCACGAACAGCGTCAATGGCAGCCTAGTGGCAAATTCTGTGAATCCGAATTGCGAATAACTTGCGGCAGTCAGCCAATACAGGAGCGGCGCCTTGTCTAGATAGCGGATGCCGTTCGCGTGCAGCGTCACATAGTCGTGGCGGAGCAGCATCTCCCTCGCTGCCTCGGCGTGAATGGAGTCGGCATCATCCAAGAGGGGCGGAGCGAAAAGTCCCGGGACGTAAATTAGCGCCCAGAACATCACAATCACTGCAAAGTACGCAAAACTTCGCCTGCTTCGACTGGCTGACAGCAACTCGTTTTGCAGCCTGCTTGTTGTCGCGGAATCGACTTGGGGAGCGCCTGAATTATCTTCCAACTTGGTCTCGGAGAGGCTCTTCATTGTTGTGACGCGGAGCGTGCGTCCTGGTCACTGTGTACCGTGTACGCCAGTCATATACTTCGTGGTAGTGGCGCACTTGCAGTTCGGCGAGCAGGCCGAGCGCGGCAAGCTGAACTCCCGATACGAATAACACGCCCGCGAAGAACATCAACGGGCCGTGTTCCTGCATCACCGCTGTTCCAAAGAAAATCTTCTTCGCGAGCAGCCACAGCCCTACCATGCTTCCCGACATCGCTGCAAAAAATCCTGCCGTACCGAAGAAATGCAGGGGCCGTGACAAATAGCCCATCAAAAACCGTACAGTAATCAGGTCAAACAAAAATGGCAGTTTTTGCACCATACCGTATTTGGAATTGCCGTGCCGGCGCGGCGCGATGTTGATCGGCACTTCGCAAACCCGGCCACCTTGCCGCAATGCCATCACCGGAATAAGCCGTTGCAACTCTCCGTACAGCGGAATCTGCGCCACGAGTTCGCGTTTGTACGCTTTGAATCCACCGCCAAAATCGTGAATTGCCACTCCGGTAAGTTTTGCCAGCGTCCAATTGGCAACTCTGTTTGTTGCGCGCTCGTACCAGGAGGCTTTGTCGCGTTGCTCGCGGCGTCCGCAAACTACGTCAAATCCTTCTTCCAATTTTGCGACGAAACGTGGAATGTCCGCGGCGTTATGCTGCAGGTCGCCATCCATGGTGACGATAAAATGTCCCAATGCCACGTCAAAACCCGCGCACAGCGCGGCGGACTTTCCGGAATTTTTCCTCAGCGTGACCACTACTACCCGGTCATCATCTTCACTGATTTTCTTCAAAACCGCCTGGCTGCCGTCCGTGCTCCCGTCGTCTACGAAGATGCACTCGTAGCCGCGTCCCAACACGGACATCGCCGCCCTGACAGACTCATACAACGGCGTAACGCTCTCTCGCTCGTTGTACACAGGTATTACGATTGAGTATCTGATGGTGCTGTGTTCCGTGAAGGTCAGAGCGTCCATTTTTCTAACGTCCTCGGTGGTAACTCGCTTTGAAAATGGGGATTCACGGCGTTCCGCGATCTCCTAATGGTCCGACGTTCCGAACGGCCGAGCCTGTTCGGCAGAATCGCCGGTTTCTTTGCGGTGACTTTTCACTTCGCGCAGCGTGTAAATGGGCTTGTTCTGAGATTCGTAGTATGTTCTGGCCATCAGTTCTCCCAGCAGCCCTATCGAAAGGAATTGCATCCCGCTCACGCACAAAGCGACAGCCATCACCAGCAGCGGACCGTGTTGCGCCATCAGGCTCACGTTTTGCACGAAGCGCGCGAAAATCAGGTACAGCCCCAACAGCACTCCTAAGCCGGTGCTGGCAACTCCCAGTAACCCAAAAAATTGCAGTGGCTTTGTCGAATAATCCAGTAGGAACTTGACGATCATCAAATCGAGAAGCACATGGAAAGTTCTGCGAAAAGGTTTGCCGGAGCCTCGGCGGTGTTTCTTGCTATCTGTAATCGGCACTTCCACAATTTTTGCGCCGCTAGTGCTTGCCAATGCTGGAATGAACCGGTGCAGCTCGCCGTACAATTGAATCTCTTGAATGATTTCCCGGCGGTACGCCTTGAACGTGGTGCCAAAATCGTGTAACTCCACGCCGGAAAGTTTCGCCATCATCCAATTCGCGGCGCGGCTTGGAATCCGTCGCATCAGCCAGTGGTCATGCCGCGCTTGTCGCCAGCCGCTCACTAGGTCATAGCCTTCTTCAATTTTTTCCAAAAACCGCGGAATCTCCTCCGGATCATGCTGCATGTCGCCGTCCATCGAGATGATGATGGCCCCGCGCGCAAAGTCGAAGCCCGCCTTGAGGGCGGGAGTTTGACCGAAATTCCGCCGCAATCGGATCAAATTCACGCGCCGGTCGTGCTCATAAATTTCCGAAAGAATACGAAATGAATTATCGCGGCTGCCGTCGTCCACGAACACCAGTTCGTAAGGGTCGCCGATGGAGTCCATCACTTCCGTCAACTTCATATAGAGCGGAGGAATATTCTCCTGCTCATTGAAGAACGGCACCACGATCGAATATCGAATTTCGGATTCGTTGCTCATATTCCTGATGCACCGATCTCGCCATAGTTTATCAGGCGAATCCCCAGCACCGCGATACTTTTTCGAATCTCTTTGTCGGTCAGTATCTCCAGTTCCGTTTGCCGCGATTTTTGCAATCGGGTAGCGCTCTTTTCCAGTTCAGCGTCCGCGTAGCCGGGATGGCACATCAACTCGGTGGTTCCTTCTGGCAGGCTGGCCAGCAGCTGGTGTATCCCTTTCTTGGTCAAAACCCCGGTTTGCGCGACGCCGCAGAAGTAATCTGCCGCGGCAATTCCCGCCCGCTCAGCCATCTTTCTAGCATCCCGCGCCAGAAGCTTCAATCCGCGTGCCTGTACGCCCTGTTTCAACATCAACCCCGCTGGTTCGCCTCCGCTGTTCAATGCTGCTCTTAAACTGGATGCTTCGTGCGACACGCGCACTGCTTCGATCCCATGGTTCTTTGCCAGGCGCAGCGCCACTGCAAAAAGTCCTGGCAGCATCTGGACGTGTTTGTGACCGTCAAGATGGGTGGGACGAATTCCCGCCGCCCGCACCTTTTCAATTTGCGCGTTCCACTCCAATTCAACTTCCCTGGCATCGAGACTTTTCGCGGCCAGACGGAACAGCAGTGTTTCTGGTCCGCCAGAAAAATTCCCATTTTCATCGAGCAGGCTCTTTACTTGCCTGGCAGGCGCCAGCGGTTTTCCATCGCTCAAGTTCAAATGCACTCCCACTCCCAAACGAGGCGATTGCAGCGCCGACTGAACACCCTCTTCGAACGCACATCCGTTCGCCAGCAGGGAAGTGCTGGTCACAATTCCATTGCGATGAGCTTCGGCGATTCCGCGGTTCACGCCCTGCGTCCAGCCCAGATCATCCGCATTCACGATCAGATTTCGCATCGCTGCGCCCGTTCCTGTCCCTTGGTACAGCTATCAAATTCCCAGCGCGCTTTCTTTCGTACCATTGACCGCTCTTTCCAGCAACTCTAGCATGGCAATGTCAGGTCCAAGATTTAGCATTTCCCAGACCCTGAACTCGGGTGTCAGGGTTTCAGGGTTTGTTTTACAAGCCCTGAGATAAACAAACTCTGAGCTGATCGGGTTTCAGGGTTTGTACTTACAAACTCTGAGCTGATCGGGTTTCAGGGTTTGTACTTACAAACCCTGAGCTGACAAGGACGACGAATGCAGGTTAAGACTCCAGAACAAAAGCGTGTAGGGCTAAAGGATGTAGGTAATCGCTACAGCGATAAACGCCGTGGCAATCGCATGAATTCGCGTGTGCACGTCCGCGCGGAGTGGGAAGCCGACGGCAAGACTGCTGCAGCAGAGGCGTTCACTCGAGTGGTAAATCCCTATGGCTGCATGGTCATCCTGAAACCTTCTCTCGAACTGAATCAGCGCTTGTCGCTCACCAATTTGGCCACCGGTACCAGTAATGCTTCCGTTGTCGTCTGGAAAGGGAATCCACGTCCTGAAGGCTGGGAATACGGGATTGAACTGGTTGCTCCGGATATGGATTTTTGGGGGATGGAACTGTGAAACCGCCAGTCGTTACAAGACAATATGCGCCCAATTCCGTGAAGCCCGGTCTGACACGTCCACTCACTTCAGAAGAGCGCCGCCGCGCGCAGCGGGTGCTGCTTCGCGTCCCGGTTCGCCTGAAAATCGCCGGCAAAACACAAACCATCGAGGGCGCGACTCACACCGTCAGCGCCACCGGTGCGCTGGTCGTTCTGACCGAAGCGATTCCGCAGGGCACCAAGATCACCATTGAAAATATCACTACGCAGAAAACTGTCGAGGCCCAAATCCCGCGTCCGCCACAATTCAGTT
>Ga0193709_1000379_pt1 | contig 16203 bp, 15 predicted proteins | sample H3c2metaG_FD_160571 | JGI IMG/M metagenome (GOLD analysis project Ga0193709, IMG submission 160571) | Soil microbial communities from a riparian zone of the East river system, Colorado, United States - H3c2 | ecosystem: Environmental > Terrestrial > Soil > Riparian zone | place: USA: East River... | reverse complement strand
CCACAACGCGCCCCAACCGCATTCTGCTCGCAATCGGCGGCGCGGAATTTGTTGCAAATCCCGAATTGCTATTGCACGAGTACTGCCACGTCATTCGTCAGTGGCGTCCGGGGCACTTGACACGATCGCGATATTTACTCGAGTCGGCCCGCTGTGGTTATTGGGACAACCGCTTTGAACGCGAAGCGCGCGCCTTTGCTGCCGCCGTCGAGGGAGATTACCGCCGATACCTGCAGCAACTCGCTCAGTGAATACGCCGCGCGAGCCAATCACTGATCGTGGTCGTGACCAAGTCGGATGCATCCTGCTGCACGAAATGGCCGGCTCCCGGAATGGTGACCAAGGTGAAGTCCTTATCCACCAAATCCCATGTGCCGTTGAGCGCGCCGGGCAGTAGTGCCTGGTCGCCAAGCCCGTGAAACTCGAGTACCGGAACCGTGACCTTGGGCAGGGGCGAGGGTGGCGCCACGGTTGCCGGGCTCTGGTCGGGACGCGGGTAGTTCGCGCGGTAGTAGTTCAGCATGGCCTCAAAATCCGAGCGATTGAATGCTTCAATATAGTGCACGCGTGCGGCATCGTCCTTGACCCATCCGGCTAATTTCTCTGCGCTAAGGTTCTTTTCGGCGCCCGGCTTCTGGAAGTTGAACGCGTACTGACTGTTCTTACGCTGCTCCGGATTGTTCTTTATTTCACGTTGAATGCCGGTCGGGTGCGGCAAGTTCAGGATGACGAGCGCCTGGATCCATTCCGGATGCGTCATCGCCAGCGTCCAGGCTACCGCGCCGCCCCAATCGTGTCCGACGATCACGGCGCTGCTGCGGCCTTCAGCCTTGATGACGGCGCCGATGTCATTGACCAGCAACGGCATGGCGTATTGCTCGATTCCGGCTGGGCGGTCTGACAGATCGTAGCCGCGCTGATCCACCGCGACGACACGATAGTGAGCTTTCAACGCGTCCATCTGCTTGCGCCAGGTGTACCAGAAATCCGGAAAGCCGTGGATCATGACAATCAGCGGACCCTTGCCCAAGGCGACGTAATGAATTTTGACGCCGCTCGAATCTGCATCGTGGTGTTCGACCCGATTCCATAGATCCTTGGGCGGGCTGTCCTTCGCAGTCAATGGCGCAGCGCCAAGGAGCAGCGCAGCGAAGACTGCGGTGCAGACCATATTCATTGCTTTCATGCCGGCTCCCTCAAAAGACTGCGGATCCAGCATAACAGATGCGCAACTGGTCAAAAAACGCACAAAGCGGCGACCCCGGCCCGGGCATGCGAGCTTATACTGGGTGGTGGAGGCCATGGGATGCCGACAGGGAATTCAGACGGCACGGTGCAGATCGGCGAGTGGATCGTCAATCCCTCGCTCGACACCATATCCAAGGGCACCGAAACCCAAAAGCTCGAGCCCCGCACCATGCGGCTGCTCATGTGCCTGGCGAACTCCGCCGGCGAAGTCGTCAGCGTCGATCGCCTGCTCACCGAAGTATGGACCGGCGTGGTCGTCGGATCCGCATCGGTTTATCAAGCCGTGTCCCAATTGCGCAAATTGCTGGGCGATGTCGACCCGAATCCGACCTACATCGTCAATGTCCCGCGTAAAGGCTATCGGCTCATCGCGCCGGTGCGGCGCATTGAGGCGGCGAGCGCGTCAAGCGAGATTGCGGCTGTTGCGGAGACGCCTGCTGCGGAGACGCCAATCGTTGTTCCGCAGCCGCCCGCTCGCAAGCGCACTGTGATGCCGCTCATCCTGGGTGGGGCGGTGCTGATCGCGCTCCTTGGTGCTGCGGCGTTGATTTGGAAGAAATCGTCGACCAGCGGACCGTTGGCGGCTGCGGCTAATTCCATCGTCGTGCTGCCTTTTATTGATATGACTACAGAAAAAACCGAGCAATCGTTTTGCGACGGTCTCACCGAAGAGCTATCCAATTGGCTTGCACAGATCCCCACTCTACAGGTCGTGGCGCGCACGTCTGCCTTTGCATTCCGTGGACAGAACGAGGACGCGCGCAAGATCGGCAGGGCGCTCGATACGAACCACATTTTAGAAGGCTCGATGCGCCGATCCGGCGATCACATGCGTGTCACCGTGCAGCTCGTCGATGCGCGCAGCGGCTATCACTTGTGGTCGGAGAACTTCGATCGGCCTGTTGAGGACGCGATCAAAATGCAAGAGGACATTTCGCGTTCGGTGGCGGATACGTTGCGAGTTCGTCTTACCTCAGAGGCCGAACGGCAATTGGTTGCGCGACGCACCAAGGACCCGCAGGCCTATCAACAGTACTTGCTCGCCCGGTACTACGCCCAGCAGTTGACGAAAGAATCGACCGATCGTGCCATTGATCTATTCCAGCAAATGTTAGCCGCGGATCCGAACTTTGGGCCGGTCTACACCGAGCTTGCCTACGCTCGCATGAATCAGGGATATTTCCATAGGCTTCCGATTGCGCAGGTGAGCGAAAAGGTGGAACCCCTGATCGCATCAGCGCTGCACCTCGATGATCGCATGTCGGCGGCCTATGCCGTCCGGGGCGCGTTGCGAGTCGCTCAATCCAGGACAAAAGAAGCCGTCGATGACCTGCAGCGTGCGATTTCGTTGAATGCAAATGACATGGGCGCCTTTGCCGAGCTTGGCCGGATGCGGCTTGAAGATGGACAACCGCGAGAGGCGCTCAAATATTATGAGCGCGCGTCGGCCCTGGACCCGTTGAATTTCACGTTACAGGAGCAGCTATGCAGGGCTTCGCAGGACCTGGCGCACTATGAGGCCGCCGCAGACTCCTGCGAGCGTGCGCGTGTCTTGAAGCCCGAGCTTGCAGCCGCTGCCGATGGGTTCGTATGGCTTGCTGAATCGCGGGGGCGAATCGACGAGGCGCTGCAGTGGAACGCGAAGTCCCTGGGGCCTGAACCGCACGACAATTTCGATCCATATTGGGCACGCGCGACTTTGTTCCTCTCCCTTGGGATGGCGGCCCCCGCACGCAAGGCAGTGGAACGCGGCCGCAGTGTTACCAAGAACGACGTTGATGCCGACACTGCGCTGGTGCGGGTTGCGTACCGCGAAGGAGGCCCGGATTCGCTGCGAAGGCATTTGGCGACATCGCGTCTCGATCAATCGCCGGATGCATCCATTCTTTTTGAGTTGGCTTATGCGAGGATGCTGCTGGGCGAAGCGCCTGCGGTCAAGGAATTAATCGCCCGTGCGCTGGTTGCGCCCGACCGACAGCCCGGATTCGCCGAGGGCCCATGGTCCGCAAGAGCCACGACGCCTTTGTTTACCTCCTATCGAATTGATCTGGCGGTGGTGGATATAGTCCTTGGCGATCAACTGTCGGCGCAACGCGAGCTGGGAACGGGTCTTACCATGCTCAACGCGATGATCGCCGCCGGCGTCGAACGCCACGGCACGTACGAGCTTCGCGCAAAGGTGTACGCCCTGAAAGGACAGGGCGATGATGCGATGCGAGACCTCAGCAAGGCAGTCCAGCTCGGCTGGCGTCGAGCATGGTGGGCATTGCATGAACCTTACTTCGCGTCGTTGTGGCCGAGGAGCGATTTCCAGGAACTCATCACCCGCGTGAACCAATCCAACGACCGGCTCGCAGCCCGCATTGAAACCGACTAGTAATCAGCTCCCAGTACTTGCTCGCTAACCGTCGGCGATTACGAGCTCACTATCGTACATATGAAAGGACAGAGGCCATGTGGATAGGGTCCGATGCCCGGTCCAGGTTGTCCCCCTGCCAGACTATATCCTCCTTGCTGTTGCTGCTGAGGCTGTTGCCCCTGCTGTTGCTGACCCTGCTGTTGCTGTTGCCGCTGCTGTTGAGGTTGAACCACAGTCCACCATGGAGGCGGAAGCGACTGCGGAGGCGGTCCTACCAGTACCTCCGGAAACTTTTCCAGGACTTTCATTCCCATGAGAAAACCGACCTGCCGATAATCGTACTGCAATTGTCGGAATGATATGTCGTTGGGAATTCTCTCGAGAAGCCTTTCGAACTCTTGTACAAAGGTATCACTGGTCATGATTGGCCCTTCCCTGTTCGTTCTTTGATAACGCAATTGAGTCCATGCGCGCTTGCCGCGCGCGCCGATTATGCCGCAAATGCAGCGTCGGCAACCATCTGCAACTGGTTAAATTTTGACCAACGCCGAATCCAATCGCCTTGCTTGAACCGAATCTTTTAAAACACCAAGTATCCGTAACTCATTGAAAATACTAATATCCGGCATTAATACTGAACGATCGTATAGTTACGGTCTTTGTACCGAAGATCCGCCCTTGCCGTTATCTAACCGGCTTCGACACCTGCGTATAGATCACCTCAAACCTTAAAGTCACATCGAATCGCTTTGCCGCCATCCTCGCCAATTCACAGCGGCGGCGCAACGCCGGCCGAATCACCGCTACAATGCTGAATGATGGGACGATGGACCAGGGGTGTGCCGACTTTCTTCGAAACTGCCGAAGCGTTTGCGGGCTGGCTGGAAAAACACGGCGCCGCCGAATCGGAGCTCATTGTCGGCTACTACAAGCGCGGGACGCAGCGCGGCACGATGAGTTGGCCCGAGTCGGTTGATGCGGCGCTTTGCTTCGGCTGGATCGATGGCGTGCGCAAGCGTATCGACGAACATTGCTATCAAATCCGTTTCACGCCGAGAAAGCCGCAGTCGATCTGGAGTGCCATCAACGTCGAGCGGGTGCGCATTCTCAAAGCTGCGGGGCGGATGCGAGAGGGGGGTCTGAAGGCCTATTCCCATCGTCGCGAGAAAAAATCGAAGATCTACGCGTACGAACAGAAGAAGACGGCGACGCTCGAGCGAAGCGAAGAGGCGAGGTTCAAAAAAGCCACGGCAGCATGGAAATTCTTCGAAGCGCAACCGCGCGGTTATCGACATCTCGTCATTTGGCGAATCGTCAGTGCCAAGCGCCCCGAGACGCGCCGGCGCCGCCTGGCGGCACTCATTGAGGCATCTCAAGAAAAGCGGCGCCTATAATCGAGAAACATCGATGAGTCGATTGCAGACGCCAGGATGCCTCTGCGGATGACTTGGTTCGCGAGCAGTTGGATTTACCGGTCTACAAATAGGGCAGGGGGAAAATATGAAGGGCAAAGTGGTTGTCATCACAGGGGCGACATCGGGCATTGGCGAGATCGCTGCGCAGCGGCTGGCCACACTGGGCGCGCGGCTGGTGCTCGTCGCGCGTGACGCGGAACGCGGCCAAAAGGCCCTGGCCCGATTGGCCAATAACGGCAACGGCGCTGCGCATTCGATTTACTACGGCGATCTATCACGCATTTCCGAGATGAAGCGGGTCGCGGCGCAGATCGCGGCGGCGGAGCCGCGCATCGATGTGCTCATCAACAATGCGGGCGCCTTGTTCGGCTCGCGCAAACTCACCCCGGACAATTTGGAGGAGACTTTCGCGACCAATCACATGGCGTATTTCGTGCTCACGTTGGGCTTGCGTGACAGTTTGTTTGCCGCCTCGCCGGCGCGGGTTGTCAGTACCGCGTCTAACGCCCACAAGGGATACACCCTGGACTTCGATGATCTTCAAGCCGCCAAGGGCTACTCCGCGATTGGTGCGTACGGGCGATCGAAGCTCTGCAATATTTTGTTTACGCGCGAGCTTGCACGCCGCTGGATCGACAAAGGCGTCACCGCGAACTGTCTGCATCCCGGGTTCGTTGCCACGCGCTTCGGCGACGGTAGCGGCGGCTTATTATCGCGCGTGGTGCGCGTCGCGAAGACCTTTGCCATCTCACCTGAAAAAGGCGCTGCGACCATCGTCTATCTGGCGTCCTCGCCTGACGTGGGAGCGCTCAACGGTGAGTATTTCTACCAGTGCCGGCCCGCGACACCGGCGGCAGTTGCCCGCGACGACGCGACGGCTGGACGACTGTGGACGGAGTCCGCGAAAATTGCGGGGATCGGGTAGCCCATGCGCACCATAGCTTTGCTGTTCTTTTCCAATATCTTCATGACCTTTGCCTGGTATGGGCATCTCAAGTACGGCCACGCCTGGCCGCTATGGAAGGCGATTTTGGTGTCATGGTTGATCGCCTTGGTGGAGTACTGCCTGGCGGTGCCGGCCAATCGATTTGGATTCGGCGCATTTACGGGATTCCAGCTGAAGATCATCCAGGAAGCCATTACCTTGACGGTATTCATGATTTTCGCCATTACATTCCTCAAGGAAAAGATGGCTTGGAATTACGCGGTATCGTTCGCATTGCTCATTGCGGCGGCTGTGGTGGCGTTCGCATTCAAACCCAGCACCGTTTGAGCCGAAAGGTCGCATCAGTTGTTGCGCGACATGCGATCGTGCACAATCAAATTTCGCGGATTCGCTGGTGATTTCTGTGCGCGTGCTGGGAAAATCATAATGTACAAGCAAATTTTCGGCGTCCTCGGTCTGACTGCAATGGCATGGACCGCTTTTGCGCAGGAAGCGCAAACGCCGCTGCGGCCCGATCAGGTTGCATACCGCGCGCTTTACAAGGAACTGGTCGAGACCAACACGACGCTGTCGGCGGGAAGCTGCACGCTCGCAGCCCAGCGGATCGCCGCGCATCTCAAAGCGGCGGGTTACACGGACAAAGATCTGACCCCATTCTCCGCGCCCGATCATCCCAAGGAGGGCGGCCTGGTCGCCGTCTTCGCGGGAACTTCGCGCACGGCAAGACCGATGTTGCTGCTCGGCCATCTCGATGTGGTCGAAGCGAAGCGCGAGGATTGGACCCGCGATCCGTTCACCTTGATCGAAGAAAATGGCTACTTCTACGGCCGCGGGGCCGCGGACATGAAGGCGATGGATGCAACTTGGGTTGACATGCTGATTCGCTTCAAGAAGAGCGGTTACCACCCCAAGCGCACGATCAAGCTGGCATTGACCTGCGGCGAGGAGACGACGTATGCCTTCAACGGCGCGCAATGGCTCGCAAAAAATAAGCCCGACCTCATTGCGGCGGCGTTTGCACTGAACGAAGGCGGCGGCGGGCGCACCGATGGGCACGGCAAGGTGCTGGTGCAGTCGATCCAGGTCGGCGAGAAGGCGGCGCAGAATTATCGGCTGGAGACGGTGAATGCCGGCGGGCACAGCTCCATTCCAATCCGCGATAATGCCATCTACGAACTGGCCGATGCGCTGACGAAAATTCGTGATCAAGACTTTCCCGTAAAAATGTCGGACACCACGCGGGCCTTCTTTGCCAAGGCGGGTGGCTCGCGCGGTGACGAGTTGGGGCACGCGATGGTCGCGTTGTCGCAGAATCCAGGCGACAAGGCCGCCGAAGCCATCGTTTCAAAGGATCGCAGCTACCACAGCATGCTTCGCACCACCTGCGTTGCAACTTTGCTGGAGGGCGGTCATGCCAATAATGCGCTGCCACAGCGCGCCGTCGCGAATGTCAACTGCCGCATCTTCCCCGGCGAAACCGTGGAAGGCACCCAGGCTGCGCTGGTCGCCGCCATCGGCGACACGGACGTGAAGGTGACCCCCGTGCAGCCGGTTCGTCCCGTCGCGGTCCCGCCGCCGCTCGACCCAAACATCATCGGACCGGCCGAGGCGCTGGTTGCAAAATATTTTCCGGGCGTCCCCTTGATCCCTTCCATGTCGACGGGCGCCACCGATGGTATCTTTCTGGAGGCAATCGGCATTCCGGTCTATGGTGCGCCGGGGGGTTGGGGCGACCCCGACGGCAATGGCGCGCATGGGCTGAATGAGCGAAGAAGCGTGCAGTCGGTGTACATCGGCAGAGATTTTCTCACTGACCTTGTAAAGCTCTACGCCGACGCCGGATAAGCAAGACACAAAAAAATGGGGACACCATGACGCGATACGTAGGGGCGATCGATCAAGGAACGACAAGTACGCGATTCATCGTGTTTGACCGCGGCGGCAACATCATCACGTCGGCGCAAAAAGAACATAAGCAAATATTTCCCAAGCCAGGTTGGGTCGAACACGACCCGATGGAAATCTGGCAGAACACGCAAGAGGTTGCCGGTGCCGCCCTGGCGCGCGCGGGATTGGGATCGGGCGATCTTGCCGCCGTCGGCATTACCAATCAGCGCGAGACCACCATTCTTTGGGACCGGCGCAGCGGCAAGCCGTTGCACAATGCGCTGGTCTGGCAGGACACGCGCGTCGATCAGCTCGTTGCCCAATACGCCCGGGACGGCGGACCGAATCGCTTCCGCGCCAAGACCGGATTGCCCCTGGCCAGCTATTTCAGCGGCCTGAAGTTGCAGTGGCTCTTGGACAACGTGCCGGGAGCGCGCGCAAAAGCGCAATCCGGCGACATCCTCTTCGGCAATATCGACACCTGGCTGTTGTGGAATCTGACCGGCGGCAGCGACGGTGGGTTGCACGTCACCGATGTCACGAATGCCAGCCGCACTCAGTTGATGAATCTCGCCACGTTGGACTGGGATGCCGGCTTGCTGCAGGAGTTCCTGATTCCGCGCGCAGTATTGCCGCGTATCGTTGCCTCCAGCGAGGTCTATGGCGAAGCCCGAACGCCGGCGCTTTTGGGGACATCCATCGCCGGCATTCTCGGCGACCAGCAAGCCGCGCTGGTCGGCCAAGCCTGCTTTCGCCCCGGGGAGGCGAAGAACACCTATGGAACCGGCTGCTTTCTTCTCATGAACACCGGCGAGAAGCCCATTGCCTCGACGGCCGGATTGATCACGACCGTCGCCTACAAAATGGCGAAGGAACGGGCATGCTATGCATTGGAGGGCTCGATTGCGGTTACCGGTGCGTTGGTGCAATGGCTGCGCGACAACTTGGGATTGATCGACAGCAGCAATGAAGTTGAAAAGCTGGCCGGCGAGGTGCAGGACAACGGTGGGGTTTACTTCGTGCCCGCATTTTCGGGACTGTACGCACCCCATTGGAACGAGAGGGCGCGTGGCACGATCATCGGCTTGACCCGCTATGTGACACGCTCTCATATCGGACGCGCGGTGCTCGAGGCCACGGCGTTTCAGACGCGCGAAGTGGTCGGTGCGATGGAGCAGGATTCATCGATCCGCATCCCGGAATTGCGCGTCGACGGCGGAATGGTCGGCAACGAGCTGCTCATGCAGTTTCAGGCCGATATTCTCGATGTTCCCGTCGTGCGGCCAAAAATCACCGAGACCACCGCCTTGGGCGCTGCATACGCGGCGGGTCTTGCGGTTGGATATTGGCGCAACCGCGATGATCTGGTCAGCAACTGGGCGGTCGACAAACGCTGGAAGCCACAGATGTCGGAGACTCGCCGCAGCACTCTCTATGGATCCTGGCAGAGAGCCGTCGGACGCTCTCTGGACTGGATCGAGTAGCCAAGCAAAAGACAAACTCGGGCTTCGTCTTCAAGAACAACCAAGCGACGGCGATACAAGGGGACAGCATGCATTCCGCATTTCTCGGCGAGTTTCTTGGCACGATGATTATGATTTTGCTGGGCAACGGCGTCGTTGCGAATGTGGTGTTGCGCCAGACCAAGGGCGAGAAATCCGGGTGGATCGTCATCACCGCGGGCTGGTGTTTTGCCGTGATGGCGGGAGTATTTACCGCGCTCGCGATCGGCAGCGACGGCCATCTGAACCCCGCCGTTACGGTGGGGGTCGCCGTCTCGACCGGAGATTGGAGCCGGCTCTCCGTCTATGTGCCGGCACAAATCCTCGGCGCCATGTTGGGCGCGACATTTGTCTGGCTCAGCTACCTATCGCATTGGGAAAAGACGCCCGATCCGCTGGATAAATTGGCCTGTTTTTCAACGATCCCCGCCATCCGGGCGCCGTTGGCAAACATCGTGACCGAAGTGATCGGCGCTTTCGTGCTGGTGCTGGTTGCCGCTGCCATTTCCTCAAAGTACGGCACCGGAGTGGGCTTGAGCCCCGGTTTGGGTCCATTCTTGGTCGGCTTTCTGGTGTGGGGAATCGGCCTGTCGCTCGGCGGACCCACGGGCTACGCCATCAATCCGGCGCGCGATTTAGGTCCCCGCCTCATGCACGCGGTCCTGCCGATCCCCGGAAAGGGTGCCTCGGATTTCGCTTATGCCTTCGTGCCGATCATCGGTCCGCTACTGGGTGCGACCATTGCCGGTATTGTGGTCAAGATGATCGGAATCTAGCGGCAGCCGCGCGGTGAAATGAGTGCCGCTCTGTTCGTTGGAGGTCACGGATAGGGTGCCGCCGTGGGCGCGCACGATTTGAGAACAGATATAGAGGCCGAGGCCGAGTCCTTCCCGATTGCCGGTGGTGGACTGGCGCCAAAAAGGCTCGCAAATTTTGTCGATGCTTTCAGGCGCGATGGGCTCACCGGCATTCCACACGTCGAGGACGAATTCAGAGTCCTCAGCATGGGCCGATACCTTTACCGGTCCTTGCGGCGCGCCATGTTTCAGCGCATTGCCGATCAGATTCGAGGCGACTTGCTGGACTCGTCCCAGATCGCAGCGCACTCTGCGCGCCACGCTGATATTGGCAAGGATTTGACGCTCAGGTTGACCGTCTTGAAACTCCCTGACCACGGCATATAAACCGGCATCCATATCGTCGACGTCCTTGATTTTAACGCCCATTCCCTCGCCCAGTCTCCCACGGGCAAAATCCAAAATGTCATTGATCAAGGAAGTCATTCGCTTCACGTTGATGCGGATTCGACCCGCCACGCTTTGCAGCGCGGGGTCCGTGAGCCTTTTCTCCAGCAAGACGCCGGCGGAATAGACGGCTTGCAAAGGATTGCGCAAGTCGTGCCCTAGAATGGCAATGAACTGTTCGCGCAGCTCATTGGCCGCCTGCGCGTGTCGCAGCGCCGTCTTGTCTTGCTGCCGCGCCATTTCGTCCTTGAGCTGCATCGCGATGAGGGCCGCAAATTTTGTGAACATGCCGACGATTCTTGGGTCAGCAACCTTCGCGGGCGCCGGATCGATGGCGCAAAGACTGCCGAAATGGCGGCCGTTCGCCAAGACTATGGGTACGGACACATAGCTTTCTATTTTGTAGATCCTTGGGGTGTGATGGCTGCAGTAGCGAGGGTCGACGCTCGCGTGCTCGATGACAATGGGTTCGTTGGATCGCTTCGACTCGATGCAAAGCGTCGATTCAAGATCCAGCTGATCGCCGGGCTTGAGGCCAAAGTTGATGTCATCCTTCACCACGCACGCCGTCCACGTGCTTTCGGTGACCCGGGCGATCGCCGCGAATCGCATTCCCGTGATATCGCACAATACTTCCAACAGCGTCGGAACCGCCTCAATCTTGTTGACGGCGGATACGTCGCGAGCGATCTCCTCCAGGGTATCGATTTGACTGGGCGAATCGGAGAGCGAAGGCTGGTGCATCGAGATTCCTTGCTGCATTGCACTGGCCATGTGAACTTGCCACCTGTGCTTCAATTTAGCACTAGTCGGCAGGCAATTGGCGACATAGGCAAAATCATGCCATGGCGCGACAGGATTCAATAGTAGTCTGCAATTCGATACACCGCCGAGTTGCGCGCGGGGCCGCTGATTTAAGTCAATATTCGGGGCGAATGTGAAGAAGAAAACGGCGTCAGTGAAGATCCGTAAAGAGGTGAAAACCCTTAGCCAGCGCGCAACGGCGGTACCCGGGCAATGCCGATGCGGCCATGTGCGCGTCGAGATCGATTTTCCCGCTCGTTGGGCCTGGCACGATCATTCGGCAGCAAGCCGCCATTCTCATGGCGCTGCCTATGCGACCTATGTGGGCAGCTGGCGGCGCCGCTTTCGTATCACGCAAGGAGCGGCGAGGGTCACGCGATTCGAGGATTTGGCCGCGGGGACGACACGCAGCTTTTGCGCTCGATGCGGCACTCCGATTGCCTACGAACGTTCCCGTTCGCCGCACATGGTGAACGTGCCGCGAGCCCTGTTTAAAACGCGCACCGGCCGCCAAGCTCGATATCACATCGCGATCGAGGAGATGCCGGAATGGGCGTACTTAGGAGAGCCATTGTCGCCCCTCAAAGGATTTCCCGGCGTCGTATGGGATCGATCGAGGCGCAAGCCGCGCGTGACGCCATTGAACTAGATCACAGGGACGAACTCGTCGATTGGCGGGACGAGTTCGATCTCGCCTGATAAACGCTCGCGCCTTCCGGCGTATCTCATGGTGAAGTCCATGGTGATTACTACGGGGATGCCGCGCCGTTGCGTTTACTCGATCGTGTTGCTCGTTGCCGCGCACCTCTCATCTTGCCGTCGCTTCGTCACGGAGCGAGGTCGATCGAGGTCGCGGGACCCAGCCGTTTCGCTGCCCAAATTGGGGTGTGCCCGCTGCGATTCGTCCTCGGCGATGATTTGACGCGTGCCAGTACCGAGTTGGCCTTTGCGGACGGCGCTCGCCTGGCGGGGTGCTTGGATCTATTGCGCATGCCTGCGCAGCATATGTGGATCGAGTGGAATGACGAAGCCCATATGCGCGTCATACATGAAACGCAATCGACCGCCGATTTCGATGCAGCGGCGATGGGGCGAAGGGTTGGGATCTTGCTGCAATCGTCAGCCAACGGCCTGACGGCGGTAGGGCGGACCTTTTGGGCTGGCTCGGGGGCCGATGAAATCAGCGATGTAACTCTGTCGCCGCTGGAAATGCACATCGATCTGCGCGGAGAGTTTCCGGATGCCGCACGCACGCATGATGTCTTTTCGGGCGGTTTCATTGATGCCACTTACAGCGGCAATACGGCAACGACGGAGCTGCTGAACCATGTCAGATTTCGATTTGACGAATCGTGGGCCGGTTACTATCGAGAGGCCGCGCGCAATGCGGATTTCAAGCGCCGCCTGATCGTCGATTCGATCGATTCCATCGCCTGGGACGCGCCGTTTCTGTTCGCCTTCCTTTTGCTGCTGAGTGCCAAAGACGCCACGCGCTCGATTGCCGTGTCGCGCGCCGCCATCAATCGCAAACGCTTGGCAAATGGACGCGCGCCCCTTCTCGACCATATCGAAGTGAACGCTTCGCTCGATGCCGTATCCAGCGCCGATTCGACAGGCGATCTCAGCGGGCGCCAATCACCGCGATTGCATCATGTACGGGGCCACCTGGTTCGCCGCGAGCATCGGGTGTTTTGGCGTGTGCCTCACCTGCGCGGCAACGCAGCCCAAGGCATGGTTCGTTCGAGGACTGTCTGCCTGGCCTTTGCGCGCAAGGGTGATCCCGAGAGGCGAGTTTGAAAAATCCTCAAGGCTGTATTCGCAGCCCGTCCTTGGCGAAGCTCACGGTACCTGCGTAGCGTGAGTGGATGGATGCCAATACAGCATCGCGATTCGCATCGATGGCGGGTGAAACATGGCTCAACAACAGGCTGCGCACGCCGGCATCCCGGGCAAGCTCGCCGATGGCACGCGGTGGCGTGTGCAAGCTGTAGAGGATGGCAGGGGATCCGGGCGGATCGAGTACCACGCTGTTGAACACCAGCAAGTCGGTTGCCTTGGCGATGCGGCGCAGGGCAGGAAGACCCGCTGCATCGATATCTCCGGAGAAAGTAACGCTTCTGCCCGCGTGCTCGATACGGTAGATCACCGACGGTGCATCGCCATGGTGTCCGGAGATCGCGGTAATCGAAAGATCGTCTCGTTTGAGAATTTGACGAGGCAGTGCATTCTTCAAAGGCGCTTGAATGTCATGCGCATGAATGGTCATTGGCGAGGAGAAATCCTTCAGATAGGCATACGCGCCCTTCGGTCCGAACAGCAGCCGCATCAACTGGCTCGTGCTGGGGAAATACGCGTCTTCATGTTGCCCGGGCGAACCCCCGGGGCCCCATACGTCAAACACAATGGGACCCGATGCAGACACGGCGCGCGCTTTGAACAGGCCGGGCAGTTCTCCCGCGTGATCGATGTGCAAATGAGTCAGCAGCACGGTGTCGGTATTCGCCAAGGAGGCTTGTGCCTCACCCAGGCGAGCGAATGACCCCGGACCTGCATCAACCAATATTCGTGGAAGGCCGTCGATGAAAACCAGGTAGCTCGATGCCGCCCGACCGGCTGCTCCGGGCCCGCCTGAACCCAGGACGAGGAGATCGAGTCCCGGCGTGAGCGCTTGGGCAAAAAGAACCGAGCGCGAGCAAACAAATAACACAAGCAGAAGCGCGAGCCGGCGAATCATGGCCGGTTCTCTTCGGGCGGCGCCCAGTCCCCGGGGCGGCCGCCGCGTTTAGGCTGCAATAGGTCCCACTGATTGCCGTAAACATCCTGGAACACCGCGACCGTACCGTAGCGCTCTTCCTTCGCTTCGCGGACGAATACAATGCCCTTCGCCTGATAGGCGCGGTAGTCACGCCAAAAATCGTCGGTGTGCAAGAACAGACAAACTCGTCCGCCGGTTTGATTGCCTATTCTCGAGGCCTGCTCTTCGTTGCCGGCTCGGGCCAACAGCAATGCCGACTCGTGGGATCCGCGGGGCGCAACCACAACCCATCGCTTGTCTTGCTCAGCGATATACGTATCCTCGAGCAAGCGAAAGCCTAGTTTCCCGACAAAGAATTCCAGAGCCTCGTCGTAGTCGCGCACCACCAGTGCCGTCAACCCAATGGATTGCCTGATCGCAGGTGGGCTTGCGGCCAGCCACTCACTGCGCAATTGACCAAAGGTCAAAATATCGTGCCAAGCGTTTCGCACGTAAAAACTTTGAAGCGCCAGACCTTCCCGGCGAAACCCCAGTCCCTCGAGGATCCGCACGGAAGCGGTATTGCCGAGAAACACGTGCGCCCAAAGGCGGTGCGCTTGCAGGCGATCAAACCCGAATTGCAGCAGCGCACGCGCTGCTTCCTGTCCGAATCCTCGGCCCCACCAGTGGCGGTGAAGGCAATATCCGAACGCATAGTGCCGGCCCGTGCCGTCACATTGCTCCAAGCCACAACTGCCGATGAGATGGCCGGAACTCTGCTCGATGACCGCAAACGTATGGACTTGCCGCGGGCTCACCGAGCCGGCATGAATACTGCGACTCAGGAAATCGCGAGTTTCGTCCACCGTGTTGGGTCCAAAGGAGGTGAACCGCGTGACCAAGGGGTCCGAAGCATAGTCATGAACCGCATCAAAATCCGACAAGACCAAGTCGCGCAGGATCAATCGATGAGTCTGAAGCATGTGCGCAATCTCGAGCTCGGTATCATTCGGCCCAGGTACGGATGAACTCGCCCAAATTGGGCAGTACGTCGACGGTAGCGTGCAGCAGAACGATCAGCAGCAAGCTGCGCGTGCGCGCCCACAATGTCCCGAAGAGAAGAGCGACCGGAGACAGAACGGCTACCGTAAAGGCAATCACTTGCGTGGGATCCGTGGAATACCCATCGACGCCCGGATGTCCGCGCAGATAGAGCCCGGGCACATGAGCCAGTGCGAACAGCAGCGCGCCGGTCACGACGGCGCCGGCTTCGGATTTGAGGACCGCTGCAAGCCGGGTCTGCAATACCGCGCGAAACAGGAACTCCTCGCATAAGCCCGCTTCGAGTGCGAGCCAGAGAAACGCTGCCGGGGCGGCCCAGGCGAGAGTGACGGTGGAAGCGTGCAGTTCCGCAATTTCGCCGAGCGCCGGCGAGACCACGCACATCAAGGCCAGAATAATCGCTCCCAACACGAGCAGGGGCGGCCAAAAGCCGGGGCGCCCAATGCCGCTGTTGAACAGAGGAGCGAGCCTTGCTCCAAGCGATGCCAACAATATGGCCGGCACACCGACATGCACGACCAGCTTGACGATCAGCACCAGCGCCGCCTGCTCGCGGCCGGCGGGCACGACAGCCCGTGTCGCACTCATTCCCCATCCTAGAAAAGCCACCGCGTAGACCGCCAGAAAACCAAGCAGCACCATCAGCTCCAACGCGGGGCGCCGCACGACAATGGGCAGCGGCGCGGCCTTTCGTGTGAGGGCGATGCTCAAGGCCGGTAGCGCAGCACCGAACACCGCAAGCGAAAATGCCGGAAAGGTCCAGTCCTCGCCCTTGATCCCGAGGTATGCGGTTGCAGCGGCCCAGATGACAAGGTAAGCAGCTGCAAATTTTGCGGCTCGAGAGTCGATGCGTGGCAAAACAGGCATTGGGTGCGTCTAGTGTTTGTTCGCGGCGAATGAACTCGTGGGATAGATTGCCGGACGCACCGGTGCATCGGCAATCGTTTCGACCAGACGGTAAAAGAAGGTGTTGAATTTCGCCGCCGCCGCGAAGTCCATGGG
>Ga0193709_1000378_pt1 | contig 16279 bp, 12 predicted proteins | sample H3c2metaG_FD_160571 | JGI IMG/M metagenome (GOLD analysis project Ga0193709, IMG submission 160571) | Soil microbial communities from a riparian zone of the East river system, Colorado, United States - H3c2 | ecosystem: Environmental > Terrestrial > Soil > Riparian zone | place: USA: East River... | reverse complement strand
CGTTGCTCTGGACCACCACGTAGCGCTGACCGTTCTCGTGATCCACGACTTCAGGCCCCTCGATGGTTCGAATACTGGCCACCTGCGAGAGCGGAACGGTTGCGCCCGACGGAGTTCTAAGAAGGATCTGACCAATAACTTCGGGCGTCGAGCGATACGGCACATCGAGGCGCACGACAACCGGAAAATGGCGTCGGCCGTCGATAACTTCTGTCGCCGTCATTCCGCCGACGCCTGTCTCAACCGCCTCACGCACGTCGGTCACGTTCAGCCCGAATCGTGCAATCGCGGGTCGGTCGAGATCGAGCTCGAGCTGCATCGCACCTGCGCTGATCCCCACCGAAACGTCCTCCGCTCCGGGAACTCGCTCGACCAGCCGTTCTATTTCGCCGGCCTTCTCCTGAAGGATCGCGAGGCTGTCGCCGAAGATCTTCACACCGAGATCGGTCTTCACTCCCGACACCACTTCATCGAGGCGCATTCTCATCGGAGCGCTGAACTCGTATTCGAGGCCAGGTATTTGTCCAAGCGCGTCGTCCATCTTTTCGATCAGCTGGTCCAGCGAACGTGACCGCCACTCGCGTTTGGGACGCAGCCCGACGTACACATCGGCCTGATAGAGCGCCATTGTTTCGGTCGGTTCGTGTGGCCGGCCAAGATTTGTCACTACGCTCGACACTTCCGGGAATTTGCGAAGCGTGCGTTCGACTTCTTCGGAAACGGACATTCCCTGTGGTAGCGATGTGCTCGGAACTCGGCGGGTCTCGATAAGCATGCTCCCTTCGTCGAGCTTTGGCATGAACTCGGAACCCAGGAATGGGATTGAGCCCAACGCCGCTACGAGAAGGCCGAGCGCCGTTCCCACGACAACTTTCCGGTTAGCGACCGCCCACGTCAGGCTCCGCGAGTAGCGCGAACGAATGGCCAGAAACCACTTCGGCTCGGTGTGGGCGCGCACTGCTCCGGTTTGCACCGGAGACGTCAGCAGGAACGATGCGGCCGCGGGGATGTAAGTCAGGGCCAACAGCAATGAGCCCAACACTGCCGCGCACACAGTGAATGCCATCGGGCGAAACATTCTTCCTTCAAGACCTTCGAGCGTAAACACCGGCACGTAAACCGCGATGATGATGGCTACGCCGAAAACGACCGGCCGCCCGACCTCGAAGGCAGCGTCGCGCAAAAGATTATTGTTCGCGGCAGACGAAGCCCCGTTTTGACCTTCGATCCGCCGCATGAAGTTCTCGACCATGACGACGGATGCGTCGACAATGAGCCCGAAGTCCAGCGCGCCGAGGCTCATGAGATTCGCCGTAACGCCGAACCGCTTCATTGCTATGAAAGCCACGAGTAGCGAGAGCGGAATCACCGAAGCCGTGAGCAGCGACGCGCGAATGTTCCTGAGAAAGAGAAAGAGAATTGCGATTACAAGGAGCGCACCTTCGAGGAGGTTGCGGAAAACTGTGTGCGTTGTCGTCGTGACGACTTCGCCCTGGTTGTAGAACGGGCGGATCCGAACACCCTTCGGCAACAACGGCTCGATTTCCGCGAGCCGGCGGACGACTCGGTCCACGACTTCCCTGCCGTTCGATCCTTTGAGCATCAGCACGACCGCCGAGAGCGCCTCACCTCGGCCATCGCGCGTCACGGCGCCAAATCTCGGCTCGGCAGAGACGACCACGCGCGCCACGTCTCTTACGTAAATGGGAGTCGTGCCACGAGTGGCGACGACGACGCGCGCGATGTCTGCCGTGTCAGAGACGCGGCCGAGTCCTCGCAACGTTAGTCTCTCGCCCCGATCCTCGACGTAACCTGCTCCGAAATTCGAGTTGTTGTTTCCGAGTGCCGACTTGAGGTCGGTCAACGTGAGCCCAAACCCGGCAAGCTTGTTCGGATCTGCAAGCACCTCGAATTGCTGCTGCAGTCCTCCCCACGCGTTGACATCCGCGACGCCAGGAACGGTTCTTAGGAGCGGCCGTATCGTGTATTCCTGTATGTTGGTCAGATCGATCAGGGTGAGACTATCACGTGCGCCGGATACGGGCTCGACCAGATACTGGAAGACTTCTCCCATTGCTGTCGCCGGCGGACCAAGCATCGGCTGCGCGCCAGTGGGCAGCTGCCCCGCGGCATCCAGCATTCGCTGCTGGACTTGCGATCGCGCGAAATAGAGGTCGACGTCATCGTCGAACGTCACCGTCACCACTGAGAGACCCACTTTTGATATCGAGCGGACGCCGGTAGTTCTCGGCAATCCGAGCATCGCGGTCTCCATCGGATACGTGACCTGCTGCTCGACCTCCACCGGTGACAGACTCGGAATAGTCGTCATCACGATCACCTGATTGGGAGTCAGATCCGGGAAGGCGTCAGTGTTCAACGTGAGGAACGCCCAGACTCCCGCGGCCGCGAGCGCGAAGGTGGCCGCGATAACGGCCACGCGATGTCGCAGCGACAACGCGATCAAACCATTTATGAGATTTCCCATTTACATCTCCATGGGGCCCATGGAGCGCTTCTGGAGCTCCGCCTTAACCGAGAACGCGCCGGCCGTCACCACCAGCTCACCCGCCGCCAATCCTCGTATCACCGCGATCTGTGAGCCCGTACGCGGCCCGATTTCCACGGTTCGCCTGGTGAAAGTCGCACCGCCGATATTGTTCGGCTTGACTATGAAAACGGTGGGTCGGCCATCGAAGAGTTGAATCGCGCCGTCGGGAACTACTGACGCGGAGGTCGTGCCTTCGCCCTCGACCGAGACGCTCGCAAGCATCTCCGGCTTCAGCTTCTGGTTTCCGTTGAGAACTGTGGCCCTCACGAGAAGAGTGCGGCTGTTCGCGTCGAGAGCCGCGCCGACCGCAGAAACTCGGGCGTCGAACTTGTCAGCAGGATACGCGGGCACCGAAAAGTGGAGAACGCCGCCGATCCGAAAAAGCGACGCGAGCTTCTCGGGCGCATTGACCTGGAGCCACAGAGAGGACGGGTCGGTTACCGAGATCAGCTGCGTCCCCGCGGCGACTACCGCACCAGGTTGCGCATCGCGGCTTAGAACGACTCCCGAGAGCGGCGAACGAAGCACCATCTCACCGGTGGCGGACGCGCCAGCACCGAGCTGTTCCGCCGAGCTGATTGCACGTCTCTGTTCTGAGAGAGCCTGCGAGAGGTTTGCTTTGGCCGATTCGTCATCGGCGATGGCGCGCTCGAAGTCCTGTCGAGGAATTGCCTTGAGCGCGAGCAGGCGCTCGGCGCGTTCCCGAGCGGCTTGTGCATAACCGGCTTGTGCACGCATCGCTACGACCTGCGCTGCGGCTTTCGAGACATCCGACTGAGCTGATCCTGCACCGGGACCGACCAGGCTCACCAGGAGCTGGCCGCGTCCGACTCTGTCACCGGGTTGAACTCGAACGGTGATTACTCTCCCTTCTGCGGGGGCGCTGAGACGAGCTGTGCGATTCTCATTTGGGATGAGTGTCCCCGGTATGACTGCCGACGTAGATAGCTGACCAATTTCAGCAGGAGCCCATTGAATCTTTCCGTGTTCTATTTGCGCAGCGGTAAGAGTTAGGGAGCTTGTGTCGGCCGCAGCGGGCACCGCAGTTGTGTCCCCCGTCATGCCTTTCATCGCGGACATGGAATCAGACGCTGCGTCTTTGATCTGATCGGTCTTTCGACCGCAGCTGGCAACTGCAACAAGGAGAGCAGCCGCAACCGAGGCGGAAAAGAACCGGTGGCCGGCGCCAATCAGGCGGTGAGCGATTTGCAGTCTCATTGACTTGCTCCCGCCCGAGCTCCAGGCCATGCGTCGAGGACGTCCACGCCCTCCGCCACCAATAGTTGAATGATTGCCCGATGCTGTGCGAAAAGCGTTTCGAAGTAGCTGCTTCGGGCTTCCCTCCACGCACGCGCAGCGTCTATGACCTGAAGGAGAGTGGTTCCACCTTCGCGATACGCGCCGAGCGCGATACGACGGGCGTCTTCCGCGCGGGCGAGGTAGCTGACTCTGCCGCTCCCGAACGCGGCCACCCGTTCCGAGAGAATGCGGGCAGACTTTTCCGCGCCAAGCAGCTCGGCATCTGCGTTCCTCTTTTCCTGTTGGAGCTCGAATTGCGCGACGTCACGTTCCGCTCGCGCAGCGGCAATGTTCCCGCGATTCTGATCGAGAAGCGGAAATGGGAGCGTGAATCCCGCAACCAGAGAGCTCGACCCTCCGCTATTTTTTGTTCCCACCATCGCTCCGAGTTCTCGGAGCAACATTGTCCGCTCGCTCCGGGTATTTGCGTCCGACGCGGCGAGACGCTCGCGTGCCGCGTCGACTTCAGGACGAGAGACCTTCACCCGCGCTATCGCAAGAGCGAGCGGGAGGCTGTCGATCTCAACTCGAGGCACGACTGGGTCCGAGCTCGTGCCCACGAAGGTCTGTAAATCCGCCTGACCCCGTGCAAGATCGCTTTCAGCCATCGCCAGCTCGTTCAGAACATGATCGCGCTCGAGCTCGGAGCGAATCAGATCCGCTTCTGCAGCGACTCCTTCGCGCACGCGCACGCGATTGTAAGTGACCACCGTGTCGAACCACTGAGCGAGACTGCGCGTGGCGGCCACGTTCACCTGGGCCAGAGCCACTGTGTAGAACGCGTCGGCGGCGTCGACAGCAAGGTGTTGCCGCTGCGTGAGAACGTCAGCCTGTATTGCGCGCATCAACGCTTGCGCTCGCCCGATGCGCGGGCCTCGCTGGTACAGCGGCTCGAGCGGGAGCATGGCGGTCGTCATCGTCTCGCGCTGTGGCGCCGCCCCAGGCGCTTGGTCCGTCATCTTTTCACTCTCGAAGCTCAGGACGGGATTGCTCCACGTTCTGGCTGACGAGACGCCTCCCTGTGCGACGCGAGCGCGCGCCTTTGCGGCTCCAAGCAGAGGGCTGCTCGACCGAATGCTGTCGAAAACTTGACGGAGAGTCACGGCTTCGCCTGACGGCGTAGCGACTACCTGTGCGTCACTCGACTGCGTCGGGAATGCAGCGGCAGCTGCCAGGATCAGGAGACACGATCGGACGCTCGCAGTGACGCGGGCGCGGCGCCCGGGGACAACCAAGACTTCGGACATTGATTTGCTCTTCTTCTCATTTCGTCAATCGCAGGCGGCCGAGCGCGCCTTGCGCGGGCCTCGTGCGATTGTCAGGGTTTGATGGAATTCCCAGCGCCGGCGACTACACGGCGAAGCTGGGCGTGGTCCAGGACGAAATCCTGGACGCAATACGCCCTACGAGATGAGTTGAGGAGGCGGGACGAGTGGTTCGCGCTTGACGCTCTCGAAAAAAGGCACCGTTCCGGAAATGGCATGGGGCGTAGGAACGGGTTCGAGTGCGAGAGAAAGCGTGAGCGGCGACACCGAGTAGCAGGATCCGCAAGCGCACGAGACGCCCTGCTCGTGTTGGCCGAGCGACGCAACAATCTGAGTCTGGCCGGTCCCACCTTGTTCACCCGCTGCCGTGGCACCTTTGAGCGGTACTGAACCTCTGGCCTGCTCAGACCCGCAATTCATTCCAGTGGCCGCACCGTCCGTGAGTAGCCCCAAGAGCGGTTCGAACGCGCCACACCCCAAGCACCACACCGTGACAACTGCAACGAGCAGCCCGGTGAGCCGTGTGAAGGGATGAATTGGTCTTGCGTTCATGACACGTGAATCTAAGGCACGCCTTCAGGCCGAAGAAGGGCTGAGTAGTAAGGTTTGTGCTGAGATAGCCATAACACCACAAGAAATGCGATAATTGTGGGATGCACGGTCGCACCGCTCTCATCATCGACGACGAGCAACAGATCCGTCGAGTGGTGCGTCATGCCCTCGCCGACGATTTCTCGCGCGTGCTGGAAGCTGACACCGGTACCCGCGGCATCGACCTCGCCGCAGCCGAGAAGCCGGCAATGATTGTTCTGGACCTGGGGCTGCCGGACACGACGGGTGTCGAAGTCTGCACTGAGATCCGCAAATGGTCGGACGCGGCGATACTCGTTCTCTCCGCGCGGCATTCGGACCAGGAGAAAGTTGCCCTGCTCGATGCGGGTGCAGACGACTACGTCACCAAACCGTTCAGCACGATCGAGCTCAAAGCTCGCGTGCGAGCTTTACTGCGACGTTCGACCGCACGCGGCTCCAAAGGAGCGACCACGATCAATTGCGGCGAGCTGAAGATCGATCTCGACGGGCGCACGCTCACCCGAAGCGGTGTACTTGTTCACCTCACGCCGATCGAGTGGGAGCTTCTGAAGGTGCTGAGCACGCACTCCGGCAAGACGATGACGCACCGCCAGCTCTTTGCCGCGGTCTGGCCAGGCCGAGCGTTCGGCGACGCTCAGCAGTATCTGCGAGTGCACATCGCCAACGTCCGGCGAAAGGTCGAACCCGATGCGCTCAGCCCGCGCTACATCTTTACGGAGCCGGGAGTCGGATATCGGTTCGCCGCGTGTGAGTAACGCCGGCGACTGGGTTCGTTCTCGTGGTATGACGTGGGTCGTTGCCTTTGCCAGTCTCGCGGCAGCCGCAGCAATCCTGTTCGCCTTCAGGAACAATCTCGACAAGGCGCACGTCACGCTGGTTTTTCTTCTCGTCGTTCTCGGGTCGAGCGCATCAGGCGGACGCATCCTTGGTGTAGCAATCGCGGTGGTCGCGTTCTTCATCCTCGACTGGTTTTTTCTACCGCCGTACAACACGATCCTTGTTCGCAATCCATTCGACTGGTTCGTTCTCGTCGCGTTTCTCGTAACGAGCTTCGTCGCGGCCCAGCTTCTCTATCGCGCACGCGCGGAGCGGGCGGCGGTCGAACGAGCGGAGGCGCTTCGCGAGGCCGACAAGCTCAAGGATGCTCTTCTCGCTTCCCTCTCGCACGATTTGCGGACGCCGCTGACGACGATCAAAGCACTCGCCCACGAGCTTCAGCCGCTCGGTGACGAGCGGACACTCATAATCGAGGAGCAGGCGGATCGGCTGAATCGTCTCGTCACCGATCTGCTCGACGTCGCGCGTCTGGATGGCGGCGCGTTGCCGCTCGACATCCAGGTCAACGCCGCCGACGACCTCCTCGGCGCCGTCGTGCAGCACGTCTCCGGACGGCCGGACCGAAACCGACTGAAGGTCGCTCTCGACGATCCTGCTGCGCTTTCGTTTGGTCGCTTCGACTTTGTTCACTCGCTCCGAATTCTCACGAACCTGGTGGACAACGCGCTCAAGTATGCGCCTGTCGACACGCCTGTCGAAGTGACTGGTGGCGTCGACAACGAAGCCATCGTCTTTCGCGTTTCCGACCGCGGCGTCGGAGTCCCCGAAGCAGAACGCGATCGAATGTTCACGCCATTCTACCGGCCCGCGGGTCGTGTCGCCGACGCGGGATCCGCCGGCCTGGGACTTTCCATCGCCCGTCGTCTCGCAGAAGCTCAACGGGGGACCCTCAGTTATAACGACCGGCAAGGCGGCGGCGCCGTGTTCGAGCTCAGGCTGCCTGCAGCAGAACCGCAGGGATAGCATTCGCCCGCCGCAGCGCCCCCCACTCGGAACGCCGAGTGGAGCGCGCAGGCGCGGAACTTTGTGAAATCTTAATACCAAGGTCTGACTTCTTTGTGCGGCCTTAAGGGCTAAGCTGACATCATGTGATCCAGCATGGCGTGCGACACACAATCGCGCGCTCCACGCCGAGGAAAACACATGATGGACCTGTTGTACATCGCTCTCACGGTTTTCTCCTTCGCCGCGCTCATAGCCTATGTGCGTGCGTGTGCGTTGCTCGGTCGCGAAGACACGAGCGACCAGAGGGGGCAAGATGAACGCTGAGAATATCGTCGCCGCTGTCGCGACGGTCCTGCTGCTCATCTATCTGTTCTATTCGCTGCTCCGTCCGGAGAAGTTCTGATGACGGCGAATGGCTGGATTCAGATCCTCTTCTATTGCGTCGTCCTGCTCGCGGTTACCAAGCCGATGGGCATGTACATGGTCAAGGTCTACGACGGATCGTACCGCTGGCTGTCGTTTCTCGAGCGCCCGATCTACCGCATTTGCGGCGTCGACGACAAAGAAGATCAGCATTGGACCAACTACGCCGTCGGGATGCTCCTGTTCAGCGTCGCAACGATGCTAATTACCTACGTCGCATTGAGACTCCAGGGAGCGCTCCCGCTCAATCCCGAGCACCTTCCTGGCATAGTGGACCGGCAAGCGTTCGAGACCTCCGCTTCGTTCACGACCAACACGAACTGGCAGTCGTACGTCGGCGAGAAGACGATGTCCTACCTCTCGCAGATGACGCAGCTCGCGATGCACAACTTCGCGTCGGCGGCAGTCGGGATGTCAGTCGCTATCGCGGTCATCCGTGGGATTGCCCGGCGCTCGGCCGGCAAGATCGGAAACTTCTGGGTCGATACAGTCCGCGGCACACTCTATATCCTGATCCCGGGCTCGATCGTGCTGGCATTGCTGTTCGTGCAGCAGGGCGTGATTCAGAACTTTAGCAGCTACCTCGCGGTCACGACACTCGAAGGAGCGAAGCAGACGCTGGCGATGGGACCCGTCGCCAGTCAGGAGGCAATCAAGCAGCTCGGTACGAACGGCGGCGGATTCTTCAACGCCAACTCCGCGCATCCGTTCGAGAATCCGACGCCGTGGACGAACTTCCTGCAGATGATCGCGATTTTTGTGATCCCCGCTGGCTTTACCTACACGCTCGGCCGGATGGTCAAGCACCAGCGGCATGGCTGGGCAGTGTGGGCCGCGATGTTCATCCTCTTCTTCGCGGGAACGACGACGGCGTATTGGGCGGAGGCGCGTGGAAATCCAATCCACGCCGACAAAGGGCTCGACCTCCAAGCTTCCGCCCTTCAGCCCGGCGGAAATATGGAAGGAAAGGAAGTCCGCTTCGGCATTGCGAACTCCGCGCTCTACGCGACCATCACTACCGACGCGTCATGCGGCTGCGTGAACTCGATGCACGATTCCTTCACGCCGATCGGCGGGCTCGTTCCCATCGTCAACATGCAGCTCGGTGAAGTGGTGTTCGGTGGTGTCGGCGCTGGATTGTACGGAATGCTGCTGATGGTTGTGCTGACCGTTTTCATCGCCGGTTTGATGGTCGGACGAACGCCCGAGTACCTCGGCAAGAAAATCCAGAGCCGAGAGATCCGCATGGTGATGCTATCAGTGCTGGCCTCGCCGCTCGTGATACTCGTCCTGACGGCGGTCGCCAGTGTGACTCCAGCGGGACTCGCGGGGCTCAACAACTCAGGGCCGCACGGATTCTCGGAAATTCTGTATGCGTATACGTCCACATTCGCCAATAACGGCAGCGCCTTCGCTGGGCTGACGGGCACGACCTACTTCTACAACACGACTTTCGGCATCGCGATGATAATCGGTCGCTTCGCCGTGATCGTTCCCGCGCTGGCGCTGGCCGGATTCCTTTCCGAGCGGAAGTTGGTGGCCGAGTCGGCCGGGACGTTTCCAATTGCGACGCCGCTGTTCGTAGGCCTGCTGATCAGTGTCATCCTCATCGTCGGTGCTCTCACCTTCTTCCCGGCGCTCGCGCTCGGGCCGATCGTCGAGCACTTCCTCATGTCAGCCCGGACGCTTTTCTAAATGGCCGCCCTCACTCATTCGCTCTTCGATCGGAAGATCATGTCGATCGCGGCGCGCAACGCATTCCGCAAACTGTCGCCGCGTCACATGCTCCGGAACCCGGTCATGTTCGTGGTGCTCGTCGGAAGCCTGCTGACGACGCTGTCACTCGTCCTCGACATTGCGGGCGGGCGCGGCTCAATCGGATTCACTCTCCAGATCACCCTCTGGCTCTGGTTCACCGTTCTCTTCGCGAACTTTGCCGAGGCAATGGCCGAAGGGCGCGGCAAGGCCCAGGCTGACTCGCTGCGCAAATCCCGGCAGGAGGCGATGGCAAAGCTGCTCGCCGATCCGAGCAATCATCTCGACTTCGAGTTGGTGCCGGCTACCAGGCTTCGCTCCGGCGACTACGTAATCTGCGCTGCCGGTAACGTCATCCCCGGTGACGGAGAAGTCGTCGAGGGTGTTGCGTCAGTGGATGAATCGGCAATCACCGGGGAAAGCGCGCCCGTCGTTCGTGAATCAGGTGGCGATCGCTCCGCCGTCACCGGAGGTACCAAGGTTCTCTCCGACTGGCTGATCATCCGGATCACGGCGAACCCCGGCGAAACCTTCATCGATCGGATGATTGCGCTGGTCGAAGGTGCGACGCGGCAGAAGACGCCGAACGAGATCGCGCTGACGATCCTGTTGTCGGCGCTGACGATCATCTTCCTGCTCGCGGTCGTGACGCTCCAGCCGTTCGCCCATTATGCGGGAGCCGAGCTCACCGTTCCCGTTCTCGTCTCGCTTCTCGTCTGCCTCATACCGACGACGATCGGCGGGCTTCTTTCCGCGATCGGCATCGCCGGAATGGACCGGCTCGTTCAGCAGAACGTGATCGCGGTAAGCGGGCGGAGCGTCGAGGCTGCCGGCGACGTCAACACCCTGTTGCTCGACAAGACGGGCACGATCACGCTTGGGAATCGCCAAGCCGTCGAGTTCTTTCCCGTTCCCGGAACCACCGTCGAGCAGCTCGCCGATCGGGCGCAGCTCTCGTCGCTACCTGACGAAACTCCTGAAGGTCGCAGCATAGTCGTGTTGGCCAAGGAGCGGTTCGCGCTCCGCGGCCGCGACGTCGGCGCAACCGAAGGTCACGCCGAGATGAAGTTCGTGCCCTTCTCGGCCGCCACAAGAATGAGCGGCGTGGATTTCAACTCCACCAAGCTCCGCAAAGGTGCAGGCGATTCGATTGCCAAGTGGGTGCGCGAGAACGGCGGCTCGGTTCCGCGCGAGATCGATGAAATCGTTGAGCGGATTGCGCGCGAGGGCGGCACCCCGCTCGTCGTCGCCGAAAGCGAGAAAGGCACGGCCCGTGTGCTTGGCGCGATTTACCTCAAGGACATCGTGAAGGGCGGGATGCGCGAGAGATTCGACCGTCTTCGCGCGATGGGAATTCGCACGGTCATGATCACGGGCGACAATCCGCTTACTGCTGCCGCGATCGCCAAGGAAGCCGGTGTCGATGACTTCCTGGCCGAGGCGAAGCCGGAGGACAAGATGCAGCTGATTCGGCGGGAGCAAAGCGGCGGACGTCTCGTCGCGATGACCGGCGACGGGACCAACGACGCGCCCGCACTCGCTCAAGCCGATGTCGGTGTGGCGATGAATACGGGGACGCAGGCCGCTCGCGAAGCCGGCAACATGGTGGACCTTGATTCGAATCCGACCAAGCTGATCGAGATCGTGGAGATCGGGAAGCAGCTGCTGATGACGCGCGGATCGCTGACGACGTTCTCGATCGCAAACGACGTCGCCAAGTACTTCGCAATTATTCCGGCTCTCTTTCTCGCCACGTATCCCGCCCTCGGCGCGCTCAACCTCATGCGGCTCCACTCGCCCCAATCCGCAATTCTCGCCAGCGTGATCTTCAACGCGCTGATCATCATCGCTCTCATTCCACTGGCGCTGCGCGGTGTGAAGTACCGTCCGGCCCCCGCGGGGATCATCCTGCGCCGGAACCTGATCATCTACGGAATCGGCGGCCTCATCGTGCCGTTCATCGGTATCAAGCTCATCGATGTCATTCTAGTTCTCGTCCGCGCGGTATAGCCGCAGGAAATGCCATGATACGCAAACAGCTTCGACCCGCAATTCTGCTCACTTTTGTCTTTATCATCGTTACCGGATTGGCGTACCCCGGCGTGGTGACGGCAATCGCCAAGATTGTGTTCCCGAATCAGGCGAGCGGCTCGCTCGTGACCGCGGACGGACACATAGTCGGCAGCAAACTCATTGGGCAGCAATTTACACAGCCGTGGTACTTCCACCCGCGTCGGTCGGCGGCCGGCGATGGCTATGACGCGACTGCATCCGGTGGGTCCAACAAAGGGCCAACCGACAGAAAGCTGGCCGATACTCTGATCGCAGGAGCGATTGCACCGGCCGAAAGTGCGGGTGTGCCGAAGGGAAAGATCCCGACGGATATGGCGACTGCGTCAGGCTCGGGTCTGGATCCCCACATCTCACCGGCGAACGCGCTGTTCCAGGTGGCTCGCGTAGCAGGAGCGCGCGGAGTTGACACCGCGCAAATACGCGACCTTGCACTTCATTACGTCGAAGCCCGCCAATTCGGTTTTCTCGGCGAGCCTCGAGTGAACGTGCTCGCGTTGAACCTCGCGCTTGACAATGCGTTTCCCCGTCCCGCTTCCGCGCGCAAGTAGCGCAACCCTCAAATCAATAATTCCATGAAGAAAATAATTCCATGAAGAATATGACGTTGTTTCGCATCATCCCGATGCTGCCGCTGGCATTTGCCGCCCGTGTAGCATCGGCTCAATCGGCCGGACCGTCCGCGGCCAATCCAGCGCCCACCGACTCTACGGCCGCACACTCGTCGCCTGACACGTCGATCACCGTTTCCTTCGGGGGCTTCGTCGACAGCTACTACGCCTACGATTTTGGCCGCCCAGTGAATTTCGACCGGCCGTTCACTACCCAGGCAGTTCGACACGATGAATTCAACGTGAACCTCGCCTACGTCGAGGTCAAAGTGAGCGGCCCTCGCGTACGGGGACGCCTCGCACTCCAGGCCGGGACCTCGGTCCAATCGAATTACGCGGGCGAGCCGGCTATCGGAACGGTCAGCGGCCCGAGCCTATCGCGCTTCATCCAGGAAGCAGTTGCCGGATATCAGATCACTCCATCGTTGTGGGTGGACGGAGGAATCTTCCTCTCGCACATCGGTATGGAGAACTGGGCGTCTCGCGATAACCTGACGTACACGCGCTCCCTGAGCTTTGACTTCACACCCGCCTATGAAAGCGGGGTGAAGCTGACGTGGCAGGCGACTCCGCGCCTCTCGGCGTTGCTCACAGTCGTGAACGGATGGCAGAACATCTCGGAGAACAATCACGACAAAGGGGTAGGTGCAAGGCTCGACTACGCGCGAAGCCCGAGCACGACGTTCTCCTACTACAACTTCGTGGGCAACGAGGCGTCATCGAGCCGCCTTCGCGTCTTCAACGGAGTGGGATTCAAGAGTGGCCTGACGTCCTCATTCACGCTGCAGGGCAATTTCGACTACGGTAATCAGCAGCAGGCGGTGACCGGGAGCGATTCGTGGTGGTCCGCTGGCCTCATCGGTAAACTGCAAGTGACACCAGTGGTTGGAATCTCGGGGCGCGCCGAACGGTATCAGGATCCGGATCAGGTCCTCGTCGTCACTGGATCCCCGGACGGATTCAAGGCAACAATGGCTTCTCTCGGGCTCGATGTCGCCCCGCTCGGTAACACGCGCGTTCTCTGGCGAAGCGAGCTGCGCGGGACATGGGCGGGCGACCCGATCTTTCCCAACCGTTCGGCCTCGACCGGAGTATCCAAGGACAACACTCTTCTTGTAACTTCCCTGGCACTCACCTTCTGAGGAGCTAGCCCCGCGCATGCCCGACGACCTCAATCAGGGCTACGGGAATGCGCCGCCGCCGCTCGAAAGCGAGCAAGCTCCCCGAGCGGAAACGTCGGAGTTTGTCGAGCTGCTCAAAAGCCGCGAGCGCGGTAAGCTCAAGGTCTACATCGGCTCCGCCGCGGGAGTCGGCAAGACCTATCGGATGCTTCAGGAGGCGCACGATCTTCGCCGGCGCGGCATGGACGTCGTAGTCGGGTTTGTGGAGACGCACGGGCGGGCCGACACTGCCGCTCAGATAGGAGATCTTGAAGTTGTTCCCCGCCGGCAAATCGCGTATCGCGGAGTGACGCTCGAGGAGATGGACATCGACGCCGTGATCGGCCGTGCGCCTGGGGTGGTGATCGTCGATGAGCTCGCTCACACGAACGTTCCCGGCTCGCGACACCCCAAACGCTGGCAGGATGTGGAGCTTCTCCTTGACGAAGGGATTAGTGTCGTCTCCGCCGTCAACGTCCAGCACCTCGAGTCACTAAACGACATAATCGCCGAGACGCTCGGTGTGACCGTGCGCGAGACGATTCCGGATTGGGTGGTGACGGACGCCGATCAGGTCGTGAACCTCGACATCAGTGCTGAAGATCTTCGCCAGCGACTCACCGATGGAAAGATTTACGCGGCGGAGAAGATCCCGGCGGCACTGACGAATTTCTTCACGGAGGAGAATCTCACCACGCTTCGCGAGCTGGCCCTCCGCGAAGTAGCCAGCAACGTCGACAGGCTCAGAGAGAGCATCACCCGCGGCGACGTACGCAAGACACCGCAATCGGTGCGCACGGTGGACAGGATTCTGGTCGCGCTCCCGAGCCGCCTGACACTGACCGAGGAGCTGCTGCGGACATCGAGCCGCATAGCCGGCAGGCTCAATCTCGACTGGTATTGCGTTTACGTTCAGACGCCCGACGAAAGGGCGGATCGCATTGACTCGACCGTGCAGCGGAAGTTGGTAGACAACATCCAGAAAGCGCAGAGCATGGGCGCCGAAGTCGTAAAGCTGGAGGGCACGGACGTGGCGGCAACTCTCTGCCAATTCGCAGTCGAGCACGGCGTAACGCTCATCGTCGCGGGCCAATCGAGGCGAACGTGGTGGCAGCACATAACCCGCGGCTCCGTCATCGACAAGCTCGTGAACAACACGATGGATATCGACATCCTGGTCGTCTCGTTCAACGACCAACCCAACAAGTCCGCTCGCCGATGAAAATCTCGCACCGGCTATTTCTCGGGGTGATTCCGTCGGTCGTGGGGCTCTTCACGGTCGCGGGCCTTGCCTATTGGGGTCAGTACCATCACGCGGCACCCGAAACGGTCGTTTGGGCCGCCGGCGCCGCGACGATAATCTCACTCGTTGTGGCGTGGCGGGAAACGCGCTACGTCGCCCACCGCGTAGAGCGTCTCGCTTCGGCGAAGGGCGGCGACGAGCAGATCGACGAGCTGGATATCATCGAGCAGCGGGTCGAATCGCTCGGCGAGGCGGCAACGGTGGCAAAAGCCGATGCTGCGCGTGCCGCTGAAGATGCGGGCCGCCGAACGATAGAATACGCGACGCTTCTCGCCGAAGCCGCGACCTCTGCATCCAAACAGCTTGCCGAAGCGCGGCTCTCCCTGCATGTGCTCCAGGACAATCATTTCGGCGAGCTCAACGACAACCAGGAGGAGATGATCGGCGCGGCACGCGAGGCGACCGAGGCGGCCGAGGTGGAGCTGAATCACCTACGTGAGATCGCGGACATCGACCGCGGCGCTTTGACGCTCCGCCGCGACCTGGTGAAACCCGGCGAGCTGATCAAGTCGCTGCTTCCGATCCTGAACGCACAAGCCACCAAGCAGGGTGTTCGGATCCTCTCCGAGCTGGAGCCCGCATTGCCGCGGGTTGTCGGCGACCGCGGGAGATTGCAGGACGCCCTCGGATTGATACTCAAAGATGCGGTCCGCTACGCCATCCCCGGAACTTCGGTGTCGATTCACGCGGCAAGCGAGCCGACGAGCGTCAAGATCATAGTGAACCACGGCTCTCCGCACTCGTACAGCGGAGATGTAGCGCTCGCCGACAGACTCATCGCCGCGCAGGGTGGGTCGGTAACGCACCAACCAGAAGGGACGACGATCTCGCTAGAGCGCGCGGGTGGAGGCTCGGTCGCGCCGCAGCCGAAGGCGGATTCCAAGCCCGGCCGCTAGGCGCACTCGTCGTCGCAACAGTCGTGGCCTCGCAAGGCTTCGAGGCCCTCTTTGCCTATGATTGGCACCATGACTAGCGCCGCTACTGGATCCGCCCACCACCAGCCAACAAATGCGTTGAGCGTCAATCCACCAAGGAGGATGGCCGACAGGTACGTGCAGAGTTGAGTCTGCTGTGATTCAGCTCTAAGAGCGCGACTGCCAAGCGCGACAGCGACCTTTCGTTTGGCGCGCGCGAGCAGTGGCATCACAACCAATGACGCTGCGGCCAGCACAATTCCGACTGTGCTCTCATCGGGCGCCTCCTGTTTCAGGAGCGCGTTGACTGCGTCGAGCGTGACGTAGAGGGCTAGCGCCAGAAACAATACCCCTACAGCTCTGAGCGTCAGACGCTCAACGCGCTCACGCTCGACTGGGTCCACATCGGCATTCAAGCGCCAAAGCGCAGCGGCGCTGGCTGCGAGCTCGATCGCGCTGTCAAAACCGAACCCGACAAGCGCGACGCTACCGGCCAGGAGACCCGCGCCAATCGCGACAAATCCCTCGAGGCTGTTGTAGACAAGGGTTAGA
>Ga0193709_1000376_pt1 | contig 16391 bp, 29 predicted proteins | sample H3c2metaG_FD_160571 | JGI IMG/M metagenome (GOLD analysis project Ga0193709, IMG submission 160571) | Soil microbial communities from a riparian zone of the East river system, Colorado, United States - H3c2 | ecosystem: Environmental > Terrestrial > Soil > Riparian zone | place: USA: East River... | reverse complement strand
CGCACGCACCCCTATACTCACCATTTGATCTACCCTCACGGCAAGCGACTTAAACCCAGTCTAATCAGCAACTTAAACCACCATACTGAATGCTTGACTTCAATCCTTGCTAACCTATTGACTCCACAGGCATTGTGGTATACTGATAGAGCACGCATTCAAGGTTATCACTATGACAATAACTCGACAGAGATTAGATAACTTGACAATAACTGATATTCAAACCATATCAGATGCTCAAGTTATATCACGTACAAATTACGCTGGATCACGCAGTATAGTCAGACTGTCCGCGTTACTCGCTGTGACTATGCAGATTCAAATAACACTGTCACAGTTACCTAATACTTTGACTAATAGAACGATTGCTAGATTGTTAGATATGCATGAAACTAACATTCGCAAGCGTATTGCTATAGTCGAGAGATTGAATGAGAATAAATCGAATAAGCTGCGCAGTGATAAACAGCGCGGGCAATTGTTCGATGCACTGTTACAATCTGGTACGCTGACAGAATTAGTAAAAGAATCACGCGCCGCTCGCAGTGAAGCAATGAAACAGAGCAAACAAGATGCTCAAGTCAGACTGTCCTCGGCGGTGCCATCTATACAGAAGGAGTTTGAGCTAGTTGGATTCAATCCACGCGCATCATCTCAAGATCGAGCCGCATGGCTAACTAATCAGGAGAAGCTAAAACAGGGAATACCCGATACTGATCTTGCTACGCAAGGTGAGCAAGCAATGGATATATTACAGCGAGCGGAACTAGAGCGTACTAAATCAAATGTAACTGCAATAGTTACAGAGATAGCATCTGGTATTAAATCAATTGACACTGGCGATAAGATCGGCTCCGTCGAGGACTGGCTAAAATGACTAAATATTGTATCAATTGCGAACTTGAGTTTATGCCCGGCGAAAATAATAATGGTGACTTTTGCAGTGCTGAGTGCGCAGATGCATTTAATGCTAAGTGCGATCCCGTGCAATTAGATAAGTCACGCAATACAAATCCTGATGCATTGCCGACTACTGAGTTATTAAGTGGTATTAGACCAGCCAGGACAAATATGGGACATCTGCCACCTAACACAGAAGATGCTATTGCGTCAATGCTAAGAATAGGAGGTGTTAACCAAGAAGCTATTGCTAAAGTAATGGCAACTAAAACTAAGGCGGATGTCAATACTAATTCCCAAAATGAAACTGACCCGAAGTAACCTCAGGCGCGTTACCATTTCGTGCTGCGATTGTGACTTAGGTGGGATGCGTTATTCTGCCGCGAACTGCTACCATACTGGAGTGTCACTGCTCTAATTCGAGTTTAGTTCCGAGTGCATCCCATACGTAAGTGGGTTGTCAAAGTTAACCCCGAGTCACCCTAACCGTTAGCTCTTGCTAACAGAAAGCAACAAATCAAATGACCGCTACTGCCGTAACTCCCGATCTGTCTGTGAAGTCTGAGAATGTCATCTATGAGCGCTATTCACTCGTGAAGTACTCAGACACAGAACCCACCAAGATTGTTGACGTAGATGTTGCGATCTTGAGCAATCCAAAGCAGGATGAGCGTGATGCTTTGATCGCTAAGGGATACAAACTAGAATTCACGCAGACTGTCCGCGTGGATAAAGCTGGCACGATGGCAGGTATTCTTCAAATCGTTCGTGATGAAGATGAAGCCGTTACGATCTGGAATCGCGGACTTACCTCGAAACTGAATCAGAAGTTGAATAGCAAGTTCCGCGAGACGAACGAGGATGGCTCCGCTGCTTTCCAGAGCACGGAAGACGTATTCGATCCGACGGAACTTGTCAATGATCCCACACAGCGCAAGAACCTTTCGCCGATTGAGAAGGCGCTTAAGGGACTTGAGAAGTCTGGTATCAGTTCTGAGATGCTTCAGGCTGCTATGGCCGCGTTACAGGCTGCTCAGGCTGGATCGCAAGCAGCGCAGTAACAACTTGGACAACTAACAATAGTGCAACCCACTGTAAAAGGTGGGTTGCTCTGTTTTATCAGTACCTCAGCCTATACCATCCTACTTATGCGTCGTGCATGGGTTGTATGCAATGGGAGTCTGGAGCTACTGAGAAAGCGGAGAAACGTATGCCCCACGTATACGTACATTACTTTGTTGACTCTGTGAATGCTCTTGCTAAGATCCACTTTAGTGCGAGCCAACACAAAGCAAAAGTATTTATCAAGAACAAAACCATGTTCACTCTCGCAGTTACAGGAATGCAACAAATCCCGAGTGGAGATAAACTTTGGGATGCTCCCAATGCTACGTGGAACGTTCATATCGACGTGTGGTCTGTATTGATGCCATACTACACTTGCGCTCCTGAAATATATGGCATGATCCCATATGCGACAAAGGCGCAATGGTCTGCATTCATCTCTGGTAAGACAGCTTTCAAGGATGAGTATGGAACGCTGTTTGATAGCACGGCGAGCGATGCAGAAAAAGCAGCAAAGTTCTTTGGGACCGCTGCATTCAATCAAGCAGTATATGTAACAGCGAGTGTCAATAGCGACCGCGAGGAATTGCTATCACTCCTCGGATTGAATACTTGGGGCCAGTTCGATTCTCTGCTTTCAGATAAAGTGGGAGCGAAGAAAATCTACCGCGCGGCCGCTATCAAACTGCACCCCGATAAGAATAACGGGGACGGCTCGAAGATGTCCAAACTCAATGAACTTTGGGGGATATATGGCACCCGCTGATGATCCAAACCCATTGCTCTATACTCCGTGCTCGCACCATTACTTAGGTCGCAATGATGAAGAGATAAAATGTCTCAATGAAGGCTGGCTCTTTTGCACACTATGTCATGGCTATTTTTGTGATGACCATGCATGTATCCATCTGGCCTATCAAGTCAATGCTGATGCAGTCCGCGAGGTATCCAGTGAAACTCAGGCATCTAATACTAATCAGCCTACAGTTAGTGATTCTGCTGCTCGCAGTGATGTTTCGGAAAGCAGCGACATGGACAGAGAAAGTCGCGCTTTCTTTAGAGAGTTATCTCCCGAGCAGCTTACGAATACCGGGGAGATAGCGCTACGCTCATACTTTCGTCGGCTCCTGAGTGAAGCTAAGAGGATTCAACGCGAGATTGAGCGCCGTATGATCTATGCGACTGAGATGAGCGGCGGTCCTGCATATAGACGCAAGCGCCATGCATCCCAGGATGAGATAGATGCACAGCGCGACAAAGCAAAGCGTAAGCTTGATCTAACTCCGCTTGGACTAATTGAACGTGAGGCATACGAGCTAAGGCAACGCGAGCTACAGCGTAAGAAACAAGCAGCTATACAGGCACATATCGCAGTACTCGCGGAGCAGATGAAACTTGGCAATTTGACTATTGACCAGTTGAACAAGTTAGCTAAAAGATAGTAACTAGCCACCAAACGGTGGCACATATCACTAAATCGCTACAGCATTTTTCATATTTGATTTTGGAGTTAAAACTATGCAAGTTCTTTGGTTTAAGAATAAGAAAACTGGAGAATGGGTCAGAGTTAATTCTCCAAGTGGTACGTATGGCATATTTGCCAGAGGCAGAGGTTTGCAAGGCTATAAAGAATTTTTAGAAGAACGTGGTAAAGAAACAAAAATTACAGAAGAAAATTCAACTGAGGATAAATAAAATGGCAAAGTCAATCGGCGGTTTCGATGCACCTCCACCTAAAGGATCATTTGCCGCTCGCGTAGCGCGCAGCGAGAATCCTGATAGCGCAGTCGATGTATCAGATTTATCGGCTGCAGAACAAACACAACTTCGCAAGGCAAGCGAGATTGATAAAGCCGCAGCGACTTTCACATTCATTCGTCCTGAGTTAGCCTTGGAACGGGTTGAAATTGTATTTGATAACTCTGGTTCAATGGCTGGTGAAGAAATTAAAAACGCAAAAGAGGGCGTTACAGAGTTTATGAAAGCTTGCACGCCAAACGAAACAGCTATCAGAGTTACGCCAGTTGATACTGATTCGCACGGCGGAGCGCAGCCGTTGAAGTTTACTTGTGATTTACCTGCAGTTGCAATGCGCGTGCAAGAGTTCAAAGCGTTAGGTGGTACGCCGTTGTATTCTAAACTATTGAATGCACTTGGTAAAGGTAATCGGAATGATTTATATCCATCTCGCATAATTGCATTTTCAGATGGTAGCGCAGGGGATGGATTTGCGCGACGTGAAAGCTATCGTGGGCGCATTGATGATCCAAACGAACCAGTAAAAGAAAACTCACTGTCACATAATGAAATGGTATCACTTGCAAAACAGCGCGGCGTTGCAATTGATACTTGCTATATTACTTCGGACGTTGACCAGCTTGATCCAGCTTACATAACGATGAAGTATATCGCAGAAGATACAGGTGGAATCTTTCTGGTATTTGAAAAAGGTAAATGTGACTTCAAGCGCGGATTTAAATACCTCACGAAAGGTTCGAGATTACTCTTGATGGATCAGAGTTTCAAGAGCAAGCTGGAAGCGGGTCAGATTTAGTATATTGCTTATTCCCTATCAAATATCAATAGGGAATGAGGAGGATACTATGGATAATGAAGATACAAAAGAATATCTTACAGATGGCGCTTATGTTCGTATGGGCGATGATCGTTCTGTAGTTATTTATACTTCAGATGGTGTATTTACTCATGATGAAGTATTTTTAAATTTAGATGCTTTTGATAAACTAGCTGCTTGGGTAGCTAAATATCGTAAGGAGTTAATGTGAATCCATATCTAAGCAGCGCAATTATGCTTATACTTCGCTGGCTTCAGTTCATAGCAGCGAATCAAGTATTGCAGGGTCAACGTCCACTTGAGCGTGAGTTAATGCTCAGTCAACTTGTAGATGATTCCAAAGGTTATGCAGATCGTCTTTCAAATTACACACTTAACTATCACAGCATGTCTGATACAGATGGAAAGGTGATGTAATGACAAAGAACGTAAATAACGATGTCGCTATGATTGCTCTGAAATGTCAGGGATTAGGTTTCCCTGTATTTTATCAACGTAGTGAAAGTGGTCCCCGAGTTAGAACGCATTACTTCACACAGCAAATTGGTTCAACTGCACCATTAGCTCGTGTCATAAATAAGTCTGAAGACATTGCATTTGCGTGCGGTGTTGAATCAGTTATGATAACTCGCATCCGAAATGAAATAGCTGTGCAAGTTCCACTTGATCCCGATGAAGTTAAACTCATCCCCTTTGATGTAGGCATCCATAACTTACTCACAGTGGGCGTAGTTAAACAGCAACTTCCAATTGTAATGGGACAAACTATAACTGGTGAGAATTTCACAGTTGATTTAGTAGATCAACCCCATCTTCTCATAGCTGGATCAACTGGTGGAGGTAAGTCAGTATTTCAAGGCGCAGTTGTATCCGGTTTACTTCTAGCTAAAAGTCCTGCGGAGCTTGAACTATTTCTCATTGACACTAAACAGCTCGATTTACCTTTATTCAAAGGTGCTCCTCAAGTTAAAAACATTGTCGATAAGATCGAGAAAGTACACGACTTACTTGACAATATGATCTTAAATGTAAGACGGCGCACTGAAAGAATGAAAGGTATTGCACGGAATATTGCAGAATTTAATAAACTATTAGAAGGCACAGTTGGACAGCAATCTATGAAATACAAAGTTGTCGTAATTGATGAACTTGCAGATGTTATCGCTCAAGACAAAGACTTAGAGCGTACTGAAGCCGCAGAAATTGAAATGGAAACAAGAGATCGCAAGCGAACTCGTATAGTTAACAAGATTCAAACACTTACTCAAATTAGCAGAGCTAGTGGGATTCATGTGATCGCAGCTACTCAGCGTCCGAGTGTTAAGTTAATGTCGGGCGATATTAAAGCTAATTTTCCAATGCGTCTTACTTTCCGTCTCCCAACTAGTGCAGACTCTAGAGTTATTCTTGGGGAAGGTGGCGCAGAGAATTTGCTCGGTAAAGGTGATTATCTATATCAGACATTTGATATGCCCGCTCCAGTTAGATCGCACGGAGCATATGTAAGTACTTCAGACATAGCCAGGATATTAGATATCCAGAAAGATATAAGAGAACAGTATGAGAAAATTAGGGCATCAAGTGAAACCAAAGCTGAAGTATAAAATCTGTGCAGAACGTACATCAGGATATGCTTATCCTATACGTATAATGGCTACAGTTACGCTGGCTGATCCAGCTAGTAAATATATCTATACTAAGTGGGTAGCTAAAACTGGTTTTGGAAGTATACCATATTCTGATAATACAGCATGTTACATAGCTATAGGTATTACAAGGGGTTAGGGACGGGTAATCCACAAGGCCATGTGCAAACCTCGGATTTCGCTGTAAGTCGTTGAAAATATAGGGGTTTATGGGCCAGAAATGGCCCTTGCAGGGGCAGGGTACTACGGCGTAGGCTAGTGACTGGATTTAAAGCAGCGCGCCCTGAGACGGGCAGCAGAGAGATTGAAATGCCTAGCACTAAGTATACATACAATAAATCTATACGACTAACTTATCTACAGCTAGCATGGCTAGATCAGCCACGCCTGCGTGGTAAGTCAGGACACGTCGTTAGATTTCTCCTCGACAAGTGGATTAACAACGAACTATCAGAAGAGATGGTTCGAGAATTGGAGAATGTCATTGCCAGAGTTCCAGGTATCACAACCGGACCTTCCCCTAGTAAATGAGCAACCACAGGCCACAGAAATAGAAAATCAAAACGCTACAGCATTTTCCGATTCAGAAGATATTCCGTTAGATACTCGCGAACAAATAACTCCCGCAGAACTCCCTGATCGAATTTGTACACAATGTCTTGAAGACAATCTAGTTCGAGCAGGTGTCATAGATACATTTGTTCCTTGCCAAAAGTGCGGCGAAGAGTTTTGCCTGCACGGTGTATCTAAGCTTGACCCCCAATATTGTATTCACTGCTGCAATGATTTCAAAGTTGTAGACGTGATTGAACAGAATCAACGCCCGATCTTTAATAAAGACGGAGCGCTTATTGCAGTTCGTCAGTTTAAAGTTCGTCACATTACTCTATCAGGATTGCACTGGCTATTTTTCAACCGCGCAATTACTTCGCTGACAGACGTTGAGCTTGAGCACGCTATTGAATATCACATGAGTATTTATCATGGAATGATATATGAGAGAGAAGCTCGCCGCGTTCAAAAATCACATCGCAATAAAGGTAAGAGTGCAGGTAATGAAAATGCTAACTCTGTGCAAAATCCGTTTGAAGTTACACAAGATGGAGTTAGATTTTTTACAACTACGAATCAACCGAAATCTAAAAAAGTACGAACACGTTCAGTTAAAGTATCTCAGTCTTCTGCAGGAGTATCAGGTAAGAAAGCCACAAGTCCAGAATCACTTAACGCATTCATAAAAACACTTATGGATGCAGGATTTAATCAAGAACAAATACTAGTAGCAATGGGGAAGAAATAATGGCAGATTGGAATTTGATTCGAGCTTTAATTTCACAGGCACCTTTAAATGAATTATATCAAGTTAAAGATATAGTTGAAAAAGAAATTCAATGGTCGCGAGATAACATGCTGAAAGCTAGCGCAGTACAGAATGTAGAGCAGTATAATAAAAATACTGACCGCGTTGTTCCTCGCTATGTATCTCCAGAAGAGCAAGCAATGTCAAATCTAGCTGGTTTGGCTGCCCAAGTTGATCCAAATTATAAAAGAGATTCAAAGTTGCAAGGAGGTGTGAGAGGAACTGATCCTGTAGATGGTGCATATCCAAATGAAACTACAGATAAGTATGAACCAGATCAATATAAAACAACTGCAAACTATAAAGATCCATCTAAGTTGCACATATCAGAATCAGGAGCAACAAGTTCTCACGTACCTTTGAGGTATGATTTGATTCCGCGCTCTCTTTTAGAGCGAGCAGCCGAGCGTTATACAATGGGTATTTCTATACATGGTGAACGAGGTTATCAGAAAGGTTTAGGTGATCGCGGATTTATTATCAATCGTATTAATCATATCTATGAGCATCTGAATACATTATTCCATCCCGATTATCGCAAAGCTAATAGTCCTGAAGATGAAGAGGGAATTGATATTAAATCAATTCACGCTAATCTTGGAGCTGTTCTCTGGGGTGTAGGTTTTATCTGTGAAGTTGCAGAACATGTTACTGGTAGACAAATTTTGAATGAGTTGCGAGCTGAAGGCCGAATTAAAACTCATTCAGATTAAAGACGTTTGTAGTTAAATTTAACTAAATTGGAGAATGCTTCGCATGAAGATTTAATAGGACAATTAAATAGGCGACCTAACATTCAAGCTTTGATAGTTGAATGTTAGAACCCCACGCAGACGCTGATATTAGGTGCAGAGCAATCCTTTTGGGATGGGGTTCTAAGATTCAACTAAATTAACTCTAGAAGAGAGGCTAAAACAATGATACTCATTGAAACTGATAAACGAACATTGTCAGTCGTATTTGACGAAGGTAATTTTCTCATTGAAGAGATTGTTACTGAAGGTAAGCGAAGAATGACGGATGTGGTTTGGCTCACTGCACAGGAAATTGAGAAGATTAACGATTTCAAAAAGCAGATGACTGGAGAATCCAGATGACAACTCAGTGGGATTCTTCATATCTTGATCCAAATGTATACATGCGTGCAGTTATATTAAGTAAGCAACTGCACTGGCTCACTATAAATCCGAAAGATCAAGTGATTGAGATAGTCCTCGATCATCACATGCTGTCAACTTTCAGGATGTGTCCTGCTCGCTTTAAACTTGAGATGGTAGATGGCTTTGCTCCAAAAGGATCATTCTGGTTCTTAGAGTTTGGACAACTCTTGCACAAATGTCTTGAATACTACTATACTCATTTTCGCAACCAGCCGCCTGCTGAGGAATTTACAATTCCAGTTTGGTTTGAGTATGCAACCGATCTATGGAATAAAGGAAAGTTTGATAAGTATTCAGAAATTCCTGGCTACAAGAACATTGGTGGCCGTATGGGATTTCTTGCTATGCTACAAGAATACTATCTGAGATTCAGCGCTGAAAATGAGCGTCTACGTATTATAGGTACAGAGCTATACTTCGGTAAGGGTAAAGAAGTCCCGCTTCTTTTAGAACCATTGAATGATCGCATTCCATTCAGATTATACTTGAGTGGTAAGATAGATATTCTCTGCGATACTTATACTCACATCGCCCCGATGGATCATAAATCTCACGGCGATTTTCGTGGGCAAAATCCCAATAAATCTTATGAAATACAAGAAGGTATGACTGGCTATGTATTTGCCACACGCGAACTTGTGAAGAAGTTTGATCTTGAGCCAGGTTCAAGACAGACAAATATGATTCTTATGAATCACATGCAAGTTAAACCTGTAGCAAGTGGAAAGTCATTTCAAGATCGTTTTACGCGGGTGCCTATGCGTAGAACTGATTGGGATTTAGAACAATATCGGCTACGTCAAATAGCTACCACACGCGACATTTTTAATATGCTAATTGATAGCTTTGATAATATTCCTGCACAGTATAACGCAGGCGTCTGTAGTAATTGGTGGCATAATGAATGTCAATTTCACAAAGTTCATCGTCAAACGGGAGCAGAAGCGCAGGAGTTTGTTTTACTTAACGAATATATTAAGAAACCAATTTGGGACCCCGAAAATAGAGATAACGATGTTTTAACAACTTTAAACGATAAATAGGAGAAAACATGCCAGTAAATGAAGTTAACTATTACGATCTATCAGCGAACACTGCATATAAATGCGATACTATGCTACCTAGCAAGTTGCAGTGTCCCTCGCGCGCAGTAGTTGCTATTGTACCTAATACAGATATTGAACCTTCAAGAACAACTGCAAACCATTCTCATTTATGTAGGCATCATTTTTCGCTTGAACGTGCTTTGAATGAGCGCGAAGGAGTTAAATACATTTTTCACGACTCCACAGGTAAAGTTGCTTCAGACGTTGATAAAGAATATAAACCTGCACAAAAATAATATACCTGAACCTGACCACAACAGCATTTTTGACTAAGGAAAGGTAGGGAGCTATGCCAGATCCAACAAATCAAACAGGATTAGCACCAGTTGTTAATACTGATCCATTCGCAGGCTTGACGGGTGGAGTTAAAGCTTCAGATATAATTCCGGGCAAAACTAAGAACTATTGTCTAGCTATAGTAGGCAAGCAAAAGTCAGGTAAATCTTGGTTTGCTGTCAGTGATAATGTAGATAAATCCGTGTGGGCTGCAGACTTTGATAATCGGGCAGAATCAATTGCAGGCAAACCTAATGTTTATGTCAGAACATTTGTTGATATAAACCAAAAATCTCCAGTAGCTATCAAAGATTTAGAATCTGTTCTCGAAGAGTTTAAGTATAAGAGAATTAAAGGTCAGTTAATTCCTGATGTATTTGTCTTTGACTCCATTACTTATATGAAGAAAGTTCTAGAGAATGAGATTGTTTCTGCTATGACTAAATCTAAGGGTGATTCAAATTACGCTCGTGAGATTGGAACTGGCTCTCGCAAAGTTGTAATTGCACAGGGCTGGGATATGATTAATGCAGTGAGAGGTTATCTTGAATACTTCATCGCAGAGTTTAGACTCCTCGGTAATCTTATCTGTGTCTTTCACGAGCGACCTGAGAAAGACCAGATGCATTCAACTAAAGATAATACGGTGTTCACTGGACAGTATAGTGTTGATCCGTTTTATCTTAACAGCTTGCTTTCAGTCTTCTCTGAAGTCATGCGTATCACAGTTGACGGTTACGGAAAATATACTGTCAACACTACGAGTAATAATGAATTTAATGGCGCAACTACGTGGAAAGTTAACGCCAAAGAAGAACCAAATATTAGTGCTATGCTCAAGAGACATTTCGAGCATTTAAAGAAAGGCACTCAACCAGTTCGTTAGTCACAGACTATCGAAGATGTAAAATAAACCTGAACCTGAACCTGAGAAAGAGAGAAACAAATGCCACATCAGATGGATTTTGGTAAAGAAGAACTTAAGGGCCTCCAACCGATTGCCGCTGGTATTTATGAAGTTCGCTTAGTTGGTTTTGAACCTAAGCTTAGCAAAGCCGGCGACAGTGCAAATCTGAATCCTGTCTTTGCTGTAGTAAATCATCCTGATTTTGAGGCTCGCGTATTGAAGTATGTCTTTGTAGGTAATACAAAGATTCCTTCATTCCTGCAAGACTTGGTACATTGTTTCGGGATGGAAATGGAAGATTACGAATCAGATAAGCCAAAAATTCCTGGTATCTGGGATACAGATAAAGCTAAGTTCAAGGTAGGTGACTACTCCACCTATGTATATTCAGGTCCACTTATCAACAAAGTGGGCAGAATTGAACTGATCGAGTCTGAGTATCAGGGCAAGAAAAATAACAAGATTCGTAAGTTTTTCTGTGCAGTGCCTCAATGTGCAGAGCGTTTTCCAGACATTACGCATTCTGATAATGTAGCTGGAAAATAACTAAATATTGGATGTCACGAATAGGACTGCTACAATAAGTGACGTTCTATACCTGTCACAGTATAGATAGATGTACATCCAAAGCAGAAATTTCAACTTGGAGAGTAAAGATGACGCTTGATGAAGAAATGGCAGTCGATGAAAAAATTGGTGCAATGAACAAAGAAGAAATGCAAACTCGCTTTGATGAACTTGATAGCAAAGAAGAGTTAACTGAGTCTGAAGAATATGAAGTTAGTGAGCTTGAAGATCGTTTAGATTCTTTAAATGAAGATGTTGAAGATGAAGAAGATGATGAAGATTCATCTGAACAGAAAGAAAATCCTGAATATAAATAACAAAATAGCAGCGTTGTTTGCTGCTAGCTACCTATAGTATTTTTGCGGACACAGGTTATTAACTGTAGAAATTTTGCCCAACGCTTCCTGAGGCAAAGGCATACCGTTACAGTTATAGGTAGCTAGGACTAAACAAACCTGAACTCACAATAGGAGAAGTAATGGTAATTACAAATTCAATTGACTATGTGCGCTGGACCCAAACTACAGCTCTTTATCTTGAGAAGACTGAAGCAGATGAAGATGCAAAGCGTTATTATGAAGTTCTCGGTCTTATTGACGAAGTAGGCGAAGTAGCAGGAATCCTAAAACGTCAAATCCGCGATGATGTTCCATTTGACCGTGAGAAGTTTGGTCTTGAACTTGGAGATATCGCGTGGTATCTTGCACGCATTCATTACGATCATGCGGACCTTGAGCTTGATACTGAGAATGCTTATTATCCTCTAGCTGTAGAAATGGGAATACAAGCTGAAGTCAAAGGTTTGACTTGTTTTGATATCACCATCTTTATCTGTGAAAAATTGAAGAAGCATTTTCTCACAAATGAGGCTGCAGCTAGATTTATGTTTAGTGGTCGGCCAGCTAATATGCTTGAGTTGATGAAACAAGCTCATCACGGATTCACACGCGATGATGCAATGGGTAATTTTATAACTCGCATGTATAAGAGAATTTCCGATGAAGTTCCAACAGTTGGGATTCTTATGCATCTTGTTAGCGAAGCGAATAGTATGGAAGCCATTTTCGATTGGTGTGCTCTTTGCTATAAGTATAACTACGCTATTCTTGATGTATTACAAGATAATGTAAATAAACTAGAATCACGTAAAGAAAGAGGAGTGCTTCATGGCAAAGGGTCGGAACGTTAAAGAGATGAATGAAGTTGATTTATCTCAGAAAATTTTTATGCCCTCGCAGCGATATCCTGCGAGTTGTCCTTGGTGCGGTACTAACTCTCGCATTAATATTCCTACATCTGGAAATCAAGCGGGAAACAGACTCGATTGCGAAAATTGCAGCACGACTTATACTTGGCAATAGACCTAGAAAGGTGCTATAATGGCTGATACTCCCACTCCCCCTAGTATAGTTTGGCCGCAATTTCAGTGCAGCTATGTAGATTCGCATGGAACTAAATGTCAAACAGTAGCTGCAAAACGTATCCATTTTAGTACAGATAATCCATTCGATCATATGGACCTCTGTGAAAAACATCAGCTAGAATATCAGAATTGGGTTTGGTGTCAACCTTTGACTGAGGGGAGAGTAATGTGACAGAAAATCATAAACATGTATTTGATAGTGATGTGGGTTGGTTTCACACTTCTGGAAATATAACTATACCTACAGATAAAATAATAGGTACAGCACATTCAATTGTATTATATTGTAAGTGTGGTTTGATGCGATATATTGTGAGCGAAGTATTTTATAAATGACCTACATAAAACCACAAGGTAGTCCACTATCAAAAGTGTGGATTGTTACAGAGCAACCGTATCCTCAAGATGCGCAGGCGGGTTATGTCTGGTCTGCGGGCTATGGCAAAATGTTCAACTCTATGTTAAATGCAGTTGGCATCCGTGACTATTATGTTTTGCCTCGCAGACCAGATTTAGATCATCCCGATACTTATGCGGTTATTGAAAATGATCTGAACCAATATCAACCGCCCATCATAATTCCAATTGAAGAAGCTGGTACCTTTTTCTGCAGAGAGTTAATCAAGAATGAATTTTCAAAGCGTAAGTTGGAACAGGGTGCATCTGAGATTTCAAAGTATGCGGGATCAATATTAATTTCACCACATTTGCAATATCCTCATTATATTATACCTACACTTGCCCCAGATACAATAATGAAGCAATACAAGTTAAAAGACATTGTTACATACCTTGATCTAGGGAAAGCGGCCGATGAATTTACATATTTCTCCTCCCATGATGGAACTCTCCAACCGTTACCAACGCGCACTCTTAAGTATGACATTACGGACTTCGACGAACTTATGTCATACCTTGATAAATTTGCTTCCGTGTCCTTGCTCTCAAATGATATTGAGACTGTCTATCCAAAGAACAAAGCTTCCCAATATTTCAGGCATCCAGGTTTGCCAACTTGTGTTGGCCTCGCTCCTTCTAAAGATTTCGGAATCTCTTTTGAACTCTTCTGGGGTGAAGATAAAGCTGGAGTTAGACGAACAGTACAACTATGGCGAAGACTACAAAGCATATTCGAGCGTGTCGATCAATTAGGACAGAATTTCTTTAATTTCGATCTTCCTAGATATGAAATGCTTGGATTTAGAATACCTCGCGCACGCTGTCATGATACTCTAATTCGCCAGCACATCCTATGGCCAGAGCTAGAGAAGTCTCTTCAGTTCATGACGCGACAATACACACGCGAGCCTTATTATAAAGACGAAGGACATGGTTGGACATTCAAAGATATGCGCAGACTTAAACGTTATAACTGTCTCGATGTATGCGTAACTATGGAAGTCTTTGAGCAGCAAGAAGTTGAGTTTAAGAAAAGACCTTATTTATTAGGAGCTACTGCATGATTAAGAATCAGGAATTACATGATCCAAATTCTTGTTTAAGTAAAGCTCTTTCAGAAGAACGTATTTTTGTTCTTCTTGCACGGGATATTTGTGCTCCTGAAGTTATTCGTAAATGGGTTTCTGAAAGAATTAGAGTTGGAATGAATGCTGCAGATGACATGGAAATTTATGACGCTCTAGCTTGCGCAGATGCTATGGAAGTTGAGCGTTTAGCAGTTAGACGATTGCTAGGTAAATTTAAAGGAGAAAAATGAGTACAACATCTAAAATGACTACCAACCCAGTTGGAGTTAGTTATACCACCCACCAAGTAACAACAGATAATAAGTGGAATGTGGATACAACTACATTAATTACGCCAGTTATACCACCTGTAGAAGTTCCACCACCAACTCTCGCACCAATTATACCTATAAATGCCTTGAATAGTGGTATTCTAGATGACTCAAATAACTGGAAGGGTGATTGGGATAAGTCAACACCAAAGACCGCTACTGGAATATCTAAGTACATTGATTCTAGTAATGGGCGTAATTATAACGTTGTTTATACGAACAAAGCAGGCTTTCGTTTCCACAATTCATTCGCTACAGTAAAAGCTGCAGTCCTGAACTTCTGCACAGATTTATATGTGCTGTGCGATGATTGGACTCAGGTTCAAAATCTTGAAATTGATATGAATCAGGTGCTTCAAGATGGCAGAACAGTTATTATGGGAATACAAGCTGCGTCTGGTTCCAAGTCCTGGGAATACACTACAACTCCAACAGGTAGCTCCCACTGGAACAAGTCAAACATTTCTGTTAACCCCACTACGTGGAAACCCGGGATTTGGAAACATATTCGTCTTTTCTATTCGCTCACGAGCGCTGGAATTGTCACGTACATTGGAGTTGAAGTCGATGGAATTTACACTCCATTCGCAAATGCAGTTGGACTTTCAGCTATTGCTCTCGGGTGGGAACCTCTCGGTCTATTACTCTGTAATTTTCAACAAGAAGGCAATACAGCCAAAGGCATAATTAATATTTATGCAAAGCAGTATCAGCATTTTTATTGGTAATTTATGAAAAAAGAAGAGTTTAACAAGCAACGTGAATCTTTATACCGAGAGCTGTTGTTAGCTCTCGGTACTATTTCACGTCATCCAGCAATTCAAGCATATCCAATACTGCGAGATGCTGCAGTTGATATTGCTAAGAATTATCGTAGTCTTAACCAAGCTATTGATGAGGTAGTTAGATGAAGGTAATTGCAACAGAATATTTGAAATATTTAGAAGCTGCATTTCCTGGGAAAGAAAAGATAGATGCTGTTCAAATTATTGAAACGCGCAGAGCTTTTATGGCAGGAGCAAAAAGTATGTTTGTTCTTGTAAATGATGCTACGGAGCTTTCGACAGAAGAAGCAGTGAAACAACTTTCAGAACTAAATAAAGAATTATTTGAATTTATGTTAATGGTACAAGCTGGAGTTGCATGATCGAACCTCGCATAACTTACGACTATGAGCGCAAGCTCCAAGCTGTGTACAATGACATAGCTAATAGGGGGATACGTATTGATGAATCTCGACTTAAAGAAGCTAAGATTTTTGTTGATAGAGAAATCACACGTAATTTGGCAATTGCTTCGAATCAATGGAATATTAAGCTTTTTGTGGGTGTTGATAATGATCCAAACGTGGGTAAGAAGAAAGGCGACCCCACTATCATTGATGCTCAGAACCTGGGCTCTACTTCCGGAGAAAAGTCCTTTCTTAAATTACTCCAGAATCTCGGCTATACGGTACCAAAAATAACAAAGAAAGCTGCGGATGGAGATGGATATGAGACTAACTATTCGACTGGAGAACTTGCCCTTCAACGAATCTTACGAGATAACCAGTTCGGATACTCGACAGGTGATCCGGCGATTAAAGCGGTACTTGCAATACGTGAACTC
>Ga0193709_1000375_pt1 | contig 16405 bp, 15 predicted proteins | sample H3c2metaG_FD_160571 | JGI IMG/M metagenome (GOLD analysis project Ga0193709, IMG submission 160571) | Soil microbial communities from a riparian zone of the East river system, Colorado, United States - H3c2 | ecosystem: Environmental > Terrestrial > Soil > Riparian zone | place: USA: East River... | reverse complement strand
CGACCGACAAGCCTGTCGTGGTCGCCCCGGCGATGAACGTGCGGATGTGGCAGCACGCGGCGACGGTGCGCAACGTCGGGCAATTGCGCGCCGATGGGGTGACCGTGATCGACCCCGACGAGGGCGAGATGGCCTGTGGGGAATATGGACCTGGGCGATTGCCGGAGCCGGTGGCGATCCTCAAATTCCTCGAAGCCAATTCCTTCGCTCGTCCGGGCAAACTGGCGGGCAAGCACATCCTCATCACCGCCGGACCGACCCACGAGCCGATCGACCCGGTTCGGGTGATCGCCAACCGCTCGTCGGGCAAGCAGGGCTTCGCCATCGCCGCCGCCGCCGCCGAGGTCGGCGCTAAGGTGACGCTGATTGCTGGGCCCGTCGCGTTGAACACGCCGGAGGGCGTCAATCGCATCGACGTCGAAACCGCCGAGCAAATGGCTCAGGCTGTCGAGGCCGCCCTTCCCGCTGACGCTGCGATCCTCGTCGCGGCAGTGGCCGACTGGCGGGTCGAACGATCGGCAACCAAGCTCAAGAAATCGGATGGTCCGCCGACGCTCGCCTTCGCGGCCAACCCGGACCTTCTCGCCATGCTAGGAAGTCACGCCAAGCGTCCACACTTGCTCGTCGGCTTCGCTGCCGAAACCGACGATTTGCTCGCCAACGCCGGCGCCAAGCGCGAGGCTAAGGGCGCCGATTGGATCCTCGCCAACGACGTGTCGGGTGATGTCATGGGTGGCGCCAACAACCGCGTGCATTTGGTCACCGCAGATGGAGTCGAAGACTGGCCCGAAGCGAGCAAGGACGAGGTTGCGCGCCAGCTGATCGAAAGGATCGCTCAGGCGCTCGCTTGACCGCAGACGGCACAGCCGGGATCGGCCGGTAGGCGGATTGTTCGCCATTCGAGCTTCGCCCCATCGAACAGGAATAGCTTTCCCGAGGCATCCTCGCCGATGCCGACAATCGCCCGAATCGCCATCAGCGCCGCGAAATTGCCGACCGTTCCGGTGAGCGCGCCGAGCACGCCCAATTCGCTGCAATTGTCGCAATCCTCGGCATCGAATGCGTCGCCGACGAAGCAACGGTAACAGGGCTGACCGCGGAACAGCCCGACCTGACCCTGGAATTGGATCGCGGCAGCCGAGACCAGCGGGATACCCAGCGCAACACAGGCGTCGCTCACCGCCAAGCGAGTTGCGAAATTATCGCAGCCGTCGAGGATAAGATCATGATCGGCAAGCATTTCGCTCGCATTGCCGACGTCGATCCGCTCGATGAAGGCATGCGCTTCGACGTGGGGGTTGAGTGTCCTTGCAAAGTCCGCGGCAAGCGCCGCCTTGCCCAGCCCGACATCATCCGCGCGGAAAATCGTCTGGCGCTGGAGGTTGGTGACGTCGACCACGTCATCATCGACGATGGTCAGGCTACCGACCCCGGCCCCGGCAAGCGCGGGGATTGCGGCGCTGCCGATCCCGCCCGCTCCGATCACCGCGACCTTGGCCGCCTTCAATTTCAGCTGCCCTGCCCCGCCAACCTGCGGCAGGACGATGTGCCGCGCATAGCGGGCCAGTTCGTCATCACTCAGGCTCATCGCCCGGTCGACCCGAAGCCTCCGGCGCCGCGGTGGGTTTCGTCGAGGCTTTCGACCTCGGCGAATTCGGCGCGGAGCACGGGTGCGGGGACCAGCTGGGCGATGCGCTCACCGCGCTTCACTTCGAACGGCTCGGAGCCCAAATTGGCGAGGATCACCTTAACCTCGCCGCGATAGTCGCAATCGATCGTCCCCGGTGTGTTGAGGCAGGTGATGCCGTGCTTGAGCGCGAGGCCCGAACGCGGCCGGACCTGGATTTCGTAACCGGGGGGAATGGCGAAGGCGAAACCGGTCGCGACGGCGTGGCGCGCGCCTGGTGCAAGCGTTAAATCCTCGGCCGCCACGACATCTAGGCCCGCCGCGCCCTCACTCGCATAGGATGGCAGCGGCAAGCCTTCGCCGTGCGGCAGCCGGGTGATCGCGATGTGGATCATGCCTTGGCGTTCTTCCTGGCCGGCGCCTTCTTTTTCGCCGCCGGTTTGCGGCCACCCTTCTTCGACGGGCCCTTTGCCGCCTTGGCGTCAATCAGCGCGATCGCTTCGTCCAGCGTCACCGCCTTAGGATCGGCGCTCTTGGGCAGGGTCGCATGCGTCGTGCCGTCGGTGACGTAGGGCCCATAGCGACCCTCCATCACCTTCAATTCCTTGCCGCTCTCGGGATGAACCCCAAGCACCGCGAGCGGCTCACGTCCGCCGCTACGTTGGCCCTTCGCCGCCGCCGCTTCGGCGAGCTTAACGACCGCCGCGTTCATTCCGGTGTCAAATACTTCGGCCGTCGAGCTTAGCCGCGCATATTTACCGTCGTGGACGAGGTACGGCCCGTAACGCCCAATCGACGCGCTGATAGGCAAGCCAGTCTCCGGATGCAGTCCGATTTCTCGCGGCAGCGACAGCAATTTCTGCGCCATTTCGAGCGTCAGCCCGTCGGTCCCGACATCCTTGGGAATCGAGGCGCGCTTGGCGTCTTTCTCCTCGCCCTGCTGGACATAAGCGCCGAATCGCCCGCTCCGCAGCGTGACTCCCTCGCCAAGGTCGACCGGCCCGTCGCTCGCCGCGCCCTCAGCCCCGCCCTGCCCGAATTTCTGGGTATATTTGCAATCCGGGTAATTGGAGCAAGCGACGAACGCGCCATATTTGCCGCCGCGCAGACCGAGCCGGCCCGTCCCGCAGGTCGGGCAGATCCGCGGATCGCTGCCATCCTCGCGCTCCGGGAACAGCCAAGGCGCGAGGAAATCGTCAAGCGCAGCGGTCACTTCGGACGGCTTTTGCTCCATCACTTCGCCCGCCAAGGGCTTGAAGTCTTTCCAGAAGGCGCTGAGCAGATCCTGCCAGCCGGTCCGCCCGCCCGATACGTCGTCTAAGCCCTCTTCAAGCTCGGCGGTGTAATCGTAGCTGACGTAGCGTTCGAAGAAGCGCTCGAGAAACGCCGTTACCAGCCGTCCGCTTTCTTCGGGGATGAAACGGTTCTTGTCGGTGCGGACATATTCGCGGTCCTTCAGCGTCTGAAGCGTCGCGGCGTAGGTCGACGGGCGACCGATACCGAGCTCTTCGAGGCGCTTGACCAGGCTCGCTTCGGAATAGCGCGGCGGCGGCTGGGTGAAGCTTTGCACCGCATCGACAGAGCGCTTCACCGGCGCGTCGCCAGCCTTGAGCAAAGGCATCCGTGCACTTTCGTCATCGTCCGACTTTTCGTCGAGGCCCTCTTCGTAAAGCGCGAGATAACCGGGGAACAACACCACCTGCCCGGTTGCTCGAAGCGTCGCTCGACCCGCGCCATCTTTCAGCTCTACGGTCGTCCGCTCGAGCCGCGCCGAGGCCATCTGGCTGGCCAATGCGCGGTTGAAGATCAGCGAATAGAGCCGTCCATGATCGCCGCTCGCCGCCTGGCTGCGGTTGAACTCGGTCGGGCGGATCGCCTCGTGCGCTTCCTGAGCGTTCTTGGCTTTGGTCGTGTAAAAGCGCGGCTTGTCGGGAACATAGCCGGCGTCATAGCGGTCGGCGATGGCGCGCCGAGCCGCGCTGACCGCCTCGGGCGTCATCTCCACTCCGTCGGTCCGCATGTAAGTGATCAGCCCATCCTCGTAGAGCGACTGGGCAAGCCGCATCGTGTGGCTGGCCGAAAAACCGAGCTTGCGCGAGGCTTCCTGCTGCAGCGTCGAGGTGGTGAACGGCGGCGGCGGATTGCGGGTAAACGGCTTGGTATCGGTCGACGCGACCGTGAAATGACCGGCCTGGACAACCGCCTTGGCCACATCGGCCTCGCCTTTGGCGCCGATCGTCAGCCGATCGATCTTCTTACCGTCCAGCCCGACCAGCCGCGCAGTGAAGCCTTGGCCGTCGGCCTCGAATTGGGCGCTGATCGACCAATATTCCTGGGCTTTGAACAGCTCGATCTCGCGCTCGCGGTCGACGATCAGGCGAAGTGCGACCGACTGGACTCGGCCAGCTGACTTGGCGCCGGGCAGCTTGCGCCACAGAATCGGCGACAGGGTAAAACCGACAAGATAATCGAGCGCGCGCCGCGCGCGGTAGGCGTCGATCAAATCCTCGTCCAATGCGCGCGGATGTTTCATCGCCTCCGTGACAGTGGCCTTGGTTATCGCGTTGAAGGTCACCCGCTCGACCTTGGCCGGGAGCAATTTCTTCTTCCGCAGCACTTCCTGGACGTGCCAGCTGATCGCCTCGCCCTCGCGATCGGGATCGGTCGCGAGGATCAGCGTATCGGCGTTCCTGGCCTCGTCGGCGATCGCCTTCAGCTGCCGGGCTTTGTCGGGATAGGTCTCCCACAGCATGGCGAAGCCGTCATCGGGATCGACCGATCCGTCCTTGGGCGGCAGATCGCGGACATGGCCGTAGCTGGCCAGCACGCGGTGCCCGGGCCCGAGGTATTTTTCGATGGTCTTGGCCTTGGCGGGCGATTCGACGACGACAAGCTTCACAGATGACTCCTCACACGTACGCGTATGGTGACGGGCCGGGATTGCAGCCGTCAAGCGGGGGTCCCAGGATCTGCGCACATCTGGCATAGGCCGAGCCCGCATGCGTCACCCGATCCTCAAACAAGCCGTCTCCTTGTCGCGCGCCGGCCGGAACGACGAAGCGGTCGCCCTGATCCGGCAGCTGGCTTCGACCGGCGAACCGGACGCGCTCCACCTTCTGGCGGAAATGACCTGGCGAGGCGGAATGGTCGACCAGGATCCGGTGCGGGCACGCACCCTCTACAATTACGCTGCATCGCTCGGTCATGTGGGCGCGGGATCATTGCGACGAACCTCATGGCGAGCGGGATCGCCGGGCCGCGCGATTGGCAGGGTGCGCTCGCGCGCCTGCGAAGCGAAACGCGGGCCGATGCCCGTCGGCGGGAAGTCTTGGCGCTGGTCGACTCGATGAACCTCGATCCGGAGGGCAACCCAACCAAGCTCTGCGCTGGCGAAGTCGTCAGCGAAACCCCGCGAGCAGCCGTCTTCCGGGCAATCCTGACCGAAGACGAATGCGGTCATGTCATGAAGGTTGCGAGCTCCGATTTTCAACCGTCGTTGGTGTTCAATTCTGATCGCAAACTGGTGCGCGACACGATCCGCACGTCTGACGGTTCGACGTTACACTGGCTGATCGAGGATCCGGCAGTTCATGCGCTTAATCGACGCGTCGCTGCGGCGTCTTCATCAAATTATGACTGCGGGGAAGCGCTACAGGTGCTGCGCTATCAGCCAGGCCAGGAATACCGGCCGCATTTCGACTTCGTTGCGTCGGCGACCAACCGTCGGATGATGACTGCGCTCATCTATCTGAATGAAGCCTACGACGGCGGAGCGACAAGTTTCGTCCAAACCGACACCCGCTTCAAAGGTTCGACCGGCGACATGTTTTTGTTTCATAACGCGGGGCCTGACGGCGGACCCGATCCCATGTCGGAACATGCCGGCCTGCCGGTGACGAACGGCGTCAAATATCTCGCGACACGCTGGATCCGCGAAGCGCGCTGGATTCCCTGACCGGCAGGCTAGCGCAGACTGACCTTGCCCCCGGCATGGCGGTCAAGGCGGCCGGCGAGGTCGAGCTCCAGCAGGACCATCTGCACCGCGCCGCTGGCCAGCCCCGACAGGCGGACGATCTCGTCGACCGGCGCTGGCGACGGGCCGAGCAATTCCTCGACGGTGCGCCGCGCGGCGTCGTCCGCATCGCCGGGTTCGGACGCGACTTCCGGCTCGAAGCGGGCGCGCGGCGAAGCTACCCGCCCGGCGAGCGGGGTCAACGTCTCCATCACGTCGGCCGCGCTCTGGACCAATGTCGCACCGTCGCGGATCAGCGAGTTGCACCCTTGCGCGCGTGGATCGAGGGGCGATCCGGGCACCGCCATCACCTCGCGCCCGGCCTCGGTCGCCAGCCGCGCAGTGATCAACGAACCCGATCGCGGCGCGGCCTCGATGACCACAGTGCCAAGCGACAGGCCGGCGATAATCCGGTTGCGATAAGGAAAGTGGCGGGCGTGGGGTTCAGTCCCCGGCGGCATTTCGGCGAGAACCAGCCCCTGCTCCATCATCGTCCGCTGGCGCTCATCATTCTCGGGCGGATAGAAAATGTCGATTCCGCCTGCGACGACCCCGATCGTCCCGCTGGCCAGCGCGCCATCGTGCGCGGCGCTGTCGATTCCCCGCGCCAGGCCGGAGACGACCACCGCGCCCGCCTCGCCGAGATCGTGCGCCAATCCCCTCGCGAAACGGCACGCGGCCGCGGACGCGTTGCGCGCCCCGACCAGCGCCACCAATGGCCGCTCGAGCAGCCCGAGGTCGCCCTTGGCCATCAGCAAGGGCGGCGCGTCCCCCAGCTCGGCAAGCAGGCGCGGATAGAGGCCTTGGCCGAGCACCAGATAGCGCGCGCCGAAAGCTTCGACTTGGGCGATCTCGCGTTCTGCCGTCGCCGCAGTGACAAGGTTGGGTGAGCGTCCGCCGCCCCTCGCGGCAAGGTCCGGCACCGCCGCAAGCGCCGCCTCGGCACTCCCGAAGCGGGCGAGCAATTGGCGGAAGCTGACCGGTCCGATGCTCGGGCTCCGGATCAGCCGCAGCCGAGCGATCAAGTCGGCGCTCAACCCTCGCGGCCGATCCGTGGCTCGGTCCCGGCCTTCAATCGGGCGAGATTGGGAATATGCTTCCACATGACCAGCAAGGCGAAGGCGAACAGCATCGGCATCAGGTCAAGGCGGCCAACGAGTGCCGCGGTGAGTGGAGCGCTGACCGCCGCGACCATCCCGGCGACAGAGGAAATGCGGAGAATGAAAAGCAACCAGGCCCAAATCAGCGCGTAAACCAGCGCGGCGATCGGCAACAGAGGCACGAGGATCCCAAGCAGCGTTGCGACCCCCTTGCCGCCACGGAACTTGAGCCACACCGGATAAAGATGGCCGACCAGAGCGCCGGCGGCGGCGAAATTGACCGCCTCTGGCCAATATTGGATCGCGATCAGCACGGCGGCCGCGCCTTTCGCCGCATCGAGCAGCAAGGTCGCCGCGGCGAGCCCCTTGCTTCCGGTGCGCAGCACATTGGTCGCGCCGATATTGCCCGACCCAATCTCGCGGATATCGCCCTTGCCGGACATTTTGGTGAGCAGGAGCCCGAACGGGATCGACCCGAGCAAATAGCCAAGTCCAAGCGCAAGAAGCATGCCGGTGGTCATCGGGCGGGATTGGTAGGCAATGTTGCGTGGACGCGCAACGACCGCCAAGACCAGCGCGATGGACCCCGCCGCACCTTTGCTGATCTTCGATTCGGGAGTGGGCGGGCTGTCGGTGCTGGCGCCGACCCGCGCGCTGCTGCCCAATGCGCCGATCATCTATGCCGCCGACAATGCCGCATTCCCTTACGGCACGCGCAGCGAAGCCGAAATCGCGGCGCGGGTTCCGGCCTTGCTCGGCCGCTTGGTCGAGCGGTACCGACCACGCCTCGCGGTGATCGCCTGCAACACCGCATCGACCATCGCGCTCGACCATGTCCGCGCCGCGCTGGACATTCCAGTGGTTGGCACAGTCCCGGCGATCAAACCCGCCGCAGAGATTTCTAAAACTCGCGTGATCGGCGTGCTCGGCACGGAAGCGACCGTGCGCCAGCCCTATGTCGACGATTTGGCGGCGAGGTTCGCGGCCGACTGCACCTTGATCCGCCACGGTTCGCCAGACTTGGTAGTACTGGCCGAGGCTAAATTGGCCGGCGAGCGCGTCGATCCGGACGCCGTCGCGGAGGCGGTCCGGCCGATGCTCGACGCTGGCCGCGGCGACGAGATCGACGTTGTCGTCCTCGCCTGCACCCATTTTCCATTGCTTGCCGAGGAACTCCCGGAAGCGCTTCCGGGAGTCATCCTTGTGGATGGTGGACCGGGGATCGCGCGCCGGATAGCCTGGTTGACCAAGGGCCAAAATTGGCCGCCCGCACCGAGCCCCGGCATTGCGGTGTTTACCGGGACGCCGCCGCCAGACACCCTGCGGCTGTCCCTTGCGCGCTTTGGGCTTGAGCAAGTGCAGGCGCTTTAGCCGCCTGTTGCGAGTCGTTCGCATTGGCAATCATCCGACGGCGGCAGTAAAGGGCCGCGAGCGAGGACAAAGTTGGACTACGACCGCATTTTCAGGGCCGCGATCGACACGCTGCACGCCGAGGGGCGTTACCGCGTATTTATCGACATTTTGCGGACCAAGGGTAGCTTCCCCAACGCGCGCTGTCTCGCCGGCCACAATGGTCCCCAGCCGGTCGTGGTGTGGTGCTCAAACGACTATCTCGGCATGGGCCAGCATCCGGCCGTGGTCGGCGCGATGGAAGCCGCGCTGCAGGACGTTGGCGCGGGCTCGGGCGGCACCCGTAACATCGGCGGCAACACCCATTACCATGTCGATCTCGAGGCAGAGCTCGCCGATCTGCACTGCAAGCAGGGCGCGTTGCTGTTCACTAGCGGCTATGTCTCGAATGAGGCGGCGCTTTCGACCCTGGGCAAGTTACTCCCTGGCTGCGTGATCTTCTCGGACGAACTCAACCACGCCTCGATGATCGCCGGCATCCGCAACTCGGGCTGCGAGAAGCGCCTGTTCCGCCACAACGACCTCGCCCATCTTGAGCAATTGCTCGCCGTCGAGGACGCCGAAACACCCAAGCTGATCGCCTTTGAAAGCGTCTATTCGATGGACGGCGACGTCGCCCCGATCGCCGCGATCTGCGACCTCGCCGATAAATATGGCGCGTTGACCTACCTCGACGAGGTGCACGCAGTCGGCATGTACGGCGCGCGCGGCGGTGGTATTTCGGAACGTGACGGCGTCGCCGACCGAGTGACGATCATCGAAGGCACGCTGGGCAAAGCGTTCGGCGTGATGGGCGGCTATATCGCCGCCGACCAGACGATCATCGACTGCATCCGCAGCTACGCCCCCGGTTTCATTTTCACCACCTCGCTATCGCCGGTGCTGGTCGCCGGCGCCCTCGCCAGCGTCCGCCATTTGAAGGCCAGCGCCGTCGAGCGCGAAGCCCAGCAGGCCGGCGCGGCGATGCTCAAGGCCAGATTCGGCGAGGCCGGACTTCCAGTGATGCCGTCGGTAACCCACATCGTCCCACTGCATGTCGGCTGCCCGATCCGAGCCAAGCGCATCAGCGATATTTTGCTCGCTGAATTCGGGATCTACGTCCAGCCGATCAACTACCCAACCGTCCCGCGCGGCACCGAGCGTCTGCGCTTCACGCCCGGTCCATGCCATTCGGAAGCGATGATCGACGAACTGGTCGAAGCGCTGACGACGATCTGGGACCGGCTGGAGCTGCGCGCGGCCGCTTGAAGCGCTGGCGAATCCCGCGCGGATTGCCTAACTATAGTCCATGAAGATCGCACTCGCCGCCGACCACGCCGGATTCGCCCTGAAGCGCGACCTCGCCGACTGGCTGCGCGAGGCCGGGCATGACGTCCTCGACCTCGGCACCAACAGCGAGGAAAGCGTCGATTATCCTGAGTTTGGCGCCAAGCTGGCGCGCGCGATCGCCTCGGGCGAGGCCGAACGCGGGATTGCGGTGTGCGGGTCGGGCATCGGCATCTCGATCGCGGTCAACCGCAATCCGGCGTGCCGCTGCGCGCGGGTCGACGATCCGCTGTCGGCGCGATTGTCGCGCGAGCATAATGACGCCAACTGTCTCGCGCTTGGCGGGCGGCTGATCGGCGGCGACATGGCGCGTGCGTGCGTAACCGCTTTCCTTGGCACCGAATTCGCCGGCGGGCGCCATCAGCGCCGCGTCGACGAGCTTTCCGCACTCATGCAGGATTCCGACTGATGGCCAGTGTCCCCGTGACTGACGCTCCCCTGTCCGACGTCCAGCCCGACGGCTTTTTCACGCGGACACTGGCCGATGCCGACCCCGCGGTGGCCAAGGGCATCGCCGCCGAGCTTTCGCGTGAGCAGACCCAGATCGAGCTGATCGCGAGCGAGAATATCGTTTCGCGCGCAGTGCTCGAGGCGCAGGGATCGGTGCTGACCAACAAATATGCCGAGGGCTATCCGGGGCGGCGCTATTATCAGGGCTGCGAACCGTCGGACACGGTCGAAAATCTGGCGATCGAGCGGGCCAAGAAATTGTTCCACTGCGGCTTTGCCAACGTCCAGCCGCATTCGGGCGCGCAGGCCAATGGCGCGGTGATGCTGGCGCTGACCAAGCCCGGCGACACCATCCTCGGCATGAGCCTCGACGCCGGCGGGCACCTGACCCACGGCGCCAAGCCGTCGATGTCGGGCAAATGGTTCAACGCCATCCAATATGGCGTGCGCCGCGACAATGACCTGATCGACTTCGACCAGGTCGAGGCGTTGGCCAAGGAGCATCGGCCCAAGCTGATCATCGCCGGCGGCTCGGCCTATCCGCGCCATATCGACTTTGCCCGCTTTCGCGCCATCGCGGACGAAGTGGACGCGATCTTCATGGTCGACATGGCGCATTTCGCCGGACTGGTCGCGGCGGGCGAGCATCCGAGCCCGTTCGGCCACGCCCATGTCGTCACCACCACCACCCACAAGACCCTGCGCGGGCCGCGCGGCGGGATGGTGCTGACCGATGACGAGGCGATCGCCAAGAAGATCAACTCGGCGGTCTTCCCGGGCCTGCAGGGCGGCCCGTTGATGCACGTCATCGCGGCCAAGGCCGTTGCGTTCGGAGAAGCGCTCGAACCCGGCTTCAAAACTTACGCCAAGGCCGTGATCGCCAACGCCCAGATGCTCGCCGGGCGGCTCAAGGAGCGCGGCGCCGACTTGGTCGCCGGCGGCACCGACACGCACTTGGCCCTGGTCGATCTGCGGCCGCTGAAGCTGACCGGCCGCGACGCCGACGAGAGCCTCGAGCGAGCCGGGATCACCTGCAACAAGAATGGCGTACCGTTCGACCCGCTGCCACCAGTCCAGACCAGCGGCATCCGCGTCGGGTCACCCGCCGGTACGACCCGCGGCTTCGGCGAAGCGGAATTCCGCGACATTGCCGACATGGTCGCCGATGTGCTCGACGGCCTCCAGGCCAACGGCGTGGGCGGCAACAGCGCGGTCGAGCGGGCGGTCAACGGCCGTGTCCGCGCGCTGTGCGCCCGCTTCCCGATCTACCCGGCCTGACCCTTGCGCTGTCCGTTCTGCAGCCATGAGGACAGCCAGGTGAAGGACAGCCGCCCGTCGGAAGACGGCGCGGCGATCCGGCGGCGGCGGCAATGCGAAGGCTGCGGCGCGCGCTTCACCACTTTCGAGCGGGTCCAGCTCCGCGACCTGATTGTCGTCAAGAAAGAGGGCAAGAGGGAGCCGTTCGAGCGCGCCAAACTGGAACGCTCGGTCGCCGTCGCCTGCCGCAAGCGCGAGATCGAGCCGGCGCGCATCGACCAGTTGATCTCCGGCATCCAGCGGCAATTGGAAACGACCGGCGACGAAGTCACCGCGGCGCAGATCGGCGAAGCGGTGATGCAGGGGCTGAAAGCGCTCGACCATGTCGCCTACATAAGATTCGCGAGCGTCTACAAAGACTTCACCGAGCCAGGCGATTTCGCCGAGATCGCCGAGGCGGTCGGTGACGGGAGCTAAGGCGCCGCCGCCCATTATCGTCCTAGTCCGCCCCCAGCTTGGGCAGAATATCGGCAAGGCGGCGCGGGCGATGCTCAATTTCGGGCTGACCGAGATGCGGCTGGTAGCCCCGCGCGATGGGTGGCCCAATCCTGATGCGGGACCTGCAGCGAGCGGGGCGGATATCGTACTGGCGCAAGCGCAAATATTCGACAGTGTTGCCGAGGCGGTCGCCGATTGCTCAACGATTTACGCCTCGACGGTGCGCCGCCGCGACCTCATCATGCCTGTCGTCGACCCCGAAGAAATGGCCACGGCGATCGCGTCCTCGCCCGCCCGTTCGGCGATCCTGTTCGGCCCGGAACGCTCCGGGCTAGAAACCGAGGACGTCGCGGTCGCCAGCCACATCGTCACCGTCCCGATCAACCCCGAGTTCGGCTCGCTTAACCTCGCCCAGGCGGTGATCCTGCTCGCCTATGAATGGTCGAAGCGGCAAACGCTTTCCCAGCCGCCGGCCAAGGACGGCGAGCCGCCGGCTCCCCACGCCGAGCTTGAAGGCCTGATCGAGCAGGCCAATGCCGAGCTAGCCACGGCCGGCTATTTCCACCCGCCCGAACGGATGCAGGTCACCAAGAACACACTTCGGACCATCTTCACCAAGGCCGGTTGGTCGTCGCGTGAAGTCAAAGCGGTGCGCGGTGTGATCCGGGCGCTGACCGGCTCGCGCCAGCGGTAGTGAAACGCAACCCATATTGCGGTAAATTGGTTTTTTATGTATCGCTGGTTGGCTCCGCGGGAGTCGCGGCACGCCATTCCAATAATTGCGAGGTTTTCATGCTCCGTCTTCTGTGCGTCGCGGCTTTGGTCGTTCCTGCTGCAGCCATCGCCAATGAGCCGCAGGCTCCCGTAACGACCGTGACCGTCGCAACCAAGTCGGTCGACGACGGCGAAAAGAAAGTGTGCCGGCGCGTGACGACAATCGGTTCCAACATCCCGAGCAAGAAGGTTTGCGTGACCCGCAGCGAGTATGAAGCCGCCCAGCGCGCCGCTCGCGATGAAGCTGAGCAAATGAACAGCGGCGGCGGGCATCAGAGCGGCAACTAAGCCACTCAAACCCACTGAAACTTGACCCTCGGAGCGCGTTCGCCTAAGCGCGCCCCTCGCAATCGACCTCACACCCCGGTGAAGTGATGGTCCTGCCGATCGAAATGGATCGGTGGCGCGATCCGGGTTTTGACGACACAAGCAGATTGGAATTTTCGTGAGCAAGCGCAGCCCCGCCAAGTATAAACTCGACCGCCGCATGGGCGAGAACGTCTTCGGACGCCCCAAGAGCCCGGTCAACCGCCGCGAATATGGCCCCGGCCAGCACGGCCAGCGCCGCAAGGGCAAGGTCAGTGATTTCGGCATCCAGCTTCGCGCCAAGCAGAAGCTCAAGGGCTATTACGGCGACGTCACCGAAAAGCAGTTCAAGCAGACCTTCCAGCAGGCCGAAAAGATGAAGGGCGACGCGTCGCAAAACCTCATCGGCCTGCTCGAGCGCCGCCTCGACATGATCGTCTATCGCGCCAAGTTCGCGCCGACCATCTGGGCCGCCCGCCAATTGGTCAGCCACGGCCACATCCGCGTCAACGGCGTGAAGTGCAATATCGCGTCGCGCCGCTGCGACGTCGGCAGCGAGATCACGCTCGGGCCGAAGGCGCAGGAAATGGCGCTGGTGATGGAGGCGCAGAGCCTCGCCGAGCGCGACATCCCCGATTATGTCGCGATCGACGGCACCGCCAAGGCGACCTTCACCCGCGTCCCCAAGCTCGACGAAGTGCCCTATCCGGTGAAGATGGAGCCGAACCTGGTTGTGGAATTCTATTCGCGCTGACCTGCGCTCCACCGATCAACAAAAAGGGCGGTCCCATCCGGGGCCGCCCTTCTCGTTTGCGGGTTCGTCGCGTTAATGACCGATGGTGCGCTCCAGCAGGGCGCCGACTTTGGCGAGGACCAAAGCGCGGGCTTCGCTATCCTCGAGTTGGTGGTCGAGCCCCTTGAACAGCAAAAGTTCACTACTCTTGCCCGCCGATCGCAGCGCTGCATCCATCTTCTGCGATTGGGCGACCCCGACATTGACGTCCAGGTCACCGTGGACGAGCAGCACCGGCGCGGAGATCGCGGAGGCATGGCGCAGCGGCGAACCTTCGCTGATGTGCGCTCCGCTGCCGACAAACTCCTCCATGACGCGAGCGTTCGTGAAATCCGCGGAATCCGCTTTGAACATGGCAAAATCTGTCACCGGTGCGATTGCGACCACAGCCTTGTAAAGTGACGGGTCGATCACCGCCGATTGAAGCGCGGCATAACCGCCGTACGACCAACCTAGGATCGCCATGCGCTTCGGGTCAGCGATTCCCTCGCTTGCCAGGTAGCGCGCCGCAGCGGACACATCGCCGATCGCCGTGCGCCATCCCTTAAAGCCATTCTCCGCGGCCCACATATCGCCGAAACCGGACGATCCGCGATAGTTGGGCTGAATCACGGCATATCCGCGCGCAGCGAGGAATTGCGCGAGCCAGTCGAAACCCCATTCGTCGCGAGAGCTTGGCCCGCCGTGCGGCATGACTACCGCCGGAAGGCCCTTCGCCGCCTTGCCGACGGGCAACGTCAGGTAGGCCGGAACTAGCGTGCCGTCGGCCGCCTTGTAAGTGACCGACTTGACGCTGGCGAGAGTGCGACCCGTGAGACCCGGGCGGACAGGCATGAGTTCGCCGAGCGACTTCTTCGACTTGTCGAATAGATAAAACCGCCCGGCGTCATTGTCGCTATTGGCAACCAGAAGGACCTTGTTGCCATCCTGACTGGCGTTGACGAACCTCACCAATGGTAGGTTGGGCAAAGCCTTTCTAAGCGAGGCCGACAGCGCCTTATATTCCGGATCGAAATAAACGACTCGGCGGCGGTCGTCGACAAAGGCGTAGCCGATCACCTTCTGACCGTTTCCGATCCGCACGACATCGTCGATGTCGACCCGCGGATTGCTCGCCACCAATGTTTCAGTCATGCTGCCGTCGAGCAGGATCTTGGTCAGCGCGAAGCGGCCATCCCGCTTGCGCAGTGCATAGAGCGAGTTGATCGTGGCATCGATCGCCAACGGAGAAAATCCGCCGTCCTGATAGCCGACAAGATCTTTCCAACCGCGCGAGCCGAGTTGGCGATAGTCATACTTGACCCGACCCGTGAGCAGCGTTTCGCTGGACAATTCGGCAATGCCGATGAGCCGCACTTGGCCGCGCCCGTCGCTCATATAGGTCGCGACCGAGTTCCGCGGCGGTTCCACGTTGGTCGTCTTCAGGGTCGCCACATCAATCTTGACGACGCCGACGCCTTCCTTGGTTCGCGATATGTTGGAATTGCCCGAGTGACCGGCCTCGGCCAGATACGTTCGGGTCATCAGGACCGCATTATTGTCACCGGGAAGCCAGTCGATGATGCTGCCGTCATGCTGGCGGTAGCCCCAGTCGTACTGTGACGCCTTTTGTCCCAATTCCTTGATGTTCTTGCCCGTCGTGTCGAGCGCGATCATCCGCGATGCAGGGATCAGGCCGTCGCCCGCCTTGATGATCGCCGTGAATCGGCAGGCCAGCCGGTCGTTGGATACAAACGCGCACGACCGGAGCGTTTCCGGATCGCTCTTTGAGCTCAGGATCGGGGTGGTCGTCCCGGCCACGATATCCGCGATATAAACGATCGTCGTCCGCCCCGGCCCCGGCCCAACAAACACGGCCCGGTTGCCGTCGGGCGACAAATCCATGTCGGCCACGCCTTCGCGCACACCAAAAGCAAGCGCATCGGCTTCAATCGACGAGATCGATTGCGCAAGTGCGAGTTGTGGAACAAGCGCGGCAACCGCCGCGCTCGCGAAAAGACATGCTGACCGAATCATTAATAACCCCCTGTATCTGCTCGCTAACCAATGGCACGGCGGGGCGCTTTGACAAGCCAAACTTGGCGCGGCTTCGGCGCATTGCTACGGCGCGCGGCATGAATGCACCACCTCTCCCCGAATGGGCTCCGCACCAAGCCGTGTGGATCGGATTTCCGAGCCATCTGGCGCTGTGGGGGGATGATTTGTCGCCCGCTCAGGCCGAGGCCGCGGCGTTCGCCAACGCAATTTACGCGGGCGGCTTGGGCGAGGCGGTTTGGCTGGTCGCGGCCAGTGAGATAGCCGCCGAAAAAGCGCGCAAGCTCGCCCCGTTCGCCAAAGTCATCGTCGAGCCGTTTGGCGACATCTGGCTGCGCGACACCGGCGCGATCGTCCGCGGGACCGGCGCGAGCCGCCGCGCGGCGGGCTTCGGCTTCAACGGCTGGGGCGGCAAATACGACCTTGCCGGGGACAACAGCGTCGGCGAACGGCTCGCCCGCGCCGCTGGCCTGCCTTACTCCAAAGCCGATTGGATTCTGGAGGGCGGGGCGATCGACGGAGACGGCAGCGGCACCGTCCTCACCACCGAGCAATGCCTGCTCAACCCGAACCGCAATCCGCAGATGAGCCGCGCCGATGTCGAAGCGCGACTTTGCAACGACCTCGGCTTCGAGAGGATCGTCTGGCTCGGGGAGGGGCTCGCCAACGACCACACCGACGGCCACGTCGACAATCTCGCGCGGTTCGTCGCGCCGGGGCGGGTGGCGATTCCTGCGCCGGAAAAAGATGACCCAAACCAACTCGTGTATCGCGACGCCGCGCGCAGATTGCGCACGAGCGGGCTGGATGTCGTCACC
>Ga0193709_1000373_pt1 | contig 16412 bp, 13 predicted proteins | sample H3c2metaG_FD_160571 | JGI IMG/M metagenome (GOLD analysis project Ga0193709, IMG submission 160571) | Soil microbial communities from a riparian zone of the East river system, Colorado, United States - H3c2 | ecosystem: Environmental > Terrestrial > Soil > Riparian zone | place: USA: East River... | reverse complement strand
TCAAGACGCAGCTGCTGTATAAGGGCCAGCAGGCCGGCAGGCGCGTATCGATCGTCAGCGAGAGAAACACAACGCGAGAATGCAACGACTGCAAGGCCCTCACCGGTCCTGCTGGAATTGACATGCTCGATGTAAGGACATGGGTGTGCAGTGCGTGTGGTGTGACGCACGATCGGGACGTCAATGCGGCCCGCAACATGCTGTCCGCGGGGAGGTCGCCCCCGTCCGTTCGCGGGAACGAGTCATCGGTTTCAGATGCGCCGCCGAGCCAGACATCCCGTCGATGCGAGGCAGGGATCAGCGCGCTGAAAACGGCGGCGTGAGCACCGGGCACGCAACGGCTATAGCCCGGCAGTCGGCTTGGGCACGATGGATGTGTTCAACCTATCGAGAGTAATGCACTAAATGTGGCGCCTTCCCTCCCCCGCATTGCGGGGGAGGGAAGGCGGTCGATGATGTGCTGGGCTGCTCAATAAATGCCCGTGCGGTGGAAGGTTTGAGGATCGGCGGGGCCGACGCGCTCTCCGGCCAATGTTAGCTCGGAATTGTTCAAGCGCAGTGTGAGAGCGTTGTGGTCGTGCATGACAAATGTGACCGGCGCTTGCGGCGAGGAGCGCATCGCGAAGCTCCCGTTATTTTGTTTCAGGAGGCGCTCGGGTGTTTCTCCCAGAGCTTCGATCATCAGGCGTCCATTTTCGTCGAAGACGCGGTAGGTTCGGCGGTACTGCGCGAATGAGTCGTGATAGCCGCCTGCCACCACCTTCAGCACGTAGGTTCCTGTGAATTTGCTTCGCTCGTCGGCGGAGACGGGCTCGTCGGTGAGAATCGGTTGCTGCGCTCGTGCGGGTGGGGTTGGGTTGGGAGGAAGCGCAAGTACTTTTCGGGCTAGTGCGCTTCCGATGGATTTGGCGTTCTGGTCGGCGGTGTTGGTGAGAACGATGACGGTCAGGTCATCTGCGGGGAAGTGGTACATGCTGCCGCTGTAGCCGAGGAGGGAACCGTTCTGGCCGACGTCGCGATGGCCGTCTTCGTGGCCGAGCAGAAACGCCATGCCGTAGTGCTGATTCGGGTCACTGGCCGTCATCTTGATTCCTGGGCCTTCCGCGGTGGTCATGAGCTTGAGATTTTCAGGCTTCAGAAGCTTGCCTAGTTGTACGGCGCGCCAGATGTGGAAGAGATCGGAGACGGTGCTGCAGAAGCGGAGATCGTAGCTGACTGCGCTGCTGTTTTCGGTGGCTGCCTCGTAGTGGTCGCCGACGCTCTGATAGCTGTGGGAGAGTCCGTGAATGACAGAGGAATTGTCGCACGATGTGGTCGCAGTGGCGCCGGCGGGGGCGAACAGGTTCTTCTGCATGTATTCGGCGAAGGGCTGGCCGGTGACGCGCTCGAGAATTATGGTGAGAAGTTGAAAATTGGAGACAGACCAGTCCCACTGGGTTCCAGGTTCGTGGACCCATTGGCCGTTGGCGAATAGCGCCATGACTTCATCCATGGCTTTGGGCTGGCGGTAGGTGGATTCGAGCGGGTCGCCGAGGTAGTGGTAGTCGACGATGCCGGAGGTGTTGCTGAGTAGCTGGCGGATGGTGACGTGATGTCCCTGAGCGGGAAACTCGGGGAGATACTTCGCGATGTCGTCGTCGAGGGAGAGCTTGCCGCGTTCGACCTGCTGCATGACAGCGACTCCGGTGAACGGGAGCATGGGGCCGACGATGTGATAGACGGAGTCTGCTTTAGAGGGTGCTTCGAGTCCTAGGTCGGATACACCGTAACCCTTGAGCAGGAGGATGTGATCGCCTTTGGCGACCAGCACAGAGGCTCCTACTACGTGTGATTGTGCGACAGCCTGTCTTGCAATGGAGTCGAGATCCGACTGCGAGGTGTCGGCTAGAGACACGGCATAAACGCCTAGTGAGAGAATCGCGGTTGCGAGTAACGAGCAGGGGATGCGCATCGGCTGATTGTAGTCTAGGAACTTTCTATTCATGTGATTTCCTTGGGGTCCGATTGCGGAGTTGGCTCAGGGCAGGGCTGGGATGGTCACTAAGACGGTCCAATCGAATCTTTCCCTCCTATTATTTTCAAGTCTCCGCTCCGGGCATCAAACGACCGCAAGCTGGCGGCTCGCGCGGTTGCAAACGATGTAATGTGTTCGCCATGGAGGAGCCACTCGACAGTTGGTTCAAGCGCGAGATCTTGACGCACGAGGGCATCCTCATGCGTTTTCTCGCTCGCGTCTGGTCACGGCGCGACGAGCTCCCGGACATCCGCCAGGAAGCCTACGCCCGCGTCTATGAGGCCGCCCAGAAGGCCCGCCCGCAGGCCCCTAAGGCGTTTCTCTTTACCACCGCTCGACACCTGATGGTCGATCGAATCCGCCGCGAGCGCATCGTTTCCATACAAGCCGGTGGGGAAAACGAGTATCTGAACGTCTTAGTAGACGAGATCTCTCCCGAACGGAGGGTCAGTGCCAACCAGGAGTTGGTGCGCCTTGCGCGGGCCTTCGATCGCCTCTCGCCGAATTGTCGAGAGGTGATCTGGTTGCGCCGCGTGAAGGATCTGTCGCAGAAGGAGGTGGCCCATCGTATGGGGCTGGCGGAAAAGACCATCGAGAAGCACTTGCGACAAGGCGCCCGTCAGTTGGCGCATTACATGCGCGCGCATGTGCCGCCGAACCGCCTGCACGCACCCGAAGTCGACGCACGAGATGACGATGAGATCGAACATGGGCACCGAACGCACCAAGCAGATTGACGCCGCCGCGAGCGCGTGGCTCATCCGTCGTGACTCTGGATCCTGGAGCGCGGCCGACCAAGCGTGCTTGGAGGAGTGGTTGAATGCCTCGGCGCTGAACCGCGTAGCGTTCCTGCGCCTGGAGCTAGCCTGGGAGGATGCCGCGCGCTTGAAAGCCTTGGGCGCGGGCGTCGCGGGCGACAGGCCCCCGCCGCCCGGGCACTGGAACCTCACACCGTTTTTTGACCCCCATGCATCGGGCGAAGACATCTCGGCGCAACCTGAAGCCGGAAGCAAGTATCCCCGCCTCGGCCGGCGAAGGTTTCGCTTCGTCGCCGCAGCAATGCTGCTGCTCGTCATCGGAGTCGGCGCCTATCTTGAGCTCGCCCGGAGCGGAGAACTCTACGCCACTCCTATCGGCGGCCTTGCATCCGTGCCGATGGCCGATGGTTCCCAAGTCATGCTCAACACGGACAGCCAGATTCGCATCGCGCTCACTGACACCGAGCGACGCGTCGAATTGGGTCATGGAGAGGCGTTCTTCGAAGTCTCCAAAGACGCTGCCCGGCCCTTCGTTGTGCGCGCCGGCAACAAACGTGTCATCGCTGTTGGCACCAAATTCTCCGTTCGGCGTGAGGGCAACGACATCGAAGTCGTCGTCACTGAGGGTAAAGTGCGGGTCGAGCATGGCGCGGCGGTACACGGCTCTGGTGTCGACGGGTCGGCGGATGTGTTTCTAACGCCCGGCAGCATTGCGCGTGCCGGCGACGCGGGCGTCCTGGTGCAGCGAAAGTCGCTGCCTGAAGCGGAGGAGCAGTTGAGTTGGCGCAGCGGCGTGCTCATGTTCCGCGACCAGGGTCTCGGCGAGGCTGCTGCGGAATTCAATCGATACAACGTGCGCAAGATTGTGATCCGGGACCCCGCCGTCGCAGCCTTGAAGATCGAAGGTAATTTTCGCGCGACGAACGTCGAGGCGTTCGTGCGGCTCCTGGAGAGTGGCTTCCCCGTGCGCGCCGAGACGCAAGCGGATCAAATTGTCCTCGCGGCGAAGTAGGCGTATGAATTATTCATGTCGACATAAGTTTTCGGAGGGATTTCGCAACGCCGATCGTCTTCCCTTTTAACAACGGACCACTCCAGAGTCCGTAGGGAAGATCAAGCTTGCTGTACAAAGTGACCGTTCGCGCCACATCAATCGCACTGTGTACGATGTTATCTGTCGGGGCGTATGCCATGGCCTACGTGCCCAAACAGGTGGACATTCCCGCAGGTGAACTCTCCGTCGCGCTCCTGAAGCTCTCCAAACAATACGGCACCGAGCTGGTCTACCGGCCCGAACAGGTCCGTGGGCTCAAGACGCGCGGTGCCCACGGGCAGTTCACCAGCGAGCAAGCGGTCACGCTGCTCCTGCAAGGCACCCCGCTCGAACTGCGTACCGATCCCAGCGGCGCAATGTTGATCGCGCCTCCCACCTCCAGAAGCGCGCAAGGGGCCGACATCGCCCTACAAGCATCAGGCGCTCCTTCGCAGGATGCGAGCGATGGCTCAAAGGAGGGGAAGAAAAGTTCTTCCGGCGACTTTCGCGTGGCTCAGCTGGATCAAATCGCTCCTGGGCCTTCCGCAGTAGACAAGGGCGAAGCGCTCGAAACGAATTCGCAGAACAAGTTACAGCTCGATGAAATCATCGTCACCGCCCAAAGGCGCGCCGAATCGCTCGATAAGGTGGCGATCAGCGTCACCGCGTTCTCGCAGAAAACCATGGATGAGCTCCACATCCAGTCCTTCGACGACCTCGCCAGCGTGGTGCCGGGCTTGGCCCTGTCCACCCCGGGAACGAGCCAGCAGCAATCCAATACGGACGTTGCCATTCGCGGCATATTCAGCGGCGGCAACTCTCCGACAACCGGCATTTATATCGACGAGACACCCATCGCGGTTCGGCAGAATTTGGCGGCCGGCTTTTCCGGCAGCCCCCGTCCCGATATCTTCGACCTGGACCGCATCGAAGTGTTGCGCGGCCCGCAGGGTACTTTGTTCGGTTCCAGCGCGATGGGCGGCGTCATTCGCTTCATCACACCTCAGCCCAACCTGGAAAACTCCAGCGGTTACGCCAAAGCGGAATTCGGTTACACCGACCGAGGGGCGCCGAGCTACGCGGTGGGACTGGCCTATGGAGCGCCGGTCGTCGAGGGAGTGGCCGGTTTCAGGCTGAGCGGGTGGTTCCACTCGGACGGCGGGTTTATCGACATCGAAAATCCCTACACCGGGGAGATTCTCAACCGCAATGCCAACCACGAAACTTCCTACACGCTTCGACCCGCGTTTACTTATGCGCCGACGGATAGTTTGACGATAACGCCGGCCGTCTTCATCCAGCACCAGCATACCGATGCACCGCCCGAGTACTGGCGCACCGATCTTCCGAATCCGGAGCAAGGGGCCCACGTGTCGGGTTACGGCTGGAGGAGTCCTGAGCAGCCGGCGACTGACGATCTCACTCTCCCCAGCCTGGCCATCAAATTCAATTTTGCCGGGCTAACGCTCCAATCCGACACATCGTACGTGGACCGTAGCTACTTAGGCTACGACGATTATTCGCAACTTTTGCCGGCGTTTCTCGGCGATACCTCCCTCGACCCCAGGTTGTCTTCGTTCAATTCTTACGACCAGAACGTCGTATGGACCAGAGCGTGGCAGCAGGAGTTTCGTCTCTCGTCGCAAGACAGCGGCTCTCGTTTGAACTGGGTTGTCGGCGCCTACTATCGGCACGCCCTGGACGGGGTGCAGCAGTTCATCGCGCCCGACCTTACACCGTTGACCGAAGTACTCTTCGGTCAAACCAGTCTGGAAACCTTCGGCAGCCCGGATTTTGTCACCGGCGGGCTGCCGGTCGCTTCCTATTCTCGCTTTACGACGGTTACCGAGCAGAAAGCGCTGTTCGGCGAAATTACCTACGAGATAGTCCCGCGCGTAAAGGTCAACATCGGCGTGCGGGTCGAGCGTTCCTCGGTACAAGATCAGATCGAGCAGTATGGCGGCCCGTTACAAGGAACGGCGTTTGCGACTACCGTGCTGCCGGACCAGAAGCAGACGCCTATTACGCCGCGTTTCGGCCTGACATACCAATACACTGATAAAGACATGGTGTACGCGACTGCGTCGAAAGGCTATCGGCCGGGTGGGAGCAATTCACCCAATGCCACTGCCAATCCCTTGTGCGAGGCCTCATTCCAAGCCCTGGGTCTGACCTCCGTGCCCAGCACGTACGAATCCGATTCGCTGTGGAGCTACGAACTGGGCGCCAAGGATTCATTGTTCGACAATCGACTGTCGTTTCAGACCAGCGTCTATTACATCGATTGGAGCGGCATCCAAACCACGGTCAATCTCCCCTCGTGCGGTGCGTTCTACACCGCCAATCGCGGAAAAGCGATCAGCCAGGGGTTTGATTTTCAGGTGGCGGCCATACTCATGGAGGGTTTGAAGGTCAGCGCCAATGTCGGCTATACAGACGCGTACTATCCGCTCGCGCAGTTCGGAGCCACCGTGGACGGCGTCACCCCCCTGCTGATTGGGGCGGGCGACAAGCTGCCGAATGTTGCGCCTTGGAGCGCTTCCGGGCACTTGGATTACTCGCGCGACATTGGCCCGCTCTGGGACGGCGCGAGCTCGTACTTTCGACTCGACTACCGCTGGATCGATGCTACCCCTAAGGGCAATCCGGCCATCGGGGGCTACGACCCCACCACGGGCGGACCCATAGGCTCTGCACCCAATGAGGCGTATGGAATGCTTAACTTGCGTCTCGGAGTGGTGCATGGAGGAGTGGATGTATCCGCCTTCGTGAACAACGTGACCAACTCCGACCCGATTTTGGGCCTCACTCACGCCAGTGTCACCGACACACTTTACTCTGCGACGGCCATTCGCCCGCGAACGATGGGAGTAACGGGCTTGTACAGGTTTTGATCAGATCATGTGAGAAATGCGGCGGCTGCGACGATATGCAGTGCAGATCGTCGCAGCCGGGATCGCGCCTTCTCACTCAGACCATGGTCAGACCCAAGCCTCAAGGACACTTAGAGGAGATCATCTTGACCGCCGTCACCTTCATCGTGTGAGTTTTATCCTTTCCAGGGACGGCGACACCCGTGATTTCGACCTTATGGCTGAGGTGAGGAGTGAGGTTCGCCGTCGTCTCCGCAATCACGACTTCCTTCGGCCCTTTCTCCAAATCCGTGAGCTTGAAGGTTCCAGCATCATCTCCCTTCGCCAGACACCCGATCATGCTGTGCTCTGCGGGCGCGCCTTGGGCTTCGGCGCGAATTCCGAAACCAAGTACGCACGCAGCAAACGTCAATGGAAGAACAATGACAGTTTTCATGTGACACCTCTTGTTTAAGCGCAATGGCCTATTTTCGAATCATTTTGCGATAAAAGCCAGACGCCAACCATCGCGGCTGAAAATCGAGCGTGAAAGGGGCATCTTTACTATTGGCGGCGCCGCTTCCTAAGGCTTCCACGGCATAGGTTCATGATCAGAAGGTATTGCACTGCGCCACCCATTGATTGACACGCTGCAAGGAAGCTCTATTCTTTGCAGCGGGCCATCCGCTCCCAACGGCGGACGCTCATCTGTAAGGATGGGAGTAAGATTTGATGACACACATACTGCCGCCGGACGTCCGTCCGGCTGACGCCCGATTTTCGTCGGGCCCGACCAAGAAGCGTCCGGAGTGGAGCCTTCAGGCCCTTGAAGGAGCATTGCTGGGCCGCTCGCATCGCTCCACAGCCGGAAAAGCGAAACTCAAAGAGGTGATCGACCGAACGCGTTCGATACTGGGTGTGCCCTCTGATTTCAAGATCGCAATCGTACCGGCATCCGACACCGGTGCCGTCGAAATGGCAATGTGGTCGATGCTGGGTGCGCTTCCAGTCGATGTGTTTGCCTGGGAGAGTTTCGGCGAAGAATGGGTCACTGACGCGGTCGAACAGCTAAGGCTTGCCGATTGCCGCATCCATCTCGGCCGGCCATATGGTGTGCTGCCCGATCTGTCTCTGGCACGTGAAACGGCGGACATCATCTTCGCGCAGAACGGTACCACCGCGGGCGTCAAGATTCCCAATTTTGCTTGGATCCCTGCGAATCGAAAAGGCATCACGTTCAACGATGCGACCAGCGCCGTCTTTGCGCAACCAATCGACTGGTCAAAATGCGATGTGGTGACCTTCTCTTGGCAGAAAGTGTTGGGGGGCGAGGCTGCCCACGGCATGTTGGTGCTGTCGCCTCGCGCGGTTGCGCGATTGGAAAGCTACGTGCCATTGCGGCCGCTGCCCAAGATCTTCCGCATGACCAAAAAAGGGAAATTGGATCACGAGTTGTTCGAAGGTGCGACCATCAACACGCCATCGCTGCTTGCGACCGAGGACTATCTCGATGCCCTCAAATGGGCGGAGCGCATCGGCGGTCTTGCAGCGCTTCAAGCGCGGGCGGACGGCAATGCGCAGGTGCTGCACGATTGGGTCGCCCGGACGGCCTGGGTGGATTTTCTGGTATCGGACCCCGCCATTCGCAGCAACACCAGTGTCTGCCTCAAAGTGGTCGATGAACGCGTGACTTCACTCCCGGTAGGAACCCAGGCGGAGTTTGCCAAGAATCTGACCACCCTCCTCGAGAAGGAGCGCGTGGCGCTCGATGCGGCCTCGTATCGATCTGCACCTCCGGGTCTGCGCCTTTGGTGCGGCGCCACGGTCGAGAAGAGTGATCTACAATTGCTGACGCCGTGGCTCGACTGGGCATTTGTCACTTGCCTTGAATCACTCGAATTACGTCGATAAAGGAAGCTCCGTGCCCAAGGTTCTCATCGCCGATGAATTGAGTCCTAAAGCGCTCGACGTTTTTCGCAGCCGGGGCATAGATGCGGATGTGCGCATCGGCCTGAAGAAATCCGAGCTAGTGAGCATCATCGGCGATTACGATGGTTTGGCCGTGCGATCCGCGACGAAGGCGGATAAGGACGTCATCGCGGCCGCCGACGGGCTCAAAGTCATCGGTCGTGCCGGCATTGGAGTCGACAACATCGACCTTGCGTCGGCGACTGCTCGCGGAATCGTGGTCATGAACACGCCGTTTGGCAACTCCATCACGACTGCCGAGCATGCAATTGCGCTGCTCTTCGCCGCTGCGCGCCAGATTGCGGCGGCGGACCACTCCACACAAGCCGGGAAATGGGAAAAAAACCGCTTCATGGGGGTGGAGCTCTACGGCAAGACATTTGGTCTGATCGGCTGCGGCAACATTGGCGCCTTGGTCGCGGAACGCGCACTGGCGCTCAAGATGAAGGTCATCGCGCATGATCCCTTCCTCTCCCCAGAGCGTGCGGTAAAGCTCGGCGTGGAGAAAGTCGAGCTGGAGGATTTGTTGTCGCGGGCGGATCTGATTTCGCTGCACACGCCGTTGACCGACAAGACGAGGAATATCCTGTCGGCGGAGGCGCTTGCCAAGACCAAAAGAGGTGTCATCATCGTGAATGCCGCGCGCGGCGGACTCGTCGATGAGGCGGCTTTGCGCGCGGCGCTCGATAGTGGGCAAGTCGCCGCCGCGGGATTCGATGTATTCGTCACCGAGCCGGCCAACGAAAACGTGCTGTTCGGCGCGCCTAATTTCGTCGCCACGCCTCACGTCGGCGCAAGCACCAACGAAGCACAAGAGAATGTCGCCATGCAGATTGCGGAGCAGATGTCGGACTACTTGCTCGCCGGCGCCGTCACCAACGCTATTAACATGGCCTCCATCAGCGCCGAGGAAGCGCCTCGGCTAAAGCCGTTCATCGGACTGATCGACAAGCTCGGCTCTTTCGCAGGTCAGATTGCCGATGAGGGCATTGAAGCGGTCGAGATTGAGTACGAGGGCGATGTCGCACAGCTCAACACGCAGCCTTTGACCGCCGTCGCGCTGGCTGCCGTGATGCGGCCTCTGATGCCTGACATCAACATGGTGTCTGCCCCGGCCGTGCTGAAGCTGAAAGGGACTTCGCTGACTGAATCCAGGCGCGCCACCTCGCCGATCTATGGATCGTTGATCCGAATCAAAGTCCTCACCGGTGGCCGCTGGCGCACGCTTGCGGGAGTGGTCAATGCAGGGAGTGCGAAGATCGTGGAGGTCAAGGGCATGTCGCTGGAGGCAGATTTCCATCCCGTGATGCTGTTGATCAACAACCTGGACAGGCCGGGATTTGTAGGCGCTTTGGGTACCATGTTGGGAGAGGCAAATATCAATATCGCGACCTTCCACTTGGGCCGTCAAGCCGCAGAGCAAGACGCGATAGCTATCGTGGGTGTCGATCAGGTCGTGCCGGAAGCAGTTCAGCAGAGGCTGCGCGCGTTGCCGCACGTGCGGTATGTGAAGGTGCTCAAGTTCTAGGTCCGGCTCGTTAGGTAGCCCACATGCGCGCGGTCACGCTTACGTTGGTACAATGTGTTCTTTTATTTGAGGAGTGACGATGGCAAAGACGAAGCGTCGGGTAGTGCGAGCATGGTCGAAGGAAGATGTGAAAACCTTGAGGACCCTGGCGAAAGCGAGGCTCTCGGGTCCTCAGGTGGCGAAGAAACTGCGTCGGACGCGCGGCGCAGTAGCACAGAAGGCAATGGCGCTCGGTGTGCGGTTCAGGTCGATCAATCGGAAGCGCAGAGTCTGAGAGTCCGGGAGGGCGAGATCGGATGAATTTTCGACGAGATGCGTAATCTCGTCGAACCGATCGATCGGCCGCCCAAGGCTGGGCGGAGCGCGCAGATGCCGTTGCAGCACTTAGAGCTACAATGATGATAATGCGTGGTTACATCGCGGGCTGGGCAATCGTTTTCCTTCTGCCTCAAAGTGCTCGCAGCGAACCGTCTTTAGGCGGAAGCATTGCAACACGTGCTTCGATATCGATCGAACAGCCCAACGTCTTGCCGACGCAAGCGGTGGGTCTCGGAAATGGCAAATTGGGCGCGGCATTTTGGTCTGCGCAGGGTTTGACCATTCAACTCAATCGCGCAGACACCCTTCCGGAGCGAAGGTCGCCCGGGCAAGTCAGCTTTCCGGATTTGGGAATCCTGATCAAGGATCGCCATTTTCGCGGTCGCCTGAACTTGGAAGATGGAGTTCTGGAGGAAACCGGTGACGGCGTTTCGCTGCGTGCTTGGGTCGATCATGATGCGGATCGGGTCATCATCGATCTGCGCGGCTTGACACCTCAAAAGGTGCAGCACATTCGCTTGGCATTGTGGGAGCCGCGCAAGCCAGTTGCCTCTGCCGAGGGAGATATTGGGGTACTTGCAGAAACCTGGTTGGACAATATGCCGCCCGGGGCGTCGGGACGGAAATTCGGTTCATTGGCGGCAGTCCGTGCCATCGGTCGCGCAGTTCATGCGGTAGTTATCGATGAGCGCACCGTTGAGGTTACCGCACTGCCGAGCGCCGCCGGCCGTCTACAAGTGGTGATCGCGGCTCCGGGCTTCCGGGGTGACCAGTCGGCCACGCAAGCTGCTAATGCAGTGTTCGCACCTGAAGTAAACCTCGAGGCCACGGTGGCTTGGTGGCATGATTTCTGGGCGCGCGTTAATCCGGTTCGGGCTGAATCACGCGACGGCATTGCCCGGTACGCAGAGAGCCTACGCACTATTTTTCTCTTTGCGTCTGCAGCCCAAAGCGGCGATGGCATTCCGGGCTCGAACGCTGGGATAGCGGGTCTTTTCTCTTCATCCAAAGACGATCATTTTTGGGACCCGGCCGCTTTTTGGTTCTGGAACTTGCGCGCTCAGGTTGCAGCCAATCTCGCCGCGGGCGTGCCCGAATTAAATGCACCGGTGTTCGCGCTCTATCGCAACAACCTTGAGGCAATTCGGCTCTGGACTAGTGGCCATATGGCCGGTCGCCCCGGAATCTGCGTCCCTGAGACCATGCGTTTCAACGGTAACGGCGTGGAGTTCGAAACCGACCGATTCCGACCGTTCGCCATCATTACGCACAGCTGTGATGCAGACTGGTCGGCCAGTTCCAATGCTCGGACGCTGACCACCGGTGCGGAGATCGGTATTTGGATATGGCGCACCTATTTGCAGACCAATGATCGAGAGTTCCTGCGCGCCAATTATCCCTTGATGGTCGAGGCTGCGCGCTTTCTGCTCAGCTATCAAAAAAGCGGGCCGGATGGCTTGCTACACACCGCCCCATCGAATGCCCACGAGACGCAGATGGATGTGACTGATCCGACAACCGATCTGTCTGCAATCCGCGGACTATATCCGGCGGTCATCGGCGCATCCGAGGTGCTCGGAACGGAAGCCGAATTGGTTCAGCGCCTGCGCACAGCGCTGGATAAGACTCCGCAATTACCCGTGGTCGCTGCCACCGCAGTGGCCTCGCCGGCACTCTCGGCATCGCCGGACGATAAAGTGATCGCCGCAAGTTACGAGCCGGCTGCCAAGTACTCGAATGGCGAGAATATTGGCCTCGAACCCGTCTGGCCTTACGAGCTCGTCGGCATTGATGACCCCCTGTTCGCCATCGCCAAGCGCACCTTCGAACTGCGTCCTTTCAAGCACATGGCAACGTGGAGTAACGATCCGATTCAGGCCGCGCGATTAGGGTTGGGCAGCGAGATGGCGCAAGCCATATTCGCTTTAGCGCAACTCTATCAGGTGTACCCTAACGGCCTGTCCGCACTGTTGACTGATCCACCGCACGAGTTTTACATTGAACAGGCTGCGGTCGTATCCCTCGCTCTTTCCGAGGCACTCGCCCAACAGGAGCCTAGCGGGTTGATTCGGATTGCCCCTGCGATACCGCCCGGTTGGACTGTCTCCGGGGTCACTTCGCTGCGCGCGAATGTCTCCATTGCCGTGGAGGCGGTTGACGGCCAAGTGAGCGCGTTCTCTATCCGCGGCGGGAATGACTCCTCATTGAGTTTCGTCACGCCTTGGAAGGGGCGCGTCCAGATTCAGGAAGACGGCAGGCCTTTACGTATGATTGAAGGTGAGCATTTCACAATCAGTGCTCAACCGGGAAAGGTCTATCACGTGTCACCCGTCGGGAGCACGCTCGCTCCGAGCTTCCGCGGCGAAACGGCGGCGACCGTTAAGACCTTGGGCAGAGCAACAATTGGATTAGGACCACCCTGCTGCGAACCTCCGCCGGGTTATAGCCGGCGTTTGGATAATTGAGTGGTGCGTTCGTGGTCGAAGAGGGACGGCGGAGTCGGCACATAGCGACACCAGGCTGAGATCAAGGAATGGATCTACTATCAATCGGCACTCAATTCGATCCGAGTGCTAAGGAGTGGATCTTGCTAATTCTCACGCGCCGAGTAAACGAATCATTGATCGTCGGGGACGAGGTCACGGTGACGGTAGTGGCTGTCAAAGGCAATCAAGTGCGGCTGGGTGTTAATGCGCCTAGAGATATAGCAGTGCATCGGGAAGAAGTTTATGAGCGGCTGAAAAACGAGGATGCTCAGCAGTTGGAGTAACTGCCCGAACACAGGGGTGAGGCGTATGCGCCGAACGCCGCCACAGGAAGCGGCGGCCGGTCCGCAAGCGAAACAGGACAGCATTGCGGTGTGAACAGCCCGGCCGAGGAAGAACTCTCAATCCGGAAAATTCAGCTTGCGGACGACAGCTTGAAAGCGTGGCTCGCGTCGGATCGGTTCCAGCATGGGATCTGCCTTCATAAAGGCCACGCCGGGATCTTTGACCTCATAGGCCCTTTCGATCCACTTGAGTGCCGTCCTCATATCGCCCCACTGGGCGTAGATTCCTGCGTACTGGTAGGCGGCCGCGTCACCGTTCTCTTTCACCAGTTGATCAAGCATTGCCTGCGCCTCGCTCTGGCGGTTCAGCTTTTTAAACAGCACCGCCAAGGCGGCTTGTCTGTTCGCACTGTCTGCAGGCTGACAGGCGGCTAACGCCGCCTCATTCCTGCCAAGCGCGAGCAGGGCCTGGCAACGCGTTTCCTCGCCCGCAGAGCTTCCCAGGCTGGCGACATGATCATCCGCTTTGATCGCCTCCTCGAACAGGCCGATGTACAGAAACGCAGCCGCGGAGTTGGCCCACGCGCCGGGCGATAGCGGGTTCAAAGCGAGCGCGCGCCGTATCGTCATGGTCGCCTCCGCACTGCGGCCCATCAGCGCCTGAAAGTTGGCAACCGACGCCATCGAGACCACTTCATTGGGCGCGAGCTCTTCGGCTTTGGCAAATTGCACCTGCGCACCCCGAAAATCGAGGTAGCCGTTCTGCAGGACAGTCCCATATTCGGCACGAATTCTTCCGTTTTGCGGCGCCAGTTCGATGGCCCGTTCAATATCGCGGCGCGCTTCGGCGTACCGCCTCGCGATTCGCTCTTGCGGATCCCAGCCTCCTGCCAGAGTCGATTCCGTGTTGGCGCGCGCCGCATAGGCGTCGGCGTACTGCGGATCAAGGCGGATGGCCTGCGTCGTCAATTCCAGCTTTTGATTGAGTTTCTGCAGCGATTGGTGTCCACTCAGCGCCCTGGCCCGGAAGAACAAGTCAAGCGCCCGCGGATCGTGGGTACCGCCTTCCTCAACCAGGGCCGGCAGATCGTCGATGAGCTTGACGCGCAGACTCTGTATCACCGCCGCGGCCACATCGCTCTGCAGCTTGAGGACGTCCTTGAGGTCGCGATCGTAGGTCTGTGACCAGAGCTCGAACCCAGTCACTGCACTGATCAGCTGCGTGGAGATGCGGACCTTCGTGCCCTCGCGCCGGACGCTGCCCTCCAGCAAGGCCGCGACATTCAGCGTGCGGGCAATGTCGGCGGCGGTGGTGGACTTGCCCTTGAACGAGAACGAGGATGTGCGCGCGGCGACATGCAGTCCCGGCAGGCGCGATAGCGCATCCAGCAGTTCCTCGGACAGACCGTCGGAGAAGTACTCTTGAGCGGGATCCCCGCTCATATTGGCGAAGGGCATCACTGCGATGGAATGCTCAGGAGGGTTGAATCCCGCGATTTTCGTAGGCGCAGATGGCGGGGTGGCGGCGATGGCAGACTCCGGCGCCACGCCGGCACGCGCGTTTAGGTAGTGGCGAACAGCGGCCGCCGCCAGAACGGCGAATGCTGAGAATTGCGCCGAGGCGGCTGCAGGCACCGCGAGCAGACGATTCACCCGGTCGATGAAACTGTCAGGGACGGCGCCGCCGAGCAGGCGCACCCACTGCACTTCCTTGAACCGATCGGGTAAGTTATCGCTGTCCTCCGGTGTGTCATCGATCGCCACCGGCAGCAGGAAGGCGCGTTCTTGACTCATCAAATGGGAACGGTCGACGGCGAGCTTCCACTCGAGGCGGAAGTAGCCTTCCTGACGGGCGCGGGTGTTCTTGGAAATGATGGCGAGGAATAATGCGCAGTTCTTGATCTGCTTGCGGATCGAGGCATCCCAGGCATCGCCGCCGCGAAGTTCGCTCAGATCGAACCAAACCTCAACGCCGGCGTTGCGCAGGGATTCGCAAATCTTCAGCGCCGCTTCGCGATCGTCGGAGGCGTAGCTGATAAAGACCGCTTTCTTCGCTTCTTCTGTCGTCATTGACGTCCGGACCCCGGCGGACGCCTGATCCCCTTCCCAGTTCTCCCTAAACGCAAAACATTATACTGAAGGTGGCTGCAGCGTCGATGTTTACATCACATAAGAGCCGGCCACTGTCAATGACATGGCCTGTGAAAGGAGGAGCGCCTTGACCAGGCTGCCGCGCCCACGACGGGAGTTGACTGTCATGGTCATCGACCGCCTAGAACTGGTTAAGGGCGGCGCTCTTCGCTTAGGAATCTAGAAGTTTGTCGATGTCAACTCGCAAGCAGTTGTGATTGCGTTTCTTGCGCCGAATCAGAAGACCGGAAATGTTGGCTAACTGTTGGCGAGTCGCTTCCATGATCCATAACTGGCGAAGCACGGAGGTTCATCTCAAGCGTATCTTCGGACTTTAGAATCTCGTCAACGCGCTCCGCGCGCGCAAGATAATTTCTATACACACCGCAACAAGTTCGTTTGAGCACTCCTCGTAACGCCGGCTCGCCGATATCGAACGGCAGTTTCAAGAACTCAATCAAAGTGAAGCGAAATCTGCTGAATTTCAAAGCTTCCCGAAACTGATTTGTAGTAGGCTCCCGCACGAGATTCTTCCATTCCACCAAAAACAACATAGAAAAACCCCCCTCGAGGGCGCTTTGCAGACGGCCCGAGGGGAGTGATACGCCGTCGGTAATCCAGCTGCGTTGGGCTCTACTGTGACCGGATGGTCGCCACCCGTCTGTGCGATGGCATACTTAAGGGAGCAATTGGGACGCTCCTCACATGGACTCGAGTGCGTCCTACAACATGCCGCCGAGAGCCACGGTGATCGCCTCGCCATTCACACCGCCCGCAGCATCGCTGCACAGGAACGCAATCACCTGCGCCACCTCCCGAGGCTCCAGCACCCGGTTCTGCGGGTAGGTGGCGGCGCGTTCCTGCCACACCTGCTCGACGCTGATGCCGCGCCGTTCGGCCTCCGTCTTCGCCGAACGCTCGGCCATTGCCGTTCGCACCCAGCCTGGCAGAACTGCGTTGGATGTGACACCGAAGGGCCCCGCGTCCTGGGCGACCGCGCGTGCGAGCCCGATAACCCCATGCTTGGAGGCGGGGGGTGCG
>Ga0193709_1000372_pt1 | contig 16420 bp, 13 predicted proteins | sample H3c2metaG_FD_160571 | JGI IMG/M metagenome (GOLD analysis project Ga0193709, IMG submission 160571) | Soil microbial communities from a riparian zone of the East river system, Colorado, United States - H3c2 | ecosystem: Environmental > Terrestrial > Soil > Riparian zone | place: USA: East River... | reverse complement strand
CGGCAGCACCGGCGCGACGTGCTGGCAGAAGAGGCTGGCCACATGCCGGCCCGGCGGCGCAAGGCTGTCATCCAGCGTCGACGGTATGAGCATCTCGACGATGGGGCGCTTCGACCATCCGCCGGCCTTGGCATCGAGGTAGGCTTGGTCCATATACGCAAGACTGGGCGCCATGATGATGCCGGCCGTGTGATGATCGGCCGCCGCCCGTCCCGGCAACGCCTTGAAGTCGGGCAACTCCGATAGTGCGACATTCATGCGAAAGGTTCCCGAGCCGCAGCGCCAGCGGCTGATGCGCTCGCGGAAATCCTGCGGCAAGGCCGCCGCATCGATGAGCGATCCGTACAGCAACTTTGGATTCAAATTCGACACGACGCTGCGTGCCCGAATCGCCTCGCCTTTTTCGGTGACGACGCCCACGGCGCGGCCGGCTTCAACGAGGATTTCGCGCACCGGACTCGCGACCCGGATATCGACACCTCGCCCGGCCGCCGCCTTGGCCATCGCCTGTGTGATGGCGCCCATGCCGCCGATCGCGTGACCCCAAGCACCTTTCTTGCCATTGACCTCACCGAACACATGGTGCAGCAGGACGTACGCAGACCCGGCCGCGTAAGGACTGGCAAAGTTGCCGACGACGCCGTCGAATCCATAGGCTGCCTTGATGGGCGCGCTCTCGAACCAGGCATCCAGGTAGTCGCCGGCCGATTTCACGAACAGGTCCAGCAACTCGCGCCGCATCGGCAGATCCAATTTGGCGATTCGCTTACCCAGGCGTGCGCTGCGCAGCAGTTCCGGCAGTGCGTCCAGCCAGCTGCCGGCGGTGACATTCGGCGGCGTTTCCAGCACCAAATCACGCAACACGTCGGCAATCACTTCCAGGCGTGCGCCGTATGCGCTGAGGCGCCCGGCGTCGCGCGCCGAAAACTTTGCCACTTCCTTGGCGGTGTGGTCCGCGCCGACCTTCAAATAGCTGGTCTCGTCCAAGGGAAGGAAGTTCGCCAGCTTGCGCTCGACGATACGCAGGCCATGGCGCGGTAAATCAAGGTCTCGGATGACTTTTGGGTTGAGCAGCGACACGGTGTAGGCGGCCACCGAATTGCGAAAGCCCGGATGAAATTCTTCGGTTACCGCGGCGCCGCCGACGACGTTGCGCCGTTCGAGTACCGTGACTTTGAGTCCCGCCGCCGCCAGATACGCAGCGCACACCAGTCCGTTGTGACCTCCGCCGACAATCACGGCGTCGCGGGGCGACTCAGCCACCGTGTCTTCCCGGCGGATTGCCGACGGTCCGCCAGCCGGCGCCCGGTGCGCACTCGAGCCGGCTCTCCGGGATGAGTTCGCGCATGCGGCGCGCAAAACTTCGCAGCGATACTTCGCTGTTGCCCAGCGGCCCCGGACTGTAGCTGCGCGAGCCCATGCCGGCCTGCACCCGTTCGATCAGCGCCTTGTCTTCCAAGCTGACTCTGCGGTTGATGCGCCAATTCAAATAGCGTGCCGCGCGCATTTCGCGCCGCTCGTCCGGGTGCGCATAGGCAATCTCGCGCACCAAGGTTTCGGTGGGCGATAGCGGAATCATCTGCATGAAGTCGACTTGGTCCGGATAGATGTCAAACGCCACATTCGGCCACAATTTGAAGTAGGTCCATAACCGCTGCCGATCTTCGGGCAAGTGGGGCGATTTGGGCAGTACCGTCTGGTACATGCGTTCGGAAAGCTGCGAGGAAGGCGTGTCGCGAAGATGGCCCCACATCTTGTCCACCCAGAGCTCTGCCTCCACGCCGTAGGTCTGACCGAACAAGCGCGACAAACCCGGATGCGCCACCGCAATATGCATCGCATCCGAATAATTGTCCGTTACATTCTTCCAATTCACATGGCGCAAGCGCATGGTCACGCGTCCGAGGGGCCTGAGCTCCTCGAGGCGGTACAACGCCAGCTCGTCCTGATACGGCGCCAGCATGTCGGCGACGCTCGGCAGGCCCGGCTTCAGGCGGACGAAAACGAAGCCTTTGTAGACCTCGGATTCGACCGCTTTGAGGCCGAAGTTCCCGAGGGAAAAATCGACAAACTCCTTGCGGTGCGGCACGGCGCTGAGCGTTCCGTCGAGATCATACGTCCATGCGTGATAGGGACAGACTATCCGGCCGGGACAATGTCCGGAGCCGCCGTCGACGAGCCGCGCTGCGCGGTGCCGGCAGACATTGAAAAATGCTTTGACCCCGGCATCGCGCCCGCGCACCGCAACGATGGGCTCTCCGAGAAAATCCAGCGTGTGGTAGTCACCGGGATTCGGGATGTCGTTGAGGTGGCATACGACCTGCCACGACGCGGCGAACACCTGCTCTTTTTCCGCCCGCAGGAAATCAGCGTCCCGGTATATCCATCCGGGCAGACTGAAGTCTTCGTCCAATGCCGCGCGTCTTGCGTCCATTACAGGTCTTCACAGCCCTTGTTGAACGCTAGTATAACAAGACGGAGCGTTAAGTTTTGTGATGTTTTTCGCGTAAAATTTGCGGAAAGGCCCCGGCGCACAGGGCGTTTGCCCAATCCTCGCAAATACCGATCGCCTCGCTCGGTTTGAAGGTCTCGGAGCTCAGGCTCAGTTCGACCCAGAGACCGTCGAGCAATGCGCTCAGCGCAATCGCGGCGGAGCGCAGCTTCAATTTGGGCGCCGCGCCGGATTTGACCAGTTCGCCCAGCAGCTTCTCCAGGATGGACCGGTACTGGCCATAGGTCCGATCGTGAACGGCGCGAATTTCAGGCGAGTGCGCGACCATGCCCCAGAACACCACCCACACGTTGAACAATTGCGGATCGAGAAGCTCGGGTGCGAACGATGCGCGGAAAAAATCGCTCAAGCGCTTGCGCGGCGACGCGGCCCGATTTTGTGCGCGGGCTCGCAGCGAGTCCTGCAGCGACAATGCCAGGGTCTCGTAAGATTCCGCGATCAATCCGGACTTGCTCGGAAAGTGGTGGTTGATCAGTCCGATGGAGACGCCCGCCGCGGCACTGATGCGGCGTACCGAAGCGCCGTCATGGCCGTACTTTTTCAAACAGCGAAGAGTCGCCTCAACGAGTGCTTCGCGGCGTACCGCTGGGGCCGCACGACGAAATTTCGGCACGTGCCGCTTTGTCTTCATCCAATTCCTTTTATCCCCAAAACAATAAAGAACCCCTTCCTGGGGTTCTTAACGCGAGCTAGGCGGCGCGATACGCTCGATAGTCCAATCCAAGCGCGCTGGCGACCGCTTCGTGCGTCAACTGGCCGGCATGCACGTTAAGTCCTTGAGCCAATCCCACGTCCTTGGACATCGCCGCCCGCCAGCCGTGATCCGCCAACGCCTTGACGTACGGCAAGGTCGCATTGGTGAGTGCAAACGTGGAGGTCCGCGGCACGGCCCCCGGCATATTGGTGACCGCATAATGGATTACGCCATCGAGCACATAGGTGGGCTCCGCGTGGGTCGTGGGATGGCTGGTCTCGAAGCAGCCGCCCTGGTCGATTGCAATGTCGACCAGCACGGCGCCGGGTTTCATGGTCTTGACCATGGCCCGAGTCACGAGTTTCGGAGCCGCGGCGCCCGCGATCAGGACCGCACCGATCACGAGGTCGGCGTCGCGAACCAGCTCTTCAATGGCGTGCGCGGTCGAATACACGGTCTTGAGCTGGCTCCCGAATATGGCAGAGAGCTCCCGAAGGCGCTTGACCGAACGATCCACGACGGTCACGTCGGCGCGCAATCCAACCGCCATTTCAACGGCATGCGTGCCTGAGACGCCGCCGCCCAGGACGACGACCTTGGCCGGCGCCACTCCCGGGACGCCGCCCAACAGCACGCCAAATCCGCCGTTGGCCTTTTGCAGGCAGTTGGCCCCGACCTGCACCGACATGCGTCCCGCAACCTCGCTCATGGGGGTCAGCAACGGCAACGAGCCGTCCGGCGCGGTCACGGTCTCGTAGGCGATAGCGGTCGAGCCCGAGGCCAGCAACGCCAGCGTCTGCTCGCGATCGGCCGCCAAATGCAGATAGGTAAACAGCGTTTGGTTGGTACGCAGCAATTTGCACTCGGTCAACTGCGGCTCTTTGACTTTGATGATGAGGTCGGCGGTGCTGAAAATGTCCTCGACCTTTTTTGAGATCAAGGCGCCGGCCGCTTGGTAATGCGAATCATCGAAGCCGATACCTGCGCCCGCGCCGCTTTGAACCAGGACTTGATGTCCCGAATCGACAAGTTCACGAACGCCCGCAGGCACCAGGCCCACGCGGTATTCATGAATTTTGATCTCTTTGGGTACGCCGATTTTCATAAGTCGCTCCGCACGGGCCTTCAAGGATGGCAAGGTTACTCACCCAGGAGCCGAGAAACAATCCACCGCACGATTGTTTGGAGCCCGCCTTTAGGCAGGCTCCTAGGCAATATCGCGCAATTCTTGCACGAGCAGACGCTGCCAAAGCCACTCCTGCCGTGTTTGAGGCGCGCTCAATGACATGCGCTCCAGGTACGGCCGCATTGCGGACGGGATGCCGCGCGATGCCACGGCGCCCAGCAGGGTCTTGACACGCGGCCAGCCACCTGTCGTCCTCTCCTGCAATCGAGTCAGCGCCTTTGCCAGCACGATTTCCTCGCCGGTAAAATCGCTGCCGAACGGAAATTCCGAAAACAGCCCGCGGGCGCGTGCGAGTATGAATCGCTCCTCCAAGGCGCGCGGCGTATTGTTCCGATGCACGTCGGGTATCTGGTGGTCGTGCCGCAGTTTTCCCGCCGCCTGCGCTTCGCGCTTCAAGCCGTCTTGAAACCGCGAATCCGCGATGTTCAGCAGCGCGGCGATGACATCCTGATCGGACAGGCCGCGCACATCGGCGACTCCGTATTCGGTCACCACGATGTCGCGCAGGTGCCGGGGAATGGTCGTGTTGCCGTAGCTCCAGAGGATGTTCGAGGTGACGGTGGAATTCTTGTCGCGCGTGCTGCGCAAAGTCAGAATTGAACGCGCTTCCGGCAAAGCATGAGCCATCGCGACGAAGTTGTATTGCCCTCCCACGCCGCTGACGACGCGGCCGTCGGCCAGGCCGTCCGACACCGCCGCTCCCAACAGCGTCACCATCATGCTCGAATTGATGAATCGCCCGTGCGTGCGCTGTGCGATCTTCAGCGCCTGGTCGGCGCCGTCAAGCTGATTGACGAAGGAAACTCCGCACATCGAAAACTGGCGCCGTTCCGATTCCGGCAGGTCGCGCAAGGCTGCATAGAAGCCGCGCGGCCCGAGGAAAAATCCTCCATGCAAGAGAACGCCGCCGCTCAGCCGGCGTCCCGTGCACAGATCCAGCAGTTCGCGCCGGGCCGGCGCCGTATCGAAAATCGCGGCGGCGCTTTGGCCCTCGGCATTCTCGATGCGCCCGTCGGCGTAACGGCAGTCTTGGCGAAAAACCCCGAGATCCCGCAGCACTGCAAACTCATGGGCGGCGAGCGGACTCGCGAATCCCGCCTCACCGAGCGCCGCCAGAAAACGGTCGTCGATGCGCTCGCTGACGCTGCCGTCATTCAGCAAACGCTGGATTCGCGCGTCATCATAAACGCGGCGCCGCAGCACGCCGCTGCGATACAAGTCCAGGAATCCGTCAACGAACATCTCGGTACAGGCGTATAGACCCGCCTCGAAGGGCGACGCGCCGCCGATCAAGTCCAGTTTTTCGCCGAAACGCTCGTTCGCTTTGAGCGCTTGCAAGATCTCGCGAAATTCCGTGTTCTGCTGCTGGCGCAGCTGCAGTCCATAGACCACGGCATCGCCGAGCTCGCCGATGCCGATCTGCAGGGTGCCGCCGTCGCGCACCAAGCGCGCACCATAGAGGCCGATCGCATAGTCCACCGTGCCCAATCGCTGGTTGGGCGGCGCAAACAGGTCGTAGTCGTAGCGTGGGTGCTCGATCAAAGAGTCGAAGGTCTCGGCACTGACAGCCGCAGGACCGTACATGAAAGGCATTTGCCGATTGACCTCGCCGATGACGACCACGTCTCTGCCGAGCCGCCGCTGCGGCGCCAGATGTTCGAGCAAGTCGACGGTGACATCGGGGTTCGAACCCAAACTGTACTCGGCGCGCCCGTCGACGCTTCGCTTCGCGACGAGTTGAGCGATGACATTGACTCCCTGTGCGGCAACATCGCGCACGACGTGCGTGTAATTGGTGCTGACATAGTGCCGCTGCGAGTGCGAGACGTTGAGAAGCGCGCCGGGATCCAAGAAGAACTCGACAATTTGCACATTGTCAGGCACGCCCGCGCCATGCAAATCCGTCACGTAGTCCAGGGGCACGCAGCCGCCGAAAAGGCGCGCCACCAGCGGCTCCAGAAAGCGCCGTTCGAGTTCGCTCTTCCACTGCGGCGTGCGCAAGCTCAAGGCCGTGAATATCTTGAGCGTGAGCGCGGGGTCACGCCGCGCGCGGCGATAGAATTCGTTGGCCAGCGGGTTGGGTTTTCCTATGCCCAACGGCAGAGCCAGCACGATGTCCGGTCCGACGCGGCTTAACGTGGCCTCAACGCATTCGGCGACATCGTCGAAGATGCGCGGCATGTCAGGTCTTGGGCTTCAGCACCAACGAAAAATTGATTTTGACGGCATCCCCAATGGTCTCCGTGCTTTTCCATTCGCCCTGTCCGACGCCGAAATCCAAGCGGTTCAATTTGGCGCTGCCCGAGAGCTTGGCGCCCCCGGCGGCCGGTGCGAACTGAAATTCGATCGGCACGTCCTTGGTGACGCCGCGCAACGTCAGCGCACCGACCGCGGCGAAGCCCGTCGCTGTCTTGGTGACGGTTTTGGTGACGTAATGCGCCGTCGGATTGTGAGACACATCGAAGACGTCCTTACTGCGTATGGTCGTGTCGCGATCCTTGTCCATCGTGTCGACCGAATTCATGTCGATCTGCACGTCGATTCGCGAACTCGCGAGGGCATCGGGCGCAAACTCGACGCTCGCCGTGAACTTGTGAAACACGCCTTTGAATTCCGCTCCGGCCTGCACGCCGGCGAATTCCAGCCGGCTCTGCTCCGCAGCGGCGGCAAAACTTGCGACGCTGTCGGCAGCGGCGGCGGTTGCAGCGGCAATGATTAGGGTGGAAGTCGCGGCAAGGGCCAATTTCTTCATGATCGCTTCTCCGTCTTGGTAAATGGCAGCATGCGCTTCAGCACATCGTCCTTGTCCCAGAAGTGATGTTTGAGCGCGGCGAGAATGTGCAGCAGTGCGAGCGCGAATAGCAGCCAGCTTAAAGTATCGTGCGTCGTTCGGAGCAAATTGAAGGCTTGTTCGTTCGGTCCGATGAGATTGGGCCAGGTGAATTGGTGGAACCAGCTGACCGAGTAGTTTTTCGCGGAGGACATCATCCACCCCGTCAGGGGCATGACGAACAGCAAGACATAGAAAAGAACGTGGGTCGCTCGAGCGAGACTCTTTTCGATGGTGGTCATGCCTGCCGGCAACTCGGGGGGGCGATTGAACAGCCGCCACAGCAGGCGCAGCACCGCCAACGTCAGAATGGTCATGCCGAAGCTTTTGTGCCAATCCAGTCGAGCGACCTTTCGCGCTCCCAGCGGCAAGAACTGGGCCGTCCAACCCAGCGTGAATTGGGTGACGATCAGCGCCGCGATGATCCAATGGAAGGCCTGAGCGACCGCGTTGTAGCGAGTCGGGGAATTTTGATTTGGCATCGAGCCCCTCCGGGAGCAAACTGGGCTGTCTAGTTTAGCAAGTCAGCGAGGCCGCAATAGGTGTTCAACAGGATTGCCGTCGCTGCTCTGCTCTTGATCTTATCCGCTTGCGGGGCGCCGCGCCCGCGCCCATCCGCGCAGCCGGCGATTCAGCCAGCCTCGATTCTCCAAGCGCTTCCGCCGCCCGGGACGTACACAATCGATTCGCAGAACTCGGAGCTGAGGATTCTGGTGTATCGAGCGGGGCCTTTGGCAAACCTGGGCCACAACCACGTCGTGGTCAATCGTGGCGTGACCGGACTCGTCCAGGTCGGCAGCAGTATTTCTTCGTCGTCATTCTCACTGAAGGTGCCGGTTGAAAGTTTCGTGGTCGACGATCCCGAAGCGCGGCGCGAAGAAGGCAGCGATTTCCCGGGCGATATTCCGCCGGACGCCAAATCGGGTACACGCCGCAATATGCTCGGCGCCGCGGTGCTCAACGCCGCTGAATTCCCGGTGATAACCGTGACCAGCGTGACCTTGACCGGCACGCCGGACGCGCTGAGCGCCGAATTGACCGTGAGCGTCGCGGGGCACGAGACAACCATTTCCGCGCCTTGCACTTTGCAGGGCGATGAACATCGCTTGACGGCGGCGGGGTCCATGGAGTTGCGTCAGACTGCCGTCGGCCTGGCGCCGTACAGTCTGCTGCACGGCGCCTTGCAGGTCGAGGATGCCATGCAGCTGAAGTTCAGTATCGTCGTGCCGATCAGCTAGTCAGCAGAATCGGCGTCCCTTCAGGCGCCACCAAGACGGCCGCCGGCACGGAGCGCAGTCCCGGCGGCATCTCGCCGTTCGGCACGATGCCTTTGTCAGCCAGGTGCGCCAGAGTACCGCCCACATCATCGACCTCGAACCGTAATGTTGCACGGCGAAGGTCCGCCGGATGATAGAGCCCGACATCGATGAAATCGCTGGTGCACGCTATATGCGGCAGATGATCCTGAGGCTCGTCCATTCCCACGAATCCGAAACCCTCCCAGTACGATTTGGCCAACTCGCGGTCCGGCGCCGGCATGGCGATCTCCAAAAAATAACCGCATCGCGAGGTGTCGTTGGCGAGCCGCTTGCTGGGCGAAAAAGTCCGCGCCTCGATGAGGCGCACGAACTGGCCTGAGGGATCGAACCAGCCGACTTCATTGAAGACGTCATTGCCCAGGCGCCGGAATTCAAATTCGATTCCCCTGCGTTCGAGCCCATCCAAATGCTTGAGCAGATCGGGTTTCACGAAAGTGAGCGACGGCGCAGGCATGGCCTCTTGATGCAGTCCCAGGCAGATCCGGCCGTCGGTGACCACCGCATATGGATGCGGGTAGGCATCGCCTACTTCCGCGGAAGTGAATCCCAGGCGCACGTAGAAATCCAGCGAGGCCTGAATATCGGGCGTCGCGAGGGAAAACTCCAGGAATCGTCCCAGCAGGAACTGTCCAAGTTCGGCGCCAGGCGGAATATTCAGACAGGCTCCCCACTTATTCCGCCGACGCAAATGTACTTGAGCTCGGTGTAATCGAGAATCCCATATTTCGAGCCTTCCCGCCCGGTGCCGGATTCCTTGACGCCGCCGAAGGGTGCTGCCTCGGTCGAGATGATGCCGGTGTTCAAGCCGACGATTCCGTACTCGACGGCTTCCGACACTCGCCAACTACGCGCCAGATCGCGCGTATAGATATAGGCGGCCAGGCCGAACTCGGTATCGTTGGCCATGGCGATCGCCTGCGCCTCGGTGGCAAACTTGAACAACGGAGCCACGGGCCCAAATGTTTCTTCGCGCGCGACCAGCATCTTGGGCGTGACATCCGTCAGGATGGTCGGTTCGAAGAATGATCCGCCCAACGCGTGACGTTTGCCGCCGAGCAGCACCTTCGCCCCTTTCGCGAGCGCATCGGCAATGTGTTCTTCAACCTTGGCCACGGCCTTGGCATCGATCAGAGGTCCTTGATCGGTGACGCCCGCAAGCCCGTCTCCGACGCGCAATTGCGCAACCGCCGATTTCAATTTCTTCGCGAACTCGTCATACACGCCTGCCTGAATCAACAGGCGATTCGCGCAAACACAGGTTTGCCCGGTATTTCGATACTTGCTGGCCAGTGCCCCCAGTACTGCGGCGTCCAAATCAGCATCGTCGAATACGATGAAAGGCGCATTGCCGCCAAGCTCGAGCGACAATTTTTTCACGGTACCGGCGCATTGCGCCATGAGCTTCTTGCCGACCTCGGTTGAACCGGTGAAAGTGAGTTTTCGCACCGTGCGATTGGCCGTCATCTCGCCGCCGATCGCCGCGGCGCTGCCCGTGATTACATTGAATACGCCTTTGGGCACGCCGGCGCGATCCGCAAGCTCGGCCAGTGCAAACGCCGAGTAGGGCGTTTGCGTGGCGGGCTTGCAGACCAGAGTACAACCCGCCGCCAGCGCCGGGCCGGCCTTGCGCGTAATCATCGCGGCGGGAAAATTCCAGGGGGTGATGGCGGCGACGACGCCGACCGGTTGGCGCAGCACCATGATTCGCTTGTCGTTCTGGTGTCCCGGAATGATGTCGCCGTATAGACGCTTGGCCTCTTCCGCAAACCACTCGATGAAAGAGGCCGCGTACTGGATTTCCACTTTGGACTCGGCCAACGGCTTGCCCTGCTCGGCGGTCATCAGGGTGGCGAGATCGTCTTGATGCTCGAGCATCAGGTCGAACCAACGGCGCAGGATGACGGCGCGTTCCTTGGCCGTGCGCGCTTTCCACGCCGGCAACGCCGCCGCCGCGGCCGCGATTGCGCGCCGCGTCTCGGCGGCCCCCATGTTGGGAATGGAGCCGAGCTTCTGAGCGGTGGCGGGATTTTTCACGTCCAGCGCGCCGGCGTCGTCCGCAGCTATCCAACTGCCGTCAACGAAGCACAGCTCCCGCAGCAATTTCGAGTCTTTTAGTTTCATGTGCGCTCCTGGGGGAATACTCAGACAGGCTCCTAGCGCTCGACAATGGCCGTGACGCCCATGCCACCGGCGGTGCAGACCGAGATCAAACCGCGCTTGCCTTTGTTTTCATCAAGAATTTTCGCCAAAGTGGCGACGATGCGCGCCCCGGTCGCCGCAAACGGATGCCCGATCGCAAGGCTGCCGCCCTTCACGTTGAGTTTCGAGCGATCAATCGTGCCCAGAGCACCCGGAAGCCTGAGTTTGTCGCGGCAATAGGCGGGGTCGGTCCAGGCCTTCAAGGTGCAGAGCACCTGTCCTGCAAAGGCCTCGTGTATTTCATAGAAATCGAAGTCCTGCAGCGTCAGTTTGGCATCGCTCAACATTCGCGGAACCGCATACGCGGGGGCCATGAGCAAGCCTTCTTTTTTTTCAATGTAGTCGACCGCCGCCACTTTGCCGTAACTCAAATAGGCCAGCACCGGCAAATTGCGCTCGCGGGCCCAAGCTTCAGCGGCAAGCAATACGGCGGAGGCGCCATCGGTCATCGGTGTGGAATTTCCCGCGGTCAAGGTGCCCGCGCCGGAAAAATCAAAGGCCGGCCGCAGCTTGGCGAGTTTCTCCAGAGTCGTATCGCTGCGGATATTGTTGTCTTGAGAAAGCCCCAAATACTCGATGACCAAGTCCTTATAGAAACCCTGTGCGTACGCGGCCGCGGCCTTTTGATGGCTATCCAGCGCCAGCTGGTCCTGTTCCGCCCGCGTGATGCCCCAGGTTTTCACCATGAGTTCGGTACTCTCTCCCATGGACAAGCCGGTGCGAGGTTCCGTGACTCCGGGCAGAACCGGCCGGAAATTTTTCGGGCGCAATCCAAACCAGGGACGCACTCTTTCGCCCATGGTCTTGCCGCGATAACTGCGCAGCAAAAGCTGCTGAAAGCTGCGCGGGTAGACCACGGGCGGATCGCTCACCGTATCGACGCCGCCGGCAATCCCGCAGTCGATTTGGCCCAGCGCAATCTTATTGCCCAATAGGATCGCTGCCTCCAGGCTGGTTCCGCAGGCACGCTGCAGATCCAGTCCCGGCGTCTCCGCAGCGAGGCCGCAGCCAAGCACCGACTCGCGGGTCAGATTCCATTGGCTGGAATGCTTCATCACTGCGCCTGCGGCGACATCATCGACGCGCTGGCCGCGCAATCCGAAGCGCTCAACCACGCCGCGCAGAGCTGCGATCAACATTTCCTGATTGCCGACTTGCGCGTAGGCGCCGTTGCCGCGTGCAAACGGGATGCGCACTCCACCGACAATCGCGACGCGCCGCGCACTTGCTCCTACCAACATGGTTGCCTCCGTTAAACGGTAAGCTGCGAATTATGAACCTACCCGCCAGCATATAATCCATCCATGAACGGATTTTCTCCAAGCAGTTGGTGCGCAATGGTGCTTTTGGCGCTTGCCGGCTGCGGCGCGGCGCCCGGACCGGCGCCCGGATCGGCCCCCGCCCCGGCGCTGCAGGCGCTGCCGCCGAACGATCAGCTTGGCCGGCTCGTCGAGCGATATTGGGACGAACACTTGGGCATGGACAATGCGATTTCACCGCAATTTCTGGCGGATGCTTTGAGCATCGAACGCCGCTATCTGGCGGAGGTTCTGAACGTGCCGCGCGACGGGTTGGACGCTTCTTCGAGGCTGACCTACGACATTTTCAAGAGGCAGCGGGAACTCAATATCGAGGGCTTCGTCTTTCCGGCTGAATTGCTGCCCATCAACCCGTTCGGCGGAACATCCCAGCAATTCGCGGCGCAGGCCTCGAGTCTGGCGCAGCATCCGGCCCGGTCTGCCGCGGATTACGAAAACTGGCTGAGGCGCATCGACGAGTATGTGCGCTGGACGCAGCAAGCGACCGTGAATATGCGCGAGGGGATGCGCCGCGGCTATACCTCTCCCCGCGTGTTGATCGAACGCATGCTCCCCATCCTCGAGCGGCTCGGCGTGGATGATTCCGGCAACGTGTTTTACGCGGCCCTTCGCGCCATGCCCGCAACCATCAAAGAGCCTGCCCGCAGCTCGCTCACCAAGGCCATCAACAGCGCGATTTCGGAAAGGCTGCTGCCGGCAAATCGCACGCTGCATGATTTTCTGCGGCAAGAATATCTGCCGCGCGCCAGAACGGGCATTACCCTGTCGGATTTGCCGCTGGGCAGCCAGTGGTACGCCTACCGTGTCAAAAGGGCCACTGGTGCAGCGCTCTCGCCCGATGAGATCGGCCGCATCGGGGTCGCGGAAGTCGAGCGCATCGGCGCGCTCCAGCAGCCTCACGACGCGCCACCGCCCGCCGGCGCTGAGCTGCCAAGCGCCTACAAGGACCTGGAGGCCCAGGTTCGAGCCGCCATCCCCAGTTTGTTCTCCGAGGTCCCGAAGGAGGATGTCGACATTCGCGGCGCAGAGTGGTTATCTGAGCCGGGCAGTGCGTTGTACTACCAACGCGCCGGGTATGCGGCACTGGAGCCCGCCGTCCTCTATGTGAATACCGGCAAGACCGCTCTACGCAGAATATCGATACCAGGGTTTCTGCAGCAGGGCTTGCCGGGTCATTATTTTCAGATTGCGCTTCAGCAGGAGCGAGCCGACTTGCCGCGATTCCGTCGATTTGGCTCCGACGCCGCGTTCACCGCGGGTTGGGGGTTGTATGCCGCCTCGCTCGGCGAGGCATTGGGCCTGTACGCGGATGAATCGTCGAAACTCGATGCGGCGGCCGGAGAAATGCATTGCGCGGTGGCATTGGTGGTCGATACAGGGCTGCATGCAAAGGGCTGGACGCGAGCCAAGGCTCTTGACTATGTTCGTGCTCACTTGGGAATCGACGATCCCGATGCCCAAGCGCTCATCGACTCGTATGCGGCTGCCCCGGCTGACGCATTGGCGTGCATGATGGGCGGGCTCAAATTCCGTGCGCTGCGCGCACGAGCACAGCAATTGCGGGGCGGGCGCTTCGATGTTCGCGAATTTCACTCTGAGATTCTGCGGGACGGCGCAATGCCCCTGGATATTCTCGAGGCTAAGATGAAAGCTTGGATGGACGCGTCGAAATGATGATTTTTGCCCAAGCCAACCGCCAGGCGGCGATTTGTTTCGAACAGGTTGCGTTGGCCGGAGTCAGACTACCCAGTGCGTACTACATTTTTGTTGGTCTTGTTTTTTACCGCCTATTCGGCCGATTCTGCCAGTCTTGCACAAGAGGCATCACAGAAGAGCGATATCGAGGTGACGGTATCGCTGGACGCCGCGGAGGAAAGCGGCAGTGCCAACGCAACGGTCAGAATCCATGCTCCCCGCGAGGTCGTGTGGTCGCTGATCACGAGCTGTCCGGAATCCTTGAGGATGGTTCCAGGTCTCGAGGTTTGCGACATACTCGAGACCGCGCCGGATCAGTCATGGCAGAGAATCCGCCATGTCATGAATTATTCCTGGTACCTGCCCAAGACGACCTACGTCATTCGCGCCGCCTACGACCGGCCGTCAAAGGTGTCGATCGAACGCATCTCCGGGGACCTTCGAACGCTGCGCGGCTCGTGGGAACTGAAGAGCGACGGAAGCTACACGGTTGCGCACTACATGGTCGACCTGGCGCCGGGCTTCTGGGTGCCGCATTGGATGGTGCGATCGGCTCTGCGCAGGGACCTGCCAAAAATGCTCCGGGCGCTGCGCGCTCGTGCTGAGTCCGCGGCCAACAATCCTTAAAACCGGCCGCTTGGGCAGCCGGGCGCTGCTGATGGTTTCGATCGCGGTTTTTGCGTTGAGCGCCTGCGAGCGCGAGCCGGAAGCGCCGCCGCTGCGCGTCAAGCGGGTCTTCCATTTGAACCCCTACGAGAAGGACTTCGGCTATTCGCAAGCCGTGTTGATCGATAAAACGCTGTATATTTCCGGCTCGGTGGCCGCGGATGGAAACGGGCGTCTGGTCGCGCCCGGCGACATGGCCGGGCAAATGCGTGCCGCTTATTCCAATATACGCCGTACCCTGGCCGCGCATGGAGCCGACTTCGAAGAAGTTGTCAAAGAAACGATCTACACGACGGATATGAACGCATTGCTAAAAGCCTCGGATTTGCGCTTCGAGTATTACGACAAGGAGCGGTTGCCGACGACTTCGTGGCTGCAGGTGCAGCGTTTGGTCGATCCCGGATTTCTGGTGGAAATCGAAGTCGTAGCCGAGCTGCCATAACAAAGAACGAATCGAGGTTAGCGTTGCGTAACGTGGTGGACAAAAGCTTTGAGCGCCGCCTCGCGGGACTCATTAACTCCGGCGAACGGGCGGTATTGCGCGGCGGCCGCAAGGGCGTGGAGAAGGAGTCTTTGCGCGTCACACCCGATGGGGACATCGCGCAGAGCCGCCATCCGGAGGCATTGGGCGCGCCGCTCACCAACGAACATATCACGACGGACTTTTCCGAATCGCTGATCGAGCTGGTCACTCCGCCGTTCGGCGAGACCTGGGAACTGCTGCAATACTTGTGCGACATCCATCAGTTCGTGTATCGCCACTTGAATGATGAGTTGCTGTGGGCAACCAGCATGCCCTGCGCGATCGACGGCGATGCCAGCATTCCGCTGGCGCAATTCGGCAGCTCCAATGTCGGGCAAATGAAGACGGTTTATCGTCACGGGTTGGGAGTGCGCTACGGGCGCATCATGCAGGCGATTTCCGGCGTGCATTTCAACTACTCGTTCAGCACGCGATTGTGGGGCGTGCTCGAGGCGGTCAATCAATCCAAGCAGCCGCGCCAGGACTTCGTGTCCGAACAATATTTCGGCGTGCTGCGCAACTACCGGCGCTACGGCTGGCTGGTGCTGTACCTGTTCGGTACCTCGCCGGCGGTTTCAAACAGCTTTTTTGCGGGTCGCGAGAATACGCTGCCCGCCTTCGACGCCGACACCGTCTACGAACCCTATGGCACGTCGCTGCGCATGAGCGACATCGGTTATCGCAACAAGAATCAGTCGACATTGAGCGTATCGGTCAATAGTTTGGCTGAGTACGTGCGCGATCTGTCGCGGGCAATCGGCACGCCGTATCCGCCTTACGAAAAAATCGGCGTCAAGGTCGACGGCGTATATCGGCAACTCGATGCCAACATCCTGCAGATCGAAAATGAGTATTACAGTTTCATACGTCCCAAACGAATAGCGCGCTCCGGCGAACGGCCGACCAAGGCGCTGCATCGGGCAGGGGTGGAATACGTCGAAGTGCGTGCCTTGGATGTGAGCGCATTCGACCCCGTGGGCGTCAATCAAAACAAGCTGCGCTTCCTCGAAGCATTTCTTGCGCTCTGCCTGCTGCGCGAGAGTGCGCCGATCAGCCTCGGCGAGCAGTCCGCGCTGGATGCGAACCATCTCCTGGTTGCGAGGCGGGGGCGGGAGCCGAATTTGATGTTGCGCCGCGAAGGACGCGATTTCTCCATGATCGAATGGGCGCGCGAACTGCTCGATTCGATGCAGGGTTTGTGTGAAATGCTCGATCACGGCGAACCCGCGAGGCCCTACTCATCGGCGCTCGAGCAACAGCGAGCCAAGATCGATGATGTGGAGCGGACGCCATCGGCACGGCTGCTGGCCGAGATGCGCCAAACCGGCGAAACCTTTTTTCAGCTCGCGCTGCGGATGTCGAGGCTGCACAAGGATTACTTTCTCGGGCTTTATCCGCCCAATGAGAGCCGGCTGCGCGAATTCGGCGCGGAAGCGCAGGAATCTCTCGAGGCGCAGCGCAATATCGAGGCCGCCGA
>Ga0193709_1000371_pt1 | contig 16453 bp, 19 predicted proteins | sample H3c2metaG_FD_160571 | JGI IMG/M metagenome (GOLD analysis project Ga0193709, IMG submission 160571) | Soil microbial communities from a riparian zone of the East river system, Colorado, United States - H3c2 | ecosystem: Environmental > Terrestrial > Soil > Riparian zone | place: USA: East River... | reverse complement strand
GCCCGAGTGACAACTCGGAAGTAATGCAAAGGGCGCAGCCAGCAGCATGCCAAAGGCCACCCGCTCGGATAGGACCCGCCTAATAGCCCGCGATGGCCACTCCCTCCACTTCGGCCTAAGCGCTCCGCCTACGGAGTCGCAGGCCTTCGTTTGGGGAAAAGCTAGCAACGACGCCAACCAAATGCTGATGTTGTTAGCAAATGCTGATTGACATTGGAAGCTCCACGGCGTATAAAACTTTCCACTCTTGGTAAATGGGAAGGCGGTGAAAGTCCGCCACTGCCCCGCAACTGTAAGCGCGGAGAGTTCGAGTGATAAACGCCACTGGGTAGAGGCCCTGAATTAAGGGCTAAGTTTCACGGATCCCCCGGGAAGGCAGCTCGAAATCGAGGATGCGCAAGTCAGGAGACCGACCAGGAGCTCATCAACTGCTTTGATCGACTTCGATGGGAGAGTCGAGGAGCGTCTTTCTTGGGCCATCATCGGTCCTTGGAATCGCCCCAATTGGTTCCCGCTAGATTGAAGGCAACAGCATGCAAGAGGCCCACCTGAATACGGTGACCTTCGTGCTTGGCGGCGTACGCAGTGGGAAGAGTCGCTTCGCGCAGCGAATCGCTTCCGGTTGTGGGAGCGTGGTCTTTATCGCCACCGCGAGACCAAGCGATCCCGAGATGGAACTGCGCATCGAGCGCCATCGCCAGAGCCGGCCTGCCACGTGGCAGACGCTCGAAGTGCCGGTCGATCTGGATGTTGCTATTTCAAGTCTTCAGGAACCGAAGCAGTTAGTGGTGATCGATTGCTTGACCGTTTACCTGGCCAATGTCATGAGCAAAGCCCAGGGAAAAGAGTCAGCGATCAAGGAACACACGGAGCGCCTCTGTTCTGCGCTGGGGGAAACAAAGTCGTCGATCATCTTGGTTTCGAATGAGGCGGGGAGCGGAGTGCACGCACCGACCGCGACCGGAAGATTTTATTGCGATCTCTTGGGGGAATTGAATCAGCGTGTGGCAGCGCTCGCGGACAACGTAATTCTGATGGTTGCAGGCATACCAGTTCCTGTTAAAGGAGCGTTGCCTGTCGCTGCGCAATCGAATTTTGCGATCGATCATGAGGTGTTGGGAGCAGCTCGATTGTAGAGCTGCTGGGAATAGTTAACCGCTGACAACAATTAATCGGCAGGATGCTCGGGAAAGCGGTGAGAATCCGCTACTGCCCCGCAACTGTAAGCGACCTGGGAGAATGTGATGGCCACTGCCTAAAGGTGGGAAGGCTTCACAAGAGATGATGGGTCGCGAGTCAGGAGACCGGTCTTGCCGATATGGTTAGGTCCATTCTTCCGAGGGGGAGAAGACTATGCAGATCGGCAATTCCAAGTGGTCCAGTGCCATTCCGGCACTTCTGGTCCTTTTTTTGTTCTCCGGTTTCTCTTTGGCGGCGCGCGCCTCCGAGTTGCGCGGCACAGTCTCCGATCCACTCGGTGCGGTCGTTCCCCACGCAGACGTAACGCTCCTTCGCGATAACACTGCGCTCACATCAACCACTACAAATGATCTGGGTGAGTTTGTCTTTTCCTCACTGAGCGCCGGCCGGTACCGGGTGCGCGCGACGGCTGCTGGCTTCACGGAGCAAGAAAGTCCCGACGTATATGTTGGTGGCGAGAAAGCTCCGCACATTGTTCTGCCGCTGAAGATAGGAACGGTAACCCAGCAGGTGGTCGTATCAGCGACCGGAACTCCCGCGCCTGATTCTCAGGTGGGCGCTTCGGTCTCGGTCATTCGCGACGAGACCCTCGCCGAAAAATTGGACGTGCTTGAGCCGCTTCGCCTCGTTCCTGGGATTCAAGTCCTCCAAACCGGCCCGCGCGGCGGAACCACGGATCTGTTTGTGCGCGGCGGGAATGCGGATGCCAACAAGGTGCTGCTGGACGGCATTCCCGTTAACGACATCGGTGGCCGGGTTGAATTCGGGAGCCTCTGTTCCACTGGAATCGACCAAGTGGAGGTCCTTCGCGGACCAAACAGCGTTCTGTACGGAGCTGACGCATTGGCGAGCGTCGTAAGCCTGAGCTCACGCCAGGGCAACACCAGGCTGCCGGAACTCGCCTACTCCATCGATGGCGGAAACTTCGGCACCAAGCGCCAGGACGTCTCGATCGCTGGGGCGCATGGCCCGTTCGACTACTTTTCTGATCTTTCCCGCTTCGATACCGAAAACGGCGAACCGAACAGCGCTTTCCACAATGGGACCTATGCCGGCAATTTCGGATGGTCGCCAAGCAGCTCGACTCATGTTCGGTTTACCTTGCGGCGTACCGCTACGGCGCTGGGACTGCCGAACGCTCTCGATCTCTACGGGACAGCGGACGACTCCTTCCAAAAAGAACAGGACACGTATTACGGAATAACCGCGCAAAACCAGACCACCGAGCGCTGGCACAACCTGGTTCGTTACGGCGCCACCCGACTTCGTTTCCAGTTCGACAATCCGAGCCCGACAGGAGAGCCGTTCGATCCATTCGGCTCCGGTGCGAACTTCCTGGGAGACCAAGTCACGCTGCGCGGCGCCAACGGATTCGTGACGAGTGGACGCGCCATCCTGGATTTCGCCGACACATACCCTTCCCTGTTCGACAGCCAATCCAACCGGAACTTCGTGTACACGCAATCCGACTACACGTTAAACCGGCATCTCTCCGGGCTGTTTGCGTTCCGTTATGAGAAAGAAGGCGGCTTTACCCGTTTCGCTGGAACCAAGACTCCGACCGACCGCAACGATTTCAGCTACATCGCTCAACTCGGAGGCAATGTTTGGGACCGGCTCTATGCCGCGGCGGGGGTCGGAGTTGAAAACAATGCCATTTTTGGAGTCGAGGCTGCGCCGCGGGTTTCGCTCGCGTACTACCTCGCCCGCCTGCAATCGACCGGGTTCCTGAACGGCACCAAGCTGAGATTCAACTACGGAAGAGGGATCAAAGAACCGGCCATCTTCGATGAGAGCACGTCGCTCTTTGCTTTGCTTTCTCAACTTCCCAACGGCGCTCAACTCGCGTCCCAGTTCCACGTAAAGCCGATCGGCGCCGTGCGCTCGCGCAGCTTTGATTTCGGCGCCGATGAAATCGCCTGGAACGGACGCGCGAAGCTCGGGCTCACTCTCTTTCACAACGAATTTGGGGACCAGATCGAGTTCGTGGACGCCAGCGTCCTGCCGCAGCTCGGGGTTCCGCTCGCCGTCGCCTCCGCGACTCCATTCGGAGCGAGCATCAATTCAGGCGCCTATCGTGCCATGGGCGCAGAAGCCGAATTGGAATTGAATCTGGGTCATGGAATCACGGCGAGAGGAGGCTACACATACCTGGACGCGGTGGTTCAACGTTCGTTCTCAAGCAGCGCGTTCTCGCCTGCCTTCAATCCCAACTTTCCAACGATCCCCATTGGAACATCCACACCTCTGGTCGGAGACCGTCCATTTCGCCGAGCGCCACATTCCGGAGATTTCCTGATCGGCTACATCCGGCCAAAGTTCACGCTCTCGCTCAGCGGAAGCCTGGTTGCGCGGCGCGATGACAGCACGCACCTCACGGACGCATTCTTTGGCAATTCCCTGCTGCTTCCCAACAGAAATCTGGATGCCGCCTACCAGAAGATCGATTTCAACGGCAGCTTGCGGATCAATTCGGCAGTGGAGTTGTACACGAGCCTGGAAAACATATTGAACGAGCATTACGACGCGGCTTTTGGCTTTCCCTCTTTGCCGTTCACCTTCCGAACCGGAATGAAATTCACCCTGGGAGGCGAGTCGTGGAAAATCCGCTAACGGATATCTCCCAGCGGCCTCGTGAGACCGCGGCTTCCACAAAGTTCGCTGTTCACGACTCACGTGATTGGCAAGCCTTCGCCAATGCGAAGCTGGATAGCCTGACCAAACCTCCGGGCAGTCTCGGGCGGCTCGAGGAAATTGCCGCCAGGATTGTCTCGATTCGGGAACAGGAATCTCCGGACTGCGCCAACAAAGCGGTCTACGTCTTTGCTGCAGATCACGGCGTCACCGAAGAAGGCGTAAGCGCGTATTCCAAGGCTGTGACCCAGCAGATGGTCAGAAACTTTCTTGCGAATGGCGCGGCCATCAACGTTCTTGCCCGATGCGCTCGGGCGGAAGTGATTGTTGTTGATGTCGGCGTTGATGCAGAGTTCGAGCCTCACAAGAGTCTGATCGATAAAAAGATTAGACGTGGCACGCGCAACATGTCGATAGAGACGGCAATGAGCGAGTCCGAAGCAAGCGCGGCTGTAGCAGTCGGTCGAACGCTGGCGCGACAAGCGGGGCTTCAGAACCGTGACCTCATTGCCGTCGGAGAAATGGGTATTGGGAACACGACCGCGGCCGCGGCAATTACCGCAGCCTTATCGGGAAAGCCAGTTACGGAGGTGACGGGATCGGGAACAGGAGTTTCGCCTCAAACGCTCATTCATAAGCGCCAAGTTATCGAGAGGGCTTTAAGCGTAAACAGCCTCAACCAGAATTCCAGACCACTCGATGTCCTGCAAAAAGTGGGTGGCCTGGAAATCGCCGCGATGACCGGCATGGTGCTCGAAGCGTCTGAGCGGCGCATTCCCGTTGTCATCGATGGTTTTATCTCGACCGCTGCTGCTGCCCTCGCGTATGCCCTTGAACCGAAAGTGAAGGACATCTTATTTGCTGGGCACGTTTCCGAAGAGCCTGGCCACCGGGTCTTGCTGGAGTACATCGGGCTGGATCCGATTTTGAATCTCGGAATGCGCCTGGGTGAAGGTACCGGCGCTGTGCTGGCCATGATGGTAATCGAAGCAGCGGTCAGCATGCTCAACGAAATGGCAACGTTTTCGTCGGCTGGAGTGAGCGGGGCCCTGTGAGAAAAACGGTAAATGAGCTTCTTTTAGCGTTTCAATTCATGACACGAATTCCTATCTCCGGATTGCCCCGCGAGCGTCACGGCCTGGCTCGTGCCGCCAAGTTCTTTCCCGTTGTGGGGCTTGGAGTTGGATTAATCGCCGTTGCCATTCAGCGGGTTCTCGCCGCGCGCGTACAGCCTCAAGTGCTCACGCTGGTGCTCATCGTCTATCTCGTGTTGATCACCGGAGCGCTTCACGAAGATGGGTTGGCCGATGCGGCGGATGGTTTTGGCGGCGGATGGACGAAGGAAAAAATCCTGCTGATTATGCGGGACAGCAGGATTGGCAGTTTCGGAGCAGTAGCTGTCACGCTTTCGCTGCTCTCGCGTTTCATCTTTATTAGTAACACTTCACCCGCCAGACTTCCGGGGTTTCTCGTCGCATCAAGCGTGCTATGTCGATGGACGGCCCTGCCGCTCGGTTTCTGGCTGCCCTATGCTCGGGACGACCAGGGGTTGGGAGGGGCGGTAGCAGGCCGGATGCCTCTCTCATCATTGCTGTGGGGCACAGGCTTTGCCGTGCTCAGCGTAGCTGCGGCGTTGGGTCTCGGCAGTCTTTTGCCCTGGCTGATCGCCCTGCTCATAACAGCAGCAAGTGGTTTCTACTTCAGGCGTCACATTCAAGGCGTGACCGGCGACTGCTTTGGCACCACTAACCAGATCACCGAGATCGCCATTTATTTCTACGGAGCCCTGCTTCGATGACTATGACCGTGGTCACAAACCGGCAATCGTGCGACGTCGCTGGAGGTGACGCGACCATCCAGATTGCGCTTTTGCGTCATGCACAGAAAGATCTTCATGGATGTTTCTGCGGTCACTCGGACCCTAGCTTGAGCGTGCAGGGGCGAGAACAGCTTCCCGCCATCATCCAGAACCTGTCACAGATAGTGCCAAGCGCAATCTGGTCTAGCGACCTGCGGCGAGCAAGAGAAACTGCAGAGCCGATCGCGAAGTATTTCGGCCTGGGCTACAAGATTTCACCCGACTTCAGGGAGATGAACTTCGGCAACTGGGAAGGACTGACGTGGAAAGAAGTCGAGCTGCAATACCCAGATGACGCACGGGACTGGGCCAAGCTCTTCCCTCACCATCGGCCGCCCGGAGGCGAGTCGTTTCTGGAGTTGCAGGTAAGAGCAGCCGACCAACTGGAGCAGTTGGCGAAGCATGCGGAGCCCGGTTGCACGCTGGTTGTCACCCATGCTGGCTTCATAAGGACAGCGGTTGCCTGGGTTCTCGGAGTGCCGGACGAACGCATTTCGCGTATTGGCCAGAATCATGGCGCTCTAACCACTTTGGAAAAACAGGGAAACCACTGGAGCGTCACAGCGCTGAACGTGAGTGCGTGTCGCTTTCCAGATGCAAGACGCAAAGAGACCAAGGATCAGCTATGAGAATCGTTTCGATGGTGCCGAGTGCGACCGAGATTTTGTGCGCCTTGGGCCTGGCAAAGGACATAGTCGGAATCTCACATGACTGCGACTATCCCGCTGAGATCTTGAATCGGCCACGGCTCACCGGCACGACGCTCGGCTCGGACCTGACTAGCTACGAGATCGACCAGAGAGTTCGCGCCAGTGCGACGTCCGGGCACAGCCTCTACGTCATTCAAACGGAATTATTCGAGAGCCTGCATCCCGATTTGGTCATTACCCAAGAGCAATGCAGTGTTTGCGCTGTAGATCGCGATCGCACGGTCTGCGCCCTTGAGAGCATGAAGCTAGATACAAAGTGGCTTTCGCTCGCGGCGACTGGGTTTTCTGGACTGTACAAGGACGTTCTCGATGTCGGGTCGGCGACTTGGCGCAGAGCTCGAGCAGAGACGCTGGTCGCTCAACTCGAAGCGCGACTTGAGCACGTAACGAAACAAACGGCCTCGGCATACCACCCCCGAGTTTTTTGTTTGAGTTGGTTTGATCCTCTCATGTCCGCCGGTACTTGGATCACGCAGATGGTGAAGCTGGCAGGTGGAGATACGCGCCTCGGAAGCGAGGGAGAGGCGTCTTCCCGCATCGCCGTCGATCGATTGCGAGAGGAATCTCCAGAACTCATCTTTCTCTTGCCCTGCAGTTTTTCCCAGAGCCGGACTGTGGCCGAGTGGACCGGCCTTCGCGGTCTTTCACCGTGGAGGAACTTTCCTGCTGTCCGCGAAGAGCGCGTGTTCGCTCTTGAGAGCAGCCTGTTTCATCGTCCCGGACCACGCTTGGTCGACGGAGTCGAACTGATGGCTGCGCTCATTCATCCGAGTCGCTGTTCGTTGGGAGCGGAGCTTGACCTCTGGAGGAAGGTGGCATAGATGCCGGTCCGCAAGAAACTGAAAGCAGTCGAAGCCATCCTGTTTCGTGCTGAGGTCGCGGGAGAGATTGGACCGGGAGCTGAAATCTAAGGGGGCATGGGTTGTGCCTTTTAACACAGGGGAACTCGCGCTCGCACCACTCGCGGAAATTTCATGTACTTCCACTTGTTCTCTCGTAGAAGTCAAAACTAGTTCAGTAGAGATAGTTGGAAGAAAGCGAGGACAGACAGTGCTGAAAGTAATTGTCAAAGCATTCGATGCACCCGACGAAGTCCGACACTTCGAAAATGGCAAGTTTGAACTTGTTCACATCGGCGGCGTCACCATTGGTAGGGCCACGTATGCCCCAGGTTGGAAGTGGTCGGAGCATGTTGGCAAGTCTCTCGGCAAAGCAAGTTGCGAAGTCGAGCACGTCGGCGTGGTTCTTGCCGGAAGAGCGACAGCGGCGATGAACGATGGAACTGTGATCGAGATGAAGCCTGGAGACATCTTCCATATCCCACCTGGGCACGACAGCTGGGTGGTCGGCGACGAGCCCTACGTCTCTTTGCACCTGATGGGCGCAAGGGATTATGCGGCTAACAAATCCTGAAGAAACTCTTTCAGGGGAGCGATGATGCTATGCAGTTGCGACGTGCTGTTTCGGCATGCCGATTGGTTTCAAACTCTCGCGGAAGGTGACATGGATGCCGGTGCGGAACAAACTGAAAGCAGTTCTAGTGGGAGTCGGGCCGGGCGCGTCCACCCTGGTCACGCCTGAGGCACGCGAGATCATCTCGCGTGCCGAGATCATCCTCGGCTGGGACATAGACTTGCTGCCGGTGCGCGATTGCGTGGCCGGCAAGAAAGTCTTTCTGCAGGACGTCCGCAATTACGTGCAAGCCACGCGCGCGGCGGTCCGCGAGGCAAAGCGGACTCGCAAGCTGCTCGCTGTCCCGCGCGTGGGCGATCCGTGCTTGTCTTCCGGGCTGAAGGGATTGATGCGTGCCCTCCAAGGTTTTGAGGTCCAGATCCATCCTGGCATCAGTTCTGTGCAGCTTGCGGCTGCGTATGCATGTATCAATCTCGATGAAAGCGCCATCATCAGCTTTCACGATTTGGGCGACCCTGAGGAAAAGAAGCAGTACATGCTGGACTGCTTCCGCAAAGGCCGGCACCTCATCACCCTTGCGAGTCCGGACTTGAGACCAGGTCCGATGGCGAAGTGGTTAATTCAGCAAGGGGCACCTCCAAATACCGATGTCTTGGTCGGGTCTGCGCTGAGTCTTCCCGAGCAGAAGATTGCCCGCAGCAACCTCTCTCGCCTAGTTGGGCGAGACTTTCCCTGGCTGAGCGTCACGGTTGTCATCAATCCAGGCGCTCCGAGTCTCGACCAGGACCATCGTCTTTGGCGCCAGTGGCGCAATCGCAAGAAATCAAAACAATCAAGGAGACGAAAATGATCTATTTAGTTTTTGTCGTCGCAGTGCTCGCTCGATTCTTAATGAACTCGCACCTACCTGGGTTTTCGCCGGTCTTCGGCGCGCTGCTGTTCAGCGGTGCTCGCCTAAGAAAACGTGATGCGATCTGGTTCCCTGTCGTGGTGCTGGCTATAGGCGATTGGCTCCTGACGACCCAGGTCTTCCATATGGAAGTCAGATGGGGACACGCAATCACTCTGGTGGCTTTTGCTGCAATGGCCTGGATCGGAGGCTTCCTTCGCGAGAACCTCTCGATTTTCCGGTTCGTAGGTTGTTCAGTTGCCGCGTCGACTGCATATTTCATTATCAGCAACTTCGGTGTCTGGCTCGGGTGGGGAATGTACCCGCACACGCGCGAGGGACTAGTCGCGTGCTATGTCGCCGCGTTGCCCTATTACCGTACTTCATCGTTGAGCACGCTGGTTGGCGGAGCAGTCGTATTTTGGGGATACGAATTCCTTCGCAGGAGACATCATGACAAACAGCTTGAGCCCGCAACTGCTCACGCCAGCTGATCGACAGGACCGAATCGAACAGCTGCGCAACTTAGTCATCGATCGAGTTCAGGCTAGTTCTGCCGACGGCATCCTGTTTTCTGGTGGCCTGGACACAAGCGTACTGGCCGCGATTGCGGCTTCCCATGGACGCCGCCTTCAGGCGGTAATGGTTTCCGTTGAGGAGGGTACCGGACTCGACGAGCCATTTGCCCGACTGATGGTGGAACGGCTGGGACTCGACCTCGAAATATTGCGGCCAACGTTGAATGAGCTGGTGGATCGAATGCCGGAGCTGATTCGTCTCCTGCGCACGTTCGATCCCATGGAACTCCGCAATAGCATTGTTACCTATGTCGCGATGGAGGCTGCATCAAAGCGCGGCTTGTCAGGCGTTCTAACCGGAGACGCGGCCGACGAACTCTTTGCCGGCTACAGCTTCATGTTCAACATGTCTGCGGAACAGCTACCTTCTTATATTGGCCATTTGAACGAGATCATGCATTTCACCAGTGAAGTCATCGGGCGGGAACTCGGCGTCGGCGTAGATTCGCCCTACGTCTCGCCCACCGTTCGAGAGTTCGCTCTGTCGCTCGGCTACGACGATCTCGTCGGCTACTACGAGGGTCAGCGCTTCGGAAAGAAAATCCTGAGAGAAGCATTTTCCCGTCTTCTTCCCAAAGAAATCGCCTGGCGATTGAAGACGCCCATTGAATACGGATCAGGCAGCACAGCGTTGAAGCAGCTCGCGGAGCAGTCAGTAAGCGACAAAGAGTTTGAGCGGGAACGCGAGCGCGCCGCTGTACACGACCTTGTGAAGTTGCGCGACAAAGAACAATGTTTCTACTACCTGATGTATCGCAGCCTGCTCCCTCCGCCGAAGGAGCGCGCCGAGGGCGGCAAAACCTGCAAGGACTGCCACGGACCCGTGACGCGCGCTGACATGACCTATTGTCGAATCTGCGGTGCTTATCCAATCTGAAGGTGATGCCGATTTCCATGAATTCCATTTGCGTGTTCTGTGGGTCGAGTCCAGGACTAAGCGCGAGGTATGAAGAGGCAGCCCGAGCTATGGCACGTGCCCTCGTGCGCGCGAATCTTCGTCTCGTCTACGGAGGCGGCAGAGTTGGATTGATGGGCGTGCTGGCTGACGCAGTTATCTCTGCCGGTGGGCATGTCACTGGAGTGCTGACTCGTGCTCTCTTCGACCGCGAGATAGCGCACCAAGGGTTGAGCGAGTTGCGTCTGGTAAACACAATGCATGAGAGAAAGGAGGCCATGGCGGGGCTTGCAGATGCCTTCGTCGCCCTGCCGGGCGGTGTGGGCACACTCGAAGAAATATTCGAGCAATGGACATGGTCGCAACTGGGTATCCATGCAAAACCTTGCGGTTTCCTGAATGTGGACGGCTATTTCAGTCCACTGCTCACCATGGTCGAGAAGATGGTTGCTGAGGGATTTATGGCAGCACCGTTTGCGGCAATGCTCGCGGTCGATACTGATCCGGATAACCTGCTCGCTACTTTCCGGACATATCAGCCCCCTAGCCGGAAATGGTCAGCTCAAAATAGCCAGGCGATTCAGTCGTGACTCAGTTGAATGACCGGGTTGCCGCCGGTCCGTTTCCTCGCGTTCGCATCGCCGCGGCTGTCATCCTGGATGACACCGGCCGGGTTCTGCTCGTGAGAAAGCGGGGCTCTCTTTTCTTTATGCAACCGGGAGGCAAACTGGAAGACGGGGAAGCGGCGCTGGACACATTGGCACGTGAACTAAACGAAGAGCTCGGATGGACTGTACTGCAGACTGCCCCTCTCGGTATTTTCTCTGCCTGGGCAGCCAACGAGGTTGGACACGTTGTCGAAGCAGCGCTTTTTCACGTCGAGAGCGCGGGCGACATAAAACTCGGTGCCGAGATCGAGGAATTCGTGTGGGTTCAGCCTAGTGACCCCGGCGCTCTTCGGCTGGCGCCGCTGACCCGGCACCATGTGCTTCCGCTCATTCTTTCGAAGGACCTAAGAGAATTCTGATGCGCGGGAGTTGGGACTTGCTTTGTTGGGATGGAGCAGCGCTCGAAGTCAAACGCACGCGAAGAAGAATGGCACCGCACGATGATCGCTGTGCATGAAGGAAGACGTGCTATGAAGCCTGGTACGATTCAACCAATCCAGCCAAACCGGCCTGTCTTCGACGAAACCTTTCGCCAACACTTTGAGAACTTGCTTAAGTGGAGACGCGATGTTCGCAGCTTTCGCCCCGATCCCGTCGATGCTCGATTACTCGAGCATCTCATCTGCCTGGCCTCTCTAGCTCCATCCGTCGGCTACAGCCAACCCTGGCGATTTGTCCTGGTTGAGTCACCCGAATGTCGGGAATCCATCCGTGCAAATTTCGAAAAGTGCAACCGGGACGCCTTGAATTCATACGCGGGCGAGAAAGCGCGACTCTACGCCAGCTTGAAATTGGCAGGACTTCGCGACGCTCCGGTTCAATTAGCAATATTCTTGAGCCAGAAGACCCATCATGGGAGCGGACTCGGCCGATTCACCATGCCCGAGACCCTGGAATATTCTGCCGTTCTGGCCGTGCACACCTTATGGCTGGCTTCGCGTACCTATGGATTAGGCCTTGGCTGGGTATCGATTCTTGATCCAGTCGAAGTCAATCGCGGATTGAATATCCCTCATGACTGGAAATTGATTGCGTATCTCTGTATTGGATATCCAAAAGAAGATAATTCCTCCCCTGAGCTTTTTCGCCGCGGTTGGGAAGAGACTCTGCCAATAAGACAGATGATCGTAAAGCGCTGAGGGGAAGCATTTTGCCGAAGATTTTCCAAATCCCAGGCGGCAGGGCTGTCCGCCGAATGCCCAACTGAAGTTGCTGGCTGAAAATCCCCGAAAAGCGAAAGAATCTGTCCTCAATCACATTTCGTTTTGCTCGCCGTGCTACCGGCGTTACAGCTGCTTTGTGCAGGAGCGCAAGGCGCCCTCAGTTGAAACCGACGCTTCCAGTGAACAGAGTTTCAGATGATTGTCCCTTAGGTCCATCCGGAGGAACGGATCGTCGAGGTGGTTGAAGATGCGCAAAGCGCGACACCACCTTTGCAACCGGGTGACGCGGCGCGCATTGAATTCGCGTTTGTATGGGCTCAGCCGCTGGCGGTTAGGTCACGCAGCCTTCAGTCTGCTCACAACCAGAGCTCCCATGGGTCCGGGTTTCCCATCGACCAGATAGGAAATTGTTCGGGTTTGGGTACGCCATCCGGATTGCGGTTCCAAACGAAGTGCAACATCCGCACAAACAGCAAGAGCAGCATAGTGGGCTTCGAGTGCTTCCGTCTTGTCTACCGTAGCGGCCGAATAACGCACGTCGGCTTTACACTGAATCTTTGCGAGCAATCGAGCGTCGGGGGGAGGCAATCCAGGCGAAACCGCAACTCCGGCGAGTTCCGCCAACTCACGGTTCTTCTTGAATGTCTGTCCTCGCTGCTCGATAAAACTCTTGAGCACCTTCTCGACGGCTTGCAACGAAGCCCATCGGGAAAAACCATAGTTTGGGTTGTAGTCAGTCAGCTGCCTTGCTGACTGGTGAAGATCGTCGAGTGCTTCTTTGCTGTAGGGTGCTTCCTGGCAATCGTCCATTCGGGAATACGCGACCACTCCGCGAGCGTATGCATGCAGCAGGTGTATACATTCCTTGTCAGTCAGTGACCTAACGAATTCCGGCGTCGCCCCTTGCAGATAGTCGAAGAGATTTGTTTTGACACCGCCGGAGTTCACTGTGAGCTCCGGGCCAAAGTGGTGTCGCGGGAGGATCGGATCACAATGCACGATCGCCGAACCGTAAAGACGTGGAAGCCGCAACGAATAAAAATCATGGCGAATCTCAGCCACTGTGTTTCCGAAATCCAGATTGCCTTTCAATCGGTCGCCGTATTGTTTTGTAAACCAGTCGAATATGCGAACGGCGAGAGGATCGCTCATCGCCATCTCTAAATGAAATTTTTGACAAAACAGTCCCCAGCCACGTAATTCCCGACCGAACAGCTTGCTGCCGCTAGCTCTCAGCTGGTTATCAATCTCGACTAGAGTGGTGTCGAGGGCCGAGTCTGAAATCTGGAAATCTACAGGTTTCGACGCTTCATTCATTAAGTCCCCAAGAATTTTCCCGACCACTGATCAGAAAAGTGATTCGATCCCACCTCTGAGAGCCGATCATACCAAGCACGCTGAGGGCACCGGCAGGTCCACTTTTTCGCCCCGTCGGATTCGCTCTCGTGCCCAAAGTTGCAAGTCGAGTGAGGACGCCCTCACTTCTAATGTGCTCGGCCGCCTCTCTCCGTAGGACGCGAGGAACCGCAGCGTCCGCACCAGCCACCCGCTACTGCCTTAGTGGCAGCTCTGCGCTCCCATCCGATAAGCGAGAATGGCCAGAGTGACAAACAGAATGATCATCGACGCGAACGACAGCCACAAATGCGGCCACAGGTTCTTGGGCATCTCCCGCGCCTTCCGCACACTGAGCGGAACCCAGTCTTCAACGTCAGGTTCCTTGCCTTCGACAGCAGGTTCGCAGTTTTCCGTATCGGGACTGCCCGGCTTTTTCTCTGAGTTCATTCTTGGCTCCCTATTTTCGAAAGTTTACATCCGTGGGCTCCACCCGATGCGAGGAACCGCAGCGTCGTTAAGAAAAGTTAGCGCGGGTGTCTACCACGCCTAACCATTTTCGCGCCTGAATGCGTGACCAGGATGGCCGCACGAGAACGCGAGAACAGCCCCGCTTATCTGCTTGAAAACCCTGGCCAAAACCCCTGAGACCTGGCGGAAGCCGTCGCTTCCGGTGCCGGTGCCTTTCGTCGCGTAGCATCTGCCTTTCGCGCGCCCGCATCGCCGCGGTGCAGGGCGCGCTCGGCGGCCTGCGGCGTCTCGCAGCGTGGCGAAATTCGTCGCTTAGCCTCGCTTACTGTATTGGCGAAAGTCGTCGCTCGCGGTGCCGGCGAAATTCATTGCTTCTGGGTCGCGGCCCGGACGATCGCGTACACAGAGTATAGGAAGGCCCCGATGAAAAGATCTCCGACCATAGGTCCAACCATCCAAGCAAGGCCTAATGTTTGCCCGTCGTGTGACGGGCGCCAGATCATCAAGCGAGGTTTGCGCCGGAACAGCTTTCGCCAACTGCAAATTTACTGGTGCAAGGACTGCGGCCGCTACTTCTTGTCGTTGGTGGGATTGAAAGGGGCGCACTATCCGCCGCGAGTCATTGCGCGGGCATTGTGCCTCTACAACCTCGGCCACTGTCAGGAAGCGGTTGCTCGCCGCATCGCGTCGGAACATCGCATCACCGTGCCGCGCCGGACTATCTCCGACTGGCTCTCGGGGTACCGATCCATCACCACTTTCCATCAGCTTCGCGCTGCGGCCCTCAGGCAATTCGGCGAGAGCATGGTGAAGGAGCGAACGCTCGACCATCAGCAGGCGTATCAATACAAAATCCATCTGCCGAAGCTCGCGCGAATTGCCGACGCCCTATCTCCAGGTGTTGCGGCAAAGGTGACCGGTTATCTAGCGAGCGTTTTTGCAAACTTTCCGGATTTTCTCTTTCAGGAGGATCGGACGAAAACTCTGGATCCGGAGACCGGGCCGGACGATCAACCGCCACAAGCGGCTGTCGCGATGAGATCATCCAAGTCTCGCTTCGAAATGCTTCCGCTCGCCCGCACCGCAAAGCAGAACCTGGCCAATGATCTTGCCGCGCTTGGTTTGCTGCTCGCCCGGAAAAACAAAGAGCGGCATCCCGCGGTGCAGGATTTCATGCTCGCGAACGATTCGTGCACGATCGCCTGCGAAGTTCCGGTTTATCTGACCGCGCAGGAAATTGGCTATTACAAGTCGAAGGGATTTTTCGTGACCCTGCCGGAATCGCCAAAGCCGATCACCGGGCACATTGATGTAGTGCAAGTGAGAAACGGACTCATCCATCTCTTGGACTACAAACCGAACGCTCGCCACATTGACCCGGCAAACCAACTGGTTGTGTATGCTTTGGCTTTCGCCTCGCGTACCCGGCTTCCGGTAAAGCTGTTCAAGTGCGCCTGGTTTGATGAGAAGGATTATTTCGAGTTCTTCCCTCTACAAGCCGTCAAAGCCAAGACCGCGTCCCTAGCCGCTTGAGATGGAACAGAAAACCCGTACTTTGGACGTTCGGCAGGAAGGGCGAATGAACCGCGCTAATTGTCTTAAGGATGGTTGGCCTGATTGCGGAGGTAGGCGTACAACAGCTTGTCGACCTGAGGCGCAACGGGATTCTTGCCCGGTGGCTCTACGGTGACGAACACCGAATCGATCTCGCTCAGCACCTTCGGATCGTCAGACCTAAAGACCCAGCGCTTTTGGGTCTTGTCATCCGAATAGAAGATACCGAGACTTCTCGCCCCCTGCCCTGGTCCTTCTTTCTTGCCCCATACCCGATAGTTGTAGCCTGCGTTCTGGACGCGGTGATCGTTCAAGTCGTACGCGTAGAAGATCAACGACTTTCCTTCGGTGAAGAAAATTCTTCCCAGGGTCGGGCGCGTTTTTCCTTTGACGTCCGTATCGGCGATGTGTAGATTCCGGGCCCCCATCAGCTCGCGAATGTCCCGGTCCGCGGAAAGCAGATCCCGCTCCCGCGACAACGAAGCCGTTTCCTCTGCAAGCTGATCGGAAAGCTCCCAGATGCGCGCTTGATCCGATGCGACCGTGTCTTCATTGGACGCCTGCGCCGCTAATTGAGTCTTGGCACTCGCCAGTTCGACTTGCGACTGGGCAATCTGGCGTTCGAGATCGTCGATTCTCGCCTGACGCTGTTTCAGCTCAGACGCAAGAACACCGCGCTCTTTCTCCGAAGCCGCCGCGTTCTCTTCCAGCTCGTTCGCATTCTTTGCTTGTTGCGAAAGCGCACTCTTCAGGGAACCAACTTCGGAACTGAGTTTGCGATTCTCTTCCTGAAGGCGGGCCAGCGCTCCTGCTTGCGCTGCATCCGAGGCCTCATTTCGCACCGATGTCACCGGCTGCGCAGCAAAGGTGCCCTTTGCGTCATGCTGTCCGGAATGTCCTGCCTCGCGGACCTTCCAATAATAGCCCCCCCTCTAGGCCACCAATCAGCAGACAGGCCGCGGCAAGGGGCAAAGCAAAGCTCAGGTTCCAGCGAGTCTTCAAACTTGGACGCAGCGGAACCTGCAGTTCCGCGGGTTCCTTTGGGTGGGAAAAAACAACGCCTTCTGCCTGAGCCCTCTTCAAGA
>Ga0193709_1000370_pt1 | contig 16459 bp, 10 predicted proteins | sample H3c2metaG_FD_160571 | JGI IMG/M metagenome (GOLD analysis project Ga0193709, IMG submission 160571) | Soil microbial communities from a riparian zone of the East river system, Colorado, United States - H3c2 | ecosystem: Environmental > Terrestrial > Soil > Riparian zone | place: USA: East River... | reverse complement strand
ATAAGCGTTTCTCCAAAAATATATTCATCGTAGCTCCCGGCCTTACTGTAAAAAGCCGCTTGCAGGTTCTTGTCCCGTCTAACGAAAAAAACTTCTACGCGGAATTCAATGTCATCCCTGCCGGCCTGCACGACGGGCTTCGCCAGGGAAAAATCAAAATCGTCAACTGGCACACGCTTGATTGGGAATCCGAAGAACGCAGTGCCAAGCGCAAGTCCGTGGACAAGCGCGGCGCTCTCAGCGACGAAGCCTACGTCCGCGAAGTCCTCGAAGACCTGTCCACTGCCCAAAACATCGCCGTCATCAACGACGAAGCTCACCACGCTTGGCGCGTCGCTCCAAAATCCACAATCAAGGGCGTAGCGCGGGAAGACATCGAAGAAGCAACCAAATGGGTTGGCGGTCTTGACCGCATCCATCGCGCTCGCGGCGTCCTAACGTGCTTTGATCTCACAGCGACGCCTTTCGCTCCCACCGGCAAACGCAGCGGTGACGAAACTCTTTTTCAATGGATTGTCAGCGACTTCGGTCTCAACGATGCCATCGAATCAGGCCTGGTCAAAACTCCCCGCGTTGTCGTTCGCGATGACGCGCGTCTCGGCAAGGATTTCAAATCGCGCCTCTATCACATCTACGCTGACCCTGAGGTCAAGGAAGACATCAATCGCAAAGTCGAACCGCACGTTCCGCTCCCCGACCTGGTAAACACTGCCTACACCATTCTCGGCAACGATTGGGACGAAACACGCAAGCGCTGGGAAAACGAAAACGCTCCCACGCCACCGGTCATGATTACCGTCGCGAATCTAACCTATACCGCAGCCCGCGTTGGCTACACCCTCACCCACAAGAAAATTCCGGTCGAAGGCCTCAGCGATCCCGAGCGTATTCTTCACATCGATTCCAAAGTGCTGGGTGAAGCCGAAGCACAGGAAGAAGCGCCCGAACTTTCGGCAAGCGATCCCGCTGAAGAGATTTCTGATGGCGAATCCGAAGTTCCAATCAAAAAACTCACTAAACAGGAACGCGCCGAGCAATTGCGGAAAATCGTTGATACGGTGGGAAAAGTCGGACAGCCCGGAGAGAAAATTCACGCCGTCATTTCGGTCGGTATGCTGTCGGAAGGCTGGGACGCGCAAACCGTCACACACATCATGGGTCTGCGTGCTTTCACTTCACAGCTCCTTTGCGAGCAGGTTGTCGGGCGCGGCCTTCGCAGAACCTCTTATGACGTTGATCCGGTCAGCGGTCTTTTTCTCCCGGAATACGTCAACATTTTCGGCGTTCCTTTCACCTTTATGCCCCACGAAGGTGATGAAGATGCCCTTCCGCCCCCTCCTCCGCAGCCCACGTCGAAAATCCAGCCGCTTTTAGATCGTAAGGAGATGGAAATCTCCTGGCCAAACATCATCCGCATTGATCATGAATATCGTCCTGAACTCACGCTGGATCTCACCAAAATCAAACCGCTTACCCTCGACGCCTACGAGACTCCCACCATCGCCGACCTCGCTCCCGTTATCGACGGCAAACCGGACATCACCAAGCTCACCAGCATCGACGTTGAAAAGCTCGGCCGGGAACAGCGCATGCAACGGGTAATTTTTCAATCTGCCGCGGAAGTCTACGACCTGATGAAGCCGAATTGGAAAGCAAATCGCGAATTCCTTCTCGCGCAAATCATCCGTATTGCTGAAGAATATCTCACAAGCGGCCGCATTGTCGTTACTCCTCGGCTTTTTGATGAAGACGATCTCCGCCGCCGCGTGCTCTACACCCTGAACATGACCAGAATTGTCCAGCATCTCTGGGAAGCCATCCGGTTTGAAAACGCCCTCGCCGTCGTTCCCATCTTCGACAAGGAGCGCACCATCCGCTTCACTGGCGACATGCAGCCATGGTTCACGCGCCGCCCCTGCGAACCAACTGTTCGTTCTCACATCAATCTCTGCGTTTTGGATTCTCGCTGGGAAGCCAGCGAGGCGTTCGAACTGGACCGAAACTCAAATGTCGACGCCTGGGTCAAGAACGACCACATGGGCTTTGAAATCATCTACGTTCATCGCGGCGTAATCCTGAAATATCGCCCCGACTATTTAATCCGCTTAACGTCGGGCAAGACTCTGGTCCTGGAAGTGAAAGGTCAAGATTCTCAGCAGGATGCTACCAAACGCGAATTCCTCGCTGAATGGGTCCGCGCCGTAAATCTCTACGGCGGCTTCGGCGTCTGGTCCTGGGAGGTCTCCCGCAATCCCCGCGACCTGCTCAACGTGCTTCAAACTCACAATCAGTGACGCACCGCTAGGGTGAGCCGCCGATGGCCCAAAATGCCCATCCGTCTACAGAAACGCAAGCGGCTCGGACCGCTGAGCTGTTCTATGCCCCGTCTATGGGGAACTAAAATGCGAAGCGACGAAGAACGGCTTCAGCGGAATCACCACGCGATCCCTGACGTATTCATATAGGTCGGTGAGGACCGACCAAACCGGACGCTGTCCCCACGGGCCAATCTCCCGGATTATCAAGATGTCTGTGCCTCTAGCTTCAACGCGGGCGCTCGGCTGGATGCTCGCAGGGTCAAGATTGAGTGGTATCGTGTGGACATCCCCGGCATAAAGCGGCTCCGTCGCCCTCCAGACATGGACGTTCCCGTCATTCGCAGGCACCCTGACCGTGAGGTCGTGACTGTACGCTAGCGTGAGAGTCACCGCGCGGTGCTTGTCGCTGTTACAGAGGACGTTCAAGATGCTCAACGGGTCGTTCTCTGGCGCGGCGGACATGCGGAAGCACGGCTGAAGGTCCCGGATCATTTTCTGCGCCGCTGGCTCAACACCCTTGAGGTACTTCTGCCAATTCCTTTCCCACTGCTCCTCGGCGGAACAAATGGGGAATTGGGTACCTTTGCACGGTGCGTGTGAATCCGCGGTCCGTATCAGGCCGCAAACAAGGTTATCGAGCGCCGACCGGATGTTGAAGACGCATTCGCCCAAGAGGACGCCGAGGCGAATCGGCGGGATGGAACCCTCGATGTAGTGGACGATCCACGCCTCCTGTCCGTTCGACTTCAGAATGAAATTCCGCCTGGTGCTTTCGAAGAACACACCAGCTTCGGCATGGAGGGTATCGAGATGTTCCTTCGCCCGGACCATCTTCGCGTCAACGCTCTCCATCCATGGGAGAGAGTCAGGAAGCATGATTTCAGGAAGCCACACTCCCGCGATTTCGGTCAAGTTCTCGCCAGCCCACTTGACGCCGTCAATTCGACAAACGCCCCATCTTCGACGTGTCCGGCGAAGACCCTGAGTGGATCGTGCGCACCGAAATTGCCATTTGCGCCGGAATTGCGCGATTTCGGCAGCTGCCTGGATACCTCTGGGGCGCGCTGGGGACCGTTCTGGGAAGCGCTAATCGCGGGGCAGTAGGAAACCGCTACCCGACCCTTTTCAACTGTTCTGGTTCCGAAAAACGTAAACTGAAAATTGAACTTCTTTCTATTTTTCACTCCAGTTCTATTTCTCTCCCTTACTGTTCCATGGGGTAACTGGTAGTTAGCGAAACGGAGAGTTCGGCGAGAATTGTCATCGATAGCGAGGAGTGCGGAATCTTTTGCGCGCGTTTTTCGCTCACTTCTTAGAACGGATCGCTTTTTCCACCGCGTCCGCTTCCGGCATCAGCTCTGTGAAGAATCGTTGCCGGGCAAGTGCTTGCTCTACCATCTCCGTTGCGATCATTCTTATCCGAGACTGTTCGCTGTTTGGATGCGGGCCCACTGGCTTTTGTGGTTCCATGGTCGGGTGATGTTTAGCATCCCGTTGGGGAATTACCCCCGCGGCCACTAGCATTCTGTAACCCAGCAGACCGCCATCTTTCCCATTCTTGACGTACTGAATAACCGCGATCAGAACATCTTCCAGTTGTCCGTAAAATTTCGCGCGTAGGTCCTCCACATATTCCTGCACATCTTTCTCTTTCACGATCTTCGCCACTGTCGTCCAATGCCGTTTTTCTTCTCTCGCGATCTGGCTGACATTTTTTCCCGCGACGAATAGCTGTTTGATACGTGCCCTTTGTGGGAACGGAATTGAAGTAGTGCCGGTCCGGGAGCGCTTTTTTATCGGGACCTCACGGTTCCTCTTTGGTCTGCCGTGATCAGCTGCAATGTGGAGTACAGAAACTGCTGGGGATCGTTCTGCTGCTATGCTAACTGAGTCTGCTGAAAGATCGTCCGGTCTGCGTTTAATCAATCTGCCCATGAGAACACGTCCGGTGCTTCGCTGAATTCATTCCGCCGTTCCGTTTTTGTCCGCGTGCCGACCACCGGGATCTTAACGCCGATGCGGTGCAGGCTGCGGCTGAAAGTTTTCCCTAGGCAGGGCGGATACAGAACAATTCATGAACTAGCTGCGGAGCAAACTCGAAGCGCAGAGCCTTGGAAGAAATTGCGAAGCCAATCTGGTGATCCAAGCTGCTGACCGCTCTGCATTCCTAATCACACAGTCGACCAACCCAGCGCAGGATCCCGCTAGAGTCTATTCCTTGCGGGTGAGACCTGTGATCGCAGCGACACCAAGAGTCGTGAGTAACCAACCAAGGAAGATTTGTACACCACGGAAGAGCGTCAATAGGCCGGGACCCGTGAGTCGACTCCGAAGGAAATAGAGAAAAACATCTGATTGAACGGGAGCGCCGGGGTTTGGATCCGGTTGCCAAGAATCGGTTTTGCCAATGTTTATGACAGGAAATGTGTTCGCAAGAGAATATGTAAGGGCATGGAAGCGTTGATAATACGCCGGTGCGTATCCTGCATGCTGAAGGCATTGATAGGCAGAGCTGTCAGTGGGCTTCATCATCGTAACGTTGTATGCGTGCCAGTATATGAACCAACCGGCGAGAGTTAAACCCACCAAACAAAGTAGGGCACGTGCTGGATAGTATCCATAGCCAATCGTTTTTCTCAGTACCCAGTGCCAGATCCTTATCAGTAAAATCCATATGGTCGGGAGCCAGATTCGGAATCCCTTCTGAGCAATAGGCATTTGCGAGCGACGATTATCCATCTCATGTCTATGGCGAAGCTTTTCCATTTCGAATAGCACTTTGCGCGCGCCCGCTGCGTCTCCGTCTTCTTTTAGGACTTTAGCGAGTTGGTGATAGGGTTGGGGGGCAAACTCTTTCTGTAGCGCAAGCCATTTGAGCCGGTCCCTGGCACTCTTCGGACATTTAGAAAAGTGATCGTACTTAAACCCCTCTAATGTCAGGATGTTGCTCTGGGGCCAACTTTCTTCGTTGTCTACGATCCCGGCCACCGAAGTGTCTCGAAGGTCAAGCTCAAGCAGCTGCGCAGCCTTCCGGCCCTCTGCCGGTACTGTTGGGTTGACGCCCCTCCAAAACCAGCTCCCTTGAACTACCGTTCTCTGAGCAACTAGCTGCCCTCGTATAGTGCAGCCCTCGCAGTCAAGATCCCCGCCAATCTTACTACCGGAAAACCGCAGCCGTCCCTGCACAGAGCAGTCGAGGAGATTGAGATTCTGGCCGATCGTGACGCCATCCATGCAGAGTGCGTCCACGGGCTTTTTACCCGGGAGAGACCCGTGCTCGAAAGTACCTTTCCCGCATTCGAAATTGCCACCTACGTGCGCACTGGTAAAAACAACCTCACCATTTGCTCGAAATCCCTCGCCAAGGAATACACTGCCACTAACATTGATACGGCTTGCTGCTATAGATATACGGCCTGCTGCGGTGGCTGAATCGCTTTCCGGCACTTCCTTCTTCTGGGCTCCCAAAAAGCTTCCGCCTTCGCATCTTAAGTCACCTTCAATTCTCGCTCCTTCAAGGCAGACGATTCCATCCGCGACGAAGGGCATATGAGCTCCGCCGTCAGCCGGCTCCCAGTTTCTCAATAGAACGTCCCCGGTGACTTTGATGCCTTCAGCACGTAGAGCAAAGCCGCAATCCTCCCGTCCTTCATGTTTCTGACCATCGAATCGAGCTCCCGTGCAATCAAAATCTCCACCGATCGATGCGCCTGCCAGTGTGATGCAGCCGTCGGCCTGGAATCCGTCCCAACCTTCCACCCCGCGTCCAGGCCGAAGGTACAAATCGCCCTTTATCTTTAACATGTCGGCTTCCACTGAGCCGACGCGCGAGCCCGAGAGATTTAGAAAGGGGATTTCTGCCCCGAGCAAAATTAGCCGCGAGGGTAACTTACATTGCGTAAGGACCAAAGGAAATGGTACGACCAGACTCGCTAGACTCATGAAACGACCCTCAACTTCAGAATCCATAGCTATCCCTGAGATGTCTGCTCCTTGAACTTGAATACCGAACGGATCGACTAGCGCTTTGGCCCCTGGATCCGAGCAGAGCCAACGGATGACCCTTGCTCGAACTCTGCAATCGTCGCCAGACGATTTAGAATCATCGCCCCCGTCATCTTTTCTCTGCGTGGACTGTTCGGCACTTTTCTCTTCAGGCTGAGTGTCGCGGAGCTTTAGAATCTTACCCATAACGGCGCAATCCAGGAGTTTCCTTTCAGACGGGAGGAGCCGTGTATGAGCGGACTGCATTGGTTCCTGCGCGACGAGAAGAAACTCCTCGGCAAGACTGGCGAGCGTTTCAACTTTGGATTTCATGGCGGTACTCCGGAAAGCATGCTTCAGACATTCGAAGATAAGTTAGGGCTGTACGTGACACGGTGCGTAAGTGTGGCTGTCACCGTTTCTTGAGCGTATATATACCACAGTTAAGTGCCGGCGATGCAGACCGCGAAGGTGCGAAGGCAACAATGCGGTCAACGGACAACAGGCCAACCGCATTTTCCTCCATCCGGACGTCTGGACATCAGAAAAAGAAAAGGCCCGCGCTTTCCGGGGACTGACGCAAATGCGCAAGCAAATGGCCGACCGCCCATATCGTTCCAGCGTTTATTCGCTCTAGATGTGATTCCTATGCCCATCGCGGACATCGTTGCGTGCATGTACATTTTCTTCAGCCTTCGTTATGCGGAACGACCCGCCAAAACAGAGCTTTTCGCGAGATTTAAAGAATTTGCCAGCCAAATCGAGTTTGGAGCTCCTCGGGGGTACCTCTGGGCGTTGGTGGGGACCTCGGGGGACCACGATTTTAGTTTTTACACCGTTGGATACCCAGGGAGCGCCTAAATCTCCTGGGGGTAGTTCTGGGGAGAAAATGGCGAGGTCGGAAATATTCTGAATGATTTCCATTCAAATCATTCCCTCCCCATTCATAACCAGAGTGTGTGGATTAGTCTCGCGCGGGCGATCTCTCTCTGCGTTGCCAAAACAATCCCCTGCCAAAACCTTAGTCGAACGAAATTCCAAAGGTGTTCGCAATTCGTTCTAGTTCTTCAAATGGATAGACAGGAATCCATGCATCCCGGACGGTCAGTCTTTCGGTTTGCAGGAGATCAAAAATCATCAGAGCCTCGGGCTGAAATAAGAATGCGCTTTGCTTCGCCAGGTCCTCTGCTTTCGAATACACATCATGTAGCATGTCCTGGTTTTCACTAAAGAAATGGTCGAGGTGTGCCGCCACTTCACCGGGTTCCTGCCCATAAAGGGGTAAGAGTAGTCGGATTACATCGAGTGATAACTCAGGGTCGCTTCGGCGCACCGTAAGTTTGTAATAGTTTCGCTCCAAAGACTTGAGCACTCGAAATTCTGGCACGGTCGGCATTTCGTGATCGATCCTGTCGAACTCCTCGTCGGCCAACTCTACCACCCCTGCGAGAATGTAGATGCGCCGCTGAACCGCGGAGTTCAAGGGACGCACTAGCGCACTGGACTTATAGACGGTGTCGTGTGCCATCTCGGCCCAAAGATGCTGTGCCAGAGTCCGGACCTGGATCTCCGCGCTGAATTTGTCTCTCGGAAATCTGGCTATGAGAGCATCACCCGCCTTGAGCCGCACATCAGCATGCACACTCAGGTATCCAAAAGTATCGGGTTTCATCCGGTCAATCATGTTCTCCGGCTCGCTTCGATCGAACATTCCACGAGCGATCTCCAGGACCGGATTGATCTCATGCTTGTACCGAACGATGACGCGAACGCCCGCCTTGTCTGACAATGACTCATAGGTGTGGGTAGGTTTGAGAATCAGCTTCTTGATCAGGCTGTCCAGCGCCTTCGCTCGTGAATCAACTTGCGCCCGAATTCCTGCCCGCTTCACTGCCTCGCCGAGCAAACTTTTCAAATGCAGCGCAAATTCGTCAAATTGGAGATATTCGGCGAGCCAGAGCTTTCGAGCAGCTTCAATGTCCGTCATTTGTTATCTACCCGAACCAGATGGTCATTTACCACAATCTGTCGCTCGCGCACATTAACCAAGTTTTGCTCTGCCTCGGGGACAACCACGCTGATTCCATGTTCGGTGTGAAATGATCGTCGACGTAAACGAGTTTTGATTTCCGAGTTGTCTTTCGTGAAAGCTTGGAGCGAAACTCGGTTTTGGCGCAAGAATTCGGTGTAGGAAACTCGCGACTCGGGCGGTAGATTGTCTTCGATGAATTGCCTGGGCGAGACTCTGCGGCGATTGGAATTTAATTCTGAATGCAGATGTTCATAAAAGTTATTCATCGTCACGGGATCGACGATATGCTCGTTCGCAAACTCCAGGGAAGCATCGAACCACCGCCGAGTAACCACCCGCGGTTCCTCATCCAGTTCGCAGCCAAGATACGCCATCCAAAAACGGGCTACATCCTCGGGTCCTTGGCTGTCGCATGCACCCAGTTCAAACTGATCATCGGCCGGTCCATTTCGAAGAAATGCAGCGCTTTTGAACAACCTGGTTTTGTCCGTCAAGATCAGATTATCTAGAACGTCCATATTAAAAACCCGGTGACCCTCTTCACCCGTAAACTTGATTTCGGCTCCCTCCTGTCGTTCGAGCTTCAAGATTGCAATTCCAGACTTCGGTCCCGCCGTAATAGACATAACGCAAAGCAGTCCAGGTGAAGTGGCGCCGGTATGCTGTGCATACAGGTATTCGGCTAAGCGGCGCGACATTTGGACGAATTCTTCCGCGCTGTGATTGCGTGCTGTGAAGTCGCGTATTTCGGCAGGAACTTGAGTTGCTGGCACAGCAGAAAACCGAATGGAATATGCCTGCTTCGATCCGAGTACTTGCGTGATTCTTGTGTTCAGAATATGGGCTCTGCGTGAATCAATGGCGGTCTCTAAATCTGCCAAGATGGGCCCGCCTTCGGCATTGCGCGGCCTGCTCGGCACATCGTGAAAAATGGTGCGAACAATTCTTAGACGAGCCAAATCTGTGCCAGTGATCATAGGGAGGGCGAAATCCTTGGCTAGACATCAAGTTCAGTTCTTCGTTATTCTACGCTCCTATACAGTACCGTATTTATATTATGAAGGGTTGCCAATCTGAGGTTGAAAATAGCTCTAGGCAGTCGGTGGATTCTCCATGGCTGTTAACCGAAGGGTTACTAGTTCGAATCTAGTTCTGGGTTCCTTACCGGAAGTTAGGAATCAATTTGGTTCGGAAAGCACGTTGCAAACTGCGTTGCAAGTTCCGCGCCCGAACAAGCCCAGAAGAGCAGGGCTGTGACCAAACTGAAGGGCTTGAAAACAAACAAGATGGGGAATATCAATCAAATTCGTAATCGGCAGGTCGCGAGTTCAACTCTCGCCCTCGGCTCCATCTCCCATCCGTTCAAGAACATAGCCTTCCTCCTCCTTCGGATTAGTTTGTTTTGCTAACATTTGCTGACAACTGGCCGCCCATTTCTGCCAGCGGAGCGCGCAGATCCTCGGGCTTTACGTGCTGGTAGGCATCCAAAGTTATCCTTACGTTTGAATGCCCAAGAATATTCGCGACCACCTTACGTCAATCTCTGACGGAGAAGTTGCGTTCCTAGCGTATGCCGAAAGTCGTGCCATCCCCCAAGCCTGATTCCCAGATGTCGCAGCGCAGGTCGCAGATGCCGGTGTGCAGCGTTTCCTGGGTTTAGAGAGACACGTACTGCCGCGCTTCGGTGTTCAAGAACTTGCGGCAATCACCCGCTATGGCATCGAATTTCCTGTTACAGGATTCTCAAACCTATCAAATCGCACCTCCTCACTTTCATGAGTGATGCTTCTGGCAAGTTCAGTCACTGCCGCGTCACGGTTGCGGCATTTCCTAAATTTAAAGTTTACGCCGTTAGTACCTCAGTACCAGTGACGCTGCGATTCCTTTCCCTCCAAGATATGTAATCCGAAAATAACGTTACATGTTTTTACCTCCGAACGAATAAGGAGATTTATCTTCATGCAACTACACACGCCTGTTCTCTTCCGAATTGTGCGCTTCATTGCGATGGCAGCCGTGGCGCTTTCCGTCGACAGCGCAAAGTCCCAGTCGGTGATCCAGGTTCCCACTAATTTTCCTACCATCCAATCCGCTATCAACGCCGCCAGTAGCGGTGACACGGTTCTGGTAGCGCCTGGAACCTACGTGGAAAACATCAATTTCAGCGGCAAGGCCATCACGCTCACCAGTTCCAGCGGGCCAGCCGTCACCATAATCGACGGCAATCACAACGGCACTGTCGTCACTTTCAATCATTCTGAGACCGCTTCCTCCGTTTTGTCCGGCTTCACCATCCAAAATGGACTTCAGGATGGTGGTTCCGGCGCGGGCATCACCGTCAGTTCAGCTTCTCCAACAATCACTTCCAATATCATCGCCAGAAATCATGCCGCTGTTGCCATCGGAATTTATGTGAACGGCGGTTCGCCGCTGATCGCCAACAACACCATCACCAACAACGATCAGAACGGAGCAGGGGACGGCGGCACCGGTGGCGGGGGAATTGGAATCCTGGGAACCAACACTACCCCAAGCAATCCTCAAATCATCAACAACACGATTACCAACAATAGTCTTGCCGTAGGAGGCAGCGGGGGCGGTATTTCCGTCACCTACTTCAGCAGTCCGATCATTCGCGGCAACCTTATCGTCGGAAACTCTGTTTTTAACGACGGCGGCGGCATCAATTTGGATTCCTATAATTCACCGGTGGTTACCGACAACCTAATCGTGAACAACAACGCCGGACTTGGCGGAAGCGGCGGTGGACTCTATGTTTTCCCTAGGTCTGGCTCCATCGTGAACGTGGTCAATAACACGATTGCTGGCAACTCCGCCTTTGACGGCAGCTCTGGAATCTTCACGACGGGAATCGCGCAGTACGCCTTTCTAGCCAATAACATCGTTGTCGCAGCGGCCGGCCAAACTGGCGTGACCTGCAACACGCTCTGGAGTTCTGCTTCACCGGTGTTCTCGCATAACGATGTTTATAGCGCTACCGGTACCGCTTGGACTGCGATCTGCGATCACGCTTCAAATCCTGGTAATATCTCTGCCGACCCGCTCTTCCTCAGCGCGTCCAACAACGACTTCCATCTCTCGCAAGGGTCGCCGGCAATCGATTCTGGTGATAATAGCGCTGCCAGCCTGCCCGCGGCAGACTATGACAACAATCCTCGCATTTCGGACGGCAACGGCGACAGCGTAGCCACCGTTGATCTTGGTGCGTTTGAAGTCACAGTAAGCTCGTCCGCTGCGGTTGCTCCAGGCCAGCTATCATTTCCGGTGCAAGGTATCGGCTCAACCAGCGCCGCTCAAGTAATTACCCTGACCAGTTCTGGTTCGACTCCATTTCAGATCACCAGCATTCAGATCAGCGGCGATTTTGCCCAGACCACCGCCTGCCCGGTGCTTGCATCGCCAGGTACTTCCGCAGGAGTTATTGGTGGTTCTTCATGCTCACTTTTTGTGACGTTCACCCCCAAGGCTAAAGGTGCGCGCGTCGGTGTCCTCACCGTGAATGGCACCAATGGCCTCAGCATCGCGATTCCTCTTAGTGGCACCGCTGGTTCGCCCGCTCTCGGCTCTCTTTCCGTTTCGTCGCTGGCATTCACCGGACAAGTTGTCGGTACTCCAGGACTTCCACAAGCCGTTACGCTCACCAACCTTGGCGAGGCACCTTTGTACTTGTCTTCGATCACCATGGGCAGCACTGCATTCTCGCAGACCAACAATTGCGGTAGCTCTCTCGCCGGCGGTGCCTCCTGTACCTTCAGCATCGCCTTCACCGCTACCACTGCGTCCGCCTTCAATACCATCAGCGGCGAACTCGACATTCACGACAATCCGGATAATCTTTTTTATTCCGTTGCCTTCACTGGAACCGGCATTGATTTTTCCGTCTACACTTCCTGGGCTCCGGCTCTTTTGGCCGGTTATTCCGCGCAGGTTCCCGTCTCCGTTAACGTCTACGGCGGCGCGTACCCGTATGCCGTTTCCCTGTCCTGTGCCGGCGTTCCAAGCTTCACCACCTGCAGCTTCTCGCCAGTGACTGTTCAACCTGGCTCGGCTGGCGCTAACTCGACTATGACCATCGCCAGCCAATTTCTGACCCCGGGAAGCATGTATTCCGTAACCATCACCGGTATTTCCGCGAATGGCTATGTACACTCCATTCAAATGCCACTCAGGATCGACAAACCTGGCATCACTCTGTCGCCGACTTCTCTTAGTTTTTCGCCCCAGCCCGTTGGCTCACGGAGCGCTGTCTCCGCAGTCACGCTCACCAATACCAACTTCGGCGATATGAATTCGATTTCCATCAGTGCTGCGGGCCCATTTGTCCAGACCAACAATTGCCCTTCGGGATTGCCCGCATATTCCAACTGTACCGTGAATATCGCTTTTGCGCCGACTGCCTCCGGTCCGGCTTCTGGCGTGTTGAGCATTCAGGACAGCATCGACGGTCTGTCGTACTCAGTCAGCCTCAGCGGCGCCGGCTCCGATTTTTCTATCCTGCCCGCAGCATCCTCGTTGACGGTTTCCCGTGGAGCTAGCGCTACTGTAAGCGTCAACGTATCTTCACTCGGAAGTGCTTTTCAGAGTTCGGTTGCACTTTCCTGTTCAGGATTGCCAGCTAAGATCAGTTGCGCATTTGCACCTTCAAGTCTCGCTCCGGGTACCGCCGGTGCATCTTCGGCTTTAACAATCTCCGCAGATGCAGCATCCGTGCAGAATGGAACCTACACCCTCGCTGTTGTAGGAAAGAACGGCACGCTTTCCCATTCGGCATCGGTGCAGTTAACCGTCATCGCCAAGCACTGATTTTGCTTCGCTGGTAAGAATCCGGCTCTTTCCCGATTCGCATGCCTTCCGGAGGCGAAACCGCTCGTATTTTGACGACGCGCCAGGTGCTGCTGGTCCTGGCGCGTTTCGCCTAAGCCAGTGGCCATAGAATTTGAATGCCGCAACGACGCCTGCGACTGCATCCATCGTCGCCCTTGCGGCGGCATGGACTGGGCTGGAAAATTTCCGCGAACTGAAAATGTACCCACAACATCGCTTGCCGAATCCTTTAGAGCCAGCAGCAGCCGAAAAATCTGCAAAACCATCTTTGGAATAAATTCCGCGCAGAGCACTGGGCTATTCTGGGACGCAATGGAAGCGCTTGTGCTCGAATGTTAATCAGGAGTTAGGCCGTACTGAAAGCATTGGAACCGGAAGCAATTAACCGTATGCCGAATCATTAATGCGAAGCAGAGAAGTGCCAGAGCGACAGGTTGAAGTCCGTAAGTGAACGGTGAGGAGTTTTTCCCGGACATCCAGAAGGAGGAGTGGTAAGGACCGCATCAACGTAAAAGATTCCATTTGTCTTTGCCACCTTTATGCACAGCGATTGTGAGGCAGAAGGCAATCGGTCGCACAGATCCTCCAGCGGGCGGATGTTACCACGCAAAGCATGCGTTTGCCCCCATGGGGTTGGGGTTGAACTCCTCTCTATTAATAGACTTGCAACGACTGTTGTCTGTACACTGCGCGGAAAGATAGATCAACAGAACTTTAAGGAAAAAATGTGACATTCCCTTTGGGTGTCCGAAGCGACCTAGCAGTGCGTCGGGGCCTACTCCCACACCGCCCGATGCTCATCATATTTATGTGCGCACTTCTATTTGGTCTGCAGTCTTGTGGCGGAGGCGGCAGTGGAAATGGAGGCGGTCTTCTTCCGCCTCCGGCGCCGGTATTCACTGTGATTGATGTCCCCGGAGCCGGGACAACTTCCGGTTTGGGGACGATGGTTTGGGATCTGAATGGGAGTGATGTGATTGTTGGGTATTTCTCAGACGCCAATAACAACTTTCATGCCTTTATTCGGAATTCCGTTGGGACATATACAACCGTTGATGCTCCGGGTGCAGGAACGGGAGTTAATCAGGGCACAGGTTCCCAGAGCGTAAACGACGTCAGCACGATAACCGGGTATTTGGTCGATACGCAAAACACGTCTCACGGTTTCATTCGTGACGCGGGAGCCACCTTCACATTTTTCGACGTCGCAGGTGCCGTATCTACGATTCCTATGACAATCAATATCAAGGGCGAGGTGGCCGGGAGTTTTATTGACTCGAATCACACGGTCCATGGCTTCCTGAGAACTTCCGACGGCAACATGACTACGTTTGATGCCCCGAACGCAGGCCAGGGGACTCACTTGGGCACATTTCCCGTTCGAATGAATTCAAATGGAATTATCGTGGGATTCTCGCGGGACGCCAACTCTTCTTACCATAGTTTTGAGCGCACGCCAGATGGAGTGCTCACGCAGATTGACTATCCGGGTGCTGATCCAACGTCGGACGGCGGCACCATTGTGAGCGACATCAATTTAAGCGGTTCGTCGGTCGGTACATATTCGACGTCTAGTGTCTTCCACAGTTTTGAGCGAAAGGCTGACGGAACTTTCACGAGCTTTGATCCCCCGACGGCGGGGACCGCAGGTTCGACCGCCGTTGCAGTGAATACGAGTGGGACAATCGTTGGAATGTTCAGAGATGCACAATCGGCTCGACATGGCTATATTCGCAATCTGGATGGCACCTTCATCACAGTCGATGCGCCCGAGGCAGCGCAAATCGGAAATTCACCGGGCACCAACATTGTTCGCGTTAACGAGTCTGGAGTAATCGCGGGGTTTTATTTCGATGCTTCAGGCGTCGAACATGGCTATGTCCGCAAATGATTGGCGATAGGGCCAATAAGACGGTCCCAAATGGGCGCTGCAGTAGCTCGAGTTCCACTTGCAGGCGACTCAACGGTTACCGGCCTTCGGTATTTTCGCGACCGATTCCGCTCTGAATTCGTTCCTATGACGAAAACACAGGTTCACTCCAGGTCTCTTCATGTAATTTTGTGCCCATGCGCGCTTCATCCCATCTGCGCGATTGCGCGCTGAAATTTCCCTTTGCGCCGGAATTACGCAATTCCGGCAGCTGCCAGGATACCTCTGGGGCGCGCTGGGACAGTTCTGGCGAGCGCTAATCGCGGGGCAGTAGGAGAAACCACTACTCCACCCTTTCAACTGTTCTGGTCTCGAAAAAGTCTCGGATTGAAAATGAAATCGGAACTTCTTTCCTTTTTCCACTTCACTTCTATTGCTCGTGGCTTACTTCTTTGCCGTGAGACCCTTCAGCCACCAATTGCCTCGGTAGCTGCCACTCTGCCAGGACCCAGCGACCTCTTTTTCAATCGTACGTTTTAACAACGCTGCGAATGTCTGATCCGTTGGTTCTGGTAGGTCTGATTCCCAGCTGCCAGAAAACGATTGGCCCTGGGTCGTCCGAGCTTTCCAGGTTCCTTGCCAGTGGGAGCCCGTCTTCCTTGCCGACCAGGTGCCCTGCAGCACGACTTCGCCGGAGTCATTGACAAGCGTCCAAGAACCTTGCGTTTCGTTGGGGTTGCGCCGGGAAGTTTCCGCTGACCATGTCCCGCGGAAGATCTGAGATGGTCCGGCGGTTGCTGTCCAACTTCCATACAGCACACTGCCAGCCTGCTGGGCGAGGGCGGATTGGGTGAACAGCAAAACAAGCATTGCAGCTAGAAGCCTCGTCAAGTAACCGTTCATGCCACGCACTCTACACCGAAAACGCGGAACGAATCGCGCCAGTGACGCCGATACGGTCAAAGTGGAATCCGGACGCAATCAGGCAGACCTTGACCAGATTGTACTGGAGCGCACGGAGCCTACTGAAGCAGTTCTTTGGCGTATTTCACGGGCACCGCCAGGTTCGATCCGCCGAATCCATTCAAGATCGCGAAATTGACGCCGATCACTTTCCCATTGCGGTTGAAGAGCGGCCCGCCGGAGCCGCCCGACGTAGTCGCAGCGTCGTACACAATTTTGTCTTGTAGAACGTCGCCGATGTGGCCTTGCGTAGTGGTGGGCCGAATCAATTTCTGCGCCGCCAGCTGCGAGACGATTTGCCGCACTTCCGTATTATTTCCAGTAATTTCTTTCGCCGCTTCCGGTCCGGCGCGGGCCAGAATTCCTTCGATACCGGTCGGGTAGCCGATCAGCACCACTGCGTCGCCGGCCACACTGGCGTCCTTTCGATCATCCAGGTCAAGCAAG
>Ga0193709_1000369_pt1 | contig 16469 bp, 15 predicted proteins | sample H3c2metaG_FD_160571 | JGI IMG/M metagenome (GOLD analysis project Ga0193709, IMG submission 160571) | Soil microbial communities from a riparian zone of the East river system, Colorado, United States - H3c2 | ecosystem: Environmental > Terrestrial > Soil > Riparian zone | place: USA: East River... | reverse complement strand
CCGGCACCGACGAACACGGCGTCAATGTCGAACGCGCCGCTAAAAAAGCCGGTGTCCCCGAATCCGAATTCGTAGCCAAAATGGCTGACGCCTGGCGCGCGTTGTGGCTCGAACTCGGCATTCCTGCCGACGAATTCGTTCGTACCACGGATCTTCAGCACGTGCGCACCGTGCAATGGCTCTTCAAACTCTGCCGCGAAAACGGCTACGTCTACAAGGGCCACTACACCGGCCAATACTGCATCTACGACAACGCTTTTGTGAACGACGCTAAGCCCGGTGACAATTGTCCCGACTGCGGCCGCCCCACCGAAACCCTCACCGAAGAAAACTATTTCTTCAAGCTTTCCGCATTCCAGAAACCGCTGCTCGATTTCTATAAAAAGAATCCCGAGTTTATCCAGCCGGAAAGCCGCAAAAACGAAATCGTCAGCTTCGTCGAAGGCGGCCTAAAAGATCTTAGTATCACCCGCACCACCATTCGTTGGGGCATTCCCGTTCCCGGCGAAGAGCCGCACGTTTTTTACGTCTGGTTTGACGCGCTCACCGCCTATCTCAGCGCCGTCGGCGGTCCCGACTACGAAAAGCGCGGCATGTGGCCCGCCGATTTGCATCTCGTCGGAAAAGACATCATCCGCTTCCACACCGTGTACTGGCCCGCATTCTTGATGGCCGCCATGCTCCCGATTCCCAAACAAGTTTGGGCGCACGGCTGGTTTCTGATGGACGCCAGCAAGATGTCCAAATCCAAAGGCAATGTAGTTCTCCCACGGCCCATCGCCAACATGCTTGGTATGGACGCCCTGCGTTATTTCCTGCTGCGCGAAGTCGTCTTCGGCCAGGACGGGAATTTCAGTTACGACGCATTGGTCACGCGCTACAACAGCGACCTTGCCAACGGTCTTGGGAATCTTGCCAGCCGCACCGCGGCCATGATTGAAAAGAATTTCGCCGGTAAAATTCCAAAAGCAGGGAAACTCGAACGGCAGGACGAAACCCTCGCGCGCGAAACACAAGCTGCCATCGGCGATGTCCTCGACCATTTCGAAAAAATGAATTTCGCACGCGCGCTCGAATCGCTCTGGACGGTTATCGCCGCCGCCGACAAATATCTCACCACGGAAAAGCCCTGGTCACTCGGCGCTTCCGAAGCCGATACACAACGTAAAGGCGCGGTCCTTGCCACCACTGCCGAGCTGCTCCGCATCGTCACTGTTCTCGCCCACCCGGTTCTTCCAGACAGCACGGCAAAAATCTGGACGCTCCTCGGCCAGCCTGGCTCGGTCTCCGCCGTCGAACTAGACGGTCTGCGCTGGGGCCAATTGGCTGCCGGCGTGACCCTCGGCAAACCGCAAACTTTATTTCCACGTGTAGAAAAATCCGAAGCAATCGAGAGGATCGAATCCATGGCCAACGAAGAACTAAATCCAACGGTAGCTCCAACTCCTGCCCCGGCAGCGGCATCCTCGGCCTCAGGCGCAGCGGCTGCAGCCGCCCCAGCGCCCAGCGAAAAAATCGCCATAGAAGACTTCGCCAAAGTCGAAATGCGCGTAGGCCAGATCAAAACCGTCGAACGCATCGTAGGTGCCGACAAACTCCTCAAGCTCACCGTGGACATCGGTACGGAAATCCGCCAGATCTGCGCCGGCATCGCACAATTCTACGAACCAGACTCCCTCATCGGACGCAAAGTCGCCGTGGTCACGAATCTCGCGCCGCGTAAACTCCGCGGTGTCGAATCCAACGGCATGATCATCGCCGCCTCCGTCGGCCCAGAAGGCCGCCCCGTGCTAGCGGGCTTTCTCGAAGACGTAGAAGTCGGCGCTCGCCTGAAGTAGGGGCACGATATATGGTGCCCTCGGAAGCGTCACCAATTCTGCTCCGCTTACCATGGACTTAATCGACTCGCACGCCCACATCGACTTCCCGCAATTCGCGGACGACCGCGAAGCCATGCTGCAGCGCGCCCGCGTTGCCGGTGTCAATACACTCCTGGCCATCGGCACCGGCCCAGGCCCAGAAAAATTGGACGCCGCGCTACCATTCGCCGAACAATACGAATGGATCTTCACCAGCATCGGCATCCACCCCCATGAGGCCAAAGAAGTCGCGCAGCACCATCTCGACGAACTCGCCCGCCTCGCGCAACATCGCAAAGTCATCGCCTGGGGCGAAATCGGCCTCGATTATTTCTACGATCACTCCCCGCGCGACACGCAAGCCAACGTCTTCCGCTCTCAAATGGAGCTGGCCCACGCCGCAAAACTTCCGATCATCATTCACTGCCGCGACGCCTGGGACGATTGCCTCGCGCAACTTGAGCAGCTCTGGAAACCCACCGCCCTCGGCGGCATCCTCCACTGCTTCACCGGCACGCTCGAGCACGCCAAACGGGGACTGGATATGGGCTTCCACATTTCCTTCGCCGGCAACTCCACCTACCCCAAAACGCAGCATCTCCGCGACATAGCAAAAGAAATCCCCCTCGATCGCATCCTCATTGAAACCGATTCCCCCTACCTCGCTCCTCAGCCCTACCGCGGCAAACGCAATGAGCCCGCCTACGTCGCGGAAGTGGCCAAAACCCTCGCCGCTGTGAGAAACTTACCTCCAGAAGAATTCGCTGCCGCCACCGCGGCCAATTTCAGGCGACTCTTCCGCATCGCCCGGCCGGACGTTTCTTAGGCCATTGGGTACCATCACGGTAAACTCGCAGGCCGTAAGGCCAGCCCAGGGAGAAGTGCCATCGCGCTTCTGACGGTTAAAGAAATTTTTGATTTAGTGCGCGACGATTTGGTCCTCGTCGAACAGGAGCTCTCCCGCCAGAGCGCCGCCGCCTATCAACCGGTCGGCGAAATCACCAGCTATCTCCTCGGCGGAGGAGGCAAGCGCCTGCGCCCCGCGCTGCTCCTGCTCGCCAACGCCTACGCCGGTGAAAATCGTCCCGGTGCCATTCGCCTCGCCGCCGTAGTCGAACTCCTGCACAGCGCTACACTCATCCACGACGACGTCATAGACAGTGCAGACACCCGCCGCGGCCGGCCCTCGGCAAATTCCCGTTGGGGCAATCACCGCAGCGTCCTCGCCGGAGACTGGCTGTACATGCAGTCCTTCCAGATGGCGCTCGAAGAACGCAATTTCCGCATCCTCGACATCCTCATCGACCTCACACAAAAAATGGTGGAAGGCGAACTCATCCAGCTCGCCAAAATTGGCCGCATCGACGTCAATGAAGAAGACGCTCTGAAATTAGCCACGTATAAGACTGCCTGCCTCTTCAGCGGTTGCGCGCGCCTCGGCGCGGTACTCGGGGGACTCAGCGGCGAGGAAGAAGAATCACTCGCAGATTACGGACGCTATTCCGGCCTGGCATTTCAAATGGTTGACGATCTTCTGGATTGCACGGCGTCTGCCGAACAGCTCGGCAAGCCGGTCCTCAGCGATCTAAAAGAAGGTAAAGTCACCATGCCGCTGATCTACGCCATGGAAAACGGCCATCGCGATGCCCGCGCACTCGTTGCCCGGGTCCTCGAAGAAAAAGACTTCGTCAGCGTAAAGCCAGAAACCATCGTTTCACTGGTCCACGAATCCGGCGCGCTCGACCGCGCACGTAATCTGGCCCACGATTTCGCTCGCCGCGCCAAAGCCTGTATCCACGGCAGCCGAGACTCGGAATACGCTCGCGCCCTTTTAACGCTCCCAGACTTCATCCTCGAGCGCGAGAACTAGCACGGGCCATCTGCGGTTTTATGCCCACCACGGCGATCTCTAACGCTGGCAAGAAGAAGTTGTCTTCATTCCGAGCCTGCCTGCCGCAGGCGGGAGCAACGAGGAATCTCTCGTCCCCTTCGATTTGCACACGCCGAGGCTCCCCGTCGCGGGCGGAATGATGCCGCGCGGTTTTTCTCCAGCCCCGTCGCGCCGTGATGAAAACTCTCGCGCGAGGCCCGACTTCAGTCGTGCCCGAGAGGCGCGCATACTCAGGGGTTTTAACCCCTGAGGTTCGCTTGCAGTGTCGGCACTCGCATTAATAAAATTCATTCTGGCGACTCACTCCATGCTCCCCTTCAAAGTCATCTACCACCCGCGCTACGACCTGAATCTTGGCCAACACGTCTTCCCGTCACAAAAATTTCGCCTGCTCTATGAACTTCTCCTCCGCGAAAAAATCGCCGCTCCGGCAGACATCCTCGAACCCGAACGCGCATCCGACGAAGATCTCCTGCGGGTGCACACACCCGAATGGGTAAGCAAACTAAAAAACGGCACACTGACGGCCAGCGAAGTTATGAAATTAGAAGTTCCGTACTCGCCGGAACTCGCCGAAGCCGTCTGGCTCGCCGCAGGCGGCACCATCCTGGCCGGACAAACCGCGCTGCGCGACGGTTTCGCCAGCAATCTCACCGGCGGCTTCCACCACGCCTACGCCAATCACGGCGAAGGTTTCTGCGCATTAAACGATGTGGCTATCGCTATCCGCCGGCTGCAACAGGACAAGCTCATCACAAAAGCTATCGTCGTAGATACCGACGTCCACCACGGCAACGGCACTGCCCACATTTTTCGCAACGACGATTCCGTGTTCACTCTTTCCATCCACCAGCAGCACAACTACCCGGCCGACAAGCCGCCCTCAAATCTGGATTTGAATCTCGACGACGGCGTAGAAGACCAAGAATATCTCGCCATACTTTTGCCCTCGCTCGAAAAATCGCTCGACGAATTTTGCCCCGACATTCTTTTCTACGTAGGCGGCGCCGACCCTTTTTGCGAAGACCAACTGGGCGGCCTCGGCCTCACAAAATCCGGCCTAAAATCGCGTGATAAAGCTGTTTTTCAACTGGCCCGCAGTCGCAACATCCCAGTAGCTACGACACTAGCCGGCGGCTACGCCCGCCGCATAGAAGACACCATCCGCATCCACGCCAACACCATCCTAGCCGCCCAAGAAGTGATCTCCCAATCTCCCACGCGTTCCCGCTCGGTCCCGACTTCGTAAGACCCGGCTCCCCGCTTTCTCCCCCGCTCCTTCTGGCTCTCTGCGTTATCTTCTATCTTCTTCGCTCGGTCTTAGCTTGCTTCTTAGAATTAATGCGCCGCCTGCTGAATCGCCTCCCCCAACTCCTGCTCAATCGTCTCCGGGTCGAACCCGTTCGCGCGAAACACCACTTTCCCGTCGCGGTCCACAATCAACACTGTAGGAAAAGAATCCACCGCAAACGATTCGTCCAACCCATCGGCAAATACTTCATTCGAACGCGACTTCCGTTCCGCCAAATACGGCTTCACAAGCGATTCATCTTCATCGCAATTCGCGGAAAGAAACACCACGCCGGCGTTCCCCGCATAACGTGCCGCCAGCTTTTCATAGATCGGCTCCAGCGCATGACACGGACCGCACCACGTAGCCCAAAAATTGATCACCAGCACTTTTCCTTTTTGCGCCATCACCGGATAGGCCGCGCCGCCGGGCGCCCGCCGTAGCACAAACGCAAACGCATCCTTTGCTCCCGCATTGCGCTTAACGCGGGGCGCAGCCGACGATGCGGTCACATCATCAATCGTCTTCAACAGGAAATCTCCCAGCCCCGCATCGTTTCCATGCGCCAGCCGCCACGCGTTTGCCATTTTTTCCCGTATCTCGCGCCGGTTTCCCGATTTCGTTGCGGTATCCGAAAGCGCAAACGCACGCCCGTACCAAGTCGCAGCGTCCTTATAATTCTTGGCCAGTTCGTCGAATTCGCCCAGCCTCAGCGCGGCGCTGGCATTTGGCAGCAGCGCATAACTATTTTCGAAGTCTTTCCGCGCCGTGATGCTGGCCTGTAATCGCGCTTCCAGCCTTCCCCGCAAGGCCAACATCGCCGATTCATCCCGTTTCTTCTGGTTCTCCCACTCCTCCGCCGACACGCGTGGTGATTTCTCCGCGATCGGAGAATTTTTCACCGACTCGTAAACGCGGGTAGCGTACGTCACCGCCCTCCCAACAGACGCCGCGTCTCCCGCTCGCTCCAACAATTGGATCGCCAGCAGCGCCATCGAGTCATCACCCGGTGTCAATGAAACAATTCGCTCCGCATAATTGGTTGCGCACCCATCGTCGTGAAACTGCATGCACGCTTCCACCAGCGCCCGGTAAATCTGCGGCCGCTCCGGAGCCTCCGGATATTTTTCCAGGTATGCCTGCAGGTTTTTCACTAGTGCTGCCCGGTCGTTTCCTGCGTCGCTTATGGCTTTTTGCAATTCTTCAGCCGGCGACAATGGCTTTGCGGCAGCTTGTTTTTGCGCGGCTTTCTTTTCCGCAGAGGTTGGTTTTCCGTTTGGGGCAGGCGTATTTGAAGAAGACTGCGCAACCGACAGTGCGGGAGATATCGCGCATCCGAACCACAATACGGCTGCGACGACCATGCACCGGCTGTTCATGGGCTGGATTGTATCGCGATCCCTGAAATTAGGAAGCGGGCTCGACTCTGATTCCGCCGGAGACGGTATGAATCTCCACTCGCCCGCCGGCATTTCCCACTCGCGCGCGCAGGCTATGCTTGTCCCGGTCTTCAATCACGATGGGGATTCCCGCGTTGATGTCGCCAGACACCGCTTGTGCCGAAAGGTGGAAATTCGCCGTAGGCGGCACGCCCACCTCGACCGTTCCGGAAGTGGTTTTCAAGTTCCAGTAGCTGTTCCCGGAAGGGTTTCCGTGCACGGAAACGCGACCGGCTACTGAACTGGCGGTTACATCGCTGCCCGCGCCTGAAACCTCAACACTGCCGCTGGTGGTGGTCGCTTCCACGCGTGCGCCGGGCCCGGTAATACTCATGGAACTCGAAATTCCGTGGATGCGTACGTCACCTTTCACATTCGTCGCGTTGATATTTCCCGAAGCGGTGCTCGCATGAAAGTCGTCGCCCAAATCCTGCGCCCGAATCGATCCGCTTGCTGAATTCACCTGCACCGACCGTTCGATCTTGCTCACTTCGATCGTCCCCGAAGCTGAATCAATCTTCACCGGCCCCTGCAAGTTGCTGATCGTCTGCGAGCCGGACGCAACCTTTGTCGAGACCTCCGCGTTCTGCGGCAATTCGATTGTGTAGTCGACCGAAACCCCGTTCAGATCGCTAAAATTCTTGCCCACGCGAATGATGTCCGGTCTCTGCTCGATCGGTGGATTCACCGAAAGCTCGCGCACTTGCTTTGCCGGATTGTTAAAAAGAAATCTCCGCGCGTGCACTTCACCATGAATGTGAACGGTGTTACCCGCAGTTCCCCTGATGTGAATTTGCCCGCTCGCATTGGAAAGATCCAGTCGAATTGGACCGCTCACCGTGTAGGTGCGTTCGAATGACCCGTTTGAAGCCGCGCCCGTCCCGCATCCCGCAACCAACAATGCCGTCGCAAAAAACAGATCCACGATCTTCAAGCTGCATCTGCGAGTCAATCTTCCTCCGCCCATCTCAGTGGCCATAACCGTGGATTCCTCCCGATCGATCACTTCGTCCAGGGCAGGGCCTGCAATGCCCATCCTCACCCCGTCCTCAGATTAATCTCTCGTTCCTTTGGCCCGATGCTGCGAGGTTCGAAGCTACCCGCACTATTGATGATACGAACTGAACGGTCCCGATGTTCCCCGAACAAAGCGCGGGCTACCGCTCCGGCAACGCCGCATTCAGCGACCCCTGCCGGTATCCTTCCAAATCCAGCGCAACATAAAGAAAACCCGCCGCTTTGAAGCGCTGCGAAATCGTCGCGCCCATTTCCGGCGTCATCGCCAGTGGCAATTCCTCGCTGGCGATTTCGATGCGCGCCAGCTGGTCATGCAGCCGCACGCGAAATTGCCGAAATCCCAGTTCGCGCAAAATCGCTTCGCCGTTTTCCACCAGCGTCAGCCGTTCCGGTGTTACTTCCGTTCCATACGGCAAGCGCGAAGAAAGACAAGCCGACGCCGGACGATCCCACGTAGGCAATCCCGCACGCTGCGAAAGCGCACGGATATCCGCTTTGCTCATCTTCGCGTCCAGCAGCGGCGCAAGAACGCGATGCTCCGCCGCAGCACGATGGCCGGGCCGAAAATCGCTCGTGTCGTCCGCATTTACGCCGTAAGCAAGCGCAGCAAATCCCCGCGCCTTTGCTAATTCGTCAAGAACATTAAAAAGTTCGTCTTTGCAATAATAGCAACGGTCTCCGGAATTCGCGCGATACGCGGGATTTTCCATCTCGTGTGTCTCGACAAATTCGTGCCGCACTCCAGTGTGCGCAATAAACTTTTGCAACTCTGCGCAATCGTACGCCGAATAACTGGGCGATAGCGCAGTCACTGAAAGCGACCGCTTACCCAGCGCCTTATTCGCAGCCCACGCCAAGTACGCGGAATCCGCCCCACCCGACAGCGCAATCAGCAGGGAAGGGAGTTCCCCTAGCCGCTCCAGCAACGCGTGTTCTTTAGGCGCTGCGTCCATCTCTCGCGATTCTTGCTTGCAGATTTGTACCAAGGAACTCATCGCCGGAAGTATATCGTACGAACTGGCCTACCCGTGTACAGCATTCGCCCTATTCAACTATTTGAAATCCAGCAGCACGTCCACAATCCCTCGCGCCGCATCTTCGCGCAGCCAGTGCCCCACGCTGTCATAGTGAACCGGCAGCTCGCCGAAAATGTCTTTCGAATGACTCTGCAACTGCACCAGATAATCTTCATATTTTATCTTGTCAAAGACGTCGCCCGCTGCGAGCGGAAATGTTTTGCGCACCCGCGATTCACCATTGGTCGAAATCCCGGTAATCACCCATCCGCCCATGCGATACTGCTTGCCTTCCGCGATAGCAATCTTGTATGAAACCGTATAAGCGGCGTCATCGAAGGAACTCTCCGGCTGCACCGTGGCATCCAAATACCCCCGCCGTCCATACTCTTCGCGAATCTGTTCCAACGCCGCTTCCATTTCCATTCCGTTGGCGACCGCACCATTCTTCAATCCCAAATACGCGCCCAGCGCAATCGACGAGATCTCACTGTTCCCATACCACTGCGCATCGCCAAAATGATAGACCTGTCCGGTTGCAACCGGAACATATACTGGAAGCTGTTCCGGTAATTTTGCCGTAGGCGGTCCGGACAGCCGCACTTCCGGCGGTCCCAGCTTGGCTTTCAAATATCCTTGCCGCAAATAGACCGGGCGAATCTGCTCCGCCAGAAAAACATCAATGGTCGCCCGCGAATACGGCTTGCCGTTAATTTCCGAAAGGTGCTGCTGCACCACGGGATTTGCGACCAGTGCCGCATCGCTAAAACTCAAACTCGCAATCTTCAGCCCCGCACCTTCGACCGAAAATTGCTGAATATTTCCATCCCCCAACGGATTGCCAACCACTTGGTGTTGTACCGGCAGATCGAGCTTGTGCGCGGCCAGCAGCCCGTGAATCGCGTCCGCTGCAACGTCCACGACGTTCCCGGCCTCCGGCAGCGTCCCATCAAAAAAGGGAAGCTGTGCGCGAATCGCGTCATTTAATTCCGAATCCCCGAACCATGGAAAATTATCGTAATAAGCCGGAACCCGCGGCGATTCCGTCACATGAAAATCAAGCGTCAGTCCTTCAGTACGAGTCTTAAAGTCGTACTTCACTGTAGCGAATAATCCCGAAGCCACCAGCTTGTCCGCCGCCTTCTGCAACTCTTGCCGCCCCACCTGCGACCCAGTCTGCAACCCAGTCAGCGCCGCAATCTGCCCCTCCGTCAATTTCTTCTGCCCCTCACTCCGCACCTCCCGCAACTGCGCCGTCCCGTTCCCAGCGGTCTGCGCGGTCGCAAGCGGCGCGTTACGGGCGCAGATAGACAAAAGCGCTGCGATTGCGATCAACGTGAAGAACATCTTTCGCATGAATTCATTCTACCGTAACGGATTTGGCCAGGTTGCGTGGTTGGTCCACGTCGCAGCCACGGCGGACGGCTATGTGATATGCGAGCAATTGCAGCGGAATAATTTCGAGGAGTGGCGCCAGCAGTTCCGGAGCGGGCGGCAGTTCGATCAAATGATCGGAGGCTTCACGGGCCAGATGATCATTCTGCGTCACGATCGAAATCACGATGCCGTCGCGGGCTTTCACCTCTTTGATGTTCGACACGCTTTTTTCATACAACGTCACCGATGCGGGATCGGAGTCATCGCGCGTCGCCAGCACCACCACTGGAAGATTCTCATCGATCAGCGCATTCGGGCCGTGCTTCATTTCGCCCGCCGGATAGCCTTCGGCGTGGATGTAGGAAATTTCTTTTAACTTCAGCGCGCCTTCCAGGGCAATCGGATAGTGAATACCGCGTCCGAGATACAGAAAATCAGCGCAACGAAAAAACTGCCGCGCCAGAGTTTCGTAGAAACCATTGCGATCGGCTTGCAAAATAGTTTCAATCTTGTGCGGGATAGTAATGAATTCCTGCAAAAGATTTTTCGCCGCCTCACCTGATAACGCTCCGCGAACTTCTCCAAGATACGCAGCGAGTAAAACCAGCGCAGTAAGCTGCGCGGTAAACGCTTTCGTCGAAGCGACGCCGATTTCCGGGCCAGCATGCGTCAGGATCGAGCCGGCGGCTTCGCGCGTAATCATCGATCCAAGAACATTGCAGATCGCGAGCGTCGGCGAACCTTTTTGTTTTGCTTCGCGCTGCGCGGCGATAGTGTCGGCGGTTTCTCCTGACTGGCTGATGCACACCGTCAAGGTTTTCGCATCCAAAATCGGATCGCGATAGCGGAACTCGCTGCCGTAATCCACTTCGACCGGCAGGCGCGCCAGCCGTTCGATCATGAATTTTCCGGCTAAGGCGGCATGCCAGCTGGTGCCGCACGCGACGATGCGAACATTTTTGAATTCGCGGAATTGCTGCTCGGTGAGTCCCATTTCGCCAAGATAGATTTTTCCGCTGTCCTGCGAAATGCGTCCGATAAAAGTGTCGCGTACGGCGCGCGGCTGCTCAAAAATCTCCTTCTGCATGTAGTGCTTGTAGCCGCCTTTTTCCGCCATGATGGGGTCCCAGGCGACGTGATGCGGCTTGCGCTCGACGGTTTTTCCGTCGTGGTCCATGACGCGCACGCCGTCTTTGGTAAGCACGGCGATATCGCCATCGACCAGGAAAAACATGCTGCGGGTGTGTTCCAGCAGCGCGGGAATATCGCTGGCGACAAAATATTCGCCTTCGCCGAGACCAACGACGGCCGGTGGGCCGAGGCGCGCGGCAACGATTTTATCGGGATCGCTGGTGGAGATAAAAACCAGCGCGTAGATTCCGCGCAGTTGCCTGAGCGATTTGCGAACGGCTTCTTCCAGAGGAATTTGTCCGTCGCCGAGTTGCAGATTGTTCTCGACCAGGTGCGCCACGATTTCCGTATCAGTTTCCGTGACGAATTTGTGCCCTTGGCGCTGCAGCTGTTCTTTGAGCTCCAGATAATTTTCGATGATGCCGTTGTGGACCACCACGATTTGTCCAGAGCAATCCCGGTGCGGGTGCGCGTTTTCTTCGGTAGGGCGCCCATGCGTCGCCCAGCGGGTGTGCCCAATCCCATAAGTTCCGTCGATTGGAGATTTCCGGATGACCTCTTCCAGGTTGCGCAGCTTGCCGGACGCCCGGCGAATTTCCAGTTTGCCCGCGCCGTCCACCACCGCGATACCGGCGGAGTCATATCCGCGGTATTCCAGTTTGCGCAGCCCTTCGATAACGACCGGAACAACTTTTTTGGGCCCGATATAGCCCACAATTCCGCACATGCGGCAGCTCTCCTGGTTCCATAGTTCAGGGTTTGCAAGTACAAACCCTGAAACCCGAGTCTTTCTAGAAGCGTAGCACGCGACGCAAAGCGCCCGGAAATTTGAAAAATGTTGCGACGTGAACTCCGAAATTGTAGGGAAGGCAGGGCTTTCAGCCGGAAAAACGTCTTTCATCCTCTGTCATTCCGGGCGAAGCGAGCAACCTGCTTGGTTCATGAACCGGCGAGGAAAGCGGATTCCTCATCGCTGCGCTTCTCGAAATGACCAGCGGCGGGTTAGGAAACTCGGACGCGACGTTAGCCTACTCCACGATCTCGAAGCGGTATTCCTCGATGACCGGGTTGGTCAGCACATCCTTGGAAATTTTCTCCAACTGCCGCTGCGCCTCGTCGCGCGACCAGCCATCGAGATTCAGCACAAAGAATTTCCCCTGGCGTACATCGGTAATCGCGGCGTAGCCGAGTCCGGAAAGTGCGTGCTGAATCGTCTGACCCTGCGGGTCCAGAACCGTGCGCTTTGGCATAACCCAGACGTGAGCTTTCATGGGAAAAGTATAGCAGGAGACGAAAACAGGGGTGGCGCACCCTTTGGACTTTGGTTGAACAACGGATGCGCGTTTACCGGTGACTGCAAGCAGGCATTCCGACCCGCAGCATTGGAGAGGTTTTCTGCAGCTCTGATTTTGCGAGTGGGTCATCAGTTTTCGACATCGCGACTCGTCAGGCACTGGGCAAAGTTAGAGGGCGTTATCTACGGCAATGCATAAGGGGGAAACGCGACAAAAGAAAAAAGGTGGCGGAAAGACCGGTTTAAAAAAAAAGAACTTGCCATATTCTGTTATAGGCATATATTTAAAGGATGGCAAGAGCAGCGACAACATCGGACGCGTTCAATGCTGTGGCGGAACCTCGGCGGCGGGACATCCTGAACTATCTGTTGATGCAGGAGAGGTCGGTCAACGAGATTGTGGACGCAATGGAGATGGAGCAGCCGTCGGTGTCGAAGCACCTGAAAGTTTTGAAAGGCGTTGGCCTGGTAGAGGTCCGCAGGGAGGGTCGGCAGATGTTTTACAAGGTGAATGCTATGGCCATCCGGCCGTTGCACGAATGGACCAGCAGGTTCGAGCGGCTGTGGAAACACCAGCTGCTGCGAATCAAGGAACGGGCCGAGGCCAACAATGCAGAGAAAAAATAGTCTTGTGGAATTTCAAACCAGGAGGAAATCGTGAGTTCACCCGTACTATCGCTTGAAGCGACGACGATCCACATAGCGGAGGAGATCGAAGTGCGTGCGTCGATCGAGCTGACGTTTGCCGCGTTGCTGGACCAGCTTGGACCGTACAACGAGACTCAAGTGGACAGGCCAATGCCCATGAAGCTGGAAGCATGGCCGGGCGGCAGATGGTATCGCGATCTGGGAGACAACAACGGCCACTTCTGGGGAACGGTTCAGGCGATCAAGAGGCCGACGCTGCTGGAAATTTGCGGGCCACTGTTCATGTCCAATCCGGTGGTAACGAATCTTCAATATCGGCTGAAGGAATCGGGTAGCGTGACGATAGTTACATTTCGACATCAATCGTTTGGTCTGGTGCTGGAGGAATACAGAAACGTAAAGAATGGCTGGGCACACCTGCACGAGCGCATGCGGCAGCGAGCGGAAGCGCCGCGGCCTCACTGAGGCGCGGACGATTTTAGAAGTTCAGAGGAGGGAATATGTGCCCGGCATGCATCGCAAGCGCAGCAGTGATGGCCGCCGGAGTGGGATCCACGGGAGGAATTCTGGCGGTGTGCGTCGGCAAATTCAGAAAATTGTTCACAACGAATGGTCTTGGCCTGTTCCAGAAAATCAAGGAGAAATAAAATGGCTACCAGCAACGAGAGAGAGGTTAAGAATCAGAAAGGGCAGCTCGCAATGAACACACCATCGATCGTGTCGCCGCAGGAATGGGAGGCTGCGCGCCAGCAGCTCCTCGTGAAGGAGAAGGCCTTGACCCGCTCCCGTGACGCGCTGGCCGCCGAGCGTCGGCGGATGCCGTGGCTGGCCGTGGAGAAGAAGTATGAGTTCGACGGGCCTAAGGGCAAGGTTAGTCTGCTCGACTTGTTCGAGGGCCGCCGTCAGCTGATCGTCTACCGCGCCTTCTTCGAGCCCGGCGTCTTCGGCTGGCCCGATCACGCCTGCCGCGGCTGCTCCCTGGGCGCCGACCAGGTCGCCGACCTGGCGCATCTGAACGCGCGCGACACCACGCTCGCCTACGCCTCGCGCGCGACACAGAAGGACATTGAGCGCCTGAAGGCACGAATGGGTTGGAAGATGCCGTGGTACACCTTCACAGACCGCTTCGATGCAGACTTCGGCGTCGATGAATGGCACGGCCACAACGTGTTCTTCCGCGACGGCGAGCGGGTGTTCCGCACCTACTTCGTGAACAACCGCGGCGACGAGGCGATGGGCAGCACTTGGAGCTACCTCGATATGACGGCGCTTGGCCGTCAGGAGACCTGGGAGGACTCACCAGAGGGTTACCCCCAGACCGCGACGTACAAATGGTGGAACTGGCACGACAATTACGGGGCCGGGGCCTCCCCTGATCCGAAGTGGGTCGATATCATAACCGACCCTCAAGGAGCCGCCTTGCGAAGGCGCGACGCAGAGGCCAAGGCATGAGGGAGACTAGCAAGAGAGCGAATAATGAAAGACATCATGAGAGATGAACTTGCAGCGCCCAAAATAGTCGATCGTAGCAGCTTCCAGGCGGCGCTGGACGCATTGCGGGTTCGAGAGAAGGCTCACACCAGAGAAGCCATTGCGGCCGCGCCGACGGCTGGCTCGACCCGCTAGGTGGATCAAAGTGATGGAGAACGCAAAGGTGACGTTGAACCTTAACGCCCAGTATGGTGCGTACGCGATCGCTCGGAGGCGAGCTTGGTGGAGGAGACCCTGCTGCCATTGGCGAGCAGACCGCAGTTCAATATTGAATTTGCTGCTTTTTGAAAATAGGATGGGCATACACGGGAAAGGAGGGCGATCCATAAAACATGAAAAATTCTGATTGCAGTGACAAACGTGAGGTGGCTGAGGCTTAAGGCGTGAGCTATTAAGTCCTAGCGAAGTTCGGATTCGCAAAAGGCCTTCGCGCCTTCAGCCAATCCCAGACAGACTGCCGGCGGCCCCGCAGAGTTACTGCGGGGCCGTTGAACTTTTGCCGTCGACAACATTTCGTGACAAGCATCCGAGCATCCTCGATTCGCACTTCTTTCGACTCCATCAGAGCAAGAACGTTTTTCGAATTCGCTCCAAGTATGCGGTCACCGCCCTAGCCGTTAGCGGAAACCTACTGCGATTGTCCTTGACTTCCAGTGCCTTCAGTTAACACGACGCTTCCTATAAGCCTTCCGGGCACCCCGGCATTCGCCCGTCCACACAAAAATTACCCTAAGTCCTTTCCTAGATATGCTTGCCCACACTGGCATCCGGCATTGTTTGACTATCTCATTTGTTTTCGGTGTCCGAATACTGGAAACAGAAGCACCGGGGGGTGCACACCTTCACCGGCGAGGCAGGCAGGATCGCCTGCGCCACCGAAGTAAAATTGCCGCGCTCAACAACGGCTAGTGAACGGGCAGCAGCTGCTCCACCTCGTGGAGCAGCGTTTCGAGGCCGTCGGATTTTGCGACTACCGCGGAGACCCCGGCGCGATGGGCGTCGGAGTCGGAAACGGAGTCTTTGTGCAAAGTGAAAAGAACGACCTGCGTTGGAGGATGCGCCAGTTTCAAAGTGCGGCTGGCGTCCAGACCACTCATGCGCGGCATGGAGAGGTCCATGACGACCAAATCAGGATTGAGAGTGTCGGCTTTTTCCAGTGCGTCCATGCCGTCCACGGCTTCGTTCACAACGTATGACGTATGCATTTCGAGTGCGGATCTTACGATGAGCCGAATCACCTCGTTGTCATCTACGACTAGAACTCGCTTATTCATTCTTCACCTCGGCGCGGGCGTGAGGGGCTCCCAAGCACAACGGTAGGCTGGCCTACATACCGGGGCAATACAGGATAGAGGGTAGAAAATATGGCAACGAGTGTTATGGATGCCGCTGCAAAAAAGGGCCGCTATCAGGTATGGTTCAGGGGGCCGAAGTCAACGGAAACGGGCCGCGCGAATCTTTTTCTGGCTTGGAAGGGACGTGCAGACCGTCGGCCGTTGGCGGAGTCGGGGAAATATGGGCGGCCTGCGAAACTCTTGCGAAGGGAATGATGGCGCGAACGACGGTCCCCTCGCCAGTACTTTCGAGTGCGAGTTTTCCGTCAACGTCGGCAACACGGCCCCGCATGCCGGCCAGGCCGACTCCGGAGGGAGATTTGCTGCTGCGGAAGTTCTGCAGCGTGGCTTCGGGAATTCCTTTGCCGTGATCGGTGACGGTCATGACGATCTGTCGCGAGGAAGCGTCGACCACCACGTCGGCTGTGGAGCTGCCGGAGTGCCGGTGCACATTGGTAAGGCCTTCCTGCAGAACGCGGAACAGAATGAGTTCCAGTTCTCTGGGCAGCTTCAGATCGTCCGGAGTTTCGAGAGTGACGGCGATTTTGCTGCGTTTAGAGAAGCCGTCCACCAGCCACCTGGCGGCGGCATTGAAACCCACTTCGTCGAGCATGGGGGGATGCAGAAGATAGGAAATGGTGCGGGACTGTGTGAGCCCTTCGTCAGCGAGTGCAATCGAGC
>Ga0193709_1000368_pt1 | contig 16499 bp, 15 predicted proteins | sample H3c2metaG_FD_160571 | JGI IMG/M metagenome (GOLD analysis project Ga0193709, IMG submission 160571) | Soil microbial communities from a riparian zone of the East river system, Colorado, United States - H3c2 | ecosystem: Environmental > Terrestrial > Soil > Riparian zone | place: USA: East River... | reverse complement strand
CACACGCGCGCCTGTCCCAACGTGCAAAATCTCATGTATCAAGCCGAACGCCGCATCGCCGTCGAGTGGGGCGGTGACAGCGCAGCCACCTTCCCGGTACAGCTCGCCATCCGCGCCAAAGATCGTGCTGGCCTGCTCGCCGATATCACCGCGGTCATCAGCAGTGCTGGCTCGAATATCCGCAACCTGGAAAGCCGCCCCGATCGCCTGAACGCCCGTATCGAAGCCAGTCTTGAAATTGCCGACCGCCGTCAACTGGAAAGCATACTCGCCAACATCCGCAAAATCTCCGGCGTGCACGGTGTCGAACGCGTTTACCAACCGTCTGGCGACTAGAGCCCGCCCCCTGTCCTTTCAGCCGGGTATCTGTGAAAGCACACTCCAGGTGTCAAACGCCTCCAGCCTTTACACTAAGGACATGCGGAACGCTCCGCCACTCGCGATGTTCGTGCTGCTGCCGGCACTTCTATCCGGCTGCCATTCCCATCCGCTTACCGACTACCGGCAGCTGGACAAGGCTGGCATGTGGTCCAGCGGCCTCGAAGACCTGAAGAAACTTAACGTTAGCGATGCCGAAGTGAATCAACTGGTCGCGCTGAAAAATTCCGGTGTCAGCGACGAAGTGTGCGTGCAATTGGTCTCCGCGGCGCACGACCACCAGCACCCGTTTAACAGCGCCGCCGCTGCAAAAAGCCTGAACGGTGCGGGTTTCACCGACGATCAAATTCTCGCCATCGCCAAACATGACCAGCTCGATTCCCTCAGCGGCGATGCCGTCATGCTTCGCCTGGTCGGACTGTCCGATGGCACCGTACAATTGCTATTGCAACGCCGCATGAAAGGTCTTCCCTCGCTGTCCAGCGCCGAAATCGGCCGCTTGAAAAACACCGAGCTTTCCGAACGGGAAATCGTCTCTCGCATCGAAAACGGCATGACCGACGCCCAGGCCGATGCCGAAGCGGCGGCGCGCGAAAAGGCATTTGCTCATAGCGGCACCGGCTTTGTGCACCCGCGCGCTCGTAACCATCGCCGCTAAAAATCGCCTCAGCGCTGGCTCTCGACTGGCCATGAATCTCAGCCTTTGCAGGTTTGCCCCTGCCCGTTACAATCTTCATCGTGCTCCGCGCTCCTACACCTCCTTTTTTCTCTTTTACTTTCCTTTTCTCTGTAGCCTGCGGCCTCGCTGGTTGCACTGCTTCGCTGGGGCCCGGATACATGGTCGAAAAACAGGAAATCCAGGTTTCCTTCTTGCCGCAACCCCAACCCCACATTCATATCGTCGCCGAATACCATCTAAAAAATACCGGCATCCGCGGACTTGATTTCCTCGATGTGCATCTTCCCTCCCGCCGTTTTCGCCCCACGAATTACACAATCTTGTGGGATGGCGCCGAACTTCCGTTAGCGTCCTCAACCGCCAGTGCACGAGACACTCTTTTGCAGTTCCCCGAGCCCTGGCCCATCGGCGTCGCCCGCACCATCCAATTCACGTACGATCTACATTCGGCTACGGCCCAGGAAGGCGCGCTGGGATTTTCCACCGACGCTTTCGATCTTCCCGCCGAAGGCTGGACGCCCGCGCTTCCCCAGGCTCGTGGACCATTCGGTTTCGGCGGCGTGCCGCCGAATAAGTGGCAACTGGTGGTCCAGGTGCCGAACGGATTTCTTGTCCACGCCAGCGGCGGCAAGGAAAAGCATTTCGCGAAAAACTCCGACATGGAATTTCGTTTTGAGCAGACCGCCGCGGACTTGAACCCCTTCGTGGTGGCTGGCCGCTTCCGCGAAACCCATCAAGATCTCCCCGGCAATCAGAAACTTCGCATCTGGAGCCGCACCGATGTCACCTCCGCACAGCTGCAGCAAGCCGCCGAATCGCTCTCGAAAACGCTGCTCGTCTACGATTCGCTTTTCGCGACTCGCGACAAATCCAGAACGCCGCTTTGGATTGTTGAGTGCCCGGAAGACGCAGGGTGTTTCTCGCAACGAGCCACGGCTTATTCTTCGCTGCTGTTTGGAAGGTCTTCCGATGATTCGTCGGAAATGATTTCGCGCGATACTATTTTGTTTGACCCCCGCGTGGCGCTGGCAAAGCCCGAAGCTTTAGCTGGCCCGGCTCTTGCCTCCGGGTGGCTCGGCTACGGGCAAAATCCCGGTTTTTATCAGCAACAGGCTCCCATGTCGGCGCTTCCCGCGTTTGCCGCGGCGCTCGCACTGGAGGTTTCGGCGGGCTCACAAATTCGCGATCAGATTATTCGCCGCGCGCTGGCACAAATTCCTGCGCACGCTTCGCCGCAATCCAACAACGATCCCGCCGTATTGCGCGCCAAGAGTCTTCTTCTCTTTTACGCGCTGCGCGAGCGCGTCGGCGCTGATCCATTCCAGAAGGCCCTGCAGCACATGCTCTTCGCCCGCCGCCAGCGCGGCTTCGATCTCAGCGACCTCATTTCAGCTGTCGAGGAAGAATCGCATCAGGACGTCGGCCCCTTCGTTCGCCAGTGGATCAAGCGTCCCGGCGTTCCCGATGACTTTCGTGCAACGTATTCGCAGTCAACCGCAACGCAGGAAACTATCGCTCAGGAGGCTACACCATGAAAGACATCGTGCTTACCGACAAAAGCCCAAAACCAATCGGACCTTATTCCCAGGCAGTGAAGTCCAATGGCTTCCTGTTTGCTTCCGGGCAGGTCGCGCTCGATCCACGCACCAACGAATTCATCGGCGGTGATATTCGCCAGCAGACCGAACGCGCAATGGAAAACCTCAAAGCCGTGGTCGAGGCAGCCGGCTCAAATCTTCATCACGTCGTGAAGTCCACCGTCTTCCTCAAAGACATGAACGATTTCGCTGCCATGAACGAAGCCTATGGGAAATATTTCCCAGCCGCACCTCCGGCCCGATCCACAGTCCAAGTAGCCCGCCTACCCAAAGACGCACTGGTAGAAATCGAAGTCATCGCCACACTCTAGGTGCAGCAATAAAAAAGGGGCACGATGTATCGTGCCCCTGGTAGAAAAAGATGGACCGCTGCGATTTAGTCGCCGGCTACGGCTTCCGCCTGTTCGCTGGGAGCCGGAGCGATGTTGACCGGCTTATTCGCGTTGGCGAAGTTGGCTGGCGTAGCTTGCTTGATGTCTGTCAGCGAGCCAATCTGCACCACCGTCGGTTGCGGCTTTTTCAAAACCAGCTCTTCATAGATAGCGCGAACTTTGGCTTGTTCTTCATAAGCCTTTTTGCGCCGCGTGCGATCTTCTTCCGCTGCGGTTAGAGGCACGTCATGATCGAGATGACGAACCCGCGCGGCATCATTGGCGTCAATCACCAGCGAGTGTTCGAAGCTCTGCAGATTGACGGCTTTGCCCTTGGCATAAATTTCGTGTTTGCCGTGATTTTTGTACCACTCGGCGACCGTCGCGTTCTTGTGCATATTTTCGATGATCTGACGCCAGCCAACTCCAGTGTTGTACGCGCAGAACGAAATTTCGCCTTGCTGCGTGGCGTAAGGAATGATGCACATTTCGGTGCGGCGGAAATCGTAGTTAAAAAGATCCTGGAACCACATGCCCGCGATGAATAGGAAATTCCACGGGTCCGTCTGGCGGCGCTTCATGGCGTCTTCATAAGTACGCTCAGGCGAAGTGCGGCCGTACTTGGTCGTGGACTTCTTGGTCAGCGCCCAAGTCTTGTCGAATTTCTTGAAAAGATCGTACAACTTCAAGCCCTTGGGTCCCTGGAACGGTTGATAATTCTTCAGGAGCGCCATGGCCATCATGAAGTTAGAAAAAGTCTTGCCCCGGGCCGCGTCAGTGATGGCGGTTACGTCGGCCGTCAACTGAGTAGCGTTAAGGAAGCGCGGAACCGGCGCCCATTCCTTGGTTTCCTTATTGATCATCAGCGCCGTGCCCACGCCGCAATTCGGGTGGCAACCGCAGGAGAGCGAACCCCACTGGGATTCGTTGCCCTTGACCATGTCCGCAAATCCCGCAAACGTCGAAATGAACGAAATTGGGAACCAGTCACGCGTCGGTTCAACTTTACCGACCTGCGCACTCACGTCCTGCGCAAGATGCGAAAGTGTGTAGCGCTGCCGCAGCCGGCGCTCTGGAGTAATGTCTTCGTCCCGACCAGTGAACGAAACCGGCTGGAAGCTGACGAAAGAAATTTTCTTGGGATTTTCCATCGCGAACTTCACGACAGTGCCAACCTGATCGTTGTTCACGTTGTTGACGATGGTCACGACGAGCACGATTTCGATTCCGGCTTCGTGCATGTTTTCAATCGCGCGAAGTTTTACGTCGAACAAATTGCCAATCTGGCGATGGCCGTTCGCATCGTTGCCGATACCGTCGAATTGCAGATAGGCGTAACGCATACCTGCTTCGAACGCCTTCTTGCAGAATTCCTTGCTCTTGGCGAACTCAATTCCGTTGGTCGCCGCTTGTACTGAGTTGTAGCCAATCTTCCGCGCGTACGCCACCGCATCCAGGAAGTTTGGGCTCATCGTCGGCTCGCCGCCGGAAAACTGCACCGACATCTGGCGGCGCGGCTTGATCTTCAGCGCGTTATCGAGAATTTCCTTAATTTCGTCCCAGCCGAGTTCGTGGACGTAGCCAACCTGGTTGGCGTCCATGAAGCATGGATCGCACATCATGTTGCAGCGGTTGGTGAGATCGACGGTAAGCACAGACCCGCGGCCATAGCGAACGGTCGACGAGCCGTGCTTGTGCAGATCTTCATCATTGTGTGCAGGAATATCGCGGCCCGGATATTGCTTCTCGATCCAGCTGAGCCATTTCGAATCGATGGCCATCATATCTTCGTAGTGGCCGTGGAGTGGGCAATCTTTTACCATCCACACTTGCCCGTCGCGCTCGATAATCTGGGCCTTAATTTCGCCAACTTTTTCGCTCATCAAATCGCGCCAATCTTTTTTTCCGGCGATGATGGCTTCGCGAGCTTCTTTCACGCACCCCGGACAGAGCGAATCTGTCTGGCGCGGAAAACCCAGCGTGGGCTTGGATTTTTCCCATGATTTCAGAAGAGGCTTGTCGGACCACTGTGGGGTCACGGATGGATTGGGATTGCGCTTGTTGAAATGCTGAATAGTGTTAAACGTCACGGCTGCAGTCTTGCAGAGAACCCAATCAATCGAACGTGCGATCTGCGTGCCTACGGAGTTCGCCATAAGAAACTAACCCTCACTTTCGATAATGCGAAACCCCTACAGCGGGGTCGCAATAACCCTGGTGCCCTGACATTAAATTTGATGCTTTTCGGCCTCTTTCAACTGCCCCCGGAGGCCACTTTTACCGTAACACGCCCTGCATTACGGGCCTAAGTCTTTCGGCACGAGTAGTTTGCCGAAGGGCACAGGCGTAGGCTAGGAAGTTGCGTCCAACGGGGAAAAACAGGGGTTGAATGGCGATTCACGGCATTAAACGGGGATTGAGGTTAACGCTGTATGAGGTAACCTTTAGGCCGCAAAATGATGAGAATTTCCCAGCCAGCTTCCCGAATGAGGAACTTACGCCCGATTTCGCTATTCGTTCAGATTGGGCCGCAGCACCGCAATGGCGAAGTGACAAAAGTTCAAAGCCCCCTCGTCCAGCTGTAGCCAGCGAACCACGCAGTGCTCGCTCAAGTATTTTGTCACGCGAGTTTCTGGAATTCCCAGATGATCGCCAAGTAGAGCCTTCAGATTTGTGTTTCCGCGCCGCGACATTCCAGACCGCGCCAGGCTCCCAATCGCAATCCGCAACGTGTCGCAGGCTTCCACGTAATAATACGTGGTCATATCATCGTCCGTAAGCACAAAAACGCCCGGGCCGGCCGGCGCATGCGCCGCCTCATCCAGCTTGACCGCGGGGCATGTGAGCAGCCGCCTGAGCTGCATCTCCAGCAGTGAGAGCCGCGAGGCCAATCCTGGATCGCCGAAACGCCCTTTCACTCCCGGCGCTCCGCTTTCTGGAACTTGTTCCACCGGAATGCGTGGGATCGCGCGGCTATCGACCACGCGTGGAGGCAGAATTTCGTCCGGCTCAGGTTCTGGCGGCGTTTCTGCCGCTCGTGCCCGCGCACCGGGCCTGCTGGTGCTACGAGATTCGCCTGGAACTGGCGGCGAACCTGCCTTGCGGCGGTTGCGGCCGCCGCGTCGGCCACGCCGCCGATGTTTTTTGTCTGCGCCGGAATTTGCGTCGTCCGGCGACTCACGCGCGGGCATCCCTTCTGCGCCAGCGGCGACCAGCGATTCGAAGGCAGTTGCGGTTTGTTCAAAGGGGACTACCGGCTCGGGAAAAACAATTGCAGGTGATGCAGTACCTCCCTCCGCTTCCGCCGAGGAAAGCTCCGGCACGGGATCTGAATCGGGTGGCAATTCACCTCCCATTCGAACCACGGCTTCGCGCGCCTTCGTCTTCCAATCGCCGCGACGAAACTTGTTTGCCGACGTCAGGTACCACTGCAGCGCCTGCGTCGAGTCTTTGGCGATCTCAAAATGGCGGCCCAGTTCGAACGCCACCATCGCATCATTGGTTTTTTCATAGAGCAAAAGCAGCTGCGCGGCAGGGTCTCTGCTGCCGCGCGCGCGCCGTATCCGGGCCGTAATCTGTTTCCAATCCGCCATAAGAGTGCGGGCTGTACTTGCCGCCCGCCAAGAATTTTGTCAACGCATTGTAACAGCGACAGGGCTGGTGCTGCCAGTATTGGAAATACCGCACAAACCCGATGCGAATAGCGTTGACGGTTACCAGTGTCGTGGGTATTCTCTTATAGCCCTCCGGGAGGGGAAATGCTTCGCCCACGTGCGGTTCTTGCGGTCGTAGTGGCCTATACCTTATTTTTGATGCCAGTGAACGGCGCGCCGCCCGCCGCGATTGGAACAATCACGTCAGCGACCAGCGCTCATGTTGGCGCGGCGTCCGCTTCTTCGGGCTCCACGGTTTTTGGCGGCGATCACCTGAGCACAGAAAAATTTGGCAGTCTCCAGGTACGTGCCGGAGCCGCGCGCTTCATGCTTTCTAGTGCCAGTTCCGCTGCTGTCGACGGCAGCGCAGCTATTCCTTCGGCTAGGTTGCTGGGCGGTACCATGGTGTTTTCTACCGCGAATGCAAAAGCGTTTCTGCTGCATGCTTCGACCGCGGATATCCGCCCTCAGACCGATCAGCCCACAGTTGCACAAGTCACCTACATTAACGACAAGGAATTACAGGTACGCAGCACCCGCGGTTCGCTGACCATTACCGTAGACGGCGAAACCCAGGTCGTTCCCGAAGCCATGGCCTATCGCGTGATTCTCGATCCCGGTTCCTATTACGCCGCGGAAAACGCGCAAGGTCCGCGTGGTGTTGGCAGCCGCCAGGGCGGACCGCCGCTCAAAGCCGGCAGAAGTCATTTCCTTTTGATCGCGATTATTATCACCGGCATCGCAACTGGCGTAGCTCTGTACGAAGCCCTGCAAAGTTCCGACGCGCCCCGCTGATTTCGTGGTTCCTAAAAATTCACCGTAATCTCGGTGCCCTCCGCGCCCACATGTCTGCGGCCTCTGGGTTAAATCTTTCCTCCTGCCGCGCTTCGCCCGCCCTTAGATCACAGCACCCAGCAAAAATTGCTATAATCGCCTGTCAACTAAAGGACCCACGCATGCCCATCTACGAATACATTTGCGACGACTGCAAATCCCAGTTCGAAAAAATCGTCATCAACCGCCAACAGGAAATCTTCTGTCCCACATGTTCCAGCAAAAAAGCCACCATCCAGCTCTCCGTCTTCAGTTCCGCAACCGCTGGCGGCTCCGCAAAATCCTCCGGCCCGTCCGGTGGCGGAGGCTGCTGCGGCGGTGGTTGCGGCTGCCACTAGTTTGGAGTGCGGCAGTATCGTGCTCTCTTAGTCCAGAGTAAAACTGCGAGACCGTCTTGCTCATCAGCCATTCCTCTCTGCTCCTGTTCGTAACCGGCGCCGCGCTTCTCCTCGTCATTCCAGGCCCGGCGGTCACGTACGTCATTAGTCGCAGCATTGGCCACGGCCGAGCCGCCGGCCTTGTCTCTGTCCTGGGCATCGTCGTAGGAACACTCTGGCGCGTTACCGCAGCCGCTCTCGGCCTTTCTGTCTCCTCGCCTCATCCGTGCTGGCATTCCAATTTATAAAGCATTTCGGTGCCGCGTATCTGATCTATCTCGGCATTCGCACTCTCCGTCGCGACGATTCGCAGCTTTTCCAAGCGGGGCCATCCCAGCCTGCAAATTTTCCAATCGGGAGTCCTGTTTGCGCTGATGGGCTGGATCAGCGATTCGGTGTGGGCGGTTCTCGCTGCCACCGTGGACGAGCGCTTCCGCCTCCGTCGCGCCCAGCGCAACGTTTCAGGCGGCGCTCTGATCGCGCTAGGTCTCGCCTCCGCTTTCTCCGGCGCCAAAACGAAATGATCCCTCTAAACGCGCTGGTGTTCGCGGTAAGCTGCTGTCATGTCAATCACCTCTCCGGAACAATTCGATAAACTCCGCGCCTGCGGCAAAATCGTCGCCATAGCTCTCCGCGCCATGGCCGCGCGAGTCGCGCCAGGCATCTCGACCTCGGAAGTAGCCGAAACCGCCGCAAGAATTCTCGCCGCCCACGGCGCTCACTCTTCTCCTCCGATGGTCTACAATTTTCCCGGCGATGTGTGTATCAGCGTCAACGACGAAGTCGTTTATGGCATTCCGGGCGATCGCATCATTCAGCCCGGCGACCTCGTGAAGCTCGATCTCACCGCTGAAAAGGACGGCTATCACACCGACTCCGCCCTCACCGTAGAAGTTCCTCCATCCAGCCAGGTATCGCGCGAACTCGCGCGTTGTGCTGAACGAGCCTTCGGCCATGCGCTCGTCACCGCGCGCGCAGGCAATCGCACCAAAGATATTGGCCGCGCCGTCGAACGCCAAGTCCGCCGTTGCGGATTTGAGGTTGTCCGCGAACTTGGGGGCCATGGCATCGGCCGCACTATTCACGAATCACCCTCCGTTCCCAACTTCGCCGATCCCTTCGCTCACTACGTTCTCACGGATGGTCTGGTCATCACCATCGAACCCATCATCGCCGCCGAGTCTGGTCGCGTTGCTCTCGATCGAGATGGTTGGACCGTCCGCACCGTGGACCATTCCTGGGCGGCTCATTACGAACATACCCTGGTCATCACTCGCGGTGAACCTGTTCTCCTCACCATCTGATCTCGCAGGAGGAAACCGTCCGGCATTCCTTCTTCTTACTCCTCGATGTTCCTGCGACGCCGCATTCCTGTATACTCCGCCCGATACCTAAAGGAGGTACCTTTTATGTCCGCCTCCCACTCCGTAACCTCTCTCGATCAGAACAAACAACTCGTCATCCGCTGGTTCGAAGAAGTCTGGAACCAAGGCAATCGTGATACCATCGCGCAGCTTTTCGCTCCCGACGGCGTAATTTACGATGGCGACAAAATCATTCGCGGTCCCGGAGAATTCGAAAAATTTTACGACCGTCTACGCGCGGTTTTCTCCAACTTCAAAATCTCTCCGGTTCTTACCCTCGCCGAGGGCGACCTCGCTTGCGTCCACTGGTTCTCCGAATGTAAACACATCGCCACCGGCAAGGTGGCTCGCATCACCGGCACCTCCATCGTCCGCATCAAGGACGGCCGCTTCGTCGAAGCCTGGCAGAACTGGGACGCCGCCGGTATGGCCGCCCAGCTCTACGGCCAACCGCCGCAACCCTTGTTTTGATTGTCTGCTTCTGGTACGGTACTGTTGAGTAAACTTGTAGTTGTCTGTCGGCCATACTCACCGTTTCAATCCTAAGTCCTTCCGAATAGCACTTTTATCCGGCTTGCAGCGCTAACCTCTTTGTCTGGATCCTCTTCACTTTTCCATAGATCACGCCCTTTGTTTTCATGCTCTTAGCGACGGAGAGGGGAGCAGGGGAGGGTGGGCCACGGCCATGCGGTGGACCGCGGATACAGCAACTGGCCGGCGTCTGAACCTAGTGCCGGGCTTCAGCCCGGCTCCTCGCGAATCCTCGGAACTACAACCAAAGCTTAACCAACCATTACTCGCTATTCGATATTCGCGTTCCGCGAATATCGAGCCACATTCTCCGGCACCGCAATCCCCGCCTGCAATCGAGCATCTGGTATAGGCGCTGCAGGCGTAACCGGCAACGGCAGCACTCCAGCCCAGATCGGCAATTCGTAATCCGCTTCATCATCCACCGGGCCGCCCGTGCGCACCTTAGCCGAAACTTCCTCCAGCGCCAATGCCAGCACCGTCGTCCCCTTCAACTCCTGCTCATTCGGCTGACGAATCTGTTCCCAGCGACCCTTCATGATGTGCTCGGTAAACAGTCGCAGCGCTTCCGTCTTTTCTGCTGGTTCCGTCACCAGCCGCGCAGTTCCCAGCACCACCACCGACCGATAATTTGCCGAGTGATGAAACGCCGACCGCGCCAGCACCAATCCATCCACCAGCGTCACCGTCACACAAACCGGGATGCCTTCACTCAAAGTACGCAGCATCCGGCTGGCAGCCGACCCATGCAAGTACAAAGTTTCGCCCGCGCGTCCAAAATTCGTAGGAATCACATACGGCTGCCCGTCCACCACAAATCCCACATGGCAAACAAACGCCTCATCCAAGATCTTGAAAACCGTCTCACGGTCATAAGCCCCGCGCTTAGGCAACCGCCTAACTCGCGTCCGTTCCGTAGGCGTAAATGTGCTCATCTATTGAGGCTATCTGCAGCAATTGCATGCGCGCAAGAGCCAATCTGGCATGCCAATGCCGCAAGGATTGCCATTCCCGAACGGGGCGATCGCGCAGGGAGGAATCTGTTTTTTTCACGGTGTTCGCGTGGCTCCGCTGTCGTGCCGCCTTCAGGAGTTCAGAAAATCTGTCATCCCGATGAAGCGCCAAGAACCCCAGGAAGCGCTCAAGGTTTAGCCGCGGGCTTCGCCTCGCCCCTTACTATGCGAAACCCAACATACTCCGGTGCAGGCGTGCAATTCGCCTTCGCATCCGCAGGACAATCCGCGCTGCCGCCAATCACTTTTCCTTTGCCATCACGCGTCAACACCCACTCGGCCACATTGCCGCCAAGATCGTAAATCGGTTCTTCATCATCTTTGCCCAGTCCATGAAAGCTGCCGACTTCTTTCAACAGCGACGCAGTTCCGTTCAGTTTCTTCGCGGCTTCGCGCAACCGCGCCGCATCCTCCGGATTCGGCGCATACCCAGCCCAGTAGTCGAGGGTATTTTCTCCCTCGCGATGTTCATACAATTCTTTCACTTCGTCTTCGTTGGGAATCCGCCAAGTCTGATGTGTCTCTTGCGAAAGCCATTCCGCATAGGCTTTCGCGTCTTCTAACGAAACGCTGTTTTGAGGAAAGTCCAATTTAGCGGATTCTTCCTGCGACAATCCAACGTGCCAAAGAAGATGTTTTTTCTTTACGTCTTTCCGCGAGATATATTCGATGAACTGCGATCGAGTGACTTCAAAACGCCCTATTTCCAGGTCGCCTCGCTTAATAATCTCAGGCACTAGGGTCTCGTCACTTCTTTGCTTGAACAGAACGCCATAGAGCCCCCGTTCGCGCGCGAGATTCTTCGCGTGCAAAACGTCTTCGAGCGGCGAGCCCTTTTTCACGGCTTCGTTCGCGGCTGGCACCGTTTTGAAGAAATATTTATCGAACCAGGCGACTTCTTCTTCAACCTTGCGGATTTGGTGCGTCAGTTTGCGCGGGCCGTGCGGTTCGCCGGGAAAGACCACAAACTTTACCGGCACCTTGTCGTAGTACTGCAGCGCCCGAAAAAATGACCAACTCTGCGCCGGAGGCACTTGGTTATCCGCGGTGCCATGGAAAATCAGTACCGGCGATTTCACTTTGTCCATTTTGAAAAATGGCGACTTGCGAATATACAGTTCCGGATCTTCCATCGGCGATTTCCCGAAGTAATACGAATCGAACGAATCGCCAAACACTACGTTGCCCCAGTCGCTGATCCATTCCACATCGCCGGCGCCAACGCTGGCGACTTTGTAGCGTTCCGGATACGTTGTAATCAAACTGATCGACAAGATCGAGCCGTTCGACCAGCCCAGCGTCGCGATTTTATCCGGATCAACAAATCCTTTGGCGATCAAATAATCCACGCCGGCATTGATGTCCGGAGTTTCCAAATCATAATATTTTCCGCAGCAAATGGACTCCACCCATTTCAATCCGTAATTGTTGCTTCCGTGGTAGTTCGGTCGCAATATAAACGCGCCGCGCTGCGTCAATAAATTCGCCGGATACGCCCAGTTGTCTTCCCACGAATCCGAATCATGCCCGGTCGGCCCGCCGTGGATCGCGGTAATCACCGGATATTTTTTCCCCGTTTCGTAAGTAGCCGGATAGTAGAGAATCCCTTCGACTTCTTCATCGTTCGCGCCCTTCCAGCGAATCACTTCGCTCTTGGCAAATGTGCGGTTCTTGACCAGGCCTTCATTTAATTTTGTTATCTGGACGGGCGAAACAATTTTTGTTCCGTCGAGTTGCGCGCGAAAAATCTGTGGTAGCTTGCTCGCCGTCGAATAGAAATACACAATCGTCTTGCCGTCTTCGCTAACCTCGAAGAATTGAATATTCTTTGCGTGTTCGCCTTCGAGTGCTGCGCGTTTCCAACTCCACCCATCTCCGGGCTTGCTCCGCGTATAACGCGAGGTCTCGTAGCGAGCGCCGGCCGCAAGCCCTAAGACAAAACCATCCTGCGTTGCCGCCAAATCCGAGCCAATTCCATTCTCCCAATCCAATGGAACCTGCACGCTTCTCCCATTCGCGAGATCGAAAAAGTAAAGCTGCTCAATCGTGGCTGTCAGAAATTTCGGATGCGTGGAAAACGGCGCCCATGCATAAAAACCAGAACTGTCCGGCAGCCATGCAAATCCGCGCGGATAAACCCGGCCCCCCGTGAAGATTGCCTTCTCGGTTCCATCGCTTAGGTTATGCAGAATCGTGACCGGAGGAACTTTCTGATCGAACGTATAGTGCAAGCTTTTTTCATGGTTTGCCGCAACGTATTTCCCGTCTCTCGATACTGACCAGTTGTCGATCCAATCCGAATTGGCCGTGAGCCGCGTGATTTTCTTATCCTTCATACTGATCTTGTAGAGTCGTACCGGTGGCTCATGCTCGGCATCGTTCACCACTTCGGAATCGTCCTTCTTCTTCTTCATTTCCTGTTCGTAAAGCGCGGGATCTTCCTGCGCGCTGAAAATGATGGTGTCTTTATCAATCCAATCCACTCGTCTCGGCGGGCGCGCCAGTTCCGTCAACACCCACGGTTCGCCACCGTGCGCATTGATCAGCCAGATCTGTACCGGCGCAGTGTCCGGCTTGGCGCCAAAGCGCGCGCGATTGCTGGTGAAAACAATCAGTTGCCCGTCGGGCGACCATTGCGGCTGCCCGTTGTTGTCGCTGCCGCGCGTCAGTTGAATTTCTTTGTTTTCCGTAAGGCTCGACAAAATTAAATTGGACACACGTAGGTCTTTATCTTTGTCACCGGCCGATTTCACCCACACCAGCCATTTTGCATCAGGAGAAATGCGCGTCTGCGGCGCGGCCGATTCGGCGTAGATCACGTCTTCCGGCTTCCACGGCTCTTTCTTGGCGGTGCTGGCCTCGGCTGCATCCGTTGCTGCGGTTTTGCTCTGCTGGGCGCGAACTGATGGCACCTCGAAAAGTCCAACCGCACAGGAAAGTGAAAATGCCGCGAAAAGTGTGATTACAAGGGTAGAAAGTCGCATCCGCCCGTCCTTTGCAGAGTGAATAAAAGTGAGCCGCAACCGTAATTCACGGCAGCGGGAAAGCATAGTCGAATTGACCGCAATTGGGAATGCGTTACTCTGTTGCGCTGAGGAAAGGGCGACCAATGGCAGCGACAAAACCGATCTTTAGGAAAAATATATTTCAATTCTTCCGCGCACTGGGCCGCAACAACAAAAAAGTGTGGATGGATGCGAACCGGGAACGCTATCAGGAAACGGTGGTGGCGCCTTTCCGCCACCTGTGCGAAGAATTGTCCCCGGCAATACTGAAACTCGATCCGCGGTTCGACGCCATGGGCCGGCGCGGCGCCAACTTTTCCCGCATCAATCGCGATATCCGTTTCGCAAAGGACAAGACGCCCTATCACCCGCACATGTATCTGAAGTTTCGTGTCCCGCTTCCGGGCGAAATGAAGAGCGGCCAGCTCTATATCGGAATTTCGGCGGACACCGTGACGGCCGGATTCCGTATCTACGCCGAGCCAAAGCGCAAATTGTCTTCGATTGCACTGGTAGCCGAGCCGCGCATCGCGCAAAATCCGAAATGGCTCGCGCGGCAGAAAAAACGCCTGAATAAAAAATACGATAGCTACTGGTACCAAGCCATCAAGGGTGAATGGATCAAGAATGACGGTTGGCCAACCGCCGCAGACTGGCCTAAATTGCAAGCCTGGATCGTTCGCAAAAAACTTTTACCCACCGCCGCAACCCGTGCCACTTTTTCGTCAGACGTCGCCAAAATCTTCCGCGAGGTCTACCCACTCCTCAAATTCACAACGTTGCAAAATTAGTTGAGCAACAATGTATTTCGGGGAGGCTTTCGGCCCCGGCGTTGATCGGATACGCCTGGTTGCAAGGGCCGAAAGATGTGTGCAGGGACTTGCGAGGTTCGTGGGCTGACTAGCCGCGGCGCGCGGCGTCCGCGTCTTCGGCGAGGTCCGTGAGAAACGCGAAGAACTCCTTGGATTGGCCGATGAAAAGCCCGTCAGCAGTGAGCGCCTTTAGGGCTCCCATGGCCGCTCCCTGTGTTTCCGTGGGACGAATGATGGAGACGGTCGGGAAATTCTTGCTCAGGAAAACGGTTGGCTCCGGCATGATCAGGTTGGACTTGAAGTCCTCAGTGCTGAAGCGAGCCGCGCTAGCCAGATCGAACACGACTTTCGCTCCGGTAATCGGGTCGGTGTCCGTAGTGTCTGGGGCATTGCCTGCTTTGTCGCTCCAGGTCTGAAAATGCATGATTTCCGTTCCCCCAATGGCGAGGACGATGCGCAACACTTCTGGGTGAGTGACGCGCTGCGCGAGCGATGGATACAGGCTCGAACCTCCCTGCTCGATGGTGCCGAAGTGAAAACCCGCCGTGTTGGCGATCGCTTGCAGATGGTTGGAGTTGCTAATATCGGCGTCGGTGCGAGGAATGGCGGTGTGCTGGCCGACCGCTAGCGTGGGAATCGCTTGCGGGAAGGTGTCGCCGAAATCAGGATTTTGCGTACGGCTGCGGTAACGCGTCCACCAACTCGTGTCCACGGAAAGTTGCGTAAGGTTGGTCAGACGGCCGAACTGATTGGCGCCGGTCGCTTTGCTGCTGGGCAAAGTGCGGAATTGGTCGAGGCTCACAGTGTCTGCGCCCTTGGAAGCGAGATACGCATTGATGAAAACCTCATGGCTGAGTTCGTCTTCCGTATTGTCGTGAATGTACTGCGCCATGTCGGAATCCAGTTGGGCAATGGCATTGGCGTAAAGAGGGCTGCCGCCGGTGGGAAGTGACGGATAACCGGGAATCAGCTTGCTCGCGAGAGTTGAGACTTCGTCGTCCTGGGTGCCTGCGAGCTCCTGGTATTGCAACCAAAGGTCGCTCTCAAGGATTTCTGCCGCAGCCAGAAATCTAAGAATCGCAGCGTCGCCTTTTGTGAGATGGCCACTCTTTTCTTCCTGTGCAAAAGTGGAAGAGCCGCTGGCTAAAAGACCAGCGCCGACGGTCACCGCACCTGCGGCGATTCCCTTTTTCAGGAACGACCGTCGGTTGGAACCCGTTTTCGCATTCTTCCGCTCGGAGTTTGTAAGCACAAACCCCGCACTCTGCTGACTGACTTCTTTCATGGTAACTCTCTCCTTTTTTCTGGCGCGGCTTGCTCAGCCACTTTTGTGGCGGAGCGTTTGAGCACGTTCGAAGTGACTCGCATAAATGAGCATAAGAAAATCCGAACAGAGCAGTGTCATTGATGTATCTCCGATTCGTAGAACGTTTGTCGGATTTGTGTCACGCGCGCTGCTATGGCAAAAGAAATCGCTGAGGCAAACGTCTATTTGACGAACACGGGATGGGCGGCAAGCGACAAATTGACGCTCCGCTGAGAGTCGCATAGGATGCGGAGCGCAGTAAGTTGCGCATTTTGGGGGATGGCCTCGATGCCTAGATCTAGTCTGTTGATCCTTGCCGGAATTCTGATGATGTTCATGGCGGCGCGCGCCAGCGCACAAAAGCCGGAAGAAAAGCCCGCGGAAAAATCCTCGGAAAAATCTGGCGACAAGTCAGACAAAGCGAAGGACGAGAAAAAGCCGGAAGAGAAAGTTGTCCAGACCAAGCACACGGTCAAAATTGGCGGGCAGGAAATAAAATACACCGCGACGGCCGGAACCATCCTGTTGAAGCTGGAAGACGGCACGCCGAAGGCCAGCGTTTTTTACGTGGCCTACAC
>Ga0193709_1000367_pt1 | contig 16524 bp, 17 predicted proteins | sample H3c2metaG_FD_160571 | JGI IMG/M metagenome (GOLD analysis project Ga0193709, IMG submission 160571) | Soil microbial communities from a riparian zone of the East river system, Colorado, United States - H3c2 | ecosystem: Environmental > Terrestrial > Soil > Riparian zone | place: USA: East River... | reverse complement strand
CTGCGTGCGTCTTTAGATTTTCGTTCTCGTGCATTGTCTTGCCTCTATGGGAACTCGGGAGCGAAGCGCGTCTCATGTTGCGCCTGGCGAACGGTTTCTGACACTGACCGAAGCTACAGTTTTGCCCGTGTTGACTCTGTCGTGAGTTGGAGGATTTTTCAGAGGGAAAGGACTCACTTTTGTAAGGGATTCTCCGACATCGATGCCCAATCGGATCACGCACGACATTCTGGCAGAAATCGTGGAGATCGCCGCCGATGCGGTGATCTGCATGGACGCGTTCCAACGCATCACTTTTTTCAACAAGGGTGCTGAGACGATCTTTGGCTGGACGCGAGAGGAGATTATTGGCCAGCGCATCGAGGTGTTGATTCCCGAGCGCTATCGGTCCAACCATCCCCGCCACGTTGCGGAGTTCGGCCGCTCTGGAGTCAAAGCGAGACGAATGGGCGAGCGGCGCGAAATCGCCGGGGTTCGAAAAAACGGAGAGGAATTTCCGGCCGAGGCCGCGATATCACAGGTCGCACAGGGTGACGACGTCGTTTACAGTGTGGTGCTGCGTGACGTGACCGCTCGCAAGCGGTTTGAACAAAGGCAACAGTTTCTTGCGCAGGCGGGGGAACGGCTCGCGTCTTCGTTCGGGTCATCGGAGACGTTGAATCAGGTCGCGCGACTGGCGGTCCCGACTATCGCCGATGGATGCATTCTGGAAAACAGAGTCGGCAATGGGTTTCTGGCAGGTGCGGCAGCGCACATCAATCCGGGCTGCGAAGAATTGCTGGATGAGATCGGCGCGGCCGGAGTCCGCATTACTGCCAAGGATCATCCGCTATCGTCGATTCTGCAGAAGCCGGCGCCGGTGTTGTTGCAATCTCACGCGGCGGAACGCCTTCTCGAGACAAGTGCGAATCCAGCGTACCTGCGAGCGATGAAGGCGATAAATCCGCACAGTGCGCTGTTCCTTCCGCTCGTGGCGCGCGAACAGCTCATTGGTGCGCTATCGCTTTTCCGGTCGAAGGGCAGCTTCGACGGTGACGATCTCGGGTTCGCCGAGGATCTCGCCCGATTGGCTGCACTCGCTCTGGACAACGCGCGCCTTCACGACACGGTGCGGACAAGCCTGCGCGCGCGCGACGAGATGGTGGGAGTCGTCTCTCACGACCTCAGAAACCCCGTGGCCGCAGTGAAGATGTTGAGCAATACGATGCTGCGCGCTCCGGAGTGGGACGCGGCGAGAATGCGCGAGAGCATACAGCTCATTGCGCAGGCGGCCAATCAGATGGACTCGCTCATCCGGGATCTACTCGACGTCAATCGCCTGGATGGCGGCAAGCTCGTGATCTCACCGGTGCCGGTGGATCCGTCCGAGCTGCTCGCGGATTCATTGCAGACGCTGCGACCTCTCGTCGAGGAGAAAGTCATCAGCCTGGACCTACAGGTAGAATCCGCGCTCCCGAAAGTCATGGCAGATCGCGAGAGGATTCAGCAGGCGCTATCGAATCTCGTAGGGAACGCGATCAAGTTCTCTCCGACTGGATCGAAGATCGTCGTCGCGGCGCGCGGAGAGCCGGACGACGTGATCTTCTCGGTGGTGGACAAGGGCAAGGGAATCGCAGCCGAGCAACTGCCGCGAGTCTTCGATCGCTACTGGCAGTCGTCCCGCACGGACCGACAGGGCGCGGGTCTGGGACTCGCGATCGCGAAGGGCATCGTCGAGGCGCACGGCGGCAGAATCTGGATCGAGAGCGAGCCGGGTCAGGGTACGGCTGCTTCATTCAGTCTTCCGCTCGCCTAAAGGAAAAAACTGCGAGGGAAGTAAGGTAGAAGGTGCGAGGTACTAGGTGCGAGGAAGGAGGTAAAGGCGCGAACCATCACGCTTCTACCTCCTTCCTCGTTCCTAGTACCTCGCACCCTCTACCTTACTCTTCTCGCAGTTAGGCAGTCGGTTTAGAACGCTACGGCGCCCTCGACCATAAATCCCTTGAACTGTCCGCCGTTCCGAATGTCTGTCGTCGGGAAGTTGAGGTACTTCTGGTTCACGTACTCGATCTTGGTGAGCAGGTTCGGGGTGATGAACCAACCACCACCGATTTGCGAGCGGTTGACCTTTACATCAGGCGTGCCGACGGCAAGCTGACCCTTCACCGTGTTGTAGCGCGCTGCGACGTAGAGCCGCTGGTCGGGAAGGAAGCGGTACACCACTTCTCCCACATTCTGATTCCACGTGCGGTTGGCTGTTTCAGTAGCCGCGCGGCCTTTTGCTCTCTCGAAGTTTCCGAAGAACTCGAGTCCGTGGAACTGGACGAACGGGTTGATGACATACGAGTGAATGCTGTTGCTCATGCCCGGCTGGATCGCGCCGGACCATGCTTGCGCGGTCTCGCTCGACGTGGTGTTCTGCAGCACGTCGTAGTACCGCGATCCAGCTCTGTCGCCGCTGAACAGCGTGTTGCTCACGGAGCTCGCGGTCGCGTATTCCGAACCCGTGAGACGGAAGCGGAAGTCAGGGCTGAACTGCTTGTCGTAACCAATCTTGGTCAGGAAGCTGGGTGAGCGCTTCTGCGGCTGAGCGATCATGCCGCGACTCTCGCCGCCAGTTACGCCGGCCATCGCCAGGAAACCGTTGGCGCGGACGTAGACTTCACCACCGACTTCGGTCGTGAAGGCATCCATTATATAGTTGCCGACGAGCGGGTTGCGGATCGAGTTGCCGTTGTCGGTCCGACGGAAGTGAGCATCGCCGTAGTTGATCTCGAAGTGGCCGGCGCGGATCGTGACGAACTTCATGATGCTGTTGAGCGGCGCCCAGTCGATCGGCGAAGCATCAACGAGCAAGTAGCCGTCCTTCACCCACGTCTCATTGTGATGGCGAGCCGAGGAGTAGGTCGTCATCGCGACGCGAATTCGGCGGGCGAGCTGACCGTTCAGGTAAAGATTGGCTGTCGCGTTGTTCGGGCCGTGTCCGATGCGGACCAGCTGGTTCGCGTCTGTGGTGACGCCCGCAGTCGTGATCGGAGCAGGAGATGCCGTGTTACTGTGGTCGAGTCCCTGGAACTGCTGCGTGAATGCAGCGCCCCACTGAAGCTTGAACCCGTCATAGCCGACAGCGTCGTCCTTCGGCGCTTCGAAAACGTTGATCCCGCGCTTGTCCTCGGGACGGTAGTTCTGCATCTCGATTCCCGGCGCAGTCGAGAGGAAGCTGGCTTTTTTCTTCACGATGGTCTTCTTGACGGTATCGATCACCGTCGACTCCGGTACTGCGACTACGACTGACATCGTGTCTGTGGCCGGCTTCGTAGCGACGGTGCCGACCGTCATTTTGTTCGCCTGGGCACCCGAGGCCGGCGCGAATGCAAGCGTCGAGAGCGCGGCAGTGAGAACTATGTAGCTGGTTTTCATGGTGAATCTCCTTGATGACTGCGTTGTGGCCTTGCTACTCAATTGTTGAGGAGCGTTCCTACTTTCCGCCGCCATTGGTTGCCGCGGCGAGCTGTGCCAGAAGCTCCGGTCCCATTTTCAGATTGAACTTCACGGTGACTTCATTACCGACCTTCAGCGTGCCGAGCATGAAACTCGGCGCCTTGATGCCGAAGTCCGACATGAGAATTTTCTCCTCGGCCTGAGCAGTCGCCTTGCCATCGCTCAGTCGCTCGGCGTTGATCTTCATGCTGATGACCTTTTCCGTGCCGGCAATGTTCAGCGTTCCGGTCGTCTTCGCGACGAATGCGGCGGGTTTGGCGCTACCGTCGAGAATGTCGTATGCCGACATCGAGTACTTGATGAGCGGATTTTTGTCGACGCCGAGTGTGCTGTACATGTTCTTGTCCATCTGCCCGTTGCCGCAGGTGAGCGTTCGCACGACGATGTTGACTTTTACGCTGACGAGCGGGTGCGAAAGCTTGGTGAGATCCTTGGTGTAGCCGGGATCCACATCCACGTAGGCCAGCATCTTGTTGGTCTTGCAGTGAAAGGCGTGAAGCGAAGAAGTCCCATCAATGGTGACCTCGCTCGCCGGGTCGAGTCGGAGTCGAATTGCGCTTGCGCTTTGTGCGCCCGCAGTTGCGGCGACTGCCATCAGCGCTGAAACAGTGAGTAGGGTCTTTCTCATCTTCATATCCTCAGTTTGTGCGGCGACGACCAATCGGTGATCGCGTGAATGCGGCTTGTTCTGCTATGCACTGAGGATACGAGCGGCGGCCAATCCCGACTGTCGGACTTAACCCGCAGCTTTGCGGGGATGACACTGAACTTTCGGCGCGGAATCCCCATCGATTCCTGAGGGAATCCCCTACGTGTCAGGGGACGTAAGGCTTTCCCTCACTCGAAAGGGGGTATCTACCCGAACATTGGCTGGTGCTCCCCGACAGTCCGTTGCCCGCATCTGGCCGATCTTGAGGCATGATTCCTAACACACTCACTCATGGACCAGCGACGACCTCTGCAAGACCGTGGGGTTGGGCGATCCATCTCAGACCACCCGGACTCATCGGGCTCGCTGTCGCCGGCGTCTGCGCCAGTGGTCAACTCCCTTCCGCGAACGTAGCACTGCCTTTCTCGGTGGGAGCGAGAATGACTTACGAAGTCACGCTCGGAAACGGCGACAAGGTCGGCGCTGCGACGATGTGGATAGAAGGGCCGGTCGACGTCCGTGGGACAAGCACATATCTCCTGCGCTTCGATTCGAAGATTCGGATCGCCTTCCTGAACGCCGTTAGCCGCAGCTCCTCCTGGTTCGATCCGGTTCGGGGCTCGGCCCTTCGTTTCATCAAGCACGAACAGAACCCGCTCACCCGCAACGACGAGTCGATCGACTTCTATCCCGATCAGAAAGAATGGAAATCGGCGAAGGGAGAAACCGGTGCGAGTCCGAGCAGCACGCCGCTGGACGAGCTGTCGTTCATGTATTTCATCCGCACGCTGCCGATGACGCCAGGAGCGACGTACAAGTTTGACCGCCATTTCGACGCGGCGCGCAATCCCACCACAGTCACGGTGATCCGCCGCGATATGATTCCGACTCCAATGGGAGAGCTGCGGGTCATTCTGGTCGAGATGCGGGTCCGCGATCCACGACACTATAAAGGAGAGGGCGTCATCCGGATTCATCTGACGGACGACGAATGCAGACTGCCGGCAAGAATTGAAAGCACGATGCCCGTAGTCGGAACGGCCGTATTGACCATTGCTTCTCAAAACAGCCGGTGCAGAAAACCGTAGCCACAAAAAGGAGAGTTGTATGTACAAGGTGATCATGGTCCCGACTGACGGCTCCGGATTCGACCGCGAGGCAATCCGTCTTGCGCTTAGAATCGCGGAACGGACGAATGCGAAAATCAGACTGGTTCGAGTTCTCGCGACGGGGTCGATCTTCGACATGGCCGCGAAAACCGACGGCACGGATATATCGGACGAAATCGTGCAGACCGGACGCGACGCGGCGTTGAGCGAGCTGTATGGGCTGGCCGCCGAGTGCAGAGCCATATCGAAAGCGAGCATCACGGTGGACCTTCACGGTGGTCCAATCGGCGATGTGCTCCTGGGCTATGCGCGCCGTCACGATGTTGACCTGATAGTGATCAGCACGCACGGGCGCAACGGTATTTCCAGGTTGTCGCTGGGAAGCGTCACCGACTCGCTGATCCGCCACACGACGATCCCCGTGCTGGTCGTCAAGCCTTCAACGAGCTATCTGAACCCGCGGGTGATCGAGGCGTTCAAGCGCATGATCGTGCCGCTCGATGGATCGGCACTGGCCGAGCAGATTCTGCCACGCGTGCTGGAGCTGGCAAAGCTCGAAGAGGCCGAGATTACGTTGCTGAGTGTTCTGGTCCCTCAGTCATATTCACAGAAGGAGATCTTCGATCCCAGCCTGCCCTGGTGGAGCAAGGACATAACGCAGGCACAATCGTATCTCTTCGGGATGGCCACCAAGCTTCGCCGCGAGGGCGTGACCGTTACGATCGACGTCGTGATCGGCGAGAACGTCGCCAGCGCCATCGGCGATTTTGCCAGTCGCGAGAAAGCCGACCTCATCGCGATCGCGACCCACGGTCGCGGCGGGCTTGCCCGATTGATTCGCGGCAGTGTCGCCGACGCGGTGATGCACTCGTCGAGAATCTCGATGCTGGTGTTCAAGCCGGAGAGTGTCGCGCTAATGGACGGCTCGCGGTCCGAAGATGGAGTCAGGGCGGATCTGATCCCGGCCTGAGCTTCGCGCAGGATCCTCAAGCGTTTGGATGACATATGGAATGAATCGTCCCGCGTGAAGACTGGCATCGCCGCCGTCCGCTTGCCATACTGTGCGGATCAACCGGGAAAAGGCAAAATGGAAATCAAATACACGACGGGAGCGAGTCCCCTGGGAAGCGTGCTTGTCGCGGCGACTGACAAGGGAGTGTGCGTGGTCAGCTTGCGCGAGTCCGACACGGGAGCCGAGGAGCAGGTGCGGGCGCGATTTCCGAAGGCTGACGTGACGCGTGATGATGTCGGACTCAAGCGAGCCCTGGATACGGTTCGCGAGCGAATCGCCGGGCGCAAACTCGACAGCGCGTTGCCGCTCGATCTCCAGGGCACCGATTTCCAGCGTGAGGTGTGGAACGAGCTGCTCGCGATTCCCGCCGGCTCGACCCGCTCATATCTCGACGTAGCACAGGCGATCAACCGGCCGAAGGCGACGCGCGCGGTCGCACAGGCGTGCGGAGCCAATCCAGTCGCGGTCGTCGTCCCGTGTCATCGAGTCGTGATGAGCGATGGCTCACTCGGTGGCTACAGCGGACTGCCCGGAGTGAAGAAGGCCCTACTTACGGCTGAAGGCGTGTCGGTGCCGGCGGACCGGAGTCTACCAGAAGAAGTGGCGCTGTAACCACGAAGGACCTTTGTAATTCGCGCACGCGGCCACAGAGTTTGCTGAATCCGCGGCAATGTAAATCGCGGTCGCCTTTCCTGTCCTCGGCAGAGTAACCTGCCCGACGCCAGCAGCCACTTTCGTAATGGGAGTAGGCTCTTCGATCTCCGCGAGCAATATCCCGTTGGCGCCCAACCTGCCCGCCTCTTCGCGCATTGACAGGACCATGTCGCTTTCATTCGATCCGTTCAACCAGCCCTTGGAGTTTATCACTGCTACTTCGCGGTAGGGCTGTTTCACGCGGTCGGGACTCGTGTAGAGTATCACACCATCAGGGCACGTTTTCGCCAGGCGCAAACTGGGATCGAGCGGTGTGATGTTGGTGCGGACATGGGGAGTGCAGGCCAACGCGGCGATCGCGATTGGCAGAAGGACAAAGCCTTTGATTCTCATGGCGCATCCGGAGTTGAAGGGCGGAATAAGCATGAATCGCTCCGATTCAACTCCGGTTAGCGCAACGCCCACACCGTGTCGTTAGCACAGTCAGTGGGCGCCTAATGTCCTAGTGTGTCACTCCGAAGTGACGTGTACGGTCTCGCCTTAAGGAATAGCTGAACCCGAAGATTTTATTTTTTCCTGGCGACCGCACAACGCGTCACTGTGCTCGTCGAGTCCGAGGGGACGTAGATGGCCAGCGCATTTCCCTTTCGCTGACTTCCCGTCTTCACGACCTCCCCGATCACCTTCGTCAGCGCACTCGGCTCGTCGATCTTGCTCAATATGATCCCGTTCGCCCCCACCTCGGCGGCCTTGCCGCGCATGGATTCGATCATGTCGCCTTCGTCGGACCAGTTCGATTCACCCTTGGCGTTGAGCACCGCTACTTCGCGATACGGCTTCCCGACGCGATCGGGAGTCGTATACAGCTTTATCGCGGACTTGCATGTTCGGGCCAGCTGGACGCTGGGATCGATGAGCGCGGCATTGGTACTGACGCAGGCGCAAACCACCACTGCGAGGAGGACACTGCGAAGCGGCTTCATGTGATTACCTGGCGGGAAGGTTCGAGGGAACCCGTCGCAACAAGCGCACCTCTTCCCCACCCTCGAAATCCGCTGAACAATCCGAGGTTCAAGCGCGATCTGTCATTTCCGGAGGACGGGGGATGTCCACAATCCGGGACTGCAACTGAACGAGAGGGAAGCTGTATGCTGACCCAAGCTCCAAGCAGAAAGCCTTAGAACTCCGGGACGTAATTGGTGGCGTGATGATACAGGCAGTTGATTGTGCGCTGAACCGCGCCGATAACGTCCCGGCGTAGTGAGGCTTACTCCTTCAAGCTTCAAAGCTTTAAGCTTCCCTCTCGTTCAGTTGCAGTTCTTGCCCTGCCTACCTCGTCTTGAGCTTGCTCCGGTACGGCCTTTCGGGCGGCCCGATGTATATCTGCCTTGGCCGAGCGATCTTCTGCTCCTTGTCGAGCAGCATCTCTTCCCACTGCGCGAGCCAGCCAGGCATGCGGCCGATCGCGAACAGCACTGTGAAGAAGTCCGTCGGGAAAGCCATCGAGCGGTAGATCAAGCCGGTGTAGAAGTCCACGTTCGGATACAGCTTCCGCGACGTGAAATAATCGTCGGAGAGCGCAATCCGCTCGAGCTCGAGTGCGATCTCCAGATCCTTGTCGACGCCGACGACCTTGAAGACTTCGTCCGCCAGTTTCTTCACGATCTTCGCGCGCGGATCGTAGCTCTTGTAGACGCGGTGGCCAAAACCCATCAGCCTTCCGCCCTCTCCGCTCTTCACCGTCTCGATGAACTTGGGGACGTTCTTGACGCTGCCGATGTCGTTGATCATGCGGAGAACCTGTTCGTTGGCGCCGCCGTGCAGCGGGCCGAACAGCGCCGCGACTCCGGCAGAAACCGCCGAGAACGGATCGACGTGCGATGAGCCGACGGCGCGAACGGCGCTGGTCGAGCAGTTCTGCTCGTGGTCGGCGTGCAGGATGAACAGGATCTCCAGCGCGCGCGCGAACACCGGGTTCGCTTCGTACTTGGACTCGCTCATGCGCGCGATCATCGACAGGAAGTTCTCGACGTACGAGAGCCGATTGTCGGGATAGACGAACGGAAGTCCCTTTACGTGGCGATACGAGAACGCGGCGATCGTCGGCGTTTTCGCGAGCAGCCGGACGATCGAGATGTTGCGCTCGGTTTCGTCGAAGATGTTTCGTGCGGACGGATAGAACGCCGACAGTCCGGCGACGGAGCTGTTGAGCATCGCCATCGGGTGCGCGTCGTAGCGGAATCCTTCGAGGAACTTCCGCATGTTCTCGTGCACGTACGTGTGGAACGTGATGTCGTGCACGAACTGATCGTATTCCTGCTGGGTCGGCAGCTCCCCGTGACGGAGCAGCCATGCCACCTCGAGAAACGTCGCATTCTCGGCGAGCTGCTCGATTGGGTAGCCGCGGTAGCGGAGGATTCCCTTGTCGCCGTCGATGTAGGTGATGGCGCTCCGGCACGCGGCGGTGTTCAGAAACGCCGGATCGTAGCTCATCAGACCCGAATCGTTCGGATCATCCGTCTTGATCTTCTTGAGCTCGGTGGCGCGGATCGCGCCCTCGGACACTGGGACGCTGTATGTCTTGCTGGTACGGTTGTCTTTTATCTCGAGCGCAGCGCTCCCCGCGCCGGACGCGGGAGGTGCGGAGGAAGGCTTCGTTGAGCCCTTATTGGGCGCGGTGGCGGGCATGGTGTTGTCTTTCTTGGTAGCGGGTGGTGCAGTCGAACCGGTCTTCGGCATCCTGTTCTCCCGTGGATACATCAAATTTAGCGCAACGCCGCCGAGGGTGATAACCGTATGTGTGGAATGGGGAGAGAGTAATGGCATATAATCGCAGACGTACGGGCCCGATGCCCGATCCGCAGATCATGCTGGTACCGATCCCGCCGCGGCGGTTCTTCGTTCTGCGCATGCTCCGCAATTCGGGGATTGCGGCGGGAGTCGTGGGCGGCGGGCTCCTGATCGGCATGGCCGGCTACCATGAGCTCGGCCGGTTGAGCTGGGAGGAGTCGTTCTACTACGCGTCCATGATCCTCTCCGGCGAGGGACCGCCGCCCGATCCACAGCTCAGCGCAGCCGGGCTAATCAATCTCCACCTCTTTGCTGGATTCTACGCGCTATTTAGCGGCGTCACATTCATCACGATGGTGGGCGTGCTGTTCGCGCCGGCCCTGCACCGCTTTCTTCACAAGTTCCATCTCGAGATTGCAGCGCACGACGAGCCGGAGGGGGATTCCGAAGCGCCGCGGTTGTAATCAGGGTCCGAGATGCCGCGGCTGTAATCAAGGCTGGAGCCGCCGCGGTTGTAGCCTGGGCCGGAGATCTAGAGCCGCTTCACACGCGTGACTTTCCACGTTCCGCCGCTGACGCTGAATCCCGGCTGGGAGGGAACGGTGCTGAAGGTGCCTTCGATGGTGCGAGCGTCGCGAAAGGATCCCTGAAACGTCGTGGTCGCCGGACAGTTGCAATCGGGATCCCGATACGGATCGAGAGTGCCGTTGAGATTGCCGCCTTCCTTTCGGACAAAGTGAATCTTGAGAACCGAGCTCCGCGTCCCCGTGCTGCCCACGAGCTCTCGCTCGGCCGGCGTCAGAGTGGAATCGACGCGGGGAATCATCACGACATTGCCGGAGGCGGCGGATTCCCCCGCCCTGAGCGTAAAGGCGATGGTGCCCTTTCTCCCCGTTTGCGCACTGTTGTATTCCCCGCGCCATTCACCAACGAGGGGATTGACGTCGAAGTCACTGGCCGTCACTTCCGTGGACGGAGTGCGGGATGGGGTGCAGCCCATAATCGAAGCGACAATCGCAGCCAGAGAGAAATACGCGAGGCTTGCGACTTTCCTTCCGCGGATACGCGAATCACGCCGGCGCTTCATGATGACCTCCGAACAGCGAGACGGGTCGACGGGTCGCGACGAGCGCGACCTGCCTGTTCCAACATTATGGGTCGCGGGACGACGGCGCTATCACCGAAACACATTATTCGGCCGGGATCTGCTTGGCGAGGCGGAGCACCGCGTTCCATTCGGCCGCACCAACTTTCTGAACGGAGAGGCGATTCCCCTTTTGGAGAAGCGGCATTCCCTCGAGCTCAGGCTTCGTCCGCAGCTCGGCGAGCGACACGTGACGTGGTAAGCGCTCGATGGCCTGGACGTCAATCATCGACCAGTATGACTCCCCGCTCTTGCTCCTCGGATCGTAGTGCGGGTCCTTGGGGTCCAATGCAGTGTGGTCGGGGTATCCTTCTCGGGCGACCTCGACGATGCCGACGATGCCGGGGTCGCTTCCGCCGGAGTGGTAGAAGAAGGCGAGATCACCTTTCTTCATCTCGTCGCGCATGTAGTTGCGCGCCTGGAAATTCCGCACCCCGTCCCAATGGGTCGTCCGGTTGGGCATGTTCCAGAGATCGTCGAAGGCGAATGACTCGGCGTCGGACTTCAGGAGCCAGTACTGTCTGTCTTTCTGCAAAGGTCGCGTAACCTTCGTCATTCAACACACCGCCATTGGCAAGGGACAGATTCCAGTGGAACCTAACGCGCCAAGCGTCGTAGATTGAGTACACAATAACCATTAGCCGAGCAGGCCAGTCACATGCACCGCAAACATCTCCCGATGTCGCTTCGAATTCTCGTCGTGTCAACACTACTGCCGGTTGCGGGCGCCGCATCCGCGCAGACGACAAGCGCTCCCCTCTCGTATCCGGCCGCCGCCCGCGGAACCCAGGTGGACGACTATCACGGAACGAGCGTCGCCGATCCCTTCCGCTGGCTGGAGGATGTCGATGCGCCCGCGACGAAGTCGTGGGTGGAAGCGCAGAATCGCCTCACGGATTCATTTCTGGCGACGATCCCTGAGCGGCCGGCGATCAGAACCCGGCTCGGACAGCTCTGGAACTACGCGCGGTGGTCGGCGCCGTTCAAGCAGAACGGGCGCTACTTCTATTTCCTGAACACGGGACTTCAGAATCAGAGCGTGCTGTACGTGCAGGAAGGAAGAACGGCTGCGGCGCGCGTGCTGCTGGACCCGAACACGCTTTCGAGCGACGGGACCGTCGCACTTTCGGGGACGGCGGCGTCGGACGACGGGCGATATCTCGCCTATAGTCTCTCGACCAGCGGCTCGGACTGGCAGGAGCTGCACGTCCGCGACGTGAACACAGGGCGCGATCTCGCCGACACGGTGAAGTGGGTCAAGTTCTCCGGCATCTCGTGGACGCACGACAACAAGGGCTTCTTCTACTCGCGTTACGACGAGCCCACGTCGGGCAACAAGATGACCAACACCAACCGCAATCATAAGCTTTACTACCACCGGCTTGGCCGGCCGCAGTCTCGCGACGATCTGGTCTTCGATCGTCCCGACCAGCCCGATTGGCTGTTCGACGGCACGGTCACCGACGACGGCCAGTATCTGATCATTACCGTCTCGCAGGGAACCGACGTCCGCACTCGGCTTTATTTCATAGACCTCGACAATCCCGGCAAGCCGCAGATCGACAACCCCGTCGTCCGCCTGATTGACAAGTTCGACGCGGAATACGTGTTCGTGGGAAATCGGAACACGATGTTCTACGTGCGGACCGACCGGAACGCGCCGAAGGGACGCATCGTGGCGATCAGCATCGACAACCCGCGCGAAGAGCGGTGGAACACGATCATCCCCGAGAGCAAGGACGCACTCGTCAGCGCGTTGATGGCCGGCGAGGACATCGTCGCCAACTATCTGCAGGATGCTCACTCGAGCGTGCGCTTCTTCACGGCGTCGCGGAACGACCCGCGTGACCAGAGGCGTGGACAGCAGCCACCGCAACGGCGCAATCCGGGCAGCATTTACGACGACACGAGCACGGCACCGCTCGTCACCCGCGAGCGCAACAACCAGATGCTGGGCGGCGGATTCACGGCGCACGGAGAACTTCCGCTGCCGGGCATTGGAACGGTCGGCGAGATCCAGGGGCGTCAGGGCGACAACGAGATGTTCTACAGCTTCACGTCGTACCTCAACCCGACGACGATATATCGCTTCGACGTGAAGGCGCGAACGAACGAGGTATTCAAGGCGCCGAAGGTCGCGTTCGACCCGACCGCGTACGAAACCAGGCAGGTCTTCTACTCGAGCAAGGATGGAACGCGGGTGCCGATGTTCATCACGTCGACGAACGGCATCGCGCTCGACGGAAACAACCCGACACTCCTCTACGCATACGGCGGGTTCAACATTTCCCTCACGCCGTCCTTCTCGGCCGCTAATATCGCGTGGATGGATATGGGCGGGATCTACGCTGTCCCCAACCTCAGGGGCGGCGGCGAGTACGGAAAGGATTGGCACGAAGCGGGGATGCTGGCGAAGAAGCAGAATGTCTTCGACGATTTCATCGCGGCGGCGGAGTACCTGATCAAGGAGAAGTACACGTCCACTCCGAAGCTGGCGATCCGCGGCGGCTCGAACGGCGGATTGCTGGTAGGAGCGGTGATGACCCAGCGCCCAGAGCTATTCGGGGCAGCGCTGCCGGAAGTCGGAGTGATGGACATGCTACGCTTCCAGAAGTTCACGATCGGGTGGGCCTGGACGTCTGATTACGGCTCATCGGACAAGGCAGATCAGTTCAAGTATCTGGTCGCGTATTCTCCGCTCCAGAACATCAAGCCAGGCAAGTGCTATCCGCCGACGCTCGCTTTCACGGCGGATCACGACGACCGCGTCGTCCCCGGCCACACGTTCAAGTTCATGGCAACGCTCCAGGCGGCTCAGGCCTGCGCCAATCCGACTCTCGTCAGAATCGAGACGAAGGCAGGGCACGGCGCGGGAAAGCCGACGACCAAGTTGATCGAGGAGACGGCGGATAGATTCGCGTTCCTCGTGAAGGAGCTCCACATGCGACCGACGTTCCAATAGATGGACGCATTTCAAGGCGGATTGGGCGCAGTAATAGTCGTACTGCGTGGCGTGCTGCTGACGATAGCCGTCGTGTTTGCCGTGATTTGCCTGCTCGACTGGGCGGTTCGCATGAGAAAGATCAGCCCGTTCAACGCCATCGCGCGGTTCTGCCGCTCGACCGTAGACCCGATCATCGCTCCCATCGAGCGAAGAATTGTCCGCGCCGGCGGGACGCCCGCGTCGGCGCCGTTGTGGGCGCTTGCAGCGGTAGTGATCGGCGGCATCCTGCTGCTTACGGTGCTGGAAGCGATACAGCTCGGGGTCGCGAAATCAGTCAGCACGGCGAGAGGACCGGGCGGAATCGCCTACCTCCTCGTGAGCTGGACGTTCACGATTCTCAAGGCGGCGATAATCGTCAGGGTCATCAGCTCGTGGCTGCCGATCTCTCCGTACTCGAAATGGATCAACTGGAGCTATCGGATCAGCGAGCCGATGCTCGCGCCGTTCCGCCGCATCGTTCCCAACTTCGGCGGCCTCGACCTCACGCCGATCATCGTTTACATCCTGCTGAGCATCATTCAGTCTTTTGTGCTGCAGCTGATGTGAGCGCGTTCGACGCACATCGTAGGGGCGACGCGGTGCGATTTTCTGTTCGCCTCCAACCTCGAGCGTCGAAGAATGAGATCGCCGGGCTCCAGGGCGCTTCGCTCAAGGTGCGTGTTACAGCTCCGCCGGTGGACGGATTGGCGAACGAAGCCCTGATAGAGTTTCTTTCCAAGGCGCTGAAAACTTCGCGGCGCAATGTGTGCATCGTGTCCGGCCACACCTCGCGGACGAAAGTAGTCGAGATCAGCGAGGCAGACCTGGAATCGGTTCAACGCCTGGCAGTATGAGGGAAACTCCATAGTGGTAAAAGTGATTCTCGTCGGCACTGATGTGGCGCTGCTCGAAGGACTCGCGCAGACACTGATTGGATTCGGACATGAAGTTGTGCTGTCGGCGACGGTTGAAGACATGGGAAGTGTGCTCAACGGAAATCTGCCGGCACTGGCAGTCGTCTCCTGCGAAGCGATCGAAAATGAGGGAGCAGGCTTCACGCTTCCTCTAACGCCCGGCGGCGCGATCATCGTCTACGGGAAAACCCACGGCGAGCGTCCGTTCCTCGCACAAAAACTCCAGCGCGCCACGCTTGCGCATCTGGTGCTCCCGCTGGAACGCCACAGGCTCATGGCGCTCGTTCATTCGTTCGAGAGCCGCTCGCGCACAACGGGCCGCGACGGCCGCGACCAAATCCGCGGCGATACTCAGCTGGAGTTCTGACAGCTACGCACGACCTCGACCGCGTCGCGGAAGTAATCGATCAAGGCTGGCGCCGTGTTTCCGCGACGACGGGTTATCTCTCCGAGCGTGAGGCGCGCTTCGTGATGGCGGCCGCCGCGCTGGCGCCCGCGCAGGGAAGGAATCTGGAGATCGGCAGCTTCAAGGGCAGATCCACTGTCGGGATCGCGTATGTCACACGTGCGCTAGATCTTGGTACTGTCGTCGCGGTAGATCCGCACACATCGCCGGCAAGCACTGACCCTGATCTCCGCGGAAAGACGACGTCATACGAAGACTTCGTCGCCAACCTCGGGGCGGCGGGAGTGTTGGATCGGGTCGAGATCAAGCGCGCCTACTCGCATGATCTGGCGCGCGAATGGAAGGAGCCCATCCGCTTTCTCTGGATCGACGGCGATCACACGTACGAGGGCGCGAAGGCGGACGTCGACATGTTCAAGCCTCACCTCGCCGACGGCGCCATCGTCGCCATGCACGACGTACTCGGCACCTTCGAAGGAGCGCTGAGGGTTTTTGTCGAGGAAGTTCTCGACTCCGACGATTTCGGACCGGCTGGGTTCAGCGGATCCATTGGCTGGGCGCAGTATCGTCCGCGTGATGGCGGCGCCCCACGGTTTCGGCGGCGGCGTCGATTACTCGCTATTCCCGCGCGGAGGCTCATTAGTGTTGCGAGACGTGCTGAGCGAGGGCTTCACGGCTGGAATAAATTTTTGTACAAGGTCTGGCGGCCATTGGCGCCCCACGGCGACGTTGGCATCGCGTGGTTTGCGCACCTCATTTCGGGATAATTGCTGAGGACTGTGAACTAACGGCTGAGGACAGCGAACTAATTGCTATTGCGGATTGCGGACTAATTGAGGACTGCGAACCTATTGCGGATTGCGGACTAACTCAGCGCTTGCCTGGCCTGATGAGGGTGCCCCGCTCTCGAGGAATTATGGCTAGGAGGAGACGGCGAATTTCCTCCAGTTTATCGAGCCGTTGGCGTACCGTTTCCTGCCCGAGCAGCGGCTTCGCAGCGTGATACCACATCATGCTTTCACGGACAGAGCCCAATGCGTACTCGAAAATACGCGCGCGGTCCCGTCCCGAGCTCCGCGAATAGCCCTCCGCAAGATTAGCTAGGATCGAGCCCACCGCCGCATAGAGCTGCCCTGCGATTTTTTCGGTCACGAGGTGATTTCTAAGCTTCTCGGCGTCAGACCAGACTTCATCGATTATGTCACGCGCCAGTCGATACGCGCGCATTCGTGAAAGCGGATCATTTCCGCTACTCTCCCGACGGGGGCAATGCCGAATGAGACACGCTGCAACATCTCTTGAGCGGTCTGCATCGAGCCACCATAAAACGCGATGCGGAAACAATTCCCTGCGCTCGAGGCTATCCTGGACGGCATTTTAGTC
>Ga0193709_1000366_pt1 | contig 16586 bp, 17 predicted proteins | sample H3c2metaG_FD_160571 | JGI IMG/M metagenome (GOLD analysis project Ga0193709, IMG submission 160571) | Soil microbial communities from a riparian zone of the East river system, Colorado, United States - H3c2 | ecosystem: Environmental > Terrestrial > Soil > Riparian zone | place: USA: East River... | reverse complement strand
CGACCTCGAGGCGCTGGTGACCGGGAAAGCCGTCTATGGAATGGATGCACGCGCGGACGGCATGGTGTACGCCTCCGTGGAGCGCCCGCCGGTTCTCGGCGGCAAAGTGAAATCGTATGACGACAAAGCAGCACTCGAGGTCGCAGGTGTGCGCCAGCTTATTCCGCTTGATCCATTCCAGGGTGCGCCCGGGTTTCAACCGCTCGGGGGCATCGCGGTAATTGCGGACAATACCTGGGCAGCGTTTCAGGGCCGCAAGAAACTGAATATTTCTTGGGACAACGGAGCAAACGAAATTTACGACTCGGAGCCATACAAGAACGAGCTGCGAGAGACCTCGCACAATCCATGCAAAGTAGTGCGCAACGTTGGCGACGCGGACGCGGTTTTCGCCAAAGGCGGAAAGATACATCAAGCGGACTACTACGTTCCTCTGTTAGCACACGCTGCGATGGAGCCGCTGGTAGCGCTTGCGGAATTCAAAGACGGGAAAGCAACGTTGTGGGCACCGACGCAGAACCCACAGGCTGCGCAGGACATCGTCGCGAAAGAGCTAGGAATTCCGACCGAAGACGTAATCTGCAATGTAACTCTGCTGGGCGGAGGATTCGGGCGCAAGTCCAAGCCCGACTACGTAGCTGAGGCTGCGGTGTTGTCCAAGAAAACGGGTCGTCCGGTGAAGGTGGTCTGGACGCGCGAGGACGATATCAAGTTCGACTATTACAACGCCGTTGCGTCGATGTATTTGAAAGCAGCTTTAGGAGCGAACGGCAAGCCAACCGCCTGGCTGCAGCGATCGGTATTCCCTCCGATTCCATCTATTTTCGACGTGAATGCGGTTTATGGCGACCCCGGCCATCTGCAACAGGGCTGGACAGATATTCCTTACGATCTGCCGAATCTTCGTGTGGAGAATGGTCCGGCGAAGGCTCACGTGCGCATCGGCTGGTTGCGTTCTGTAGCAAATATCTATCACGCGTTTGCCGTTCAATGCTTTACGGATGAACTTGCGCATGCCGCGGGACGCGACCCGCTCGATTACCTGCTCGATCTGCTCGGAAACCCGCGCACCATTGATTTCAAGGGTGTCGCCTATCCGAATTACGGAGCTTCGATGGACGCCTATCCCTGGGAAACCGGTCGTCTGCGTCATGTTACCGAGATGGTCGCGGAAAAATCTGGCTGGGGAAAACGCAAGCATGGAAAGGGAACCGGGGTCGGGATTGCGGCGCACCGCAGTTTTCTGACTTACGTGGCCACGGTCGTTGAAGTCGAGGTTAACGATCAAGGGGAAGTGCGGATCCCTCGCGTGGATACGGTGCTGGATGCAGGCCTGGTGGTGAATCCAGAAGCCACCCGTGCGCAGTTTGAAGGAGCCGCGGTTTTTGGCGCCAGCGTGGTGCGCAGTGGCGAGATTACGGCCAGGAAAGGCGCAATTACTCAGTCGAATTTTCAGGACTATCCGGTGGCTCGAATTAACCAAGCCCCGCAACAAACCAATGTACACATCGTCGAGAGCGACGCGCCTCCGGCGGGCGTCGGTGAACCGGGAGTCCCGCCGTTTATTGCGGCCTTCTGCAATGCCATTTTCGCTGCAACCGGCAAGCGAGTGAGAGACTTGCCGATCGCCAAGCTCGGCCTAAGCTGATGCCTGCTCCGGCGCACAGTGCAGAAGGCATAAAAAAGGATCGAACGATGCAAGAAAGGAACAGCATGGTACGCGACAACCATCGACGCACCGTAACCTACACCTCGACCATTCTGCGGGTGGTTGTGGGCGTCCTATTGCTCCTCACGGTCTCGAGTTTGCGGGCCAATCCGGGTGCGGACAAAGCGGCGACCGCTCGAACGTTCCGGACGAAATGTGCCATGTGCCACGGTCCAGACGGAGCTGGCTCCGCGGTTGGAAAGAGCATGAACGTTCCCGACCTGCGATCTTCGGTTGTGCAAAACAAAGCCGATGCGGAACTCGCTCAAATCATTTCGAACGGCCAGGGCGGAATGCCTGCGTTCAAGAGCTCGCTCAGTGACGATCAGATTCACGCGTTGCTGGCCTACGTCCGTTCGCTGCAGCAAAAGAAGTAGTTTCGGGGCTCCCTCTGGCAATGTGGCGAGATTCTTTCAACATCGAGGGCAAGTCATGAATGACGAGAAAAATCAATCCTGGCAAGAAAATGCATACGATCCGCATCTCCTGGCGGCTTCGCCTGATCACGATCCCGCGACTTCCAGCATTTCGCGGCGCGGATTTTTGGGCTTGGCAGCCGGTTCTATCTTTTTAGCGGACGCCAGCAAAGATGCCTTACGCGCCGAATCCAGAAATGGTATTCCCTATCGCAGGTTGGGCCACACCGGTGAGAAAGTCTCGGTCGTCGGCCTCGGCGGCTATCATCTTGGCAAGCAGGCGGATCCCCAGGAAAGTATTGGCATTATCCGCGCCGGACTGGATGAAGGAATCAATTTTCTCGACAACTGCTGGGACTACAATGGCGGCGAGAGCGAAATCCGCATGGGCAATGCTTTGCGTGACGGCTATCGGCAAAAAGCATTTCTCATGTCCAAGATCGACGGGCGCACCAAAGCTGCGGCTGCGAGCCAGATCAGCGAGTCGCTGCGCCGCCTGCAGACCGATCGCATCGATCTTCTGCAATTCCACGAAGTAATTCGCGAAAACGATCCGGACCGCATTTTTGCCGAAGGCGGAGCGATCGAAGCAGTGCTCGACGCGCAAAAGGCCGGCAAGATTCGCTTCATTGGCTTCACCGGCCACAAAAGTCCCGACATTCATCTAGGAATGTTGGCGACTGCTGCAAAGCATAACTTTACTTTCGATTCCGTTCAGATGCCGCTCAACGTCATGGACGCGCACTTCCATAGCTTCGAAAAGAAGGTTTTGCCGGTCCTGCTAGAAAACGACATCGGCGTGCTCGGCATGAAGCCCATGGGCGACCACTTCATTCTCGATAGCAAGACAGCAACCGCCGTCGAATGTCTTCATTACGCGATGAATCTTCCCACCAGCGTGGTTATTACTGGATGCGATTCGCTTCCGATTCTGCAGCAAGCGCTGCAAGCGGCTCGTAGTTTCAAGCCGCTTGACTCGTCCGAGGTTCGATCCCTGCTGGGCAAAACTGCGAAAGCCGCTGAAGTCGGCCAGTTCGAACTTTACAAAACCAGCCACAACTTCGACGGCACCTACGCGAACCCGCAGTGGCTCGGCTAGAGACACAACGAACTCCGAACCAACAGCAAGACTGATTCAGTATGAAATTCACATAGCGAGGTTAATCATGAACAAGAACGGTAGGGAACTTTCCGCAAGTGCAGCAGGAGATGTTTCGCTGGGCGGGGAACTTCTTGTGCATCGTCTCGGCTTCGGAGCGATGCGCGTTACCGGCGAAGGTATTTGGGGACCGCCTAAAGATCGAAAAGGCGCGTTGGCAGTGCTTCGCCGGTCGGTCGAGCTGGGCGTCGATTTCATCGATACCGCAGATTCCTACGGTCCGCACGTAAGCGAAGAACTGATTGCCGAAGCGTTATTCCCTTATCAGGCTGGCCTGGTAATTGCCACGAAGGGAGGCTGGAACCGTCCCGGACCGGATCAATGGACTCACGATGCAAGCCCCTCACACCTGCGCAGCGCGGTTGAGGGCAGTCTCAAAAGACTGCGCCTGGATCGCATCGACGTCTATCAACTGCACATTCCGGATCCGGCGGTCTCCTTTGAGACCTCGGTCGAAACTCTGGCGCAGCTGCAAAACGAGGGAAAGATCCGCTTGATTGCGTTGTCTAACGTCACGCGAGAGCACATCGAGCGAGCGAGCAGAATCGTACCTATCGTTTCTGTACAGAACCGCTACAGCTTTGCAGACCGCGAATGGGACTACGTAGTGGATTATTGCGAACGCAATGAGATCGCCTTTATTCCCTGGTACCCGCTCGGAGCCGGCAAAGTCGCCGGTGAAGTGCTTCACGCCATCGCGGATCGACACCGTGCAAGTCCTACCCAGATCGCGCTTGCCTGGCTCTTGCAGCGCTCTCCGATTATGTTGCCAATACCAGGAACTTCCTCGATGGAACATCTCGAGCAAAACATCGCGGCAGCTTCGCTCCACTTGACGGAAGAAGAGTACGGAAAACTTTCGGCGGTTTCCGAGCTTGCGATGTCGCAGTAAAGGGAGTTTGCTGTTAAAGGACGCTTGCAACCTGCGGTGTGGCTCGGCTGCGCCGCGAATGGCGGAGGCTAGCGTCGAACTCGTGCGGAGCCCAATGTGAGGGAGCGTGTCCCGAAGTATCGCAGTGAAAGCAAAACCGCTGTCAGCAGCGCTGCGTCTCGGCCCAATCGACCGAGTAGTCCCTTACCGGCCCGGAGTTCATGGCGGCACGTAATTTCCGGCGTCCTTGAAAAACACGTGCTTTCACGGCGCTAAGCGTGGTGCCCAGGATCCGCGCTGTTTCTTCGGCAGATCGTTCTTCGATATCGCGCAGCAAAATGGCCCTGCGGATCTTTGGACCCAGACGATTGATGGCGTCGGTCAATATTTCGTTGCGCTCACGCAGCCGGCAGGACTCCTCGGGCGTGGGGCGCTGATCGACGAATCTCTCCGAAAAATATTCGTCTCCGTCGTCAGGGCTCTCCGGCAAGTCTTCAGGAGTCCCGCGCCTCCGCCGCAGCAACATGAACGCTTCGTTCATGGCGATGCGGGTCATCCAGGTGGAAAATCGCGCCTTTTCTTGAAAACTGTTGAGGTGACAAAAAACCTTGCGAAAGGTTTCTTGCGCCACATCCTGGGCATCCTCGCGGTGATTGGTTATCCGCTGGGCCACGGCGAGAACTTTCTGCTCGTGACGAAGAATCAATTCCTCGAAGGCTTGCCTGTCTCCGCCCTTGGCCGCAGACACCAGCACTTCGTCGGATTCTTTGCCTACATTGGTTGCCGATTCCATGGTCTTGATCCTCGCGCGAGATTTACCCGCAAAGTTGCCAATCACCAAAAAGCAATTGCTGTGCCAGGCGGAGGGTGCGATGAAAACGGCTTGGAAGTGGCTGGCAACAGGGCGGATACGTCGATTCTCCCCGGCATTGGCAACGTAGATGGACGTCGAACTCTGTCGAAGTGTCGGCACTCTGTCTATCGGATTGGACGAACCGGAGGACCCGAGCCCCCTCGATAGGCGAGGCAAAATCAAAGATCGGCTGAAAAAACCGATCAGCAAAGAAAAGTTTTCGCGCTAGTTATTGGCTAGTGGCTGAAGGCAGGGAACAGGTGACAGGGGACAGGTTTTAGATTGTCGGGAAAGTGGCAGGCTCAAAGCGAAGGCCCAAAAGTGGTAAGACGAACCCTTAAACCCGGAAACTTTTTTATTTCAGGGTTTGCAAGTACAAACCCTGACACTCGGTCAGATCAGGACTACACTATCTCGCTCTGGGCTCCTGTCGGGCAGCAATGTCCGGACGCCACGGTCCAGTGTGACGAACTTTCCTTTCTTTTCGATCGTCAGGCCCAACAAATAGGCATCGGTCACTTGTTGATGTCCCGCCAAGCGATGGGTCAACGGTTCGAGCGCCTCTTCGAGACTCACGTCATCGGCCCAGAACCGGTGCGCGGGATGTGCAACGTTGGTTTGTAGCAGGGTGAGCGCATCCCCTGGAGTCAGCGCGTTTGGGGAAAAAGCCGGGTTCGAGAGGATGCGCACAAAGCTCGTTTGGGTTAACGGGCACGTTGCCCATCCTTCGCGGGCGTGACGCGCGAGCCATTCCTGCACCTTCTCGTGCGCTTGATGCGTGGGCCAAGCCATCGCGATCAGGACATTGACGTCCAGCAGGAAACCGTTTTTCACTCTAACTCTTCCTGAAGTTTCTTGACGTCCTCTGTCGTAATGCCCGGCGATCCCGAAGGCAGATCGACGACGTGGAATCCGTTCACCACCCTAGTCCGCAGCGGCGCGTGCAGCCCTCGCCGGACTAACTCGGATACCGCTTTGCCGATGGCCACGTCCCGGCTTTCGGCGTAGGCCTTCACTTCGCGAAAAACATCATCATCGATCGAAAGTGTGGTTCTCATGGAGGATATGATGCATAACGAGAATAATGATGTCAAGTACTAAAGTACGACATCAGACTAGGTTTTAGGGGATAGGTTATTTTTTCTCCCTTTAGGCGCTGGATCGTCAGGTGATCCGGTTTCTCCGCAAAGTATTTGTTCAGGGCATTCTTGAACAATCGTTCGATCGGCAACTTACTTGCCCCATTCACTCGGAAAGGAGCACAGGCCAAAAGGGAGAAAGCGAGGATGAGAAGGCCGATGTACTTGTGTCTCATGCGAGGGTACCATCGGCGCAAGGAAAAACATGCTTAGGTTCCGTGAAGGCTGGCGCTCATTCAAGGAGGGATTGGACAGACGATTCCTTTGGGAATAATGGCGAGCTGTCTGGAATCACGCTTGGGAGATATTTTGGGGTGCTGGCGTGGTAGGCGTAATCTTAACTGCCTTCACGCTTTACTATTCCCCTTCATGGAAGGCACTGGGCTGGGTGGTTGCTTGCTTGGGCTTTTCTGGTAGCTGGCTACTTCGCATGGCGCTCCGACCATGTTCGGCTTATTCGAAAACTGGCGATACGGGAAATACATATTCAGGAAACTCCAGTTACGCGTGGCGACAATATTGTGGATCACAGGACATTCGTTCAACTTGTACCGAGATGCCTGACGGATTCCCCTGTATATGATTGCGTTGCTTGCTTACAGCGGGTGGAGAAATTAACCGCAGAGGGGAATTGGCAGGAAACAGAGTTAGACAGAAATCTAATTCTTCCCTGGAGAAAGGAGCATCATCCTCAAGCAGGACAAATGCTGAATATTTTTTCCATTCAACATAGAACGAATCAGGTCATCCCTTGCCTTCAACCAAATGCAGATATCCCTTGGGTCAAATTCGATTCGATCTTCGGGGGAGAGCCGGATGTCACGGAATTTCGATTTTATATTCGGCTCACGCATTCTGACAAAGTTGGCGGCGATAGCAGTAAGCCGGTGCGAGTACGCCTAGATGTCAATTTTGCGAATGACCGTCTTCATCCCAGGTTCGGCCTGAAGGAGTTAGTGACTACCGTATTAGGGGTGCAGCGGTATGTTTAGAACCAACCCTCTTCTGTGGCCTAAGCCGCGTGCGATTTGGGGCTATGGGATTTCTGTTGTTTCGGTTGCTGCCGCCCTCACCCTTTCCCATTTGCCGGCAGTTCATCTGCAAGAAGCGCCGGTGTCACTTTTTCTTTGCGCGGTCATATTAAGTGCATGGTTCGGTGGAATCGGGCCGGGATCGCTCGCGACGGCACTCTCCGCGCTCGCTTTCGACTATTACTTCCTGCCTCCCATTCATTCCTTGACTCTGAAGACCGATGAAATGCCACGCCTGGTGATCTTCGCGGTGTCGGCCCTGTTTGTCGGGGCGTTGAGCGCTGCCGAAAGGAACACTACGGAATCACTCCTACGCGCGCGTGATGACCTGAAGGTAACTGTTGAGGAGCTTCGGCATACCAACGAGGCGCTGCAAGCGGAGAGTCGTGAGCGCAAGTCTGCGGAACAATCATTGCAACGCAGCGAGGGTCATCTGGCGGAAGCGCAGAGGCTCACGCATACCGGGAGTTGGGTCTGGGATGTGGCGGGAAGAGACGCCTTGTACCTGTCGGAGGAATGGTATCGCATCTATGGTTTCGACCGGCAGGACGGCCTGCCATCTTGGCAGCAACGACTCCAGCGCATTCATCCGGACGACCGCGCCAGATGGCAAGAGGCCATCGATCGCGCAGTGGTGGAAAAGTCGGACTACGATGTGGAATTCCGAATCCTTCGTCCGGGCGGCGCCGTCAAATACATCCACACCGTTGGCCATCCGGTTTCGAACGAGTCGGGTGATTTGGTGCAATTCGTCGGTAGCTCGACCGACATCACCGAACGCAAGCGCGCGGAAGAAGCGCTGCGTCACGCACAAGCGGAGTTGGCTCACGTCACTCGAGTCACCACCATGGGCGAGCTGATGGCCTCATTGGCCCACGAAGTGAATCAACCGATCGCCGCCGCCGTCACCAATGCCAATGCCTGCCTGCGTTGGCTCGCTGCCGGCACCCCGAATCTCGAAGAAGCGCGCGCAGCCGCCATGCGAATCGTCAAAGACGGAACGCGTGCAGCGGACATCATCAAGCGGACCCGCCTGCTCTTCAAGAAGAGTCCTCCGGAGCAGGAGCAGGTTGACGTAAACGAAGTCATTCGCGAGATGATCGTTCTGCTGCGCGGCGAGGCCACGCAGCACAAGATATTACTTCGGGCTGAACTATCCCCGGACCTCGCCAGCATCTTGGGTGACCGCGTGCAATTGCAGCAGGTGCTGATGAACCTCATGATCAATGGCATCGATGCCATGAAAGAAGTGAATGGGGCGCGCGAGCTAGCCGTCAAGTCGCAAACGGAAAATGAGCAAGTTTTAGTGTCCGTCAGCGATTCCGGCGTAGGGCTGCCCGCGGAGCAGGTGGACCAGATCTTCAATGCATTCTTTACCACCAAATCCCATGGCACCGGCATGGGACTCCGGATCAGCCGCTCCATCGTCGAGTCGCATGGGGGCCGCTTATGGGCCACCGGCAACTTTCCGCGTGGCGCGAGCTTTCATTTCGTACTGCCCACGAAAATCGAAGCAAAGGAATGAGACCCGCGAGTTCACAAGCGCGGGCGCGATGAATTATGCTTTGAGCAAGACGGCAACTATGGCTAGCCCGACGCCAATCACGATACCCACCCAGCCGATCGGCCGTATCCCCAGGCTCGTTGACTTGATGGAGCGAGTCAAAAACGCAGACCGTGAGGACCGCAAACTCGCTCCTCCCTATGACCTTGCCGTTCGCGACGCCATGGAACGCTTTGCAGGCTCAGGTTCTCCGGTCGTGACCGATGGTGAACAGAGAAAGCATCACCATTTCTGCACGTACTGCGTGCACGGACTTCTGAACACGACACAGGCTCTGCTTCATGATTCCGTTCTCGCAACGGTCCTACGCGCCGCCTCACCGGTCACGCGCGGACCCTTCCGCTGGGACGCGAGACACTTGGGGGCACGGTTCATTTGTAATTGAAGCGGCGCGACTGTTTCGCGTGGCAACCGCATGGAGTCACATGGCTGCCGTCGACTTGATAGGCTCATACAACTACGCACTGGTGGCGCTTTCGGTGTTGATCGCCATGTTTGCGTCGTACGCTGCTCTGGATCTCGCAGGTCGCGTAACCGCCGCGGCTGGTTGGACTCGTGCGGCTTGGCTGCTGGGCGGGGCCGGTGCCATGGGGACTGGCATTTGGTCCATGCACTACATTGGCATGCTGGCGTTCATACTGCCGATTCCAGTGGCCTACCATTGGCCTACCGTTGTGCTGTCACTATTTGCGGCCATTCTCGCGTCGGTCATTGCGTTGTGCGTGGTGAGCCGACAGAAGATGGCTATGTTCCAAGCGGTCGCCGGAAGTGTCCTGATGGGCGCGGGTATTGCGAGTATGCATTATATCGGCATGGCCGCCATGCGTTTACCGGCTATGTGCCGGTTTAATTCCTTTCTCGTCGTCCTGTCCGTGCTGTTCGCGGTTTTGATTTCTCTGGCCGCGCTGTGGATTACTTTTCACTTCCGAGATGAGGTAGCCGGGATCGGCTGGAAAAAATCAGCCGGAGCCGTGGTGATGGGCGCTGCGATTCCGGTCATGCATTACACCGGTATGGCCGCTGCCAGTTTCACCCCCTCCATCATGCCGACGAACCTGTCTCATGCCGTAAACATCTCCACACTTGGCACCGCCGGAATTGTGGCCGTCACCTTTATCGTGCTGGGGCTGGCTATGCTGACATCATGGGTGGATAGGCGATTCGCTATCCAGACCTTGGAAGTACAGGAAGAGAAGCTGCAGCAGAGCGAAGCGTATTTATCGGAAGCACAGCGATTAAGCCGCACGGGTAGTTTTGGCTGGAGGACTTCCACCAGCGAAATCGTCTGGTCCGAAGAATCCTTTCGAATTTTCCAATACCCCCGAACCACCAAGCCAACCGTGGAACTGATTCTCGAACGGGTTCATCCGGAAGACAAAGTTCGGGTCGAACAGACCTTCGATCGGGCGGCGCAGGATGGAAGAGATTTTGATTCTGAACATCGGTTGCTGATGCCGGATGACTCGGTCAAGTACGTCCACGTTGTGGCTCATGCCTTGAACGATTTATCTGGCATGGTCAAGTTTGTGGGAGCCGTGATGGACGTCACCGCAACCAAGCAGGCGGAAGAAGCGTTGCGGCGGAGCGAGGCATACTTGGCCGAGGCGCAAAGGTTCAGTCGCACCGGAAGTTGGGCCGGGGAGCCCGAGCCGGGCGACATCACCTACTGGTCCGAACAGTGCTACCGGGTATTGGGATTTGATCCTGACGGTGGCATCCCGCGAGTCGAAAGATTCTTCGAACGCATTCATCCGGATGATCGAGCCAGTACCTTGGAAAAACTCGAAAGAGCAAACCGGGAAAAAACGGAATTCGAGTTCGATTACCGAATCGTGCATCCCGGCGGCGAGATCAGTGAGATCCACACGGTAGGTCATCCGGTTTTCGGTCCATCCGGCAATCTTGTTGAGTTCGTCGGTACCGTGATAGACGTCACGGAACGCAAGCGAGCAGAAGCGCTGCGTGCTGGAGAGAGTCGTATTTTGGAGATGATAGCCCGCGATGCACCGCTCGAAGAAATACTCGAGAAGCTGGTGCGGGTTGTCGAAGCGCAATTTACCGGCTTGCTGTGCTCGGTCCTGCTCCTCGACGAGGACGGGCAGCATGTGCGGCATGGCGCCGCTCCCAGCCTTCCCAAAGCCTACAGCCAAGCCATCGACGGACTTCAGATCGGACCGAAGGCCGGATCATGCGGCACGGCCATGTACCGCAAAGAACCCGTTGTCGTCACCGACATTCTCGAGGATCCGCTCTGGGAGTCGTTTCGAGACCTGGCGCAAACTTACGGGCTCCGCGCCTGCTGGTCTATTCCCATACTTACGCATTCAGGCCAGGCGCTGGGTTCGTTTGCCATGTATTACGGTGAACCGCGCAGTCCGGGCCCGGGTGAGACCCGCGCCCTTGAAATGGCCACCCATCTCGCCGGCATTGCCATGGAACGCAAGCTGGCGCATGAAGAGCGCGAACGGTTGCGTCAGGCGCAAGCGGATCTCGCGCGCATAAATAGGGTGACCACCATGGGAGAGCTGACCGCTTCCCTGGGGCACGAAGTGAACCAACCGATTGCCGCAGCCAGCACCAACGCCAATACTTGCTTGCGCTGGCTCGCAGGCGACACTCCAAACATCGAAGAAGCGCGCGCGGCCGCCATGCGAATCGTGAAAGACGCAAAGCGCGCGGCGGAAATCATCAAGCGCATTCGTCTGCTCTTCAAAAAGGGCACTCCGGAACGGGAGCCGGTTGATGTAAACGAAATCGTTCGAGAGATGACCGTCCTGCTGGGAGGCGAGACGATGCGATACGAGGTAGTCGTTACGACCGACCTTTCGCAAACTCTTCCCGAGGTAACAGCCGACCGCGTGCAGTTGCAGCAGGTGCTGATGAATCTCATGCTCAATGGCATTGATGCCATGAAGGATGTGCATAGAACGCGGGAGCTCACGATCAAATCGCAGAGGCTAGAAAACGAGCAACTCATCGTGTCGGTCAGCGATACCGGCATGGGGCTGCCTGCGCAGCAGGCGGATCAGATCTTTACCGCGTTCTTTACCACCAAGCCTCACGGCACCGGTATGGGACTCTCGATCAGCCGCTCCATCATTGAATCGCATGGCGGACGCTTGTGGGTCGGCGACAACTCTTCTCGTGGCGCAACGTTTTGTTTCACTCTACCCAGCAAAGCCGAGGCGCAGGAATGACGTCCCCGGACGCCGCCACGGTGTTTGTGGTTGATGACGATGCTTCGGTGCGTGCCTCCATCGAGGGGCTGCTCAGATCGGCGAAGTTACGGTGCGCATCTTTTGCGACCGCGGAAGAATTCCTGCACAACCAGCCACCGGATGGGCCAAGCTGTCTGGTTTTGGACGTCAGCCTGCCCGGAGTCAGCGGTCTGGAGTTTCAGCGTCAGTTGGCCGAGGCCGGCGTCCGAATCCCGATCATCTTCATCACCGGTCATGGGGATATTCCTATGTCGGTGAAGGCCATGAAATCGGGTGCTGTGGAGTTTCTGACCAAACCGTTTCGGGATCAGGATTTGCTGGATGCAATCGCTCAGGCGTTAGACCGCGACCGTGTGGCGCGCCATGAACGGAGTGGTCTCGCAAAGTTAGAAAAGCGCTACTCGATGCTGACTGCTCGCGAATCTGAGGTCATGGCTCTGGTGGTTTCGGGCATGCTCAATAAGCAAATAGCTTATGATCTCGGCACCAGCGAAATCACAGTGAAGATACATCGTGGCCATGTGATGCGGAAGATGCAGGCTGAATCTCTGGCAGAGCTGGTTAGAATGGCGGCGAAATTGGAGCCGTCCGGCAAAAAGTAGCCAATGGCAGGAGCTTCCGCGTTTCCCTTTACTCAGTACTTTCTGGCAAGTCCACTCCTGACGTAGGCTGCAACCAATCGGTGAGATTCCTGCTGTTATACCAAAGTATAATTGCGCCGTTTCGCTGACATTGCTAGATTTCAGGCATGGACACTCAGAACACCACCAAAATGATAGCGATTGTGGATGACGACCATTCGATACGCAGCGCTCTTCAGGGTTTGCTCGAATCTGCCGAATTACCTGCGCGATCGTTTGCCTCGGCGGAAGAATTCCTCGAGTCCGGCCAGCGCCATCAGATCGCATGTTTGATCACCGACATTCGTATGCCGGGAATGTCTGGTCTCGAGCTGCAAGCGAAACTGAATTCTGAACGCTGCAAGATTCCCATTATCTTTATCACCGCCCATGGCGACGAAAAATTGCGGATGCAAGCTTTGCGAGCAGGCGCGGTGGAGTTCATGGCAAAACCATTCGACGATGAAGCCCTGCTCGAAAGCGTTCGAGTGGCTCTTGAGAATTAAGCTGCAAAGAGAAGCATGTAGCGGGCTGTAGGAGGTCCTTCATGGCAGCTGTCGTAACATTCGGGCCCGTCGATCAGGACCGGGTACCGCGCAGATTCGAGCAGATCATAGGCCACAGCCCTGCTCTCGAATCGGTGCTCGAACAGGTGGAGCAGGTTGCCCCTACCGATTCCACGGTTCTCATCCAGGGCGAAACAGGGACCGGTAAAGAGCTGATCGCCCGCGCGGTTCACAATCTGAGCGCGCGATGCGGCCGCCCATTCATAAAGCTTAATTGCGCTGCCATTCCATTTGACCTGCTGGAAAGCGAACTTTTCGGGCATGAAAGAGGCGCCTTTACCGGCGCCATCGCGCAAAAGGTCGGCCGCTTCGAACTGGCCGACAAGGGAACGCTCTTTCTTGACGAGGTTGGAGACATTCCGCCGGGACTGCAGCCCAAACTGCTGCGCGTTCTGCAAGAACAAGAATTCGAGCGCCTGGGGAGCACCCGGACGCATCAGGTAGACGTTCGGCTGGTAGCCGCCACCAACCGGAATTTGGCGGACATGGTGAAGCGCAACGAATTTCGCAGTGATCTATATTATCGTCTGAATGTGTTTCCGGTTTCATTGCCCCCTTTGCGGGCGCGCCGCGAAGATATTCCAGCGCTGGTAGAACATTTCGTCGAGATTTATGTTCGCCGGATGAGCAAGCCGATCGAAACAATTCCTCAGGCCACCATGTCTGCGCTCGCGTCCTACGAGTGGCCGGGGAATATCCGGGAGCTGCAGAATTTCATCGAGCGCAGCGTAATCCTGAGCAGCGACGCTATTTTTCGTCCTCCGCTCGCGGAACTAAAACATCGCCCGGAAGTTCAATCGCTCGGAGCTGTCACTCTCGAAGAAGCCGAGCGAGATCACATCCGTAAGACTCTCGAGCAGACTCGCTGGGTTGTCGCCGGTCCCAATGGTGCCGCTGCTCGTCTCGGAATCAAGCGCTCCACGCTGTACTTCCGCATGCAAAAGCTCGGCATCTCTCGCGCCAGCAGGGAACCCGCTGCGGCAGAACAGAATTAGCGCCAGGCGAGCGGCGACCTTGGCACGACAGCACCTTCACAGGAATAGTCGAGGAATCGCCTCAGGTCCCAAGTGGCGAAGCGGAGGCGCGAGCTCCTCCACTTCACGTCTGAAATCCAGGCGGGGCTGATTCCTATCCCGATCGATTCGGATCCTGTCCCCGACCTGTATCAGGTCCGTGGCGAAGAGATTGGCAAGGGGATAGACAATAAGGCGCTCTATCGCCAACTTCAGACGCCGCGCGTCGTAGTGCCGTTCCGTGGCGTTCACGAGCAAAAATTCCTTGGCCGAATCGGTTAGGTAAAAGAAGAATTCTCCCTTGGCAGTTTCCGCTACTCGCTGCTGCAGTTGATCGAGTTCCTTCTCGAGAACGCTATCCAAGTGATTCTGAGTTGACCCATCCGATTGCTGTTTCATTGCGGCGGCGATCATTGCGCCTCCTTCGATCCAGTTTCTCTCAAACCACATGAAACGTTAGCGTGCAATAGCGGTGCCAAACCTTTTGCGGCGAAAAACGAATTGCAATCAGCTCAAACCGGTTGGTATGAGGAAGTGCATGGCAGCTAGCGTCGCTGCTGCTGTCAGCATGGGGACATCGCGTTCAACAGGCTGGCATTCGGAAGCGCCCGCACTCGGCGTAGTCGCCTCTACTTTCCGTCACTTACAAAGACAGGTCTTTGGCAGCCGTGTTGCCTATCCCACCGCTGTCGCTTAAGAGCATTCACGTTTTTGGTGAATCACAAAAGGAGAAATTATGAAACTGCAAAAAGCTATGTTGGCTTTGACGGCCATGATGTTTCTGCTGGCCGGCAAATCCTCTGCGCAGCAGGTCAAGACCGATTACGATCGCAGCGCGGACTTCTCGCAATACAAGACCTATTCGTGGGAACACGTTAAGACCCAAGATCCGCTTTATGTCGATCGAATCAAGAATTCGGTCAACGCAGCCCTGGCAGCAAAAGGCTGGACCCAGGTGGATTCGGGCGGTGACGTTTCCATCGTAGCCATGGAGATTACGCGTGACCAACAGACCTTGAACACCTTCTACAACGGCTTCGGTGGCGGCTGGGGTTGGCGACGTTTTGGAGGCGGCGGCTTCAGCGAAGCAACCACGACTACAGAGACTTATAAGGTAGGCACGCTGGTCCTCGACCTCTTCGACACCAAAGCGAAAAAACTCCTGTGGAGAGGCGTCTCTAGCGACACGCTTTCAAACAACTCCAATCAGAACATCAAGAATCTGGATAAGGGCGTCGACAAATTGTTTAAGCAATTTCCTCCGGGGTCTGCAAAGAAGTAACCGCAACCGGGGCGTGAGTGTCCGTGAATTTGTCCGGCACGCCTCTGGCATCACCGGGATGGATCGCAATTTTGTACTGGAGAATATGCTATGAAATTATGCAAGCGGCTTTTGGTCCTACTGCTGTCGAGTTTGCTGGTGCGATCGACTGCGCAAGCCGACTCCTACGATCCTGCGGGCCAATCCGGCGAACAGTCGCCGGCTCCGGCCCCACAACAATCGCCAGAAGAGTTGCAGCAACTGGTCGCGCCGATTGCCTTGTACCCCGATGCCCTGGTCGCACAGATCCTCGCCGCCTCGACGTATCCAACACAAATCGTCGAGGCCGACCGCTGGATCGGGAGCCATTCCGACCTTAAGGGCGAGAAGCTGGCAAAGGAAGTCGACAAACAGCCCTGGGATCCGAGCGTAAAGGCTCTCGGGCAATTTCCCTCAGTCCTTGAAAACATGGACAAGAATTTATCCTGGACTTCATCCCTGGGCGACGCCTACGCCAACGACCCGCAGGGTGTCACCGACGCTGTGCAGACCATGCGTCAGCAAGCGCAGAACGCCGGCCACCTCGAAAGCACCGGGCAGGAGAACGTAACCGATCAAGACGGCACGATCGACATCGAGCCGGCCGACCCTGACGTCGTCTACGTGCCCGCCTACGATCCTTGGCTAGTGTACGGAGCGCCGATCGTCGCGTATCCAGGCTGGTATCCCGTGCCGGGAATCTTTCTTGGCGGTGTAGGGATTGGATTTGGAATCGGCTTCGGCGTCGGCTACTTCGGAGGATTTGGTTGGGGTTGGGGGCACTGGGGATACGACTGGCATGGCCGTCGCGCAATCTACGACCATCACGCCTTTGTCTCGCACAGCCGAACCTTTGATCGCGGCGGATTTAATCACGCTGACTTCGGCCGCGGGAGCTTCAGTCACGGTAACGACTTCCACGGTGGTGGCGGCGCGGGGTTCCGCGGATCTTCTGCGCCTCACTTTCAGCCCGGGACACGCTCGAGCGCCTTCAGCGGCTTTGATCACGGCGGAAATGCCCGCGGATTTTCCTCGCGAGGGCGATCAAGCTTCGGCGGTGGTTCCCATGGAGGCTTCCATGGTGGCGGCGGGCGCCACTAGCACTTGCAGGTATGCGCGCGAAGTTTC
>Ga0193709_1000365_pt1 | contig 16587 bp, 11 predicted proteins | sample H3c2metaG_FD_160571 | JGI IMG/M metagenome (GOLD analysis project Ga0193709, IMG submission 160571) | Soil microbial communities from a riparian zone of the East river system, Colorado, United States - H3c2 | ecosystem: Environmental > Terrestrial > Soil > Riparian zone | place: USA: East River... | reverse complement strand
TTTACTTCTTCGCTTTGTCGGGTCAGATCATCCAGATGATGAAGAAGGCCGGCACCATAAATCCGATTTTCGTGCTGGACGAAGTGGACAAGATGTCCACGGATTTTCGCGGCGATCCTTCCGCGGCGCTGATGGAAGTGCTGGACCCAGAGTTGAATCACGGGTTCACGGATCACTACCTGGATGTGGAATACGATTTGTCGAAGGTCATGTTCGTATGCACCGCCAACGTACTGCACACCATTCCTCAGCCATTGCAGGACCGCATGGAAATATTGCGGTTGGCAGGCTATACGGAGCAGGAAAAACTGGAAATCGCCAAGCGATTCCTGGTGAAGCGAGGACGCGAAGCGACTGGACTGAGCGAAGAAAATCTAAGTTTCCGGGACGAAGGGCTGCTCGATATCATCCGCCACTACACACATGAAGCTGGCGTGCGCAGCCTGGAGCGCGAGATTCAAAACATCGCGCGCAAGGTGGCTCGCAAGGTGGTAACCGACGGCGCCGAGACGGTTAAAGTTGAGATTACTGCGGCCAATGTCGGCGAATATCTGGGCATCTTGAAATACCGGGAATTCTGGCTGGAGAAGCACAACGAAATCGGCCTGACCACCGGTCTGGCCTGGACAGAAGTTGGCGGAACGGTGCTGGCGACCGAAGCAACCCTGATGGAAGGCAAAGGACGCCTGACGCTAACCGGCAAACTCGGCGACGTAATGCAGGAGTCGGCGCAGGCAGCGATGAGCTTTATCAGGTCGCGTTCGGCGCAATTCGGTTTGCCGAAGGATTTCTATCGCACTCTTGATATTCACTTGCATGTACCGGAAGGCGCGATCCCGAAAGACGGTCCATCGGCCGGCATTACGATTTGCACTTCCATTGTGAGCGCGCTAACCAGAATTCCAGTGCGCTGCGACGTGGCGATGACCGGCGAAATTACTCTGCGCGGCAAAGTATTGCCCATCGGGGGCATCAAGGAAAAATTGCTGGCCGCCCACCGAATGGGCTTGCGTACCATACTGGTTCCGAAGGACAATGAGAAAGACCTGCCGGACATCCCGCAGGAGATCCTCGCAAGCCTGACAGTGCACCCGGTTGAGACGATGGATGAAGTTTTACAGATCGCGCTTGAGCGGGCGATCGTGCCCATAGAGCACGATACTGTTGCGCCGGTTGCAGAAGGGTTTGTCGGCGGAGCTGAGAAAGACTCGAGTTTGACCAACTAGCGATTCCCGCATTGCCCGAGGTTCCCACTTCGGGTGTAAGAAAGAATTCCACGCGGGACACGAAAGTTGCCGATCACACGGTTTGCCTATTTTGGCGGGCGGCGTTTCAGGGCTCAAGGGTTTTTTTGCAAATCCTTTCAGAAGCAAGTTGTACTTGCAAACTCTGGGACAAAACGTTGCGCCGCCAGACGCGGTAATCCATCCCGAGAACACAATCTCTGTGACAGGAACTCTTCAACACTCAAAAACTACGAAGTTAAGGACATATGGCTAAAGAAACTGCAGAAACCAATAATCAAATCAGCATCAGCCTTGCGGAACTCAAAGAAAAAAACATCACCGACCTGGCAAAGATCGCCAAGGAACTTAACGTTCCCGGCGCCAGCGGGATGCGCAAGCAGGAGTTAATCTTCCAGATCCTTCGCGCCCAGACCGAAAAGAGCGGGCTTATCTTCTCCGAAGGCGTGCTGGAATGCCTCCCGGACGGATTCGGATTTCTCCGCGCGCCCGAATATAACTACCTGCCGGGCCCGGACGACATCTATGTTTCGCCGTCGCAAATTCGCAAGTTCGATCTGCGTACCGGAGACACCGTCTCCGGTCAGGTTCGACCACCGAAAGACGGCGAACGCTATTTCGCGTTGATTAAAGTGGAAGCGGTCAACTTCGAAGATCCGGAAGTTGCGCGCAATAAAATTTTCTTTGACAACCTGACGCCGCTGTATCCGCAAGGTCGTTTGAAGATGGAAACCTCTAAGGACAACATGACCGGGCGGGTTCTCGATCTGCTGAACCCCATAGGCAAAGGCCAGCGCGGGCTGATCAATGCTCCGCCCCGCACCGGTAAGACCATGATGCTGCAATCGATCGCAAATTCCGTGACCACCAATCATCCGGAAGTTGCGCTGATCGTGCTGCTGATTGACGAGCGCCCGGAAGAAGTCACCGACATGCAGCGCACGGTAAAAGGAGAAGTCATCAGCTCGACGTTTGATGAAGCTCCACAGCGGCACATCCAAGTGGCGGAAATGGTTTTGGAAAAAGCCAAGCGCCTCGTCGAACACAAGCGCGACGTGGTGGTGCTGTTGGATTCCATCACCCGCCTGGCGCGTGCCTACAACGCAGTCACTCCGCCATCGGGCAAGGTTCTTTCCGGCGGTATTGACGCCAACGCGCTGCAACGCCCGCGGCGATTTTTTGCCGCCGCTCGCAACGTGGAAGAAGGCGGTTCGCTGACCATCATCGCCACCGCGTTAATCGACACCGGCAGCCGCATGGACGACGTAATTTTCGAAGAGTTCAAGGGCACCGGTAACATGGAAATTTACCTGGACCGCCGGCTCGCCGATAAACGCGTCTTTCCTGCCATCGATATTCAACGCTCTGGAACGCGTAAGGACGAACTGCTGCTGCCACCCGATGAACTCAGTCGCGTGTGGGTGCTGCGTAAAGTCTTGAGCCCGTTGTCAACGGTCGAAGCGATGGAACTGTTGCTCAGCCGTTTGACCAAGACCAAGTCCAACGGGGAATTCCTGGCATCAATGTCGACCCCGACTGGAACGTAGTGTTGCAAAGTAGTTGGTGATTTAGCCCCTTCCTGTTCGCTCGCCTCGAGCTGCATACTCTGCACTGTCCGCGCCTCTCCGCGGAAACAGAGAGGCTGTGTGTTCGAAAGGTTCATTGCCAGGCAAGCAATTCTAAAAGACAACTTGACCCTGTTCGGTTATGAGCGCGATTTCGCGCGGAGGAATCCGGTGTTGGCGAAGTGAGCCGATCTTCTGCGCCATATCTGGTCGATGCTTCCAGCATGGTGTTTCACTGGGAAACGCTGACGGGGGAATGCGCCGGCGTTCGTTTCGCTCGGAGAACAGGAACTATGGAACGGCCTCGCAGTGATCCATCCTCGCAGCGAGGCGGTAATCGAGATCGCGGATTCAGTTCCCTGCACCGCCGAAGTGATCCTGGTATCCCGAGAACCTGAAGACGTGCTAGTGGTTGGCGCTTGCAGGATGGCGGGACAAAAAGGAGCGGCGTCCACTGGCAGCGAAGACAGGTCTTCTGCTGGTGGACCTGCAAACACTCGATAGGTCGACGAGCGAGAAACGATGAACGGCCAATCGGACGGCAAAATCGCTGATCGCACAGGGTGTGAATTCCTGGGCAGAACACCGAGCGTGCCCGCCCTCGGGATTCCGCTTTTTTCAAGGGGGCTTCTTTCTGAACCGCAACTATTCCGGCGGCGGGACATTTCCGGCACGCGGCGCAACGCGATGCGCCTGCCGCAGGCAATTCTGAAGGATGCGCTGGACTTGGCGCAGATTGGAGAAGTGGTGCGGGATGAGCCTGCGCTCACTTACAAGCTATTGCGCTATCTGAATTCGCCAATCATGGGGCAGATCGAAAAGGGCATCAGGCAACGACTCCTGCGTCCTTGCCGATTCTGGCTTCCCGTTCGCGGGCTAGCTGAACAATGAGCCGCGCGGTCTCCTCGACGTCCATCGCGGTATTGTCCACTAGAACGGCGTCCACTGCGCGCACCAGCGGAGAAACTCTGCGCTCGGTATCGCGCTGGTCGCGTTGGTGAATTTCTTCCAGTGCTTTTGCCGCGTCCACCGGTTCGCCTTTTTCGAGATGCTCTTTCGAACGCCGCTCGGCGCGCGCTTCGGGAGTGGCTTCCAGAAAGATCTTCAACTCGGCATTGGGGAAGACCACCGTTCCGATGTCGCGGCCTTCCATCACCACACCACCGCCAGCGCCGGCACGCTGTTGTTCTGCGACCAGAATCTTGCGCACACCCGGGACGGTCGCAACGCGAGAGGCAGCCTGCGCCACTTCATTGGTGCGAATCGACTGCGTCACGTCGACACCATCAAGGAATACCTGATTATGGATGCACGGGTCCTGCAGAGTTGCGGGCACGGGGCGGAGCTCGATGTGCGTGTCACGAGCCAAAGCTGCAAGTTCGTGTTCGGACGAAAGCGCGATGCCGCCGCCCTGCAGCGCGTTCAAAGCAAGCGCGCGGTACATGGCCCCGCTGTCCAGATAGTTATAGCCAAGTTTTTGTGCCACCAGCCGAGCCACGCTGCTCTTGCCCGAGCCCGCGGGTCCGTCGATGGCGATAGTGAGTTTTTTCATAGCTATTATCTGAAAAGCCGTGAAGGAGTTTTTATTCCCCGCTGCAAAGCGCGCGCCGCTAATAACCCATGATGTTGTAGCCGCAATCCACGTAAATGGTTTCTCCGGTGATTCCAGAGCCCGCGTTGGAGAGCAGGAAAGCAGCGGTGCTGCCAACTTCCGCGGGATCCACGTTGCGCTTGAGCGGAGCTCGTTCGGCGTGGGCCTTGAGCATTTCACCAAGGTTGGAAATGCCGCGCGCGGCGAGAGTCTTTATCGGTCCGGCGGAAATGGCGTTGACACGAATTCCCTTGGGTCCCAAGTCGGACGCCAGGTAGCGAACGCTGGCTTCGAGCGCGGCTTTTGCGACGCCCATCACGTTGTAACGCGGAACGACTTTCTCCGCGCCGAAGTACGACATGGTGACGATGCTTCCGCCCTCGGTCATCAGCGGCGCTGCGGCGCGCGCGACGGCGACCAACGAATACACACTGACGTCGTGCGCGATGCGGAATCCTTCACGCGTGGTATTTACAAATTCGCCCTTTAATTCTTCGGCAGGAGCGAACGCCACACTGTGGACAATTCCATGCAATGTGCCGTACTTGGATTTCAGCTCGTCGAAGAGTTTCACGATCTGCTCATCGGAGGAAACGTCGCACATGAAGCCTGCCGCGGCCGGCAAATCGGCGATCAAGTCCCTGGCTTCCTGCTCGAGACGTTCGTTCTGGTAGCAGATGGCGAGGCGCCAGCCAGCCTCCTGCAATTTTTGCGCAATGGCCCAGGCGATGCTCCTCTTGTTGGCCAAGCCGAAAATGGCTGCGGTTTTTTGCGAATCGCTCACGATGCCTCGACGAAGAAAAGTTATCAGTAATCAGTACTAAGTAGGGCTGGAAAACCCCGAAGAGTCTATCAGCCCCGGCGCACGTATCGCCACTGGTTTACCGCTGCTCGTTGCGAGGCCACTTCATCAAATGCGATGAAAAGCTCGCTCGATTTCCCTTACGGAATAGCGAAGCACCACTGGGCGGCCGTGCGGACAGCTCATTGGGCAATCGGTCTTGGCAAGCGCGCCGAGCAACCATTCCATCTTGGTTTGATCGAGTGGCATATTTATCTTGATTGCCGCGTGGCAGGCGGTGGACGCTGCGATTTTCGCCTGCAGCGTGTCGATGGAGATGGCCGCGTTTTCCCGCTCGATGCCGTCGAGAATTTCGGTCAGCAGCTTTTCGGCGTCGCTGGAAATAATTCCGGCGGGCATGGACTGAATCGCAAAGCTGCGCGGGCCCATGGGCTCGACTTCGAATCCATTTGCGGCAAGTTCCTCGGCGATTTTTTCGTAGGTGACAATCTGGCGCGGCGAAAGCTCGATGACCATGGGCATGAGCATGCGCTGCGATTCCACTTTGCCGGCGCGGCGTGCCTCGAGATGTTGTTCGAACAGCACCCGTTCATGCGCCACGTGCTGGTCCACAATCCACAGCCCTTGTCCGTTTACCGCAATGATGAAGCTGGAGCTTACCTGGCCAAGCGGCTTCAGGTCGGCAATTTGATCCGGATGCGGGAGCGAGGCTGGTTGATCGCCATTTGCGCCGGCAAGATTCGCCATCCAGTTCGAAGGCGCGGACACAGGCAGCGCGGGCGGCGGTGCATCCACGCTAGCACTTCCGTGAAATGACGGGCCCGGCTGGAACGCAAAGCGCTGCTCCACCGGTTGCATGGCAGCCGAGGAGAGATCGAAACCTCCATCGGAGCCTACGCCGCTGCCTAAACCGATTTCTTCCAAGCGCGGAATTACGGCGCGCGGAATGCCGGAGCCGGCTGGAGCGGGAGTGATCGGCGCAGGTGAGGAACCGGAGCCAGTCCAGGAAGAAGGATTGGTTTGCGGCCGTTGTGGCACGGCCGTTCCTGTAGCGACGGCGAAGCTGGCGATTGGGCGCGCGCTCATAAGCGCCTGGCGAATCGCGTCCCGCGTGACGTCGTGAACAAATTGCGAGCGGCGGAAACGCACTTCGATTTTTGCCGGGTGAACGTTGACATCCACTTGGTCGTACGGCATTTCCAGGAAAAGCAGAGTCGCTGGAAAAATCGCGTGTGGATGGATGTTTCGATACGCGTCGTGAATCGCATGCAGGATCAAGCGATCGCGAACCAGGCGTTTATTCACGAAAATATAGATGCCATTGCGATTGGGACGCTGAATTTCCGGCCGCGACGTGAATCCGGAAATCGTCAGTGTGGCTTTTACTTCTTCCGGATCGAGTGCGGGCTCTGTGATGGCAGAGCGGAAGGGCGCAGCAACAGCGGGAATCTCCACCAGTTCATCGAGAGCCTGGCGGCCGAAGAGTTGATAAACGCGGTCGGCGAGTTTTTCCGCCGGCGGACAATCGATAATCGACTGCGTCGGCGTGGAAAGGACGAATTGTTTGTCAGGATTCGCCAGCGCATAGTGCGTGACCAGCGAAGCGATGTGGCCCAGTTCCGTTGTATCGGATTTCAAAAACTTGCGCCGCGCGGGAATGGAGTAAAACAGATCGGCGACGCTGAGTGTGGTCCCTGCGGGAAGCCCCGCGGGCTTGACGCTGATCAATTTACCGTTGGCAAATTCGATGCGCGTGCCTTCGGATTCCGCTGCGTCGCGCGATTCGAGCAACAAGCGCGATACCGCGGCGATGGTAGGAAGCGCTTCACCGCGAAAACCGAGCGTAGCGATGGAGAGGAGATCGTCGGCCGATCTGAGCTTGCTGGTGGCGTGGCGTTCGAACGCCAGCAACGAATCGTCATGTGTCATGCCGTGGCCGTCGTCGATGACCCGGATCATCCGCTTGCCGCCAGATTCGATCTCAATTCGAATGGTCATCGCGCCCGCGTCCAGAGCGTTTTCGAGCAGCTCCTTTACCACCGAAGCTGGCCGCTCCACAACTTCGCCAGCAGCAATCTTGTTGGCAACAGCTTCCGGAAGTATGCGTATGCGTGACATCGAAACCAACATCTCCTTATTCGGGGAGAATGATTTCCACTCCCTCCTGGAGCACGGTCCGTTGCGCAAACCGGGCCACGGAACCCTTGATTGCTCTCTGTCGCTTCAGAAAATACGGGACCCAGGGCAAGAGCATAAGCAGAGCAACCACGCCAAGGGTCGAATTTCTCTCCGCGCCGTCGCTCATTTGCGGTATGACGATGATCAAGATGACGATGACGGCTCCCATGAAACCGAGTACGGTGGTCGGAAACAAGAACTCAAACTTCCCGATTTTCTTCAACTCTGGCCATTCGCGTGACGCGTCGCGGTTGACCGCCGTGCACTGCGGACATCGCCGCAAACCGGCTGAAAAGGGCTGATCGACCGCGCATACTCTTGGCGACATTCGGGACAGTAAAAAATGCAGCGACCGATGATCATTTTACTACTTCAGCGAAATTCCCAGTTGGTCCAACTGCAACTTGTCTACGTCTGATGGCGACTCGGCCATGAGTTTTGCCGAAGGCGATGACCTCTCGAATGGATTTTTCTCCGGCGAGGAGCATCACGACGCGGTCGATACCGAGAGCTATGCCGCCGTGCGGCGGTGTGCCGTAGGTTAGCGCATCGAGGAAAAAGCCGAAGCGTTTACGCAACTGTTCTTGGCTCAGGCCGAGCGCTTTGAAGAGGCGCTCCTGAATGTCCGGGCGGTGGATTCGAATGCTGCCGGAACCCAGTTCGTAACCGTTGAGGACCAGGTCGTAGCCTTTCGAACGCACTTCCCATGGCGCGGTTTCGAGCTTTTCCAGATCTTCATCGGCAATTCCTGTGAAGGGGTGCTGTGCGCTGACCCAGGACTTATCGGCTTCGCTCCATTCAAACAGCGGAAATCCTGTGATCCACAGAAATTTCCACTGCGTTTTGTCGATAGCGCCGAGCGCTTCGCCGAGTTGCAGGCGCAACTGTCCGGCGATCAGGGCGGCGGCTTCTGTGCCCTTGATTTGTTCTTTCGCGGAGACCACGACAACCAGGTCGCCGGTTTTTGCGGCACACGCTTCGGCAAGCTTTTTTACATTGTCAGCGCCGATCAATTTCTCGACGGTAGAAGTTAGGCCTTCTGGGGCCACTTTGACGAAGTACGCGCCGCGAGCGCCAAGCACCTTGGCTTTTTCAGTCAACTCATCGAGCTGCTTACGCGAATAGCTGGCCGCACCGGGCGCGGCCAGCGCGAACACGTTACCTTCGATCTGCAGCTTTTCTTTTGCTTCCGTCGGAAAATATGAACTGACTTCATGCAGTTCCATGCCGAAACGCATGTCGGGCTTGTCGCTGCCGTACCTGCGAATCACGTCTTTGAAAAGCATGTGCGGAAAGGGCGCTTCGGCTTTGATGCCAGCGACGGAACAAGCGCGCACCATCACCTGCTCGACGACGTGAAAAATATCTTCCTGGCGAGGGAAAGACATTTCCAAATCGAGCTGTGTAAACTCCGGCTGGCGGTCGGCGCGCAGATCTTCATCGCGAAAACATTTGACGATCTGAAAATAGCGGTCGAGGCCGGCAATCATCAAGATTTGTTTGAAGATTTGCGGCGACTGCGGCAATGCGTAGAACTGGCCGTGATGCACGCGGCTGGGTACGAGATAGTCACGCGCGCCTTCGGGAGTGGAGCGCGTGAGCATCGGCGTCTCGACTTCGATAAAGCCCAACCCGTCCATCGTTTTGCGAATTTCTAGAATAATTTTGTGGCGCAGCGCCAGGTTGGCGTGCGGTTTCGGCCGGCGCAAATCGAGATAGCGAAAACGCAGACGAGTCTCTTCCGCGGCGTTGATGTGGTCTTCGATGGGGAACGGCGGGGTCTTGGAATTATTCAGAATATACAGCTTGGTGGCGTTCATTTCGACTTCGCCGGTGGCCAGTTCGGGATTGGCTTTCTGCCGCTGCACAACGTTGCCTTCGACTGCGACCACGAATTCGCTGCGCGCCTGTTCTGCTTTGGCGTGAGCTTCGGGCTGCGTCTCCTTATTGAAGACCACTTGGACAATTCCGCTGCGGTCGCGCACATCGAGAAACAGCAAATTGCCGAGGTCGCGGCGGCGCGCGACCCAGCCGAGAACGATGGCGGGTTTACCTGCGTCGGACGCGCGAAGCGCTCCGCAGTAGTGTGTGCGCTTCAGATTACCGAGAAAGTCCAACACGAAGTAGTTCCCTTTCGGAATGCAAATCAAAAGAACCGGCCTGAAGGCCGGCCACTACGAATTCACAGTCGTTCGCCGCTTACTTCTACGCTGGTCAGGAATTCCAACAGCTCCGGTTCCGTGAATTTCTGCTGGGTGCCGTCGGCCAGCGTCTTCAGCGTCCAGGAGCCTTCCGAGACTTCATTATCGCCGAGGATGAGGGCATAGCGCGAGCCGAGCTTATCGGCGCGCTCGAGCGCTTTGCCGAATTTTGATTCGGCAGGAGGCAACTCGACGCGGAATCCCGCGTTGCGTAGATCCTTCGCGGCGCGAACAGCGGTCGCATAGGCGCGCTCACCCATCCAGGCGATATACACGTCGCGGCCTTGCGGCGCAGCGCCTTTGCCACTCTCCTGCAACGAAAGGATCAGGCGGTCTTCGCCAATCGCGAAGCCGATGCCTTTCGTTGCTGGGCCGCCGAGCAATTCCACAAGACCGTCATAGCGGCCGCCGCCGCAGACCGCATTCTGCGAGCCCAGTCCCTTGGCGGTAATTTCAAATGTCGTGCGCATGTAGTAGTCGAGCCCGCGCACCAGCCGCCAGTTCTCCTTGAAGAAAACTCCCCGCAGTTCCAGTTGGCGCTTCACCGCAGCATAATGAGCGGCGCATTCCGCGCACAGATGGTCGGCAATGCGCGGCAGCGTCGCGATGATCGGCTGTTCATGTTCGAGCTTGGAGTCGAGCACGCGCAGCGGATTGGTTTCGATGCGGCGCTGGCTGTCTGCGCCGAGTTTGTCTTTCACTTTTTCCAGCGCGGCTTGCAACTTCTCGACGTAAGCGGGGCGACAATCGGGCGCGTTGTGCCCTATCGAATTGATGTCGAGTTCGATGCCGCTGAGTCCGACTCGATCGAAAAACGTCATCACCATTTCGATGACTTCGGCGTCGATCGCAGGAGCGTCGCCGCCGCCAAGAACTTCCGCGCCAATCTGGTAGAACTGCCGGTATCTCCCCTTTTGCGGCCGCTCGCGCCGAAACATCGGTCCCATGTAGTACAGCTTCACCGGCTGCGGCAGTTGTTGCATGTTGTGTTCGATGTAGGCGCGGCACACCGAGGCGGTGGCCTCGGGACGGAGACTGATCGAGTCCCCTAGTCGAAGGCCACGAACGAAATACATCCATATAAGACGCGCCCTTTCAGAATCGCTCCTCAAATTGTAGTTTTCCAGCTGGAATTCTAGCTGGGCTACGGCAGCAGCATCGTTCGCGAGTTGTCCTGAGTTCATTGCACGCTTTATTTCATTTAGGAAGCCATCAGGACTCATTTCCCCTGGATCAGGCAAGCCGCCGGCCCTATCTTCGAAGGTATACATCTCTTTGGATACGATATCCGTTTCACCGCCGACGGCGCGTGCGAGGAGTTCGGTCGGCTCAAAGATTGGCGGACGAATTTCGCTGAATGCAAAGGTGTCAAAGACGGCGTGCGCGGTTTCTTCGACGTGACTCCACAGCGCCGTTTCCGGCGGGAGGAGGTCACGTGTGCCGCGAATGGCCTGGAATTTGGATTTGTTCGCCATGATCAGGAAAAAAGCACATTCCTCGCTTCGCTCGGAATGACAAATCTGAGTGGGTGGACGCTCAACAAATCACACGTCACGAGTCACCAGTCCAGGTCACGAGTCACTATTCACTTCCTTGCGATAGATCTCTTTGTATTCGACGTAGCGCTGGGCGTAGCGATCAATGGTTGCTTGATCGATGGCGGTTAGCTGGCGCTTTATTTTTCCGGGCGCGCCGACGACGAGACTGCGCGGCGGAATCACCGTGCGCTCGGTGAGCAGCGTGCCCGCAGCAATGATGCTGCCTTCGCCGACGACTACGCCATTTAAAAGTGTGGCGCGCATGCCGATCAGACAGCGCGACTCAATGGTACAGCCATGCAGCGTAACAGAATGACCGACGGTGATGTCGTCGCCGAGAATGAGCGGGTATTCGTCTTTCATCACATGCAGTATCGAGCCGTCCTGGATGTTGGTGCGCGCGCCGATGCGAATGTAATTTACATCGCCGCGCACGACGCAGAGCGGCCACAAGCTCGAGTCTTCGCCGACCACAACGTCGCCGATCACCACCGACGCAGGGTCAATGTACGCCGATGCGGCTATTTGCGGGTGTTTGCCGCGGTACGGGCGGATGTCAGGCTGGCGAGTCATTTGAGCGTTCAGAAATTGCAGGGCCGAGCGCTATTAAGGCCCTTCCCCGGTTTTTTGCAGCTGATGATTCGAAAGGAACTTAAAAGTCCCTTGTTCTTAAGCACTTTCGCAAATATTGATTATACAAGACTTACGGACCTTCGCTGCTGAACGCGTTCTTGCGAATCCTGGTCCTGTTTTTGCGGCGGCAAAAAGAAAATGCGGCAACTGTGCTGCCACAGTGCCGCGTTTGCAGTGGTTATGCCCGCAGCGGAGTATAGCCGAAAAGTGGAACGAGACGAAAGGAAAAGTCCGTCATGAGCTAAGGATCAGAAACGAGGCTGCGATTCTGGCGTTTCGGCGTGGCGATAGAACCGTAAGGTGCACCTCAGCGGCTAAAGCCGCAGTGCTTGAGCGCGAGCCACGGCACGACTAAACGTCGTGCCCTCCTGGAGCCGGTTACTAGTCGATTTGCACGGAAGGACCAAGCGTCGAAGACCCGAGCTCGCCCAGTCGCGCGATGACGGCATGTGCAATGCCATACAAACTTTTCGCTGCGGCTGCGTCTTCGCCGAGGATCGCGACTGGCTTCCCGGTGTCTCCGCCGACGCGGATGCGCGGATCGATTTCGATTTCGCCGAGCAGCGGAACTCCATAGGCGTGGGCGGTCTTGGCGCCTTCGCCGTGGCCGAAAATATCCACCGGCTGGCCGCAGTGCGGGCACGCGAAGGTGCTCATATTCTCGACGACGCCGAGCACTTCTACGTTCACTTGGCGAAACATTTCGATGGCTTTGCGGACATCGGCGAGAGCGACGGTCGATGGAGTGGTCACAACCACCGCGCCAGAAATCGCGACGGTCTGAATCAGCGTGAGCTGCACATCGCCGGTGCCGGGCGGCAGGTCGATAATCAAATAATCGAGCTGGCCCCATTCACAGCTGCGTAAGAATTGCGTGATCACGCCGTGCAGCATTGGCCCGCGCCAAATCATCGGCTTGTCGCCGGGATTCAGCAGGCCCATGGAAATCATTTTCAGGCCAGAAATTTCGATGGGAATGATGCGGCGATCGGCAGTCGCAAGGGGCTCCTGATTTGTGCCGAGCATGATCGGCACATTCGGGCCGTAAACATCAGCGTCGATGAGGCCAACTTTATGGCCCAGCTTTACCAGGGCGAGCGCAAGATTTACGGCGACGGTGGTCTTGCCAACCCCGCCTTTGCCGCTGGCCACGGCGACGAGATTCTTTACGCCGGGGATTGGCTGGCGTTCGGGCATTTGCTGCGCTGCTGGACCCGGAGGCATATTTTTTCTCTTTCCTTGGCGCCGAGATCGAAGAGAGATTCCTCGCTTCGCTCGGAATGACGAACTTCCTAGTGGGCGCGCGCAACTCGCAGCGTCACCAGGCCGCTGCTACACAAAACCAATCAGGCGTTCAGGCCGTGGCACTTCTTGTATTTTTTCCCGGAGCCGCATGGGCACGGATCGTTGCGGCCGACTTTTGCCCCGGCGCGAACTGGCTTCGGCGCTTCCGCCTGGGCTGCGCCGGATTGATACTGCATCTCTTTTTCCTGACGCTGCTGTTTACGTTCCATTTCGCGTGCGAAAGCTGGAAGCTGCGGCGCAGGTTCGTCCGCAACGCGAGCGGCGGCGCTGGCTGCGGCGGCGAATGGCCGAGAAGGCCTTGGACCAGCAGGTACTGGCTGCCTTGGACCTCCACCTTCCGGCAGCGGTCCGCCCTGCCCCAGCTGATTCCCTTCCAACTGCACCTGCACGTTATAGAGATAACGAATGGTTTCGTTATCGATGCGCGTCATCATATCTTCAAACAGAATAAACGCTTCCTTCTTGAATTCGACCAGCGGGTCTTTTTGCCCGTATCCACGCAGACCGATGCCTTCCTTCAAGTGATCGAGCGATAGCAAGTGATCTTTCCACTGGCCATCGACGACGTCCAAAATAATGCGGCGTTCGAGCCAGCGCATCACGTCCGGTGTAAGCTGCGTTTCCTTGTCGGCGTATTTCTTGGCGACCGCTTCGGCGATAGCATCGGAAAGTTGATCGTGATTGAGAGCAGTGGGGTCGGCAGCAACGGCTTTGGCATCAATGCCGAATTCGCTGTTTACCTCCGCGAGAAATTGCGTGGCGTTCCACTGCGTCGGGTGCAGCTCGCGAGCGCAATAGGTATCAACCAGTTCGCGCGCGATGTCCTCGGCGATGCCGTTGATATAATCGCGTTGATCCTTACCTTCCAGCGCGGACCGGCGAATACCATAAATGGTTTCGCGCTGCTTGTTCATTACATCGTCGTATTCCAGCAAGTGTTTGCGAGCGTCGAAGTTTTGCGCTTCGACTGATTTTTGCGCAGTCTCAATGCGCCGCGAAATCAGCTTGGATTCGATGGGCACGCCTTCGGTCATTCCGAAGCGGTACATCAGCGCCCGCAAGCGCTCGCCACCGAAAATGCGCATCAAATCGTCTTCAAGACACAGGAAAAAACGCGAAGAGCCGGGATCGCCCTGGCGGCCGGCGCGTCCGCGCAGCTGGTTGTCAATGCGGCGGGCTTCGTGGCGTTCGGTACCGAGAATGTGCAGTCCCCCGAGCGCAACCACCTCATCGTGTTCCGCTTTGCACTGCTGGGAAAATTGTTCGAAGATTGGTTTCCACTGATCTACGGCAACTTGAAAAATTTTGCCTTCATGCTGAAAAAGAACCATTGGCACGGCCGAAGGAGCTGCTTCGCCGTTGGGACTTTGCGTGTCCGCGGGAATCACCGCCGGGGCCTGCGCATACGGCATCGCCAGGCGATTCTTCAGAAAATACTCACGGGTCATGGCTTCCGGATTTCCGCCGAGAAGAATGTCGGTTCCGCGTCCGGCCATGTTGGTGGCCACCGTAACCGCGCCTTTGCGGCCGGCCTGGGCCACGATGTTCGACTCGCGCTCGTGCTGTTTGGCGTTGAGCACTTCGTGGGGAACGCCCGCGCGCTTGAGGATTTCCGCGATGGTCTCCGATTTTTCGATGGAGATGGTTCCGACCAGCACCGGCTGGCCGCGCTGGTGATAGTGCTTGATGCCGTGCGCGAAGGAATTGTCTTCCTGCATAATTCCGTTCACAACCGCTTCGAATTTCTCTTTTTCGGTGCGGTACACAACGTCGGGATTTTCGATACGGATCAGGGTGCGGTTGGTGGGAATGACCACCACATCCAGTTTATAAATCTTGTCGAATTCGGATGCTTCGGTTTCCGCGGTCCCGGTCATGCCGGAAAGTTTCTTGTACATGCGGAAATAATTTTGAAAAGTAATGGTCGCGAGGGTCTGATTCTCGCGCTCGATCTTTACGCCTTCTTTGGCCTCCACGGCCTGGTGCAGACCGTCCGACCAGCGGCGTCCGGGCATCTGGCGTCCGGTAAATTCGTCGACGATGATAACTTCGCCGTCCTTCACCACGTAATCGACGTCGCGTTTATAAAGCGTGTGCGCGCGAAGACCTTGATAAACATGATGAATCAGTTCCATATGCGCGGGGTCGTACATGTTGCCGAGCCCCAACATGCGCTCGCACTTGCTGACACCTTCTTCGGTCAAGGTGGCCTGGCGATGCTTTTCGTCAAGCGTATAGTCGATTTCCTGGATCAGCTTGGGGATGATTTTGTCGATGCGGTAATACTTGTCGGTGGATTCCTCTGCGGGACCGGAAATGATCAAGGGAGTGCGCGCTTCATCGATCAAAATCGAGTCGACTTCATCGACGATGGCGAATTGATGGCCGCGCTGCACGCAGTGCGCGATGTCGTACTTCATGTTATCGCGCAGGTAGTCAAAACCGTATTCGTTATTGGTGCCATAAGTGATGTCCGCGCCGTAGGCCGCGCGGCGCTGCACGTCGTCGAGATCATTCACGATGACGCCGACACTCATACCCAGGCCGCGATACAGCGGACTCATCCATTCCGCGTCGCGGCGCGCCAGATAATCATTGACGGTGACGATGTGCACGCCGCGTCCGGCCAAGGCATTCAGCACCGCGGGAAGAGTCGCAACCAACGTCTTCCCTTCTCCAGTTTTCATTTCCGCGATTTTGCCGTCGTGCAGAACAAGTCCGCCGATCAATTGAACGTCGAAATGGCGCATGTTCAGAAAGCGGCGGCCAGCTTCGCGTGCTAGCGCAAATGCCGGCACGATGGCTGGTTCGAACGCCGCCTGCAGAATGTCGCGATATCCGGTGGCGGAAGAGTCGGCGTCTTTCAGGCGCTCCTGAACTTCGTCCTTCAGCTTCAAGAATTGCGCTTTTAGCGCATCGTCGGACATGGCCTGCGTTTCAGCTTCTTTGGCATTGATAGCGGCGACGATGGGCTGAAGCTTCTTGATGTCGCGTTCGTGCTTCGTTCCAATGAACGTCGCGACCACGCGGTCAAGTATTTTGGCTACGTCCATGAAGTGTTTTTGCCGTTTCTCCGCAAGCTAAGCGAAGTGCTGCGGGCAGACAGCTACGCCCGATGCAGTCCGCACAAACAATAATTGTAACGGTTTCGCGCTAGACGCGCCAATCGGGAGATAATTGCGTAGATTGGTGTGCGAAAGTCTCAGGTCAAAAAAAGCCAGTCGGCTATTTCATTATCGCAATGCGGCCGCGGCGTCTGGTTCGGCCGGAAACGTTCGAAGCTTGCGGCAGGCCACCCAGATCGAGAAGAATTTTGCGCAACCGCGCGCGGTCTTCCAGATCCATATCCACAAACTCAAACGCCATAGCCTGGGGACGCGCACCGCGTACAATCGCCTGCGCCTTGATGGTCCGGACACCTTGCGTGAGTTTCAGTGTGACCAGCGTTCCTGGCGCAAGATGCCGCTCCCCCGCGCCGATTCCACCGCCCAGATTTAGCTCTGGGACATTTAGCCGGAAATTCTCGCGAA
>Ga0193709_1000364_pt1 | contig 16604 bp, 15 predicted proteins | sample H3c2metaG_FD_160571 | JGI IMG/M metagenome (GOLD analysis project Ga0193709, IMG submission 160571) | Soil microbial communities from a riparian zone of the East river system, Colorado, United States - H3c2 | ecosystem: Environmental > Terrestrial > Soil > Riparian zone | place: USA: East River... | reverse complement strand
AGCTGCAAAAGCGCAATGCCGAGCTTGAACAGGAGGTCTCGGGATTAAAAAAGCGCACCTCTTGGGAACCTGTGGCTGGGGCGGAAGGCAAAGGCAAGACGGAAGTGACCAGCGATGGAAAGACATATGTCGAGAAATTCGTGCCCCAGTTACAGGGCGGCGAAAAATGGAAATTGTTTCCGGCAATCACCGAATTGGAGCTCTTTGGTGATCTGCGTCTGCGCTATGAATACCGCGGTGGCAGACTTCCCGACCACTTTCAGCTCGGTCAAGATAACGCAAATGATTGGCAGGAGCGCGAACGCGAGCGCTATCGTCTTCGCGTGGGCCTCCGTGGAACACTTCTGGATGATTGGTTCTTCGGCCTCCGCTTGGAGACAAGCGCGAGCGCACGTTCAACCAACGTGACTTTCGGCGGCGACACATCGAGTACGTCGCCCGGTGGTGGCGGACCCTTTGCGAAGGGGGACGACGGCATCTTCGTCGGCCAGGCATATGGCGGTTACAAGGGTTTCCCCGGCTTTACGTTTACCGGCGGCCGAATGCCGAACCCGTTCGTCAACACGCGAATGGTATGGGATGACGACATCAACCCGGAAGGGTTGGCCCAGCAGTGGAAACATACGTTCACCATCGGTGGCGGAGCAGCGGCGCCAGTGTCATACAGCAAGGACGGGAAAAACGTAGCGGCGCCACCTCCACCGGAACCGTTGGTAAAAATCGATGTCTTCGCGAACTTCGGTCAGTTTGTTTATGACGATGCTAACCCGTCAAACCCAATTGGCCCACGTGGGACAACAACGCAGCCAATAGGCGGTGAGACTCAGCTCACCCCGGACACCAATGCATTCATGCTCGGCTGGCAGGTAGGAGCGAAGTTTGACTTTCCGCACATCGCGTACTTCCAGCTTGCGCCGACCTTGTACAACTACACCGGCGACGGCAACACGTTTAACGTCCATTTCTCAGGCGACCCGGGTGGTAATCAAACGGGTATCAACAGTCTTTTGGTTTTCGACATCCCCGCCGAGATCGGCTGGAAAGTTGGGAAAATTCCCATGCGCATTTTTGGGGATTTTGCAACGAACTTAGAAGCGGACGATCGTGCCGCCGCCGCAGGGCACCCAGACAAGGATGGCCAACGCTACGCATATCAAGCTGGTCTCGGCATTGGTCAGCTAAAGAAGAAGCACGATTGGCAGATCGAGGGCTATTGGCAACACCAGGAACAATTCTCGCTGGATCCCAACCTGATCGATTCAGACCTGTTCAACGAACAGCTCAATCAGCAAGGCCTCGTCCTGACAGCCGGATACATGCTGGCTGATGCAGTACTTTTCAACGTCACCTACTCGTATGCCTGGCGTATCGACGGCTCCTACGGCACAGGGGGAACTGGCGACATAACCATCAATCCGCTCGACCAATATCAAATATTCCAAGCGAATCTGAATTTCAAATTCTAGTAAGGTTAGGTCAATCAAAGCCCGCCGCGGGAATTTTCCCGCGGCGGGCTTTTTGCTAACGGTCGCCGTTTTGCCACACAAACGTAACAGTAATTTTTTTGCTGTGGCGCCGGTTAATTCTTACGCTCACTGCTGACCGGGAATGCAGGCGTCCACCTTTCCTCGGAGAGATTCGGCGGCAATTTTTGCCGCCCAACAGCGTTTCTCATTTGGGAAATCGACCGAGCAACTGCCGATGCCGAGGCATTATCGCACTGGCTGGATCTCCGACACCCATCTGGGCACGCGCGGCTGCAATGCCACAGCGCTGCTCGATTTTCTTCGAGAGAATGACTTCGAGACGCTCTACGTTGTGGGCGATCTCATCGATATCTGGTCGCTACGCCGTGGAATTTATTGGCCTCAGCAGCATAACGACGTCATCCAAAAAATCTTGCGCAAAGCCCGCAAGGGCACCCGTGTAATTTATATCCCGGGAAATCACGACGAGTTGGTGGTTAGCTTTCTTGGTGCTTATGGGAACATCGACATCAAGGAGAACGCCATTCATGTGACAGCCTGTGGCGAACGCATTTTGATCATTCACGGACACGAACTGGATGCCGTGGTGCAAAACGTGAAGTGGCTGGCATTCGCCGGCGACGTTGGCTATCAATTTTTGCTCTCGCTGAATCCGCTCATCAATTTCGTACGCCGCCGGTTCGGTCTCGGATACTGGTCACTTAGCGCGTATGCAAAGCGGCGCGTGAAGGACGCCGTCAGTTTTATTGGCAGATTCGAAGCTGCTGTCGCGCACTATGCGGAGCGCTACCATGTGGACGCCGTTCTATGCGGCCACATCCATAGCCCGGCCATTCGAGAGTTTGGCAACATCACATATTATAACTGTGGTGACTGGGTGGAAAGTTGCTCAGCACTTGTGGAGGGCGAGGACGGAATCATCTCGCTGGTTAATTACGATCCGTTCGTGACGAGCCGAACCATCGATTCGCTGCGACCGCAAGGGATGTCTGCTCTTTAAAGTGCACTGAGAGACGGTCAAAATCGAGGGCTCGCACTTCGGAGCAACGGACAATCGGTGGCGACCAGGGTCCGCTTTGGATCGTTGTCCATACCAAGTGGTTGCGGATCGCTTCTTGTGCGACACATCATCTTGCGTTGTCACCGCTTCGTCACCCGCTTTTGACAATTCGTAACCTGACGCCGCGCAATACCGATCGAATGTTCAAACATGAACGTGATTACAGTAAGGAGAACCGTTTTCCACGGACTGCCCGGAGAAACATCCGTGAAAAGGATAGTGATCAACGGAAGGTCGAAGAAAAGCTCGACCATCCGCCGCTCATTCCGCGAATTAGCCCGCACCTACTTTGCGAAGGAACACAGATTGGAGTTCGCGGCCGAAGCACTGTTTTTTGTGATAATCGTGGCGATCTCAGCCTGGCCAATTCTTACAGCGGCAGGCGCATTACACGAATTTTTCCAGCGCGGAGTAAGTTAATCGTGCGGGTTTGTAGCCGGCATCGGAGTGCCGGCGTGAATCCGATCTTCCAGCACTGGCAACGTGTTAAGGACAACGCGTTCCACATGGTTTTCTCGTCAACGCGAAAATCTCGACAGGAAGCTCATCACGTTTAGCATGTTGGCCTTGTGCAAAAAAATGCTCGAGCAGCAAACAATCGGGAAATTGAACGCAAATTTTTGCTTAAAGGGTTGCCAGACAAGCTGAATCGCTCGCGGTGCTACATTATCGATCAAGGTTATCTGGCGAGTGAGCCCGCAGGCAGACAGGTCCGTCTCCGCAAAAAAGGCACGGCCGCAACGCTAACTTTCAAGGTGAGCCGGGGCAGTCACCGGGAAGAACGCGAGATCAGGTTGAGCCCAAAACAATTCGACGCGCTTTGGCCAGGGACTGCCGGAAGAAGATTGCGCAAGGTGCGTTGCGAAATTCCCTGGAAAAATTTAGTCGTTGAGATTGATATTTATCAGGGGAGACACGCTGGTCTCGTGGTGGCAGAAGTGGAATTCCCCGACCGCGTCAGCTGCCGAAAATTCAAGCCGCCTTCCTGGTTTGGACGGGAAGTGACTGGCGAAAAACGTTACAGCAACGTGCGACTCGCTAACGAGTAACGAAGAGAACCAATGGGCTTCCGTTTGAAATTACGCGAACCGTTGTCTGACGGGTTGAAACGAGTCTTCCGGGAACAGATGGAGTCCGCCCTGGAGTTGTGCCGGCACCCCGCAAAGCAACGCGGCGTCACCGTCCACGAAGTTCGCAAGCATCTTAAAAAACTGCGCGCTGCGATGCGCCTTGCCATTCCCGAAGTGGGCAGGAACAGGCATGCACGCGAGGACTGCTGCGTGCGTAAGATCGGACGGCTTGTTTCGGATCTGCGCGACGCGCAAGTGCGGCTGCAAACACTCATTCAATTGCGCGACGAGACCGCAAAAAAGCCAGAAAACAGTCCTTTTCCTCACATTGAAGAATTATTGTCACTGGAACGGGAAAGCTTTTCCGCCGCGTTTGCCGGGTGGCAAAAGCAAGCCATTCCGCAACTGGAACGCGTGGCAACGCGTCTGTTGAAATGGCCGCTGGAAGATTTGACTTGGCAGCAAGTTTGCGGCGTGGTGGCAAAAATCTACAAGCGCGGTCAACGCGGGCTCGCGAAAACAATTGACGACCCGGAACCGGAAAATTTTCATGCCTGGCGCAAGCGAGTGAAAGACCTCTGGTATCAGCTGCGCATTTTGCAGCCGGTTAATCGCGTGGTCCTGACAGAGATGGCTCGCGACGCTGAAGTTTTGGGGGAATTACTGGGTCGCGAGCATGATTTGAATTTTCTTTGGGCGCGCCTGGAGAAGGAAAGCAGCGACGAAGCGCTCCGCGATGAGCTCGCACAAGTCGAGAAACTAATTCGTAAACGAGGCAAACGATTGCGCACAAACGCCCTCGAGCTCGGACGGCGTTTCTACGCCGAGCCTGCAAAGGCTTTCGCCAAGCGCATCTCTTTCTTTGTCGGCAAACGGATCTGAGAAAAACTGATTACTGCTCTTGGTAACAGTCCAGGTACTTGATTCCGGACCCAGTGTTGAAAATGATCACACGCTCACCTGAAACGATTTTACCTGCGGCACGCAGTGATTTGAGAGCAGCGAAACAGGCTGCTCCTTCTGGGCAGACGAAGAGGCCTTCGCTCGATCCAACTTCGCGCGCGACACGGATCATCTCTTCGTCATCAACGGCAATCGCGCCGCCGTTGGACTGACGAAGGATATTCAGAATCAAGAAGTCGCCGATCGCCTTAGGAACGCGCAAACCAGATGCGATCGTATGCGCGTCGGGAAATTCGGCGGCAGTTTTTTCTCCGGTTTCGAACGCACGAACGATTGGCGCACAACCCGCGGCCTGCACCGCGAACATGCGGGGACGTTCTCTTCCGATCCAGCCGAGCGTCTCCATTTCATCGAATGCCTTCCACATTCCGATGAGACCGGTGCCGCCGCCGGCTGGATAAAGAACCAGGTCGGGCAATCGCCAGTCGCATTGCTCCGCTAATTCGTAGCCCAGCGTCTTTTTCCCCTCGACGCGATACGGCTCGTTGAGCGTCGACACATCGAACCAACCTTCCTTTGTTTTGCGCCGCGCGATCTCAGCGCCACAATCCGTGATTAATCCGTTAATTAACGCAACATGAGCGCCCAACTCACGGCACTCGATGATGTTCGCGCGGGGTGTATCGCGCGGCATGAAGATGTGCGCTTCCAGGCCGGCCCGAGCCGCGTAAGCGGCAAGCGCTCCGCCAGCATTGCCGGCGCTGGGGACGGCAAGCTTGGTTGCTCCGAGGTGTTTTGCCATGGACACGGCAACAGTCATCCCCCGCGCCTTGAAACTTTGCGTCGGGTTTATCGATTCGTCCTTGATCCAGAGATCGATGTCGTCACCAAATTTTTCTGCGTGCAACAGTGGTGTCCCGCCTTCGCCTAACGAAACCGGCTCAACATTGCCGGGCAGAGGCAACACTTCCCGATAACGCCATAATGATTTCTCACGCGTCACCAGCGTCTCGCGCTTCAGCGTCCGACTCGCAGCGCCGAGATCGACAATCGCGAAGAGCGGTTTATGACAGGAAGGACAGAGATTCTGCAGACGCGACCACTCTTGCTGAAGGCCGCACGCGCTGCATTCAAGGTGCGTGAGAAACATGCGAGATTAAACGTAGCACGTTTGCGGCCTGTGTTAGATTTGCCGGGATGGATTTGATGACTCTGACTGAAATTCGCCGGGCGGCTCAGAACGGCGCGGTGCCTGCGCGCGTGCATGTGCAGGTAGAAGCGGCGACTGCAAAGACGCAACGCGAAGGAAAACCTTATTGCGAACTGGCTCTGGCAGATGCGTGCGATCGGATGACTCTTCGAGTATGGAGCGATCATCCCGCTTACAAATCATGTAGCGCATTCACCACCGAAAGTTTCGTCGAGCTCACTGGCGATTTTCGTGTCCACCCGCAATACGGACTCGAAGCAGAAAAGTGGATGGTACGGCCACTCTCTGACCAGGAGAAAAAAGAATTGTTGGAAGGACCGGCAGACTTGCGCACAAAGCAAGCATCTGACTGGGAATTTATGGCGCAGTCCATTGGCACGATTGTTGATCCTCGCCTTCGCGCATTGTCCGAAACATTCGTCAACAAGTGGGGCGACCGATTTCGTCGCGCCGCCGCAGCTCGCAAATATCATCATGCCCGCCGCGGCGGCCTCGTCGAGCACACGGCGCAAATGATGCGCCTTGCGAGGGCCATCGCGCCTCTCTATTCGCAGTTAAATATTGATCTTTTGATCGCTGGCATTCTTTTTCACGACTCAGGTAAGCTTTGGGAAAACCAGTTTTCTGAAACCGGCTTCGTTATGGGCTACGACGAACTTGGCGAATTGGTCGGCCACATTTCGATTGGACTCGAGATCGTCAATTCGTTGTGGCAAAAGCTTGCCGCCGAAAACGCAGATCTCTGGAAAACGTATCAACCGCTCTCAGAAGATGTGCGCATACATCTCCTGCACCTCATTGGCTCACATCACGGCGACAAGCAATTGGGTTCGCCTGTTGAGCCGAAAACGCCGGAAGCAATGGCGCTGCATTACATTGATAATCTCGACGCTCGTCTGGAAATGTTCGCTGCGGGTTACACAACCGCAAAACCGCTGGCGGCGCGCATTTTTGATCGCGTGCGGCCGCTGCCGGGAAATTTAGTTAAATCGCTCGAGAAATTTCAGCAGTCAGGCGCGCAAGACCCAAGAGACGAACTTTTGTGACGCGATACTTAACCCGCGCTTGCGTTTTGGAGTGCGCCGCTGCTCCGGCGCGCTTCGTCTTCCGGTCGGGTCTATTTCCCCAATTCGCGGAACCAATGCAACGCGATCGAGGTTTGCGCATCATTCACTTCATGAGCGCCGTGGAAACTCCCGATTCGAATGTGTTGGAAGCCGGTTCGTTTGATTGAACCTACAACGTTGTATTGCTGTTCTGTCGTCGCAATCCTATCATCGCGTCCCGCACTAACGTAGATCGGCGTGTTCAGAAAACCCGGCCCGGGCTGGAGCCTCGCATACCCGTCACTCAGGTGGTCTTCGTTCGCACCGGTGATGTAAATTCCGATGACGCGACAACGGTTTCTCGCGAGAAAAGGCGCAACATAACCAACGCCTTTTCCTCCCCCGGAGAACCCTGCGCATGCGATCGGCCACTTCTCGGAACCGGCAAAGCTGCGATGAAGCGCATCGACGGCGGCCATTGTCATAGCCTCGCGCCAGGCCACATTGTCGCTCCGTGCATGTTGCGGGCCATCGCCCGCAAGCAGCACCCATCCTTCGGCAAGACTGGCCCTGCGATAAAACTCAACGAGGTCGTCCCGATTCTGACGTTTAAAGTCGCTGGTAGAACAGATTACCAAAACGGGCCAACTTTTCGTTGGATCAAAATTAGCGGGAGTGGCCAGAACGGCCACTGCGCTTGGAGGTACCGCGTTGCCACCTTGCGCGGCGTATGATTTTTCCTGCGGACTCAGAGGAACATTGGCTTGAACGGTTGAACCTGGAGAAAACGGGACGCCCCCGAATTTCAAAGAAGCTCCGGCAGCGCCTACGGCTAACGCTGAGATAACGTTTAACGTTACGAATATCTGGCAAGCTATGATTAATCTCTTCAAGAAATCGTCTAGATCTAGCGCATGGTCGCTGCGCTCCTTGGCTTTGTCGAGCGGAGGCGCCGCTTCGCCTCTGCGATATAAGTCTCGTCAATTTCAAACCCAATGAATCTTTTCACGCCACAGCGCTGTGCAGCGACAGCTGAATTTCCTAAGCCGAGAAACGGATCAAGCATCGTTTTGATTCGCGAGACGCCGTGCAGTTTGATGCACCATTCGGCGAGCTGAATAGGAAACGTCGCCGGATGCGGTCGTTCTTTTTCGCGGCTCTGAATTGTCTCGTAGGGAATGAACCACGTGTTGCCGCGACAGCGTCGATCACTCCCGCGGGTGTGACGCCATCGCGCGATGTTGCTTTTGTCCTGGTACGGAACGCCAAGCGCCAACCGATCCAGCTCGACGTGACCGATCTTGGTGAAATGGAAAATGTATTCGTGGCAGTCGTTGAGAAATCGTTTTGAGTTGATCGGCTTGAAGTGGCCGAAGGTTTTTGCCGTGGCTTCGATCCTCAACTGGCGCTCCGCGTCCGGCTCTCCCCGGCCAGGGGAAGGATTGAGGTGAGGGTCGCTTGGTTTGGTTTTCTCCGTAGCGGTGTCGATGGCGATCGACTTGATCCAGTGAAGTGTATTCTGCAAAACAAATCCGCCCGAAGCGGAGGTCAGCTCAATCACGATTTGATGGGGCAACATCGGATTCGATGGCGCGGAGCCAATGTTCAGAAAAAAAGATCCCATCGATCGTAGAATTCTTCGAATTTGTGTTGACCATGTGGCGCACCAATCCAGATACGATTGCCGATCCTGCCGGTCGGCATATTTCCTGTAATCAATTCCCAGATTGTACGGCGGCGAGGTGACTACAAGATCGACGCTTTCATTTGTCAGTTGCGACATTCCCGTGACGCAATCTTCACCGCGAAGATCAAATTTGGTCATCGGAGGGAACTGTTGCCCGGGTCTGCGCCTCGTACAAGTGCGAAAAAAGCGCTTGCAAGCTCGTGCCGTTTCGACGCTCGCACCTTTACGCGAATTCGTTTATCCTCTATCGATGTCGGACAAGCCCTCGAAACTGAAGATCGCTGATCGTGAGTTCACCTCACGCTTGTTGGTCGGCACGGGGAAATTCGCGTCGAACGAATTGATGCGCGACGCGCTCATTGCCAGCGGCACGGAGCTTGTGACTGTGGCGCTGCGACGGGCCGATATTTCCGGCAAGCACGATCCGTTTGCGAACATTCTTGATTTTATCGATCCAAAACGTTTTCTGCTCTTGCCGAACACAAGCGGTGCGCGCAACGCTGACGAAGCTGTGCGCCTGGCACGGCTAGCCGCGAGTGCGGGCTTGCCAAAATGGATCAAGCTCGAGATTCATCCGGACCCCCGTTATTTGCTGCCCGATCCTGTGGAGACGTTGGCGGCCGCGGAAATTTTGGTCAGGGAGGGATTCACGGTTCTTCCCTACATCAATGCCGACCCGGTGTTGGCGAAACGATTGCAGGACATCGGGACCGCGACGGTGATGCCGCTCGGTTCGCCAATCGGCAGTAACCGCGGGATCGAGGCGCGCCCGCAAATTGAGATCATCATCGAGCAAGCCACGGTGCCCGTAGTCGTTGACGCCGGGATCGGTGCGCCAAGTCACGCCGCAGAGGCGATGGAGATGGGCGCCGATGCGGTTCTTGTTAACACTGCGATCGCGATCGCTTCCGATCCGGTTCGCATGGCGAAAGCATTTAAAAAAGCCATTGAAGCAGGTCGCGAAGCACGGGAAATCGGATTAGCTGAAAAACTGGGCGTTGCGGCAGCAACGAGTCCGTTGACCGGATTTCTGACTCAATAATTTCAACAGTCACGCAGCGCGCACCGTTGCTGGACCCGCTATAAGGTCGTCTCACTGACGAGCGCTTCCCGATGTTTTGTGCCGCGTCTCGTCTCCTTCTGTAATCGTTTCAGGCGGCTCGACAATGCGGCCTTTGCCGCCGAATTCATCCGATCGATGAATAGGATTCCATTGAGATGATCGCCTTCGTGTTGAATCGCGCGCGCAAGAAATCCGGTCGCTTCGATTTCAATTGTGCTGCTTTCCAAAGTTTGCGCGCGCACGATCACCGACGTCGCCCGTTCGATGTCGCCGGTGATTTCCGGAAAACTTAAGCAACCTTCTACTCCTGTTTCGGTCGAACCCCGTAGCTCAATTTCAGGATTGATCAATACCAGCGGCATCGCAGCCTTGGGATCAACCTCTTTGCCATCCACCTTCAACGTACTCGGCCGATCTTCGACCAGCGAAACGTCGAGCACCGTGAGCTGTAAAGCTTCACCCACTTGCTGCGCTGCGAGACCGACACCCTTCGCCGCGTGCATCGTCTCGATCATGTTCGCGGCCAGTTCGCGAATCCGATCCTCTATATTTTCGATCGGTTTGCCTTTGGCCCGCAGGATCGGGTCGCCGTACTCCAAGATCGGCAGGATCATTTCTCTTCCCGCGTAAACGCCGGCAAATTTCGCACGCCCGCCAGCTTCAACGCGTCCATAACCTTAATAATCGTGCCGAAGGAAGCTTTCGTGTCCGCTTGCAGCGCGAGCGTCGACTTGCGGGTCTCCGGTAGATTGCGCACAGCGCCCTCGAGTCCGTCCACACCCACGGTCCGGCCATCGAGTTTGACCTCGTCATTTTGATCGATGCTCACGATAGCGTGTTCAAGCTCGGAGGGCTGTTTCTTTGCTGTCTTGGATTCCGGCAGATTAATCTGAACTTCGGGTTGGTCTTTCTTAAAACTTGTAGAAACGACAAAAAAGATCAGCAGAATGATGAGAATATCGACGAGCGAAACGATAATAATGACGGGGGCTCTGCGTTTTCGTACTGCAAACTTCATGGTGTGAAATGCGCCGCGTCTTTCACACTACCGGCGTCGAAATCGGCAGCGAGCTGGCAGCGCCCGCTTTTGCCGGCACGTATTCGCGCGAAGAGCGACCGTAATAGCACTTACTGATCAATTCGACGACCAGCGTTTCCATCTCCACCGACATCACTTCAACTTTCCTCGAAAAATAAGTGAATCCGATCAGCGTCGGCACAGCAATCGAAAGCCCGAAAACGGTTGCGTTTAAAGCTTCGGAAATGCCGAGCGCAATCTGACGCGTGTCCGATGCGCCCGAGTTCAGTCCGAGCTGGGAAAAGACATGCACCAATCCCGAAACTGCGCCGATGAGACCGAGCAGCGGCGCGATGCCCACAATGACTTCGAGAATGATAAGACCTTTTTCCAGCCGCACCATCTCGTGGCGAGCGCGCGTTTGAACCGCTTCCACGTTTTCCGAGCGTGGGCTGCGCAAATATTGCAATGCCACGCGAGCGATCCGCGAGAGTGACGAACCATCATGATGCACGATGCGCGACAGTCGCTCAGGGCTTTCACCCGGGGTCAAACGCTCTATTTCGTTCTCGACCAAAGGCGGCATAACCTTGTTCCTTCGCAAAGCCAGACCGCGCAAAATCATCATGGTCACCGACACAATCGAGCACGCCAACAGCGGCCACATGAAAAGGCCGCCTTTCGTGAAGAATCCAAACACGCTATTCACGGTTTCCGGAGTTTCGATAGTTATCGCAGCAAGGATCATCGGTTCGGAAAAATAATGAAACCGAGTCCATCTACTTCCAAGCCCTCAGGAGGCAAAGTGTTCGCAACATCTTCGGGAATCGGGGGAAGGTGCGCTTCGAGCACCGATTGCACGCAAACGTTTGCGAACGCCTCGTTCGAGCTGTTCTCGGTGACTTTGAGCTCCTTCACTCGTCCGCTCCGATCAATATAGAATCGAAGCTTTAGCGTCCCGATATTGACCAGGTCCTGCTTCTGCTCCACAAACGCATACCACCGCGATCCAATTGAATCCGCTACAATTTTTTGATAACGGCCAAGCGGTGTGCCCAAGGCATTAACGGAAGAAATACCGCGATTGGTGATGTTTCCGGCGATGTGTGTTCGCTGCTTCATCCGCCGATACGCCGACTGCGGTTGCGATGTCGCAGCTGAGGTCTCACGTGTTTGCGAGGGTTTTTGAGTTAACATCGCAAATTGCTCCGCCGCAGTAACGGGAGCTGGTTGCGTTTGGGGCGCCGTGGACGGGCTCGGACTTTCCTGCGGCGCGGCGCTCGGTTGTGCCTGCGCGCCCTTGAGGTCGAGCGAATGCTGTTGCGTCTCCAAATCCATGAATGGCTGATCCTTGCCGGTCTGCGACGGAAAGGGCAACTCCCCAGCGGCAGCTAGCTCGCTTGCTCCAATCGAATTGGCGTTCGATTCAAATGTTTTCTCTTTGGGTTCGGGTGCTTTTTTTGATTCGTCCGTCTCGATGAACGCGGAATTCTTCGGAGCTGTTGGCGCCAGGTCCATGAACGTAAGTTCAGACGGCTTGTCCTCAACGGGAGTCGTCGGCGAGAAAACGCCGCCAAAGGCAGCAAGGAAAAACGCCACAAGCAGGTGAATGAGAATCGCTGCAAGTAGCGCGAACAAAACCGTTCGCGTCTCGTATTCGTGATCCCGAAGGTTTTCGGGGTTGTCCGGCTGGGCGAACATAATATCAGCCGTCGTCATGCGAGCGGTTTCTCAGTGGTCAGAAGATTGGGCCTTTGGAAGTCTCAATTTAAGAGAGGAACACTATCTCAGCCTATAGGGCCTGACAACTTGCGCTGGGGTCAGGCTCCCAGCCTGACTCTGCAGGCGGGCATCTTGCCTGTCTTGCGAGAAGCCGTACGCGCATGATGAAACAAATATTGCTGCGCATAACCGCCATATTCGCCAAAATATGTTTGGGAGAATTCGCAAAGCTCCAGGGTCGTCACCTTTTTCTTCCGCGGAAAATATTGTTGTTTCAAGGCCCTCTCGATCCAGACGTCGATCGGGAACGCGCGCAGACGCTCAAAGGCGAACAGCATTACACAGTTAGCAACCTTCGCTCCCACGCCGGGCAACGCACATAATTTCTCTCTTAGATCGGCATCGGGCAGAACAGACCATGCTCCCAAGTCCGCCTTGCCTGAGCTGACGAGTCGGGCCGTCATGAGCAGGTTCCTGGCGCGATAACCCAGGGCGCATTCGCGCAGGTCATTCTCAGAAGCTCGGGCAATTCGCTGCGACAGTGGAAAGGTGTAAGCGAAGCGGTTACCAATCTTTCGTCTTTCACCAAAGCGTCGCCGGAGCGCGAGCGAGATCTGACGAATATGTGCCACCTGTTTCATCGAAGAGCAGATGAACGTAGCCAGGCATTCCCATTTCGGCTGACGAATGATTCGTAAGCCGCGACAATAGAGCCGTGCCGCGTTGATAACCGGATCGTCCGGAAATGACGCACAGATTTCTCGGAGTGGATGATCAAGCGCGAAATAATTTGCGATAACCCGTCGCAAACTTGACGGCTTTAGGCCGTCAAGTTTCTCTTCGTTATTCCACGTAGTTAAAACGTTTGCACGCTGTTCGATGTAAACGGCGTAATCGCCGATCGTTCCCACAAATCCTTTGCCAGCCTTTTCCCAATGAAATACCTGGCCGGAATCGAGTGTTTTCTCTAAATCAAAATCCGGTGCGGAGATTTCCATGCTGGGCACGCACAAACGTCCAACGTCCCGCGATCATCGTCCAACGTTGAACTTCAGAAAAACTGCTTTGCGGCAGTGAAATATTCTGTCACCTAAGGTCGACATGGACAGCCGACTCGCGATCGACAGTGCGGTTTTGCTCGTCTATTTCGTTCTCATCATCTCCATCGGCCTTTACATGGGCCGGAAGGAGGAAGATCTCAAAGATTTCGCACTGGGTGGCCGAAGAATCCCCTGGTGGGCTGTGCTCGCTTCACTTATCGCTGCGGAGACTAGTGCCGGCACTTTTTTCGGAACACCGGGCGAGGGATTCACCCTGCGGAACTACACCTATTTGCAGCTGGCGCTCGGCACGATCATCGCGCGAATCCTGGTCAGTTACATTTTTATCAAGCCGTACTACGACTACAAGGTTTACTCGATCTACGAATATCTCACCGCCCGCTTCGGAGTGCCTACAAAGAACGCGGCCTCAGCCGTGTTCCTGTTTACACGGCTGCTCGCATCCGGTACGCGACTGTATGTTGCCGCCATTGCGCTAGCGCTCGCCTATGAAATGATTCGCGGCGTTCAGCCGGGTCAAAAGGAAACGCTTTTCATTTACATCGGCTCAACCGTTGTCATCGTCATTTTGACCGCCATCTATACAACGCTTGGTGGAATCAAAGCCGTGATCTGGACCGACTTCATTCAAGCGTCGATCATGATCGGCAGCGCCCTCATTGCTCTCGGGTTACTTTATTTCGCGATACCCGGTGGTTTTCATCAAATAGTGCAACTTCACGGCGGGTTCGGCATTTCCGATTTCTTCACGACTGGTTTGGATCCAGCCAAACATGGATGGTCAAAATGGAAAGGTATGTTCGCAATCGAGTACACGATTTTTGCCGGCTTGATTGGCTCAACCTTTATGACCATGGCGACGCACGGCACCGATCAGGACATGGTCCAGCGCATGTTGACCGCGCCTGATATTCGACGGAGCCGGCGCTCGCTGATCATGTCGGGTCTGGCCGATATTCCGATCGCGTTCACATTTTTGAGTATCGGTGTGCTACTCTGGGTTTTTTACCAAACGCATCAAGACCCGGCATTACCGAAAACTCCGAACGAGATCTTTTGTCATTACATTCTTTACGAAATGCCGGTCGGCCTGCGCGGCCTGCTCATCGCCGGTATTTTCGCAACCGCAATGGGCTCACTCAGCACAGCGATTAATGCGCTGGCCACGAGTTTTACCCGGGACTGGTACGAGCCTTACATCAATCCAGCATCGACAAGCGAACAAAGTCTTCGCGCCGTGCGCTGGGCCACGATCTGGTTCTCGCTCCTGATGATCGTAGTCGCTTCTACCACAGCCTACCTCGTCATCGTTTACCCAAAAGTGCGAATCATTCCGATTGTCCTCAGCATTTACGGTTATACATACGGCTCGGTGCTGGGCATTTTCCTCGCCGGCATGTTAACCAAATCGCGCGGCAACAATTTCGGCAACATCGCCGCGATGATTATCGGCTTCATCGTCGTAGCGATTTTGAGCGGTTTGCCTAACAACCTCGCCGGAATCTTCGGCGGTAAACTTTACACCCAACCGACTTGGCTGCCCGTAATGGAATTTCCCTGGTGGATCTGTTTCGGCACGATAGTGACCTTCTTCATCGCCATTTTGTTCCGAACGGGACGCCAGCATCACCCACCGAACGTCGCTTTGGCCAATAAATAAACAGGAATTGACTGGTCACGCGTTGCCAATTACTTGACGCTTAACCGCGGTCTTTTTAGACATCCTCAACTCAACCATCAAATATCGAATCCTATGGCCCATGTTGTGACCGACAAATGTGACGGATGCAAGTTCACCGACTGTGTAGAGGTGTGCCCAGTGGCGTGCTTCTATGAAATGGACACTCAGCTGGTCATACATCCGGATGAATGCATCGATTGCATGGCATGCGTAGATGTGTGTCCAGTGCACGCGATCTATGCCGAGGCAGACCTTCCACCGGAATTCACGAAAGACATCGAATTCAATTCGGTCCAGGCAAACCAAATAAAGGATTCGGGCGGGGAGGCGATCACGGTGAAAAAGGATCCTTTGCCCACGGCGACAGAACGAAAAGCGGCCCTTGGTTATTGATCCGCAGGAACCGCCTGCCAGCTAAAATTTCGGAGTTCGTCGCTGAGCGACCTTCCCGATCAGACAGCCTACCGCTACAGTTTCTTATCTTTCGCCAGTTTGATCCCCAAATCCCTCAACTGACGAGTATCGACTTCGGCTGGTGAATTCGACATCAAATCGATGCCGCGATTGTTCTTTGGGAACGCCATCACGTCGCGAATACTTTGTTCGCCGGCGATCAGCATGACCAGTCGATCGAGTCCGAGTGCGATTCCGCCGTGCGGCGGCGCACCGAGATGCAGCGCACGCAGCAAATGACCAAACTGCACTTGCCGATTTTCGGGGCTAATACCGAGAGCTTCGAACATTCTGTCCTGCAATTCCGGCTCGTAAATTCGTATACTGCCGCCACCGATCTCGACACCATTCAAAACAACGTCGTACGCTTCGGCACGAACATCGGGAAACTTCTTTTCGTTAAATAGCGACATGTCCTCCGCTTTCGGCCGCGTAAATGGATGATGCATTGCGTTCCATTTGTTTTCTTCCGGGCTCCATTCGAACAGGGGAAAATCTGTGACCCAAAGGAAATTCCAGATTTCGGCAACAGGCGTAAGTTTTTGCATTTCGGCGATGCGCAGACGCAGGCGCCCGAGAACTTCACAGGCGGTTTCCCATTTGTCCGCGCCGAAGAAAATGCAGTCGCCCTCTTGGATGTTGAGTTTGGATTGCAATGACGCCTTCTCGGAGTCGGTGAAAAATTTCACAATGGGCGATTTCCATTCGCCATTCTCGATCTTAATGAAGGCCAGTCCTTTTGCGCCGTACAACTTTGCGATTTCCGTCAATTCGTCGGCTTGCCCGATAGTGACCGCAGCGAACCCTTTGGCATTGATCGCTTTCACAACGCCGCCCGCATCCAGCGCATTGCGAAACACCTTGAAACCGCTCTCGCGAAAAATTTCTCCAAGATCGACAAGTTCCATTCCAAGACGGCGATCCGGTTTATCGCTGCCATAGCGATCAACCGCTTCGCGATACGAAAGTCGGTCAAACGGGATCCTGACCTCGATGTTGCGCGCCGCCTTGAAGATGGCAGCGAGCATTCCTTCAGTGACAGCAAAGATATCGTCCGGGGTGACGAACGAGGCTTCGATATCAATCTGGGTAAACTCCGGTTGCCGGTCCGCTCGCAAATCTTCGTCGCGAAAACATTTCGCG